>Ga0208357_1000087_pt1 | contig 67831 bp, 63 predicted proteins | sample NGESurdeep092012_6_FD_184487 | JGI IMG/M metagenome (GOLD analysis project Ga0208357, IMG submission 184487) | Arctic peat soil microbial communities from Barrow, Alaska - NGEE Surface sample F52-2 deep-092012 (SPAdes) | ecosystem: Environmental > Terrestrial > Soil > Wetlands > Peat ...
GTGATGACGTAAGGCCGGTCAAGGAGCGGCGCTTCGCTGACCAGCGGCCTGACCGGCAGGTCGGCCGCGACCGCGCCGCCGCTGCGCAGCACCAGCCGGCCGGTGTCGGTGACGCGGCCGATGGCGGCGAAATCCAGCGCCCATTTCTCGAACACGCGTCGCGCCTCGGCCTCGCGCTCGGGCTTGAGGATCATCAGCATGCGCTCCTGACTTTCGGAGAGCATGATCTCGTAGGCGGTCATGCCGGTCTCCCGCACCGGCACGCGATCGAGATCGAGTTCGAGGCCGAGGCCGCCTTTGCCCGCCATCTCGACCGAGGACGAGGTTAGCCCGGCCGCGCCCATATCCTGGATCGCGACGATGGCATCGCCCGCCATCAATTCGAGACACGCCTCGATCAGCAATTTCTCGGTGAAGGGATCGCCGACCTGGACGGTCGGCCGCTTCGCCTCGGAATCCTCGGTGAATTCGGCCGAGGCCATGGTGGCGCCGTGAATGCCGTCGCGCCCGGTCTTGGCGCCGACATAGATCACGGGATTGCCGACACCGGCCGCCGCCGAATAAAAAATCTTGTCGGTGCGCGCGATGCCGACACTCATCGCGTTGACGAGGATATTGCCATCATAGCTCGGGTGGAAATTGCACTCGCCGCCGACGGTTGGCACGCCGACGCAATTGCCATAGAAGCCGATGCCCGCGACCACGCCGGCGACGAGATGGCGGGTCTTGGGATGATCGGGCGAACCGAAGCGCAGCGCATTGAGATTGGCGATCGGCCGCGCGCCCATGGTGAAGACGTCGCGCAGGATGCCGCCGACGCCGGTCGCCGCGCCCTGATAAGGCTCGATGAAGGACGGATGATTGTGCGATTCCATCTTGAAGATCACGGCCTGGCCATCGCCGATATCGACCACGCCGGCATTCTCGCCCGGCCCGCAGATCACGCGCGGCCCCGTCGTGGGCAAACCGCGCAGCCATTTGCGCGACGATTTGTAGGAGCAATGCTCGCTCCACATCACCGAGAAAATTCCAAGCTCGGTCAGGTTCGGCGCGCGGCCGAGAATTTTTTCGGCGCGCGCGTATTCGTCGGGCGTCAGGCCATGCTGCGCGACGATCTCGGGCGTGATGGTCATGGCGCGCGGCAAAAGAAATGCGAACGGCCAAGCCGCCAAGACGCCAAGGTACATGGATGTACCGCCGTGCGTCCCTCGACTGCGCCCTGTGGGCGCGCTCGGGATGAGGAACTTTTCTTTATGCCACTAAAAATTTTCCTCACCCTGAGCTGGCGCGAAGCGCCAAGTCGAAGGGCGCACGCTGCTTGTGCGGCCTCAAACGTGCCAACGCACGGAAGCTTGGCGCCTTGGCGTCTTGGCGGTTCACACGTCATTTCTCGGAAGCTCAACCCAGCACCTCCGCCATGCCCTTGAAAAATCCGGTGCCGTCGGTGTTGCCGAGCAGCGCGTCGGTCGCGTCTTCAGGATGCGGCATCAGGCCCAGCACGCGGCGGCGCGCGTCGAATATCCCGGCGATATTGCGCGCCGACCCGTTGGCGTTGGCGGCATCGGTTGCCGTGCCCGTCTCATCGCAATAGCGGAACGCGATCCGGCCATCGCCTTCGAGCCGGTCCAGCGTCTCGGCATCGGCGAAATAATTGCCATCATGATGCGCCACCGGCACGCGGATCACCTGGCCGGCATTATAGCCGCGCGTGAACAGGCTCTCGCTGTGCTCGACGCGCAGATGGACATCGTGGCAATGGAATTTGAGCGTGCGATTGACCAGCAACGCGCCGGGTAGCAATCGCGCCTCGGTCAGGATTTGAAAGCCATTGCAGATGCCCAGCACCGGGGTGCCGGTCTCCGCGCGCGCCACCACCGCCCGCATGATCGGCGAGTGCGCCGCCATGGCGCCGCAGCGCAGGTAATCGCCATAGGAAAATCCGCCCGGAATCACGATCAGATCCAGCTTCGGCAACGCCGTGTCGCCGTGCCAGATTTTCAGCGGCGCCGTGCCGGTGGCGCGGCGCAGCGCGTCGAACACATCCTGCTCGCGGTTGGAGCCGGGGAAGATGATGATGGCGGCGCGCATGGCCCGTCAGCCTAACACTTTCTTCACATCTGGCATTTCATAATAGCGGGCATTTTACGCAAATTTTCGCGGGTCCGGACCGATCGCCGGAGCCGCCGAAAGGCCGTCGATGGGGTGGGTCAAACGCACGATACAGGCCTGCGGCATCCTGAGTCTGGTGCTGCTGCTGACGGCATTCGCCGGCACCACCTATGTGCTGCATCGCGGCCATTCGCTCGATCGCGAAAGCCATGCCTTCACCGACGCCGCGGTAACGGCGGTGGTCAGCCAATGGAGCGCCGACGAGCTGTTGCGCCGTGCCGCGCCGCAATTCCTGCGGGCGAGCACGCCCGGCGCCGTCCGCGCCTTCGTCGCCGGCGCCGCGACGCGGTTCGGCCCGCTGATCAGCTATGAGGGCGCACAGGGTCAGGCGCGATCCGTCACCGACCAGAAACGCGGGACCCGGGTGACCGCGATCTATATCTCGCACGCGTTGTTCCAGAAGGGCGAAGCGGAATTTCAAATCGCGCTGGTGAAGGTCGCGGACCACTGGATGATCACCGGGTTTCATCTGAGTTCGCCGAAGCCGGCGGCGGCGTCCGTCGGCCGCGAGGTGTAACGGCATCTGCCGAGCTTGACGTGAGCAGAAAACTCAAACACCGAGCCTTTTACCTTACCGGCGGAAGCCGGTATCCATGGCAGGGATGGACCCCGACTTCCGTCGGGGAAGCGCGTTGGGTTAGGAATGACTTCGGTGCCTCGGTGGTTCGCCTTCGCTTTTTTCTACCCGATCTCGATGCGGTAGCTTTCGACCACGGTATTCGCGAGCAGCTTGCGGCACATCGCGTCCACCGCGTCGCGGGCGCGCGCCGGATCGGTCTCCGTCAGCTCAAGGTCGATGACTTTGCCTTGCCGCACCGCGCCGACGCCGTCGAAGCCCAGGGAGGCCAGTGCTTGCGCCACCGCGTGGCCCTGCGGGTCCAGCACCCCGGCCTTGGGCATGACGAAGACCCGCGCCTTCATTGCAGCAGGTCGGAGGTGCGGATATCGACCGGGCCGCTTTCCGGCAGGATGCCGAGCCGCCGCGCCACCTCCTGATAGGCTTCCTCGACCTTGCCGAGATCGCGGCGGAAACGGTCTTTGTCGAGCTTTTCGCTGGTCTTCGAATCCCACAGCCGGCAATTGTCGGGGCTGATCTCGTCGGCCAGCACGATGCGGGTCTCGCCCTTATCGTAGAGCCGGCCGAATTCCAGCTTGAAATCGACGAGACGAATGCCGATCCCGATGAACAGGCCGGAGAGAAAATCATTGATCCGCAACGCCATCTGCATGATCTCGTCGAGCTCTTGCGTCGTCGCCCAAGAGAAGGCGGTAACGTGCTCCTCCGATACCATCGGGTCGCCCAACGCATCGCTCTTGAAATAATATTCGACGATCGAGCGGGCCAGCGGCGTGCCCTCGTCGAGGCCGAGGCGCTTCGCCAGCGAGCCGGCCACGACGTTGCGCACCACGATCTCGAGCGGGATGATCTCGACCGCGCGGACCAATTGCTCGCGCATGTTGAGCCGGCGCATGAAATGCGTCGGCACGCCGATCTCGGCGATCCGCATCATCAGGAATTCGCTGATGCGGTTGTTCAGCACACCCTTGCCCGTGATGGTGCCGCGCTTCTGATTGTTGAAGGCGGTGGCGTCGTCCTTGAAATATTGGACGATGGTACCGGGCTCGGGGCCTTCGAACAGAACCTTGGCCTTGCCTTCGTAAATCTGCTTGCGCCGGGTCATGGCCGAGGACCTCGCTCGAAGGGAGACCAATTCTATAGCAAGCGCGCGCCGCCGAAACAATTGCCCATAGCTAGAGCGGCAATTCGGTCCACGGCGTTTCGACAGGATGATAGCCGCGAAAGCGAAAATGCGGCTTGAGCTCGGGCTTGTCATGCGTCGGTATGCCGATCAGCGCGCTCGATACCGTGGCGAAGCCGCGATCGGCGGTGAAGCGCAGCGATCGCTCCATGCCGCCGCCATCCTCGCTCAGCAGCGCCTCCCAGGCTGCCCAGTCGCCGCGCGCCGGGTCGGGCGGGGGCGCGGCCGCGAAGCGCGGGCGGAAGCGGGCGAGCCGGGGCAGGTCGGGATCGTCGATCTCGCCCGACGCGATCATCGACAGGCCGGGCCCGATGGGCCGGACCGCGACCGGAACCGCGCCGCTCTCATCGGCATGCTTGAGCCAGAACGCGTCGCGGGAATCGGCGAGGATCAGGTTGAAGGTGCGGTAGGCGCTTGGATCGATCGCGGCGATCGCCGCGGCGGCATCGGCCGCGTCGGCATGGTCGAGCGCCTCCAGCACCAACTCGCCCCGCGAGCGTTGTCCCGCCGCCGGGCCGAGCGAGCCGTGGCGATTGAGAATGCCAGCGACCACGCCGTGATCGTTGATGCCGAGCCACGAGCCGCCCGCCAGCTCATCGAGGCCGGCCACGACCTCCGGCCGGTCGGGCCAATGGCGGCCGGGCGGCTGCCACGGGCGCGCCATCATCTCGTCGCGATTGGCGCCGACGATCACCGGCCAATCATGGCCGGGGCGCCGCAACAGGATCAGCGTGCACATGGAACTCTCTTACGATATAGGAAGCCGCGAAAGGGGTTCACCGAATGAGCAGTTTCGACGAACGGGAAAAAGGTTTTGAGCGCAAATACCAGCAGGATCAAGAGTTTGCCTTCAAGGTGAAGTCAAGGCGGAACCGCATCGCCGGCCATTGGGCAGCCGGCATCCTGGGTAAGAATGGCGCCGATGCCGATGCCTATGCCGCCGAGATCGTCGCCGCCGAATTTCAGAAACATGGCGAGGAAAGCGTCATCGCCAAGCTGACCGCCGACCTGGCGGCCAAGGGCCTCGACCGCGATCGCGTGCTTCAAGAACTGGAAAAGGCGATGGCGCAGGCGCGCGTCGAGTTGGGGGGCTGAGGTCGTGGTTTTCAGTTGTCAGTTATCAGTTGTCAGTAAGAAAAACTGAAAACTGATGACTGAAGACTGGCAACTATTTAGACCCGCCGATCCCGCGTTTCCGGCGCCACCAGCACCGCGCCGATCGCGAGCACTGCGAGGATGCAGAAATAGATTTTGACGCCGAGCAGGCTGCCGCCCATGGCCGCGACGAGGCCGGTGGCGATCACCGGCATCAGCCCGCCGCCGAACGCGGCGCCGAACTGGCGGCCCAGCGTATTGCCGGAATAGCGCAGCCGCGCATCCTCGAACAGTTCGGCATAGAAGCTGCCTTCGACGCATAGGGTCAGCGGCGTCAGGATGGCGGGCGAGAACGCCATCGCGGCCATCACGAGATAGGGGTTGCGCGTCGCCAGCAGGCCGAAAAAGACGAATGCGATATTCAAGGCGGCGAGAGTGAAACCGATCAGCAGCATCGGGCGGCGCCCGACCTTGTCCGCCAGCCAGCCGCAAAGCGGCGCCATGGCAAGACAGATGATCAGCCCGATGAAGCCGCCCTGCAGCATCGTCAGCCGGTCGAGATGCAACGTCACGAGACCATATTGCAGGCCGAACACGCCGGCGAGGAACGCGATGCTGGATTCCGCCAGCGCGCACAGGAACACGATCAGCGCCGGGAGACGCGCCCGGCGCAGCACCTCGAACAGCGGCACGCGGGCGACGCCGGCCTCCTTCGCCCGCGAGAGGAAGGCCGGCGATTCATCGACCTTGACCCGGATATAAAGGCCGATGGCGACGATGACGATGCTGGCGAGGAAGGGCAGGCGCCAGCCCCATTCCATGAGCTGATCTGGCGGCAGGCGCGATACCGCCTGCGCCGCGAGCGAGGCGAGGATGCCGCCGACCGGGGCGCCCATCTGCGCGATCGACGCGAACAGGCCGCGCCGGCCATGTGGCGCGCTTTCCATGGTCAGGATCGGGGCGCCGGTCGACTCGCCGCCCAGCGCGCAGCCCTGGACGAACCGCAGCAGCTTCAACAGGATCGGCGCCGCCACGCCGATCGACGCATAGCTCGGGATGCAGCCCATCAGCGTGCTGGCAACCCCGATCAGCGACATGGTGACGACCATCATCGGCTTGCGCCCGATCTTGTCGCCGAAATGCGCGAAGATCAGGCCGCCGACCGGGCGCCCGATAAAGCCGACCGCGAAAATGCCCATCACGAAGATAGTGCCGATCAGCGGCGATTCCTTGGGAAAGAACAGCTTGTCAAAAATCGCCGGCGCCAGCAGGCCATAAAGGCCGAAATCGTACCATTCGATCGCCGAGCCGGAGAGCGCGGACAGCAACAGCCGGCGATGCTTCAGCGATTGTCCGCTCGGGTCATAGCTCGGAACATTGTCCGGAATGACAGCCATGGCGTTTCCCCTGCTATTTTGAAAAACCATAGCATGGGGGGCGATTCAGGTAAGGGCGGCGATCGCCTCGATCTCGATCAACAAATCGTCACGCATGAGATTGGCCTGAAAGCAGGTGCTGATTGGCGGATTGACCGGGAAATACTCGGCCCGCACCGCGTTGAGGCGCGCATAGTCCGCTGAGTCCTTCAGCATGATCACGATCTTGAAAATATCGCCCATGGCGCCGCCCGCAGCCTCGACGATGGCGCGGATATTGTCGAGCGTCATGCGCGCCTGCGCCTCGATCGTCCCCGGCACCCGCCGCTCGGTGTAGGGCCCGCTCATATGGCTCAACGCGGTGGTGCCGGCGATGTAAAGCAGATCGCCGACCCGGACCGCCCGCGCATAGGGACCGACGGTCGGCGGCAAACCGGCGGGCGCGACGGGAACGTGCTTAGCCATCGCTCATCAACGCGCCATTTCGCGTGCACTCCGCAGAAGCTGCCGTGAGGAACAAGTCCGTCACCTCTTCCGGTTTGCGCAATAGCGATTTGTCCTCGCCGGGAAAGGCGTTGTTGCGCAGGCGGGTATGGACCGGGCCGGGATCGATGAGATTGGCGCGGATCGGCGTCTTGGCAATTTCGGCGGCGTAGGAGCGGACCAGCGCCTCGAGCCCGGCCTTCGACGCGGCATAGGCGTTCCAGAACGGCCCGGCGTCGCGGCCCGCGGCGCAGGTGGTGAACAGGGCGCGCGCCGCGTCGGCGCGGCGCAACAGCGGATCGAGCGAGCGGATCAGCCGCCAGTTGGCGGTGAGATTGACGTCGATGATCTCCTGCCACACGCTGGGATCGAGATGACCGGCCGGCGTCAGATGCGGCAGCACCCCGGCATTGCCGACAAGAATGTCGAGCTTGCCGAAGCGCTCGTGCAGGCCGAGGCCCATCCGGTCGATGTCGTCGAACTGGCGCAGATCGAGCGGCACTAGCGTTGCCGTGCCGCCGGCCTCGCCGATCTCGTCATCCAGCTCTTCGAGGGCGCCCTGCGTGCGCCCCACCAGGATTACATGCGCGCCTTCGGCGGCGAACCGCTTCGCCACCGCCGCGCCAATGCCCCGCGTCGCCCCCGTGACGAGGGCCAGCTTGCCTCGGAGGATCACGCGGTTTCGGTCAGCAGCGACAATTGGGTCGAGACCTGGCCGGCGTCCTTATCGACCAGCGCGATCGGATAGTCGCCGGTGAAGCAGGCATCGCAGAAGCGCGGCGCCGCCGGATCGCGCTTCGCCTCGCCCATGGCACGATAGAGGCCGTCGATCGAGACAAAGGCCAGCGAATCGACGCCGATATGGCGCGCGATCTCGTCGACATTCATGTGCGAGGCCAGCAAATCCTGCTTCTCCGGCGTGGCGATGCCATAGAAACAGGAATGGCCGGTGGGTGGGCTGGAGATGCGCATATGCACCTCGGCGGCGCCGGCATGGCGGAACATCTCGACGATCTTGGTCGAGGTGGTGCCGCGCACGATGGAATCGTCCACCAGAATGACGCGCTTGCCCTTGATACCGGCCTTGTTGACGCTGTGCTTAAGCTTGACGCCGAGATGGCGGATCTGGTCGGTTGGCTCGATGAAGGTGCGGCCGACATAGTGATTGCGGATGATGCCGAGCTCGAACGGCAGACCGCATTCCGCGGCATAGCCAATCGCCGCCGGCACGCCTGAATCCGGCACCGGAATCACCAGATCGGCCGAAACGTGGCTTTCGCGCGCCAACTCGGCGCCGATGCGCTTGCGGGCCTCATAGACGCTGACGCCATCGACGACACTGTCGGGCCGCGCGAAATAAATATATTCAAAGACGCAGAGCCGCTTGCGTAGCGGCTCGAACGGGCGCCGGCTTTTGACGCCGCCGCTATCGATCACGATCATCTCGCCCGGCGCGACATCGCGCTCGAATTCGGCGCCGATAATATCGAGCGCGCAGGTCTCGGACGCGAAAATCCAGGCATCGCCCAGCCGGCCCAGCACCAGCGGCCGCACGCCCAGGGGGTCGCGCACGCCGATGACGCTGGTCTGGGTCAGCGCCACCAGGGAATAGGCGCCATCGACCTGGCGCAGCGCGTCGATCACCCGGTCCTCGACATTGTCCTTGAGGCTGGTGGCGATGAGATGAACGATGACCTCGGTATCGGAGGTCGATTGGAACAGGCTGCCGCGCCGCACCAGCTGGCGGCGCAGATGATAGGAATTGGTCAGATTGCCGTTGTGGCAGATGGCGAGGCCGCCGAACTCGAAATCGGCGAACAGTGGCTGCACATTGCGCAGTGCCACTTCGCCGGTGGTGGCATAGCGGCAATGGCCGATCGCCGCCTTGCCGGGCAGGCGCTGAATCACGTCCTTGGAGCTGAAATTCTCGCCGACCTGACCGAGGCCGCGATGGGCATGGAACTGCTCGCCATCATAGGTGACGATGCCCGCCGCCTGCTGGCCGCGATGCTGTAGTGCGTGGAGGCCAAGCGCGGTCAGCGCCGCCGGCTCGGCATGGCCATAAACGCCGAACACGCCGCATTCCTCATGCAGCTTGTCGTCGTCGAAGGGGTTGGTGGTCAGCATGGTTCCGCCACCCTCGATATGGGGATCGCCCCGGCGCTTTCCAGCCGCATCCCAGGGCGCTCGCCGGTCATTGCTTGTCTTGCGATTGTTGCTGCTGTTGCTGCTGGTCGATCAGCCGGTTCATCTCGGCGCGATCCTGCACCCGATAGGCGGGCGCGGGATTCTCCGGTTTAGCCGGCGCCTTCGGCGTCACGAGCGCGCGCACGGCGTTTTCGGCATCGGTGCCCGGGCTGGCGACGGCGCCACCGCCGCCGACACCGCTGCGCGACGCCGTGGTCTTGACCTGATCGCGCAAGGCCGAGGGAATGAAGGATTCGATGGCGTTGGCACCCGCCTGCAACAACGGCAGGCTGCGCGCCTGCGTCACCCAGGCGGGGCGCGGCTTGTCGGGGGGCAAATACCAGGCCAGCGCGATGTAGGCGAGCGCCAGCAGAATCGCCCCCCGCACCAGCCCGAACAACAAGCCGAACAGCCGGTCGAACGACGACATGCCGGTCTGGTGCACGCGGCCCGCGACGCTCGCCGTGACGATCGACAGGATGATCAGCACCACCAGGAATACCGCCGCGCCGGCCGCGATATTGGCGATCGGCCCCTTGGGCAGGAACCGCTCGGCGAACGGCACGGCATAGCCATAGGCGTAGATCGTGATGATCGCCGCGCCGACCCAGGCGACGATCGCCAATAGCTCGCGCACGAAGCCGCGCATATAGGCGAAGCCCGCCGACAGCAGCAGCACCAGAATGACGACGATATCGAGTGTATTCACCTTGCCTGTCGCTGCCGTACCGGCATCACGGTTCCTCCGGTTTCACCTTGATTCATGAAGCGTTCGACCAATTGCCGCACATGTTTGATCTCCGCGACGCGCACGCCGGCATCGCCGCCGATACGGGGCGGCGTGTAGGCATTGAGGAAGCCGAGCTTCGCCGCCTCGCGCAGCCGCGCCTCGGCCTGGCCGACCGGCCGCACCTCGCCCGAAAGGCCGATCTCGCCGAAGATCACGGTCTTGTCCGGCACCGGCTCGTGGCTGATGGCCGACAGCAGCGCCGCCGCCGCCGCCAAATCGGCCGCCGGCTCGTTGATGCGCAGCCCGCCCGCGACATTGAGATAGACATCGCGGGCGCCGATGGCGACGCCGCAGCGCGCCTCCAGCACCGCCAGCAGCATGGCGAGGCGGTTGCCGTCCCAGCCGACCACGGCCCGGCGCGGCGTGCCGAGCGGCGAGGGCGCGACCAGCGCCTCGATCTCCACCAGTACCGGGCGCGTGCCCTCCATGCCGGCGAACACCGCCGTGCCGCTGATCGGGCCGCTGCGCTGGGCCAGGAACAAGGCGGAGGGGTTGGCGACCTCGGCGAGGCCGCGATCGGTCATCTCGAACACGCCGATCTCGTCGGTCGGGCCATAGCGATTCTTGACCGCGCGCAGGATGCGGAACTGATGACCGCGATCGCCCTCGAAATAGAGCACGGTATCGACCATATGCTCCAGCACGCGCGGGCCAGCGATCATGCCTTCCTTGGTGACGTGGCCGACGAGGAACAGGGTAAAGCCGCGCGCCTTGGCCAGCCGGATCAGTTCCTGTGACGAGGCGCGAACCTGGCTAACGGTGCCGGGCGCGGCATCGACCGTGTCGATATAGGCGGTCTGGATCGAATCGATCACGACGATGCCCGGCCCGCCGACGCGATCGAGCGAGGCCACGATGTCGCGCACGCTGGTCGCGGCCGCCAGCATCACCGGCGCCCCGGTGACGCCCAGTCGTGCCGCGCGCAGCCGCACCTGGTCCAGCGATTCCTCGCCCGAGACATAGAGGCAATCGACGCCGCTCGCCGCCAGCGCCGCCACGGTCTGCAGCAACAGAGTTGATTTGCCGATGCCGGGATCACCGCCGATCAGCAGCGCCGAGCCGGGCACCAGCCCGCCGCCGCATACGCGGTCGAATTCGCCGATGCTGGTGGTGCGCCGCACCAGGGTCTCGGTGCGGTCGCCCAGGCTGACGACATCGAGCCACTTACCCTTGCCGGGGCCGAGGCCCTTGGGGGCGCTGGCCTGCGCCGCTTCCTCGACCAGGCTGTTCCAGCCACCGCACGCCTCGCACCGCCCCGCCCATTTCGGGTAGACGGCGCCGCATTGGTGGCAGACGAAGCGGGATTGGGCGCGGCTCATCTACAGTGCCCTGACTTCCATGCGGATCGGACCCTCGGCGCGGCCGTGGATGAATTGCTCGACATAGTCATTGCCGGAATGGTCGATGCGGTCGGCCGCATCCGACCAGATGATTCGGCCTTTGTAAATCATCGCGACGCGATCGGCGATTTTCCGCGTCGAGGCCATATCATGGGTGATCGAGATCGCGGTGGCGCCGAGATCGTGCACGCATTTGACGATCAGATCATTGATCACATCGGCCATGATCGGGTCGAGGCCGGTGGTCGGCTCGTCGAAAATGATGATTTCCGGCTCGGCGGCGATGGCGCGGGCGAGGCCGACGCGCTTCTGCATGCCGCCCGACAGTTCCGCCGGGCTGAGCATGCCGACCTCTGGCCCGAGACCGACGGCGGCGAGCTTCTGCATGGCGATGTCCCTGGCCTTGGCGCGCGCCATGCCACGGCCCTGAATCAGGCCGAATGCGACATTTTCCCAGACCGGCAGCGAATCGAACAAGGCCGCGCCCTGGAACAGCATGCCGAATTTGCGCATCAGCTGGGCCCGCTTGCTGCCGGAGAGGCGGGTCGCCTCGATGCCGTCGATCAGGATGGAACCAGCATCCGGCTCCATCAGGCCGAGCACGCATTTCACGGTGACCGATTTGCCCGTGCCCGAGCCGCCGATGATCACCAGGCTCTCGCCCTCATGGACGTCGAAATCCACCCCATCGAGCACGAGATTGCGGCCGAAGGATTTTTTGAGGCCGCGAACGGCGATTTTGACCTTGCCGCTCATGATGAAAAGAACAGCGCCGTCAGCACATAATCGGTAACGAGGATCATGATCGAGGCCGATACCACGGCATACGTTGTGGCAGCACCGACGCCTTGCGCGCCCCCTTTTGAATGATAACCATGGTAGCATCCGAGTAGCGCGACGATGAATCCGAATACCGCCGACTTGACCAGGCCCGACACGATGTCCTCGGTCTTGAGCGTATCCCATATCGCGCCGAGGAAGCCGCCAGGATTGTAATCGAGCGTATAGGTCGCGACCAGAAAGCCGCCGAACACCCCGATGATATCGGCGATGAACACCAGCACCGGCAGGGCGATGGTGCCAGCGATCAGGCGCGGCACGACGAGATATTTATAAGGGTTGGTCGACAGGGTGGAGAGGGCGTCGATCTGATCGGTGACCCGCATGGTGCCGATTTCGGCCGCGATCGCGGCGCCGATTCGCCCGGCCACCATCAACCCGGCGATCACCGGTCCCAGCTCTCGCGTCACCGACAGCACCACCACCGTCGCGACCGCCGTCTCGGCGCCGATGGCGAAGCCGCTGTGGGTTTGGAGCGCCAGCACCATGCCGGTGAAGATCGCGGTCAGCCCCACGACGGGTAGCGAATAATAGCCCATGTCGATGAGCTGACGCCCGATCAGCCGTGGGTAGAAGGGCGGGCGGAAACAGTGGGAGATGCCGACGATGGCGAACAGCGCCAGGCGCCCCGCCGCCTGGAGGAACAGGATGAAAATGCGGCCGACGCTGGCGAGAAAATCAAGCATCGCGGCCGCCGCGATAGACCCGGTGATGCTTGCCGCCGAGCTGGGTCAGCACCTCATAGCCAATGGTGCCGGCGTCGCGGGCGAAATCGTCGATGCCATAGGCATCGTCCAGCAGATCGGCATAGGCGCCGGGGCGGGTGTGCTTGGGGTCGATGCCGGTCACGTCGATGGTGAAAAGGTCCATCGAGATGCGCCCGATGACGGGCGCGCGCTGGCCGCCGATGCCGACGCTGGCCTTATTGCTGGCCGAGCGCAGCCAGCCATCGGCATAGCCGATGCCGAGGGTCGCGACCCGGCCGGCGCGCGTGGTGCGGAAGGTGCCGTCATAGCCCACCGCCTGCCCCTCGTCGAGCTCGCGCGTCTGGAGGATTTTTGCTTTAAGTTTAATTGTTTGTCTCATGGGGTTGCGTCGCCCCGGACGGGGATTGCACCCGTATAGCGCGGCGCCGGGACGGACGAAATCGAAATGATAGGCCGGCCCCAGAAAGATACCCGAACTGGCGGCGAGGCTGGCCGGAGCGGGCGGCAGCCGCGCCAGCAGCGCGCGAAAGGCATCACGCTGGACGCGGTTGGTGGCGGCGCCCGGCGTGCCGGCACTGCTTAAATGGCTGAGATAGGCGACGACGCCAACTCTATCGAGCAATTCCGGCGTGTCCGCTAGCCGCTTCGCCTCGGCGCGGGGCAGGCCGAGCCGCGACATGCCGGTATCGAAATGGATCATGGCCGGCGCGCCGCGCCCGGTCTTCCGCCACGCCGCGATCTGGCCGAGATCGTTCAGCACCGGCATCAGGCGCCCGCGCGCGAAATCCCGCGCCTCGGCCGCGGCGAAGCCATTAAGCACCGCGATCCGCGCGTCCGGCAGCAACCGGCGCAGCGCCAGCCCCTCGCCGGTATCGGCGACGAAGAATAGCCGGCAGTCGGCGCGCCACAGCCGCAGTGCGATCTGGGCCATGCCGAGGCCGTAGGCATCGGCCTTCACCACCGCGGCCGCCTCGGTGCCGTGCTTCAGCCGCGCGCGCAGCAGACGCCAATTCGCGGCGATGGCGTCAAGATCGATGGCGAGGATAGAGTCGGGTTGCCGATTCAAAACCGCTCTTCGGGGCTGTGATCGCTGCGCACGTAATTGTCGAAGCGGGTGGTGTGGCTGTCGAAGCGCAGGGTGATGTTGTTGATCGGACCATGGCGCTGTTTGGCGATCAGCAGCTCGGCGGTATCGTGCACCTCCTGCAGCCGCTTATGCCAGCGCTCGTAGCGTTCATTGAATTTGTCGTTGGCCTCTTCCGGCCGCTGCGAGGGCTGGCCGCGGCTGAGGTAATATTCCTCGCGGAAGATGAACATGACGACGTCCGAATCCTGCTCGATCGAGCCCGATTCCCGCAAATCCGACAGCATCGGCCGCTTGTCCTCGCGCGACTCGACCTGGCGCGATAGCTGCGACAGGGCCAGCACTGGAACATTAAGCTCCTTCGCCAACGCCTTCAATCCACGGGTAATTTCAGACACTTCCTGCACCCGGTTCTCGGCGCCGCCGCCATCGCCGCTGCCGCGTAGCAATTGCAGATAGTCGATCACGATCAGCCCCAGCCCGTGGGTACGCTGCAGCCGCCGCGCCCGTGTGCGCAGCCCGGTGATCGACAGCGCCGGGGTGTCATCGATATAGAGCGGCACCTCGGCGAGCTCGAGGCTGGCGCGGACGAATTTCTCGAAATCGGTGCTCGACACCTCGCCGCGCCGAATCTTGTCCGAGGAGACGCCCGACTGTTCCGAAAGAACGCGCGTCGCCAATTGTTCGGCCGACATTTCAAGCGAGAAGAAGCCGACCACCGCGCCATCCTCGGCGATGGTCCGGCCGTTCGGGTCCTTGCCCGGGCGATAGGCGCGGGCGGCGTTGAACGCGATGTTGGTGGCCAGCGCGGTCTTGCCCATCGACGGCCGGCCCGCGAGGATCAGCAGATCGGAGGGATGCAGCCCGCCGAGATTCTTGTCGAGATCGGCGAAATTTGTGGCGACGCCGATGGTCTTGCCGCCCTTTTTAAAGGCGGCCTCCGCCATCACGACGGCCTGGGTCAGCGCCTTCTGGAACGACTGAAAGCCGCTGTCATATTCGCCGAGGGTGGCGAGGTCGAACAGCTTCTTCTCCGCCGACTCGATCTGCGCCTGTGCCTCGCGCTCGAGATCGTAGGCGTAGGCGTCGTTGACAACATCCTCGCCGATGGAAATGAGCTGGCGGCGCAGATGGAGATCGTAAATCTGGCGGCCGTAATCATTGGCGTTGATGATCGTGACCACCGAGGCGGCGAGGCGGGCGAGATATTGCGCGCCGCCGATCTCGGTCAAGGCGCCATCCTGGTCGAAGAGATTCTTCAGCGTGACCGGATTGGCGATCTGCGCGCGCTCGATCAGCGTGCGGATCGCGGCATAGACGCGTTGATGCACCGGCTCGGCGAAATGCTCGGGCAGCAGAAATTCCGCGACTCGCCGATACGCCTCGTTGTTGACCAGCATGGCACCGAGCAGGGCCTGCTCGGCCTCGATATTCCGAGGCGGGGAGCGGTAAATCAGATCGCTGTCGCGCAGCGGCGTCACGTTCGAAGGCACGGCATCCACCATAAGGGGGATGTTACCAACTCGCGCCCGGACGAGTCCTAACTAATGCGACTCGGCCGATGAGGATAACAATGGGGATATCGGGGACAGCCAAGCTTAGCCCGGTTGCATTGGCCGGGCTTGCCCCTCTCACGCCGCGCGCTCGACCCGCTCCGGAATCGGCGGCGCGTGGCTATGCTCCCATAGAGTGATGTAGTCGCGGGTCAGCGGCACGGCGTCGACGGTCTTTGCCAATTGCATCTGGAAATTCAAATGCCCGCCCCAGCGGAACGCGACCTCCGACCCGGCGAGATAGAATTCCCACATCCGGCAGAAGCGCTCGTCGTAGAGCGTCCTGATGCGTTCGCGATTCGCCAGGAACCGCGCGCGCCATTCCTTCAGCGTCTCGGCATAGTGGAGGCGCAGGATTTCGATGTCGGTGATCCACATGCCGACCTTCTCGACCACCGGCACCACCTCGGACAGCGACGGCGAATAGCCGCCGGGAAAGATATATTTGCGCAGCCAGGAATTGGTGGTCGCCGGCCCGTCCATGCGGCCGATCGAATGCACCAGTGCGACGCCGTCCGCGGCCAGCAAGCCCTTCACCTTGCGGAAGAACGCATGGTAATGCGGCACGCCGACATGCTCGAACATGCCGACCGAGACGATGCGGTCATAGGTGCCCGCTTCCTCGCGATAGTCGCGCAGCACGAATTTGACACGATCGGCGACGCCCGCCGCGGCGGCGCGGCGCTCCGCGACCTTCAACTGTTCGATCGAGAGGGTGAGGCCGGTGACCGAAACATTGGCCTCCTTGGCGAGGTAGATGGCGAGGCCGCCCCAGCCGCAGCCAATGTCCAGGACCCGCTGCCCCGGCTGCAACAGCAGTTTGGCGGCGAGATGCCGCTTCTTGTTGGCCTGCGCCTCCTCCAGCGAGATCTCGTTGATCGGCCAATAGGCGCAGGAATATTGCCGGTCGGTATCGAGGAACAGATCGTAGAGCGTGTCCGACAGATCGTAATGATGCGCGACGTTTTTCCGCGACTTGCCGACCGGATTATATTGCTGAAACACGCCCAGCGCGTGGCCGAAGCCGGCATGGAGCGGCGTCACGATGCTGGGCGGCGCCAGCGCCTGATTCTCGCTGGTGAACATGAGGAGATCGAAGGCGTCGCCATCCTCGATGGTCAGGCTGCCATCCATATAGGCTTCACCCAGATAGAGTCGGGGATTGAAGAACAGCTTTCGTTCCAGCGCCTTATCGTGCAGCCGGATGGTTATGGTCGGACCGGCCAAATCTCCCGAAAAAGCATGGGTGACGCCCTGCGCGTCAATGACGCGCAGGGTCCCCTTGGTCACCAGATGCCGAAGCAGAAATCCTAACAACATCGCGCCGCCCCTTTTCCTTCAAGGCCCAATATCCGACAGGGGCGGGGCACAAAACAAGGCCAACCGTCACCGTCGGCAAGGGTGGCGGCGCCGCGCTATTGCTTCATCACGCCATAGAGACGCTTGTCCGTCGATTTCTCGTAGTCGAGGCCCTTGGGATAGGTCAGAAGCTCCATATTCGCGCCCCACGGCGTCTTGAAATAGACGAAGGTTTCGCCGCCGTTCGGCTGGCCGGAGACCGGGGTTGGATCGCCCAGGACCTTGACGCCCGGGATGGTTTTCAAATAGGCGACGGCCTTCGGCAGATCGGAGACATAGAAGGCGAGATGGAAGCCGCCGACATCGCTGTTCTTCAGCGGCGTCTTGACCTGATCGTGGGTGGTGTATTCGAACAATTCGATATTCTGGGTCGGGCCACAGCGCACCATCGCCAGCATGGTCGATGCCTTGGCGTCGACGCCGAGATTGGTTTCCATCCATGATCCCTTGGGATCGGCGAACGGGCCGGCGGTGTAGACGTATTCGCAACCGAGGACTTTGGTGAAGAAGTCGATGCCCTCCTTCAGCGTCGGCACCGTCATGCCGACATGATCGACGCCGGCCATGGTCGGAATGCCGTTCGCGAAGGCGCTAGGCGCGGCAACGAGCATGGCCAAGGCCACAACGCCGCCGCGCAGAAAATTCTTTCGGTCCATATCGCTATCCTCCCCCGATTATTTATTTAAGAGCGTGGCAGCGTGAACTCAAATACTTTAGGTGTCAAACATCGGGCGCTCAGAGCATGTCGAGCCGGCCGCGATCGGGGCGGGGAAAGGCACGGTCCAGCGCCGCCAATTCCGTGGCGGAAAGCTCAAGGTCGAGCGCCGCCCGATTGTCCCGGACGTGCGCGGGATCGGCCGCCTTCGGAATGACGATCACGTCGCTTTGCCGCAACAGCCAGGCGAGCGCGATCCGCGCCGGGCTGCCGCCGCGCGCGGCGGCGATACGGATGAGGGTGGGATCATCGAGGATGCGTCCCTGTTCGATCGGCGAATAGGCCATGATCGGCAAATGATACGTCTGGCACCAGGGCATCAGCTCGGGCTCGATGCCCCGGCGCGACAAATTATAGAGCACCTGGTTGGCGGCACAGGCATCGCCGCCCGGCACGCGCCACAGCGCATTCATGTCGCCGGTGTCGAAATTGCTGACGCCCCAACGCAGAATCTTGCCGGCGTCACGCAGCGCCTCGAACCCGGCGACCGTCTCGGCCAGCGGCACGTCGCCGCGCCAGTGCAGCAGATAGAGATCGAGCCGGTCGGTGCCGAGCCGCTTCAGGCTGCGCTCGCAGGCAGCCGCCAGCTTCTTGCCGCCTGCATTGTGGGGATAGACCTTGCTGACCAGGAAGACACCGTCGCGCCGGCCGGCGATCGCCGCGCCAACCAGTTCCTCGGCGCCGCCATCGGCATACATCTCGGCGGTGTCGATCAGCGACATGCCCAGATCGAGGCCGAGGCGCAAGGCCGCCATCACATCCGCGCCGCGCGTATCGCGCTCGCCCAGCCCCCAGGTGCCTAGTCCCAGGGCCGGAATCGTCGTGCCGTCGGGCAGGGTCAGGTTCCGCATCGCCATCTCCTCGCGCCAGGATAGGGGATGATTTTACCCGGACCTGGGGTAAGGATAGAGACCAATCTTGCGCTGAGGGAGATCGCCATGGCCGCTCTGCTCGACCCGCCTGTCGTCGCCGGTACCGTGGTGGTGGCGGAAAGCGGCGAAGGGCGCTTCAACCAGGCGCTGCTCGACGGTCGGCACCGGCTTCTGGCGGACGAGCCGACCGCGTCCGGCGGCACCGATAGCGGCCCCAATCCCTATGAATTGCTGCTGATGGCCCTCGGCGCCTGCACCTCGATGACATTGCGGCTCTATGCCGAACGCCAGCACTGGCCGCTGGAGCGCGTGGTCGTGCGGCTACGCCATGACAAAATCCATGCCGAGGATTGCGCGGGTTGTGAAACCAAGGAGGGTAAGCTCGACCGTATCGAGCGCAATATCGAACTGCATGGAGCGCTCGATGACGCGCAGCGCCAGCGCCTGCTGGAGATCGCGAATATGTGTCCGGTGCACCGCACCCTGACATCCGAAGTGCGGATTGAAACGCGGCTCGCGGAATAGCGGAATGTTTTCACCGGGCAACGGCCCGGTGAAAACAATTCAGGGCGTAATTATTCTTCCTCGGCTGGCGCCTCGGCGTCTGGCTCGTTGTCGAAGACCGCTTCGGCCACCTCGCGGGTCTCGCGTGCGGCGGTTTCCTGGGCGAGCTGGATCGGGTTCATGCCCTTTTCCTGCATCTCCGCTTCTTCCCGCGATTGCGCGACATTGGCCGTGACCGTGGCCGTCACCTCGGGGTGCAGCACGATGCGCGTCTTATAGAGGCCGAGCGCCTTGATCGGCCGTTCGAGCACGACCTGGCCGCGCGACACCGTGAAGCCGGCCGCCGTCACCGCGTCGGCGACATCGCGCGCCGAGACGGAACCATAGAGCTGACCGCTCTCGCCGGCCTGGCGGATGAGGACGACGACGACGCCGTTCAGCTTGGCGGCGACATCGCCAGCCTCTGCCTTATGGGTCAGGTTCTGGGTTTCGAGCTGGGCGCGCTGGGTCTCGAAATAGGCGAGATTATCCTTGGTCGCGCGCAGGGCCTTTTTCTGCGGCAACAGGAAATTGCGCGCATAGCCGGGACGGACTTTGACCAACTGCCCCATCTGGCCGAGATTCTCGACCCGCTCCAATAAAATGAGATCGATCATGGCTCGCCCCTATTGAATCGAATAGGGCAGCAGGCCGAGGAAGCGCGCGCGCTTGATCGCCTGTGCCAGCTCGCGCTGTTTCGTGGCGGAGACCGCCGTGATGCGGCTTGGCACGATCTTGCCACGCTCGGAGATGTAACGCTGCAGCAGCTTGACATCCTTGTAGTCGATCTTCGGCGCGTTCGGCCCCGAGAACGGACAAGATTTACGCCGCCGGAAGAACGGCCGGCGTCCGCCGCCCGCGCCGCCGCCGCTGCGTCCGCCGCGATCGCCACCACCGAAGCCGCCGCGGTCGCCGCCGCCAAACCCACCACGGTCGCCGCCACCGAAGCCGCCGCCACGGTCGCTAAAGCCGGTATCGGTCATCGTTCGACTCCTTCACTGGCGACGGGCGCGGGGACGGCCGCCACCGGCTCGGCGTCGCGCCCATCGCGGTCGCGCCGGGGCCCCCGGTCGCGATCGCGATCGCGGTCGCCGCCGAAGCCGCGGTCCCGGTCTCGCTCGTCGCTGCGGCCGCGATTCTGCAGCACCGCCGACGGGCCTTCCTCCAGCGCGTCCACGCGGATGGTGAGATAGCGCAGAATGTCCTCGCTGATGCGCATGTTGCGCTCCATCTCGACGATCGCCGCCGACGGCGCGTCGACATTGAACAGCACATAATGGCCCTTGCGGTTTTTCTTCATCCGGAAGGCGAGATTGCGCAGGCCCCAATTCTCGCGCTTTTTAACTTCGCCACCCTGTTCGGCGATGATCCCGGCGAACTGGTCCGCTAGCGCATCGACCTGCGTGCCGGAAATATCCTGACGCGCAATGAAAACGGTTTCGTATAACGACATGAAGCGTTTGGCTCCCTTTGGCTGTTGATGGCCCGGCGCTGGTCGGAAATCCGACGGTCAGCCGCCCGAACCTAGCCGGCCCATGCCGGCAAGGAGAAGGCGGCGGACTATACAGAAGTGGCCTGGCGGCGCAACCCCACCTTGCGCCCGGCCTCGGGCGGCGGGGGCAGGGCGCGGTGCGCGGCCAGCATCGCATCGATCCCCGCTTGAAGCGCGGGCGGAAAGGGCGCGGCGCGCGGTCCCGCCGGATCGACGTGCAGCACCACCATTTCGAACGTCGCGACCGGCTCGCCGGTTTCCGCCATCGCCATCCGGCAGAAGAAATGGACGCGCTTGGCGTCCGCGTCGATCAACTGACAGGCGATGCGCACGCGGTCGCCGAGCTTGGTCTCGCGCGCATAGGTGACGTGAGATTCCAGCGCGTACATCGAATGCCCGGCCGCGCGGCGATAGGCCTGGCCGATGCCTAGTGTATCGAACAGCACATCGGTTGCCTTGTCGAACATCACGACGTAATAGGCCATGTTGGTGTGGCCGTTATAGTCGATCCATTCCGGCCGGATGGCGAGTTCGAGGCTGGGCAGGGTGACGCTCATGTCACTCCGCCAGCGCGGGCATCGCCCAATCCAGCCAGCCCATCGCATAGAGCCAGACCATGGCGAACAGCATCGAGATCACGGTGATGGGAATGCCGGCGCGGGCATATTCGCCGAAGCTGAGATGGACCCCGAACTGGTTGGCGCGCTCGGCGACGATCAGATTGGCGAAGCTGCCCAGCAGCAACAGGTTGCCGGCGAACGAGAACAGCAGCGCCATGCCATAGAACGCGCCCTCGGGCGGGTTGGGCCAGATCTGCAGCAGCAAGATGACCGACGGCACGTTGCCGAAGACATTGCTCATGAACAGCGTCAGCGGCGCCAGCACGATGAGGTGGTCGGGCAACAGCCCGGCATCGCCCAGCGACGAGATGAAGGGATAGGCCATGCCCGACTGGGCCAGCGCCCCGGTCACCGCGAAGAGACACACGAACAGCAGCAGCAGCGGCCAATCGACGGCCGCGATCATGGTGCGGCTGGTGATCTTGCGGCTGGCCAGTAAGAGGGCGGCAATCACCAGCCCGCCGACCTCGCGTGGCAGCGACGTCGTGAACAGGATCAGCAGCGCCACCAGCGCGATCAGCGCCTTGATGGTCTGGGCCCGGTCGAAGGGGTGGCGCGGCACGTCGGGAATGTCGGCGATCAGCGCGGGCGACCGCTCCAGCACCCGGTCGCGCCACTGAAACCAGATGACCCCGAACACCACCGCGAGGCCAACCATCGCCGGCACCGCGCAGGCCAGCAGGAAGGTATGGAAGCTGAGATTGCCGATCTGGCCGAGATAGATGTTCTGCGGGCTGGAGATCAGCGTTGCGGCGGAGCCGGTATTGGCCGCCGTCACCAGCGCGATCAGGAACGGCCGCGGATCATAGCCGCGCGCCCGCGCCCCGGCGATCAGCAGCGGCGCCATCGCGAACACCACAATGTCATTGGCGAGAAGCGCGGTCAGGGCACCGCATACCACCACCGTCAGCAACAGCAGCGACGCCGGCCCGCTGTGCCGCGCCGTGATCCAGTCGGCGCACAGATCGTAAAAGCCGGCCGATAGGAACTGCGCTGAAATGATCATCAGCGCGAACAGGAGGACGATGGTCGAGACGTCGATGCTGCCGCCGATATCGTCGACGGTGACGGTCTCGGTGCCCAGGAGGGCGATGGCGCCAAGCAACGCGATGCCGGTGCGGTCGACCCGGAACCAGGGCAGCCGCCCGGCGGCCAGCGCCAGATAGGTCAGGAAGAACACCAGCAGGATGATTGCGTTGGGCATCTTGGCGCGGGATCAGGCAGGCTTGGCGACAGCAGGGCGCGGGATCATAGAACCGATTGAGCCGGCTTGGGGTAGAGATTTCTAAACGATGACAAGCGCCGCGCGAAGTGGCGGTGGGCTTGAGAAAACGCGTGGCGCCCATGCGGAAAATATATTGACAATATGATGTCATTATGACACTGGTTAGTCATGAACAGACTCTCTTCCGGCGCCACCGCCATCCCGCTGATCATCGCGGATATTTATGAACTCGCGGGGCGTCTCCGCGCGCGCGGCGACCTGATCGCCGGCGCCATCGGCCAGAGCCAAGCGCGCTGGCAAGTGCTCAGCGCGGCGTCGGGGCCGCCCGTCTCGGTGCCGCGGATCGCGCGGCGTCTCGGCCTCTCTCGCCAGGCGGTTCAGCGGATCGCCGACTTGCTGGCGGCGGACGGCCTCGCCGCGTTCGCGGTCAATCCCGACCACAAGGCGTCGCCCAATCTGGTGCTGACCCCCGTTGGGCACGACGCACTGGCCCGGCTGACCAAGACCGCGCGCGCCGGGCATGAGGAATTAGCGGCTTCGCTCGATGCCGTCGATTTGGCGGCACTGCGCCGCGACCTGCGCGCGCTGTTGGCCGCGCTCGATGCATCCCCGATCGACAATAAAGGAGCGTAAAATGGATACCAATCTGATCGCCCTGTTCCACGAATGCAGCGCCGGCTCGATTGCCGAGACCGACAATTTCTCCACCGTCGTCGGCAAACTGATCGCGGCCGGCGCCGAGGGCTATCACTGCGATCTCTATCGCCGCGAAAAGACCTATTACATGCCCGATGGCCGCACGCACGTCGAACCTGAGCCGGAGCTCGATCCTGCCGAATTCGGCGCTAACAGGATCGCCCACGACTTCTCCGAAGCGCGGATCAAAGCCGCGCTGGCGTCCGTCCAGACCGGCAGCATCATCTATGTCGAATTCCTGCGACAGATCATGGTCGCGGGCTGTGTCGGCTATCAGGTGTGCATTACCGGCCGGCGCGCGCTCTATTTCGGCCGTGCCGGCGAGGTCTACGTCGAACGTTTCCCCAGCGGCAATTGAGGTCACGCCATGGCCTATGATGAAAAAATCGCGGAACGCGTCCGGAAGCTGCTATCCGGGCGCGGCGACGTGATCGAGAGAAAGTTGATGGGCGGCCTGTCCTTCATGGTGGCGGGCAACATGGTCTGCTCGGTCAGCGGCAGGGGCGGCCTGCTGATCCGCGTCGGCGACGAGGCGCGCGACAAGCTCCTCGAAGACCCGCACGTCCAGCCGATGAAGATGGGCGCGAGGACCATGGCCGGCTTTGTCCGGGTCGATCCCGAAGGCTATCGAAGCGACCGCGCGCTCAAGAAATGGCTTCAACGCGGCTTGGATTTGGTCGCGACGCTGCCGGCGAAGTAGCGGGTACGTCACCGGGCCTTTGCCCGATGAAAACGCTCGGGATGAGGATAGAGGGAGTTTGGTAAAAACCCGCAATACCAAAAATATCAACCTCATCCCGAGCTGGCGCGTAGCGCCTGTCGAGGGATGCACGATTACACATCCAGCCCCTTCGCGAAGGCGGCGCGGTCCTGGATGAATTGATAGCGCAGCTCCGGCTTGCGGCCCATCAGGCTTTCGACCAGGGTTTCGGTCTTTTTCACATTGGCGCGGTCGGCAGGGTCCGGCAGGGTAACGCGCTCCAGCGTGCGCTTGGTTGGGCTCATGGTGGTGTCGCGGAGCTGTGCCGAGGGCATTTCGCCCAAGCCTTTGAATCGGCTGATCTCGATCTTGCTCTTGCCGGTCAGCACGGTCTTCGTCAGTTCGACCCGGTGCGCGTCGTCGCGTGCATACACCACATTGGCGCCCTGGCTCAGCCGGTAGAGCGGCGGCACCGCGAGATAGAGTTTGCCGTTCTCGACCAGCTTGGGCATTTCGCGGAAGAAGAAGGTCATCAGCAGCGATGCGATATGCGCGCCATCGACATCGGCGTCGGTCATGATGATGACCCGCTCATAGCGCAGTTTTTCGTCCTGATAGCGATCGCCCGAGCCGCAGCCCAGCGCCAGGATCAGATCGGCGATCTCTTGATTCTGGCGCAGTTTGTCGGCGCTGGCGCTGGCGACGTTGAGGATCTTGCCGCGCAGCGGCAGGATCGCCTGGGTGTCGCGCTCGCGCGCCTGCTTGGCGGAGCCGCCGGCGCTGTCGCCCTCCACCAGGAAAATCTCGGTACCGGCGGCGCTAGAGCGGCTGCAATCCGCGAGCTTCCCCGGCAGGCGCAGCTTGCGGGTTGCGCTCTTGCGGTCGAGGTCCTTTTGCTGGCGCCGCTTGAGCCGGTCCTCGGCGCGCTCGATGACGGTGTCGAGCAGCGCGCGCCCCGCGACCGGATCGGCCGAGAGGTAATGGTCGAAGTGATCCTTCAGCGCGCCATCGACGAGGCGTGTCGCCTCGGCCGAAGCCAGCCGCTCTTTCGTCTGGCCCTGAAATTGAGGCTCGCGGATGAAGAGGGAGAGCAGCACCACCGCGCCCTGCATGACATCCTCGGCGGTGATCTGCGTGGCCCGGCGATTATTGACCATCTCGCCATAGGCCTTGAGCGCGCGGGTCAGAGCCGAGCGCAGGCCCGCCTCATGCGTGCCGCCCTCCGGCGTCGGGATGGTATTGCAATAGGACGAGGAAAACGCATCGCCATCGGCCGGCCAGGCGATCGCCCATTCGACCCGGCCCTCGGCCCCGAAATCATGCTCGCCGGTGAACGGCGTCGGCGTCAGCGTCTCGCGGTCGGCGACGATCGAGGCAAGATAATCGGCGAGGCCACCGGGGAATTTGAACCGTTCCTCCAGCGGCACGTCGTCGGGCCGCGCCACCCCCGGGTCGCACGACCAGCGGATTTCGACGCCGCGAAACAGGTAAGCCTTCGACCGGCACAGGCGATAGAGATTGGCCGGCTTGAACTGCGCGGTCGGGCCGAAAATCTGCGGGTCGGGATGGAAGCGGATCGCGGTGCCGCGCTTGTTGGGGGCGGCGCCGGCATCCTTGAGCTTGGTGGTCGGCTTCCCGCGAGCATATTCCTGGGTCCACAATTTGCGGTCGATGGCGACTTCGACGGTGAGCTTGTCCGATAGCGCGTTCACCACCGAGACGCCGACGCCGTGCAGCCCGCCCGAGGTCTTGTAGGCGTCGCCGCCGAACTTGCCGCCCGAATGCAGCATGGTCAGGACGATCTCGAGCGCCGATTGCTTCGGGAATTTGGGATGCGGATCGACCGGAATGCCCCGGCCATTATCCCGGACCAGCACGGAGCCGTCGGCGTACAACTCCAGCTCGATGCGGTTGGCGTGGCCGGCCACCGCTTCGTCCATGGCGTTGTCGAGCACCTCGGCGGCCAGATGATGCAGCGCCCGCTCATCGGTGCCGCCGATATACATGCCGGGCCGGCGGCGAACGGGTTCCAGCCCCTCCAGGACCTCGATGTCCTTGGCGGAATAGCCGCCGGGTGCCTTGCGGGGGAGATTGTCGAAGAGATCGGGCATGGCGCGGACTATAAAGGAAGCGCCGGGACAGCGGCAAGCAGCCTAAGGTAGGCCCGATCCGGCAACCCGCAATATTTAGTGGGCGTCGGTCAGACCAGGGTCTCGGCCTTTTCCCGCTCGCGGCGGCCGCGATGGCCATCGCGCGGCTTGGCAAGGCGATCGATCGCGCGCAGTTCGTCGCGGGCCGCCTCGGCGGCGGCGGCGGATAGGGTAGTCACAAGGCCGAAGCCGGCTAGTTTCGCCTCCTGCGCGACGTGGTCGAGCATGGCATAGAGCGCAACCAATTGCTGACGTTTCGACATCACGGCCTCATCACGAGTTAACCAAAAAGAGGTATTTCCAATTATCATGTTCAATTATTGATTGTATCACCTTGAGATTTCGTGTCACTGGGAAAATAAGCAAGGTTAATGGCGTGTCTCGTGGATGGCGCCGGGATTGTTCTCGCCGATCGGAAAGCCGATAAAGAGCCGCAAGCCACGAGGGTCCGAGCCATGACCGACCGCGCCTCGCCGCAGGTTCCCCCGAATTATCAGCCGGCCTTGCGGGCCATCCCGATGCCGAAGGACGCTAACCAATCCGGCGATATTTTCGGCGGCTGGGTGCTGTCGCAGATGGATTTGGCTGGCGGGTCCGTGGCATCGCGCCGGGTCAAGGGGCGCTGCGCCACCGTCGCGATCACCGCCATGACCTTCCATCAGCCGATCTTCGTCGGCGACGAGGTGAGCTGTTACGGCGAGATCGTGCGCGTCGGCACCACGTCGCTGACGGTGAAGATCGAAAGCTGGGCGCGCCGCTGGGGCCGCGCCGAGGCGATCAAGGTGACGGAGGGGCTGTTCACTTTCGTGGCGCTGGGTCCCGACCACCGGCCGCGGCCGGTGCCGCCCGACGAATGAGCGATCTGACGATTGCCGAGGCGCGCTGGCCGCACGATCATGATGCGGTGCTGGGCTTGTTTCGCGACTATGTCGCCGGGCTCGGCATCGATCTCGGCTTTCAAGGCGTCGAGGCCGAGTTCGCGACGCTGCCCGGCAAATATGCCCGGCCGCACGGGCTGGTGCTGCTGGCGCGACGTGGCGGCGCGGCGGTCGGCACCGTCGCCTATCGCCCGTATCCGCCGGGCGGCTGCGAGATGAAGCGGCTCTATGTCGCGCCGGCCGCGCGCGGGCTGGGGGCAGGGCGCCAGCTCTGCGATCGCCTGATCACCGAGGCGCGGGCCGCCGGCTATCGCCGCATGCTGCTCGATACCGGTGACTGGCTGACCGCCGCGCTGGCGCTCTATCGCGCACTCGGCTTCGCGGAAATTCCCGCCTACTACCACAACCCCTTGAAAGGCACGGTCTATATGGCGCGCGACCTGCAAGATTGAGTAGACTGCGGCAATAGCCACGAAGGAAACGCCATGCCGATCGATCTTGCTTCCGTTGTTGCCATCGACGTCCATACCCATGCCGATGGGCCGCCCGGCTCCCCCTCCTATGAGGATGGCGCCGAGGGCCGCGCCTACATGGCGAAATATTTCAAGACCAGCTATGAGCCCAAGCCGATCAGCGAAATCGCGCAATATTATCGCGACCGCAAGATCGCGGCGGTGATCTTCACGGTCGACAGCGAGGCCGCAACCGGCAAGCGGCGCTATCCCAATGAAGAAGTGGCGCGCCAAGTCGCCGAGAACGACGACATCTTGATCCCGTTCGCCAGCATCGATCCGCACAAGGGCATGCTCGGCGTGCGCGAGGCGCGAATGCTGATCAAGGATTACGGCGTCAAGGGCTTCAAGTTCCATCCCTCGTCGCAGCAATTTCATCCCAACGACCGGATGGCCTATCCGCTCTATGAGGTGATCGCCGAGCATAAGCTGATATCGCTGTTCCATACCGGCCAGACCGGCGTCGGCTCCGGCATGCGCGGGGGTGGCGGCATCAAGCTTGAATATTCCAACCCGATGTATCTCGACGAGGTCGCCGCCGATTTTCCCGACATGTCGATCATCATGGCCCACCCCTCGTTCCCATGGCAGGAACAGGCGCTGTCGGTGTGCCAGCATAAGCCCAACGTCTATATCGACCTGTCGGGCTGGTCGCCGAAATATTTCCCCCAGAGCCTGATCCGTTATGCCAATACGCTGATCAAGAACAAGGTGCTGTTCGGCTCGGATTTCCCGGTGATCACGCCGGACCGCTGGCTCGCCGATTTCGAGAAGATCGAGATCCGACCGGAGGTGAAGCCGCTGATCCTCAAGGACAACGCCGCGAAGCTGCTGGGGCTGGCGCGTTAGGCTAGAAAGTTTTGGAGAGGCCGGCATCCCGTAGAACGGCGTTCGCGGTATGCCGGCTTTTTATGGCGAGGGGAACGGCGAAATTCCGGTTGGTGATTGGACTGAACCAAATCTGATGACTGCCTTTGCCGGCCCGAACAAACCGGCATTCGGCCTCCCGAAGCAACCGGGCCAATTCTCGATCGAAATCAGCCACAGAACCTAGTCTAGGCCGCCGCGGTGATCCGGTCGGCGGTAAAATGAATCGTCAGCTTTTCGCCTTCGCCGATCAACCCGTTCAAGGCGGCGATTTCCGGCGCGATTTCCAACACGCGGCTCATTAATTGATCGAAGGTCGGTGCTTCCGTGGAAAGCGGCAGTTCTTCATTGGAACCCAGCCAAACTCCGGCCTCGGCGTCGAACTCAGCATGGACGGTCAATTCTTTCATCTGCTACCCCTTCGCCAGGCGCTGGATCGCCGGCGACGCGACGATCTGATGCTCGGTGACATAGGTTTCGTGGTTCTGTTCGATGTCGCGCGGCGCATAGAGATAGTTGATCATCATGCCGAAGGATTGCTTCAGCCCATTGACCGAGGTGTCGGCCAGCCAATCAAGCTGTTCCATGCGCGCGCCGTTGGTCAGGTGGAAATGCGCGACCGAATCCGCTACCGTCCCAGCCGAGCGCTTCTCGGTCATCAAATAGCGCGCACAGAGCCGCGTCAGGGGAAGACGCAATGCCTCGCCCAGGACCGCATCCTCGTGCCAGCGCGGCCGCGCCAGTAATTTTTCGAGCGTCTCGGCGGCGAGCGACGATGGCAGTGCCTCGCGCTCCTGCGGCGTCAGGATATTGTCCTTGTCCTTGACATGGCGCTCAAGCCACGCGCGGAAGCCCGGGATCGGCGACAGGGTGGCGAAGGTCTTGAGGTGTGGCAGCTCCTCTTGCAGCCGGTCGACCACCCGCTTGATCAGGAAATCGCCGAAGCTGATGCCCGACAGGCCCTTCTGGCAATTGGAGATCGAATAGAAGATCGCGGTGTCGGCGGTGTCGGGATCGCCCAACGGCGCGTTCTGGTCGAGCAGCGCCTGGACATTGCCGGCAATGCCTTTGACCAGCGCCACCTCGACGAAGATCAGCGGCTCGTCGGGCATGCGCGGGTGGAAATAGGCAAAGCAGCGGCGGTCGGGATCGAGCCGGTTCTTCATGTCGGCCCAATTGCGCACGCGATGCACCGCCTCATACCGGGCCAGCCGTTCCAGCAGCGAAGCCTGGCTGTCCCAGGTGATGCGGCGCAGCTCTAGGAACCCGACGTCGAACCAGCCCGCCAGCAGATGTTTCAGATCGCCCTCGAGCGAGGCCAGCACCGGGTCGCCGCGCGCGAGGCCCATCAGCTCGGCGCGCAGATCGACCAGGAACTTGACGCCCTCGGGCAGCGCGTTGAACTGGGTCAACAGCTTGAGGCGCGGCGGCTCCAGCGCGTCGCGCAGCGATCGCTCCAGCGCCGCGCGCTCGTCCCGCTCGGCCGTGAGCAGGCGCTGGCACAGGATATCGACGGTGCCGCGATCGATATCGAACTCGCCCGCCAGCAGTTGGAGAAAGCGCTGCCGGCCGATGGCATTGAGGGCGAGATAGGTGCGCCCGAGATCGGCCGCGCGGGCGCGGGCCGCGACGGCGCCACCCCGCGCCTCGAGGCAATCGCGCAGCCGGTGACGCAGGCGTTCGGCATCGTCGCGCGACAATTCGGGCTTTGGCGCGGCGGTTCCCGCGACGCCGCGCCAGGCGATATCGCGCCACGCAAGGCGCCACGAGCGCAGATTGTCGAGGGTGCGATCGACGACGCCGTCGAGGAATCCGGTGCGTTCACTCATGGCGGAAGATTAGCCGGAAATTTATGTCAGGACGAGGGGTGGGCAAAGATTTTCAGTCGCTTCAGGACGGTTGGCAAATATTCGACGATATCCTCCGCCACCAGGCCGGGGCCGAAGATGCGCGCCGCCTCGCCATGCAACCAAGCCGCCGCCGCCGCCGCGCGAAACGGGTCGAGCCCTTGCGCCAGCAGCCCCACGATCATGCCCGACAGCACATCGCCGCTGCCGGCGGTCGCAAGGTCGGGCGGCGCGTTGGCATTGATGGCGGCGCGCCCATCCGGCGCCGCGATCACGGTGTCGGGTCCCTTGAGCAGAATTACGGCGCCGCTCTGTGCCGCCGCCGCCCGCGCCCGTGCCAGCTTGTCACCGGCGACATCGAACAGCCGGGCGAATTCGCCCTCATGCGGCGTCAGCACGGTTGGGCCCTCAATCGCGGAGAACAGCGTCTTGCGATACTCGGCGAACACGGTCAGCGCATCGGCATCGAGCACGGTCGCGCGCTTCACGACCAGCGCTGTCAGCACCTGATCGCGCGTGCCGTCTTCGATGCCGGCGCCCGGCCCGATCAGCACCGCATTGCGGCGCGCGTCGGTCAGCAGCGTGGCGAAATCGTCGAGGCCGGCCATCGGCTTGACGATGGTGCCGGTGAGGGCGGCGGCATAGATCGGCCAGACGCGTTCCGGCGCCGCCAGTGTCACCAGGCCGGCGCCCATGCGCGCGGCGGCCCGCGCGGCGAGTCGCGCCGCACCCGTCATCTCGGCGCCGCCGGCGATCAGCGCATGGCCGCGACTGTATTTGTGGCCCTGGGCGCGAGGCCATGGATAGGCGTCGAGCCACAAAGCGGGGCCATCCTCGAACAGGGCCGGCTGGGTCCCGCGCAGCATGCCGGGCGGCATGCCGATCTCGGCGACCGCGATCTCGCCGCAATGCTCATGGCCCGGCATCAGCAGATGGCCGGGCTTCTTGCGGAAGAAAGTCACAGTGAGGGCGCAGCGCGGCGCCATACCCATCACCGCGCCGGTGGTGCCGTCGACCCCGCTGGGGATATCGACCGCGACGATTGGCCGGCCCGACGCGTCGGCGGCGGCGAGCGTCGCGGCGGCCTCGCCGGCGATTGGGCGCGACAGGCCGGCGCCGAACAGCGCATCGACGATATAGTCGGCGCCGTCGAGCAGGGCAGGCGATAGTTTCTCCACTTCGCCTCGCCACAGCACCGCATGATGCGCGGCGGCGCCACGCAGTTGGGTGCGCTCGCCGAGCAGGCCGAGCCGGACCCGCCAGCCCGCCGCCAGCAGATGGCGCGCGACGACGAAGCCGTCGCCGCCATTGTTGCCCGGCCCGCATAGCACGGCGGCCGCATGCGGCTTTGGCCAGCGCGCGCGGATCGCATCGGCGACCGCCTTGCCGGCATTCTCCATCAGCGTGATTTCCGGCACGCCGGCGGCAATCGCGGCACGATCCACCGCCGCCATCTCGGCGGGGGTCAGCAGCGCGTTGTCGTTCGGATCCATGGTTACCGCCGTCGGTGATTTTGCCATCGCTTATTTGGGGAGCGGTTTGAGTTTTGCCGCCGTTGCCAACGCCAGAAAGAAGCTCATGGGGCGGCTGGCAAAAGGTTGAAAACCAAAATGCCGGTAGAAGTCGGCGGCATGCGCGTCCTTGGCGTCCACGACCAATGCGAAGATCGCGGGGTCCGCATTTGCCGCGCGCTCGAGCGCATCGAACAGCAACGCCCCACCCAGACCTCGCTTGGCGTATTGACGGTCGACGGCCAAGCGTCCGACGAGTGCCGTAGGAACAATGGGATATCGCGGCAGCCGATGAGCCAATGCTGGCGGAAGATCGGTGACCGGGATGCTGGCGGCCGACAATGTGTAATATCCCGCGATGAGCCGTGCATCCGGTAAGATAGCGACAAAGCAATTCGCCACCCGCCGCCGGACATCTTGCCCCGCTTGTCTGTGCAGATACGCATCGAGCGCCGCCACGCCACAGGAAAAAGCGAGGCGATCGTGATTCGGCGACAGCGGCATAATGACAAAGGGCGCCGTCACCGCGCTTTTGCGATGAGCCGGCGATGGGCATTTCGGGCGCGTCGCAGAGCCGGCACCGGCGTGGCCGGACGAAGAAGCATTGTCGCCAGAGCCTGCTGATCTTCCAGCGAAAGCCGAATAATTTGATTATCCTCGATTGCTCTTTGCGCGGCATCGCGCGCGGCAGCGACGACAAAATCGCTGACGCTGCGCCCTTGGATTTCGGCGGCACGCTTTACCGTCGCCAGCGTATCGGGCGAGATGCGGGCTTCGAGGCGCGTCGAGCGGGTTTGCGATTGCGACATGATGGACCCTGATGGTGATTGTCATTGTACGGTCTTCTGCCGGACATGGCAACATCACCGCGTCATCTTTTGAGCGTTCAGGCATCGTTCAGGCACAAGCTTCCTTGACGCCGGGGGGCGCAAGGCGTAGTGGAGCGGCGCGGTGGCGGGTGTAGCTCAGTTGGTTAGAGCGCCAGATTGTGATTCTGGATGTCGCCGGTTCGAATCCGGTCACTCGCCCCATTTCTCCCCGAGGGAAAGACAGGATGCCAGCCCCGCAATTGCATATGTCCGGGCGGATGAGCCAACTCGGCACCGAATCCGCGTTCGAGGTTCTGGCGCGCGCCGCCGCCTTGCAACGCGCGGGTCGCGACATCATCAATCTCGGCATCGGCCAGCCCGATTTCCCGACCCCACCCCATATCGTCGAGGCGGGGCGGAAGGCGTTGGCCGACGGCCATCACGGCTACACCCCGGCGAACGGCATCCTGCCGCTGCGCGAAGCGGTGGCTGCCGACCTTCACCGCCGCCACGGGGTCACGGTGTCGCCCGAGCGCGTGCTGGTGGTGCCGGGCGGCAAGGTGACGATGTTCTTCGCCATCATGATGTTTGGTGAGCCGGGCGCCGAGATCGTCTATCCCAATCCCGGCTTCCCGATCTATGAAAGCGTCATCCGCTTTTCCGGCGCCAAACCGGTGCCCATGGCCTTGCACGAAGCGAAGGGCTTTTCCTTCAGCGCCGACGAGGTGCTGGCCCTCATTACGCCGCGCACGCGACTGCTGATCGTCAACAGCCCGGCCAACCCCACCGGCGGCATCGTGCCCAAAGCGGAAATGGATCGGCTCGTTGCCGGCCTCGCCCGTTACCCCCAGGTCGCGATCCTGTCCGACGAGATTTATGGCGAGATGCTGTATGATGGCCAAGCCCATGTCAGCCTGCTGAGCTATCCCGAGATCGCCGACCGCGTCATCCTGCTCGACGGCTGGAGCAAGACCTATGCGATGACCGGCTGGCGGCTCGGCTATGGCGTCTGGCCGGAGGCGCTGTTTCCCTATGCCGAGCGGCTCGCCATCAACAATCATTCCTGCGTCAACGCGGCGGCCCAGTATGCCGGGATCGCGGCCCTAGAAGGCCCGCGCGCGCCGGTCGATCGCATGGTCGCGGCCTTCGCCGAGCGCCGCGCCTATATCATTCCGGCGCTCAACGCGCTGCCCGGCTTCCGCTGCGCCAATCCCGGCGGCGCGTTCTATGCATTCCCGAATATCGAAGGCACCGGAATGGATTCGCGCACGCTGCAATCGCGGCTGCTGGAGGAGGCGGGCATCGCCACCGTCTCCGGTACCAGCTTCGGCGAGCATGGCAACGGCTATTTGCGCTTCTCCTATGCCGCCAGTCTCGACCAGATCAAGACCGCGATGGGCCGGATCGGGGAGATGCTGGGCCGGGGGTAGGCGCTACTCCGCCGCCGTTGGGCGGCCGGGGGCGGCGGCGCGGTCGTGGGCAATGGCCGCCATCGTGTCCTCGACATGGCGTGAGAACACGAATTCCGCCGGGCGCTGCTTGTCGAGCGCGATCTCCGGCGCCATCGGCCCCTCGGTCCGGGGGCCGCGCAACTTGACCATCAGCGCCTTCAGCGGATGCCGAACGGCATCGTCGGCCGCAGTCGGCTCATAGCCGCAATGGACCATGCAATTGGCGCATTTCTCGTAATTGCCGGTGCCGTATTTATCCCATTCGGTGGTCGCCATCAGCTCGCCGAAGCTCTTGGCGTAGCCTTCGCCGAGGAGATAGCAGGGGCGCTGCCAGCCGAACACGTTGCGGGTTGGATTGCCCCATGGCGTGCAGTGATATTCCTGATTACCGGCGAGGAAGTCGAAGAACAGTGCGGACTGGCTGAATTTCCACTTCTTGCCCTTGCCGAGGCGGAACACGTCGCGGAACAGTTCCTTGGTCTTGTGACGCGACAGGAAATGCTGCTGATCGGGTGCGCGCTCATAGGCGTAGCCGGGCGAGATGGTGATGCCGTTAACACCGAGGTCGTTGCTGGCGAAATCGAGGAAGGCGGCGACCCGTTCGGGCTTCATTCCGTCGTAAATCGTTGCGTTAATGTTGACCTGAAAGCCTTTGGCTTTAGCGGATTTTATCGCCGCCACGGCGCGCTTGAATACGCCCTGCTGGCTGACCGCCTTGTCATGCTCCTCCTCCAGCCCGTCGAGATGGACCGAAAAGGTCAGGTAGGGCGACGGGGTGAACAGATCGAGCTTCTTGTCCATCAATAGCGCATTCGTGCACAGATAGACGAATTTCTTGCGCGCGATGATGCCGGCGACGATCTCGCCGATCTCGCGGTGCAATAGCGGCTCCCCGCCCGGTATCGACACGACGGGCGCGCCGCATTCATCGACCGCCTCGAGGCATTCCGCCACCGATAGCCGGCGGTTCAGAATAGCGTCGGGATAATCGATCTTGCCGCAGCCGGCGCAGGCGAGGTTGCAGCGAAACAGCGGCTCCAGCATCAACACAAGCGGGTAGCGTTCGACGCCCTTGAGGCGCTGTTTCAGGACATAGGCGCCGACGCGCGCGACTTGATGAAGGGGGACGGCCAAATTCAGCTCTCCTCAGGCGTCGGCGAGTTCAGCGGGGATGCGAAACCGAACATTCTCCGTGATACCGGCCAGCGGCTCGACCTGGACCTCGCCAAATTGACGCAGCCGGTCGATCAGACCCTGGACCAGTTCTTCGGGGGCGGAGGCACCTGCCGTAATGCCAATCGACTCGACACCGTTGAGCCATGCCGGGTCCAGGGAGTCGGCATCGGCGACGAGATATGCCGCGATGCCCTGTTCCTCGGCGATCTCTCGCAAGCGGTTGGAGTTCGAGCTGTTCGCCGAGCCCACCACCAGCACGACCTGGACCGTGCCGGCGAGGTCGCGGACGGCGTGCTGGCGGTTTTGAGTGGCGTAGCAGATGTCCTTGGTGTCGGGTCCGACAATGTTGGGAAATCGCGAGCGCAGGGCGTCGATCACGGCGCGCGTGTCATCGACGCTGAGCGTCGTCTGGGTGATATAGGCGAGCCGCGCCGGCGTGGCGACGGCGAGAGTCGCGACCTCGGCGGCGGTCGAGATCAGATGAACCTTGCCGTCGATGCGGCCCATCGTTCCCTCGATCTCGGGGTGCCCGGCATGGCCGATCAGGATGATCTCGCGGCCCTGATTGGCATAGCGCTGGCCCTCGTTATGAACCTTGGAGACGAGCGGGCAGGTGGCGTCGATGACCGGCAGATCGCGGCCGGCAGCCTCTCGCTCCACCGCGCTCGACACGCCATGGGCGCTGAAAATGGTGACGCTGCCGGGCGGAATCGTGTCGAGATCGTCGACGAACACCGCGCCCTTGGCGCGCAGCCGCTCCACGACATGGCGGTTGTGCACGATTTCGTGACGGACATAGATCGGCGGGCCGTATTTGTCGATGGCCCGCTCGACGATTTCGATGGCGCGTTCCACGCCGGCGCAAAAGCCGCGGGGCTGGGCCAAAACTACCCGCATCGACATATCTCCTGTATTAATTCCGATGATCATATACCGATCATTACCGAACCCCCGAACCGAAAATCGCATCATAAATAGCAATCGGACCGGGCATTGTAAGCCTCTTCCTATCCCTTGCATGGCAGAGCGAATCGCCGGCATGGGGTATCGCCGCATTTGACGGATGGAATTGGCGGGGTGGCTCCCCATATGGTCGGCAGCGGCCAGGATACCACCCGCAATGGCCGGGAAGGGGTGCGCGTCGTATGATTTCGCGTCATTGGATGATTCAGATGGGGCTGGTCGCGGCACTCGCCGTCTCGACCCCTTTCGCGCTCGCCGCGACGCCGCCGGCGCAGGCCGTGACCACGATTCGCGGCTTCTATGACACCTTGTCAGCGACGATGAAGAGTGGCCCGGCCTTGGGCTTCACCGGGCGGCGCGACCGGCTAGAAGGCGCAATCAGGAATGCGTTCGACCTGCCGCAAATGACCCGTCTCGCGGTTGGTCCGCGCTGGAGCAGCATTCCGCCACAGCAGCAGTCCGAGCTGGTGACGGCGTTCGGCAATTTCAGTGCCGCCACCTATGCCGGCCGATTCACCCATGATGGGGGGGAGCGCTTCGACGTCGATGCCGCGGTGACCGCGACCCGGGACGGCGTCATCGTCCACAGCAAGCTGATCCGGGTGGATGATAGCCCGGTGCAACTCGACTATCTGATGAAGGCGGAAGCCGGCGGCTGGAAGATCGAAGACGTCTATCTCAGCGGCACCATCAGCGAGTTGGCGACGCGGCGCTCGGAATTCTCGGCGGTCCTCAGTCGCGGCGGCGCGCCGGCCCTCGTCGATGCGCTCCGCAAAAAAGCCGCCGAGGATCGCGGCTGAACGCTTAGACTGGTCTTATTGAGCCGTCGCCGGTTGCACGGGGCCGGCTTTGCCTTGATTTGCGGCCTGCGGCTTGACGGCCGAGTTTGGCCCATAGAGCGAATCCAGCTTCGGCAAGGGCGCCGGCTCGCCGTGGCGCAGTTCGATGGCCCGCTGCTGGCGCGACAGACTGCGGATCGCGGCATAAAAGTCGATCGTGGTGCGCTGTAATTCGTCGAGCGTGTCGAGTTCCTGCGAGCGGGAATCGGTCGCATCGACGCCGTACCGGGCCCAATTGGCCCAGCGCAGGCCGCCGGCGTTCCAGAACGCATAACCGATCGGGTCGGCATAGCTGTCCACGCCAAAGCCGATCGCATCGCGCGGATTGCTCGGACCGAGGATCGGCAGGAACAGATAGGGGCCGGAATCGATGCCCCAGGCATAGAGCGTCTGACCGAAATCGCCGTTCTGTTTGGGCAGGCCGCTGACGCTGGCCCAGTCGAAAATACCCGCCAATCCGAATGTGCTGTTCAACAGGAAGCGTCCGACCGTGATGTCGGCACGGTGGAATTGGCCCTGCAGCATATTGTTGGCGAAGATGATCGGCTCATTCATGTTGGCCAGCACATGGTGCACCGCGTGGCGCCCCGGTGTCGGCACCACCGCGACATAGACCTGTGCCACGGGTTTCAGGAGGATCCGGTCGAGGAACATGTCGAAGTCGAAGAACACCCGGTTCATCGGCTCCAGCGGGTCGTTCATGTCGTCTTCGGCCTGTGCCCAGGCGAGGCCGCTCGACATCGCCAAGATCGAACCCAACAACAGCACGAATAGATAGCGCTTCAAAATCGGCATCCTCGAATAGGAAATTCCGGTGCAGCGAGTTTACCCTGAAATGGTTGACGGCGCCCCTAAGGAATTGCAACGGCAATTTCGCGGCAGGGGTGGCAATTCCGCTCGCAACGGTGCAAGATTCGGGCGACGCCCATAGAGAGATACCCGACCGCACGCATGATATCCGATTCGCTTCTGATGTTGTTGTCCAACATGTTGCTTGCTTGCGCGGCGGCAGGGACAGTTTATCTGCTGGCCGCGCCGTTCGCGGTGCGCAGCTTCGTCCGCCGCAAACCAGCGGCTCGCGGCCTCCAGCCGGCGGTCACCGTGCTGAAGCCGCTGTGCGGCGACGATCCCGAGCTTTACCAGAACCTGCGCTCGTTCTGCCGCCAGCATTATCCCGCCTATCAACTCGTCTTTGGCGTGCAGAACCCGCGCGATCCGGCGATCGCGCAGGTCGAACGTCTGATCCGCGAATTTCCCGCCGCCGATATCGGCCTGGTGGTCCATTCGGATTGGCCGGCCGACTGGCCATCGGGCAACCGCAAGGTTGCCAATCTCAAGGCGATGCTGCCCGCGGCGCGGCACGACATCCTGGTCATGGCCGATGCGGATATTCGGGTGGGCCCCGACTATATCGCCACCCTGGTGGCGGCGCTGGCGCAACCGGGCGTCGGGCTGGCGACCTGTCTCTATCGCGGCCGGCCGGCGACGGGCCTGTGGGCGCGGCTGGCGGCGCTCCATATCGACCATGCTTTTCTGCCGCAGGCGATTCTGGGCGACGCGCTGGGCATCGGCGATGGCTGCTTCGGCGCCACCATCGCGCTGCGCCGGGCGACGCTGGAGGCTGCGGGCGGCTTCGCCGCGATCGCCGACCGGCTTGCGGACGACCACGCCTTGGGCGCGGCGGTCCGGCGTCTCGGCCAGCGCGTGGTGCTGGTGCCCTATCTGGTCGATACCATCGTCGCCGAGCCGGGACTCGGCGCGTTGTTGCGCCAGGAAAAGCGCTGGGCGCTGACGGTCCGCGCCCTGGCGCCGACCGGCTTCGCCGGGACCCTGGTCACGCATCCTCTGCTGCTGTGCGTGCTGGCGAATTTGGTTTCGGGGTTCGATGCCTCGGCGGTCGCGATGCTGACCTGCACCGCCATCTGCCGCATCGCGACCGCCCGCCTGGTCGATGCGCAGTTGGGCCTGCCGCCCGCCGCGCCATGGCTGCTGCCGGTGCGCGACGCGCTGTCCTTCTGGGTATTCGTTTCGTGCTTTTTCACCCGCACCGTCGCGTGGCGGGGCCAGCGGCTGCGCGTCGGCGCGGGCGGTTACCTGATGGACGGCGGAAGCCGCTAGGTCAGCGCGCATTGCCCGCTTCCGGCACCCGCCGCAGCGCCGACAATAGGGCCGGCAGCACCAGGAAGGTGCAAATCAGCGTATAAACCAGCGCCAGGATCAGCAGGCGCCCCATCTCCGACGTGCCGGGATGCGGCGACAGCGCCAGGCTGCCGAATGCCGTGCCGGTGGTCAGTGCGCTGAACAGGATGGCGCGCGCCGTGCTCGACCCGAGGAGGTCGCGCACCCCATCGCGCCAACGCATGACGAAATAGATATCGAACGCGACGCCGATGCCGAGCAGCAGCGGCAGGGCGATGATGTTGGCGAAATTCAGCGGCATGCCCGCCACCACGCTGGTCGCCAGCGTCAGCAGGCCGGCCAGCAGCAATGGCGCCAACACCAGCAGCACATCGTCGAGCCGGCGCAGAATGAGGGCCAGGAGAATCGCGATGGCGATGACCGCCACGATGGCCGCGGTGACGAACGCATGCATCACGGTGTGCGCCGATTCCTGAATCGAGATCGGCGAGCCGGTCGCGTCGGGCGCGACCGAGCGCACGGCGGCGGCAAAGGCACGCAGCGTGGCATTGTCGCGCGCATCGCCGGCCGGATAGACCTCGATGCGGGCGCGGCCATCCGGCGTCACCCAATCGGCTTTCAATTGCGCCGGCAGGCTGTCGTACGTCACGGGTTCGGCGCCCAGCGCGAGGCGCAGCTCATTGAGCCGCCGCCCGATTCCCGCCGATAGATTGGCCTCGAGCCCTGGCAGCACGCCGACGCCGCGATTGATCACCGCATCGAGGTCCGATGCCAAACGCTGGGCCGCGAAATTGCCCTTGGCGGCAACCGTGCGGACATCGTTGCGCGTCTTGACGATCGCGGCGATCATCTCCGTCGGCGTCGGGCTGGGCTTGGTGGTCGCGGGAGACAGGGTCGGATCGAGCAGTTGATGTGCGTCCGCGACGATCGCGAGCTTGTCCTTCTGATCGCCGGGAATGAAGCTGTTGATCGTGACCGTGCGCGCCACCTGGGGCAGTTCATCGATCCTGGTGGCCAGCGTGGCCGCCGCGGCGGGCGAGGGTGTCATCACATCGATGGTGTAGGGCGTGGTATCGGGATCGGCCATGAGATCGTAGAGGGTGGCGACGGCTTCCTCGCCGGGATTCTGCAAATGCAGCGGGTTGAAATCGAAGGTCAGTCCCGGCAGCACGGCCGCGGCTGCGATGGTGGCCGCCCCGGTGGCCGCCAGCACCCAATGGCGCCGCGCGATCAGGAAGCGGCCGACCGGCGCCGCCCAGGCGAAGCCGACGGGCTGCCGCTCGCCAGGGAGGCGCAAGAGCGTCAACAGCGCGGGCAACAGCGTCAGATTGAGAATGAGCGCGATCATCATGCCGAAGCCCGCGATCAGGCCGAGATCGGCGACGCCGGTATAGTCGGTCGGAACGAAGGACAAAAATCCGACGGCGGTAGCCGCCGCCGCGATCGCCAGCGCCCGGCCGATGCCGCCGCCGGTGCGGCGCAGGGCAACGGCGAAATCATCGAGCCGGTAACGCTCGTCGCGATAGCGCAGACAGAATTGAATACCGAAATCCACGGCAATGCCGACGAACAGCACCGCGAACGCCACCGAGATCGGATTAAGCGCGCCGACCGCCAGCACCGCGAAATCGGCGCAGGCGACCAGCCCGACCACCAGCGTGACGACGACCGCCAGAACCAGGCGCAGCGAGCGCAGCCCCAGCATCAGCCACAACAGCAGGAAGCCGACCAACAACGCGCTCATGAGACCGGCGCCGCGCGCCAGGGTGGAGAACTCGGCATCCGACAGCGCCACCGGCCCGGTGACGCGCACGCGCACGCCGCGGTCCGGGGTCAGGCCTAGCTTCGTCGCCGCGGCATGGACCGCCAGCGTTGCCCGCCGCCCCGGCTGAAGTTTCGTGTAATCCAGCGCCGGCTTGGTCAGGATGAAGCGGCGCAATTCGCGGGACTGCGGCTGCCGGCCGCTGAGCAGGCGCTGCCACGACAGCGGCGCATAGCGTTCGTACAGCGACGCCTCGGTCGCGTCCGCGACCGCGTTGAAGGTCGCGTCCAGCAGATCGCCGGTGGTGGCACCATGAATTATGCCTTGCGCCGCGAGGTCGAGCGCGTCGAACACCCCGCGCAGGCTGGGATCGGCGGCGAGCGTGCCGAGCAGCGGCTGGGCGGCGATGATCTGCCCGGTAACTTTCTCGATCGCCGCCTGCGACAGGAACAGCAGCCCTTCGCGCTCGAAGAATTCGCCGCCGCCGGCGCGCCGCACGGTTTTGAAAAGGCTTTTTTCGCCGGCGAGATAGTCGGTCAGCGCGGCGCTGGCATCCTCGGCACGGTCGGGTGTATCGCCATCGACCACCACCACCAGCAGATCGACATTCTGAGGAAAGGCGTGCTCCATCTCGGCTTCGCGCTGCCGCCATTGCAGATCGGGGCTCATCAGCTTGTCGATGTCGGTATCGATATGCAGGCGCTGGACCGCGAAGATCGAGCCGATCACGGTCAGCAGCAGCAATCCGGCGGTAATCCACGCGGCCCGCCGGCGGCTGAATTCGACAATGTCGGCAATCGTCCGCGCCAGCACGTCCGCGTGGCCGTCATCCGCCGGCCCCGGACGATTGATCCTGGTCCACATCATGGGCGCTGACCGCGCGGGGAAAGGCCGAAATCGGTCCTCAAGCAACCACTCGTTTTGTCCGGCCCGGCGGTCTGGGACTGACGGTTGAAGGGCGAAGGGGAAAGCGGTGCCAGGCGCGATGCGCAAAACCGCGCGCGCTTCACTATCAATCTATAGGGAAAAAGGCGAAATCAAGGCGGATGTATCGACTAATGGGGGTTCCTTATTGGCGAAGCGGCGGCTCTACGCAAGCCCAATACGCCGGGCGTCAGCGCCCCGCTTGGTCCAAGAGCCGCGCATGACCGCGCAGCCGTCCCGTCAGGCTCGCCAGGATGACCGTGAGATCGGTGCCACGCGCCAAGGGCAGGCGACCCGCCATCAGGATGAACTCGACCCGGCCGGCTTTCGGTGGGGTTGATTTGACGATAGTGAACAGCGCGCTTTCATGGCTGTGGCGGAATACCGCGAATAGCGCCTTGCCGTCCTGCACGCCGATCGCGTAGTCGCGCCATACGCCGCGCGACACTTGACGGCTGTAAAGCGACAGGAGCTGATTCAGTTCGCCTCGGCTGAAAAAGCTTGGCTTGGTCTTACGTCGAATTTCGCTCAGGCGGACAAGATTGGCCATCGGCCGTGCCGTATTCCGGCCCCCTCAATGAACAAAACGCGTCAGTTTTCCTCATTTTCCGGCGCAGGTCCAGCCCGATGGGGCGCCCGGCGCGGCGACAGCGCGCCCGTCCGCGCCGCCGCAAGTTTATCTCGCTCCCGCCCAAACTCTATGATAGCCAACAGGTTGCGGGGCGGTGTTCGGAGTACCGAGTGAGCGACATTTTCAAGGAAATCGATGAAGATTTGAGGCGCGAGAATTTCGCGCGCCTGTGGCAGCGCTATGGCTACTACGTCATCGGTTTCCTCATTGTGGTGGTGATCGCGACCGGCGTCGCCGTGGCGTGGCGGCAGTATCAGGCGCGGGTTCGCGCCGACGAGGGCGAACGGTATCAGGTCGCCCTCGAGCTACTGCATCAGGGCAAAATCAAGGAAGCGAGCAACGCTTTTGCCACGCTGGCGGAGGCGTCCGGGCGGCGCGGCGTGCTGGCGCGGTTCGAGGGCGCTGGAATCCTGGTCCATAATGGCGACAAGGCGGGAGCGGTGGCGCGCTATAACGCGATCGCCACCGATGCCTCGGTCGATCAGCAGTTCCGCGACCTCGCGACCATTCTCTCCGCGCAGAACAGCCTCGCCAGCGGCGATCCTAAACGGCTGATCGAACAATTGCAGCCGCTGGCCGCCGGCGCTGGGCCGTGGCAGCCCAGCGCGCTGGAAATGACCGCGCTGGCCCAGCTCAAGACCGGCGACAAGAAGGTCGCCGCGGCGACCTATCGGCGGCTTTCCGACAATCGCGTGGCGCCCCAGGGCATGCGCACCCGCGCCGCCGAAATGGCGGCCGCGCTGGCGCCGAGCCATCCCTGATGCCGGCCGCGCGATGAACGTCAATCTCAGGAGTTCCCGACCGTGAAGCGGAGCCTCGTTTGCGTGGCGTTAGGCTTGTCGCTGCTGGTAGGCGGTTGCGATACGGCCCAGGATTGGACCGATTCCCTGTTCGGCCGCGACAACAAGACGCCGATACCGGGCAAACGCGTCGATGTGCTGACGAATGACCGGCAGATCCAGGCCGACCCCAATTTGCAGAATTTGGCGGTGCGGCTGCCGCGGCCGGCGGTGAACACGGAATGGCCGGAATCCGGCGGCTATCCCGATCACGCCATGCAGCATCTGGCCTTGTCGGGGCCGCTGAAAACCCTGTGGAGCACCGGCATCGGCGAGGGCGCGTCGCGCTATACCCGGATCACCGCGCAACCGGTGGTCGCGGGCGGCCGGGTCTATGGTCTCGATGGCGAGGACGTGGTGTTCGCGGTCGATGCGGCGACCGGCACGCGGCTGTGGCAAGTCGATACCAAGCCCAAAAAGGCGCGCGACGAGGCGTTTGGCGGCGGCGTCGCGTTCAATAACAACCGACTCTATGTCACGACCGGCTATGGCCTCGTTTTCGCTTATGACGCCACCACCGGAAAGCAGCTCTGGGTGCATCAGGGCGACGCGCCGTTCCATGGCGCGCCGACCGCCATCGACACCCGCGTGCTGGCGGTGAATGTCGACAACAAGCTGGTCGCGCTCGATTCCCGCGATGGGCATGAGCTGTGGTCCCATACCGGCCTGCCAGAAGGCGCCGACATTCTCGGCACCCCGGCGCCGGCAGTGGCCGGCGATACCGTCGTCGTCGCCTATTCCTCGGGCGAGCTGTTCGCGCTGCGGCTTGAGAATGGCCATTCGGAATGGACCGACAATCTCGCCACCTCCCAGCCGCTGGGCGCGCTGAGCTCGCTTGCCGACATCCACGGCCGGCCGGTGATCGATCGCGGCCGAGTCTTCGCCGTGAGCCATAGCGGCCGGATGGTCGCGATCGACCTGCGTACCGGCGACCGGGTGTGGGAGCAGGACATCGGCGGAACGCAGGGCCCGTGGGTCGCGGGCGACTATGTCTATGTACTTAGTAACGATGTCAGCCTGCTGTGCCTGACCTGGAAAGACGGCAAGGTACGCTGGGCGACGCATCTGCCACGCTTCGAGAATCCGGAGAAGAAGCGCGATCCGATCCGCTGGGCCGGGCCGATCCTGGCCGGCGACCGGCTGATCGTCACGGCGTCGAACGGCCAGGCCTTTTCCGTCTCGCCCTATACCGGCAAGCCGCTCGGCACCACCGACTTTCCCGATGGCGTGTCCCTCGATCCGGTGGTCGCCAACAACACGCTTTATGTGCTGACCGACGCCGGCGAGCTGATCGCCCTGCGCTGACGCCAGCATGCCGGTCACTGTCGCGATCGTCGGCCGCCCCAATGTCGGCAAATCGACGCTGTTCAACCGCCTGGTCGGACGGCCGGCGGCGCTGGTCGACGACAAGCCGGGCTCGACCCGCGACCGGCGCGAGGGCGATGCGCGCCTAGGCGATCTGCGGTTTCACATCGTCGATACGGCCGGCTTGGATGAAGCCGAGGCCGGCACGCTCGAGCAACGCATGCAGGAACAGACCGCGCTGGCGATGAGCAGCGCCGACGTGATCCTGTTCCTCATCGACGTGCGGGCCGGGGTGACGCCGCTCGACCGGCATTTCGCCGATACGCTCCGGCGCGCCACCAAGCCGGTGCTGCTGATCGCCAACAAATCGGAAAATATGCGCAGCCTCGCCGAGGCGGGCGAGGCGTTCGCGCTCGGCCTCGGCGAGCCGGTGATGATCTCGGCCGAGCATGGCGAGGGCATGGGCGAGCTGTTCGATGCGCTGGAGCCGCACATCGCGGTCGCCGCCGACCAGCCGGAAGCGGGCGAGACGCCGCTGAAGCTTGCCATTGTCGGGCGGCCCAATGTCGGGAAATCGACGCTGATCAATCGGCTGATCGCCGACGAGCGGCTGATCACCGGACCCGAGGCGGGCATCACCCGCGATGCGATTTCGCTGCACTGGGAATGGCGCGGCCATCCGGTACGCCTCGTCGATACCGCCGGCATGCGGCGCAAGAGCCGGATCGATGTGCGTATCGAAAAAATCTCGGTGGCGGAGACGCTGAATGCAATCCGCTTCGCCGAGATCGTGGTGCTGGTGATCGACGCGACCGAGCCCCTGGAGAAGCAGGACCTCGCGATCGCCGATCTGGTGGAGAAAGAGGGGCGGGGCCTAGTGCTCGCCGCCAGCAAGTGGGATTTGGTAACCGCGCGCGGCGACGCGCTGACGGCACTGCGCGAGCGTGTCGAATTCTCGCTGCCGCAATTGAAGGGGCTGCGCATCGTGACGCTGTCGGGCCTCAACGGCGCCGGCCTCGACAAGCTGATGCCGGCGGTGCTGGCGACGCATCGCGCCTGGGGCAAGCATATCGGCACCGCGCCGCTCAACCGCTGGCTCGCCGCCGTGCAGGAGCGGCATCCGCCGCCGCTGGTGGCGGGCCGGCGGCTCAAGCTGCGCTATATCACCCAGGCCAACATTCATCCGCCGACCTTCGCGCTGTTCGCGTCGAAGCCGGGCGAGCTGCCGGATTCATATCGCCGCTACCTGGTCAATCTGCTGCGCGACCAGTTCGATTTGCCGGCGGTGCCGATCCGCATGATGCTGCGCAAGAGCGACAATCCCTTTGCCGGGGGTAAGAGCGACGATTAGATGATCTTCGACGCGCGGTCCGCCCAATAGCGGTCGCGCACCAGGCGCTTATAAAGCTTGCCGGTCGGGTGGCGCGGCAGTTCGGGATCGAAATCGATCGAGCGCGGACACTTCACGTCGGCGAGCCGCTCGCGGCAATAGGCGATCAGCTCGGCGGCGAAGGCCGGCGTCGCCAGCGCCATGTCCACCGGCTGCACCACCGCCTTCACCTCCTCGCCGAATTCGGTGTTGGGCACGCCGAACACCGCGACATCGACGATCCCCGGGTGGCCGGTCAGGACATTCTCCGTCTCCTGCGGATAGATGTTCACGCCGCCGGAGATGATCATGTAAGCCTTGCGATCGGTCAGGTAGAGATAGCCCTCGCGGTCGAGATAGCCGACATCGCCGAGCGTTGACCAGCCCTGGGCATTGTATGCCGCCTGGGTTTTCGCGGGATCGTTGTGATATTCGAACGCCGGGCCATTGGCGAAATAGATCGCACCCGGCACGTCCGCCGGCTGCTCCCGGCTATCTTCGTCGAGGATGCGCAACTCGCCGAGGATGGCGCGGCCGACTGACCCCGGATGCGCCAGCCACTCATGTGAATCGATTACCACGAAGCCGTTACCTTCGCTGCCGGCATAATATTCGTGGAGGATCGGGCCCCACCAGTCGATCATCGCGCGCTTGATCTCGACCGGGCAGGGCGCCGCGGCGTGGACCGCGACTTGATGCGACGACAGATCGTATTTGCAGCGCGTCGCATCCGGCAGCCGCAACAGCCGCACGAACATGGTCGGGACCCACTGGCTGGTGGTGACGCGATGGCGCTCGATCAGCGCCAGCGCCTGCTCCGCGTCGAAATGATCCATCACGATGATGGTGCCGCCCGAACTCAGCACGCTGTTGGTGAAGACCAGCGGCGCCGCGTGATAGAGCGGCGCGGGCGACAGATAGACGGTGTCCTGATTGAGGTTATAGAGACCGCGCGTCAGCGCGTAATTGCTTGGCAGGGCATCGAACGGCTCACCGGCGAGGACGCGCTTCACGCCCTTGGGCCGGCCGGTGGTGCCGGAGGAATAAAGCATTGGGCCGCCCGCCAGCGGGTCGGGGATCGGCGTCGCGGGATAGCGCGCGACCAGCGTCTCGAACGCCTCGAATCCGGGGATCGTGCCATCCAGCATCAGGCACCGCAGGCCGCGCGGAACGGGTATCTTTTCCACCACCGGCGCCATCGCATGCGATGATACGAAGAGCTTCGCGCCGGTATCATTCAATATGTATTCGATTTCAGCCGCCGTAAGCCGGGTGCTGATCGGCGTGATGTAGAGGCCGGCGCGCTGCGCCGCCCAATAGAGTTCGTGAAAGGCGGGGCGGTTCTCCAGCATGAAGGCGAGATGGTCGCCGCTGCGCAGGCCGAGATCGCGGAGCATCCGCGCGCCGCGCAGGGCGCGCGCATCGAGCTCGGCATAGGTCACCGTCTCGCCGGTCGCCGCCATGATGATGGCGGCCTTCCCCGGCTGCGACGCCGCGAACTGCGATGGATGCATGATCGTCGCCTCCCCGATGCGCGCGCTTGTTGTGCCCGATCTTACGCGAATTCGGCGTTTTCACGCGAGGGGGCGTGGGCGAAAATTCGCCTGGTGAAAATCCCGCATGAATTCCCTGCAATGTCCGGCGAAAGCGGCGCCGGTTTGTTGACGCGTCTTTTGGCGGCGGTCTAGGAATAGGTGTCGAACGACATCGCGGCGCCGTCGTGACCGGCGGGCCAATTCAGCCATAATTTGACAGGGAGAGCGTGACCATGAGGCGAGCCTCGACAGGATTATTTGCCGGCGCGGCGATGATCGCCGCCGCGGCGGCCATCGCCGTCGCGGGCACCGGCGCCGCAACCGCGGCCGAGAAGAAGCCGGTGACCATCGCGCTGTTCGTCGCGATTCAGGCCAATCCGGTGGAACAGGCCATCATCAATAATTTCATGGAGGTGGCGAAGGCCGATGGCGCGGCGAAGTTCGTCGTGTTCGATTCCAACACCAGCGTGCAGAAGGAAATCGCCAACTGCAACGACGCCATCGCGTCGAAGAAATACGATGCCTTCGCGTTGAAATCGGTGGCCGGCCCGCCGCTGATGAATTGCGCCAAGCAGGCGATGAAGGCCGGCATTCCGGTGGTGGCGTTCGGCAATCCGCTGGGTCCCGATCCCGATACCGCCAAGCGGCAGATCCCCGGTCTGTCGGGCTCGGTGATCGAGCTGTCCAAGGTCAATGGCATCGCCATCGCGGAGCTGGTCAATGACGCCTGCAAGGCCAAGAAGGCGAAGCCGTGCAAGGTGATCTACACCTATGGCCCGCTGGCGTTCGACTGGGCATCGGTGTCGCGCAAATTCTTCGAACAGACCGTCGCGGCGAAGTTCAAGAACATCAAGATCGTCGCCGAGGGCAGCAATAACTTCGATCCCAACACCGCGCGGACCCTGACCAAGAGCCTGGTGCAGGCGCATCCCGACGTCGATGTCATCGCCAGCGATGGCGATCTGGGCGCCGAGGGCGTGATCTCCGGCCTCAAGGATCTCGGCAAGAAGCCGGGCAAGGACATCCTGGTCACCGGCGGCGCCTTCAGCAAGATCGGCAAGACCCTGATCGTGTCGGGCGAAATGTTCGGCAGCACCTGCCTGATGCCTTCGACCGAGGCTCAGACCTCGGCCAAGTACGCGATCATGGCGGCGCGGCACGAAAAGATCGCCAAGCCCGACGTCGAGGTGTGCGCGGTGTTTTCGCCGACCGGCAACAAACCGATCACCATGGCGAATGTCGCGAAGGTCGAGCCGCAATTCTAGGAAGACGGTTCGCGTTGGAATCGTAAATCTTGAGCGTTAAGGCGAATGCCGGCGGCGACCCTGTTCGGGTCGCCGCCGGAGCCGCGCTCGGTCTTGAGCTGCGCGGCATCGGCAAGCGATACGGCGGCGCGCAGGCGCTCGACGATGTCTCCGTGACGGTGGCGGCGGGCGAGATTCACGCGCTGGTCGGCGAGAATGGCGCCGGCAAATCGACCCTGGGCAAGATCACCGCCGGCGCCGTGTTCGCCGATGCGGGCGAGATTTATCTCAACGGGCGGCGCGTCAGCTTTCGCTCGCCGCGTGACGCCATCCGCGAGGGGGTGGCGCTGATCCATCAGGAGCTGGCGCTGGTGCCGGCGCTCTCCGTCCTCGACAATGTCTTTCTCGGCGTCGAGCCCGGCCGTGCCGGCGTGCTCGACCGCACCGAACAGCGCACGATCTTCGCGGCACTGGCCGCGCGCTTCGGCTTCACGCACGCGCCCAATGTTCGGGTCGAAACCATGCGCGTCGCCGACCAGCAGAAGGTCGAGATCATGCGCGCGCTGGTGCGGCACGCGCGGCTCATCGTCATGGACGAGCCGACGGCGGCGCTGACCCGGATCGAGGCCGACCGGCTCTTGGAGATCGCCCGCGATCTGCGCCGCGACGGCGTTACCGTCATCTATGTCTCGCATGTGCTGGCGGATGTGCTGGCGCTCGCCGATACCGTCACCGTGCTGAAGGACGGCAAGCATGTGAAGACGGTGCCGGCCAAGGGCGAGACCGTCGACAGCCTGGTGACGGCGATGCTCGGCCGCGCGATGGAGTTGGTATTTCCGCCGCGCGTCCCGTCCCGCCCGAACGCGCCGGTCCTGCTGGCGGTGAAGGGGCTGGCGCGGGCGCGAATCTTCGAGGATGTCTCGTTCGAGGTCCATGCCGGCGAGATCGTCGGCCTCGCCGGCCTCGTCGGCAGTGGCCGCACCGAGATCGCGCGCGCGATCTTCGGTGCCGACGCGGCGACCGGCAGCGTCGAAGTGGCGGGCCGGCGGTTGCGCGGACATAACCCGCGCGCCGCGATCCGCCATGGTCTCGCCTTGCTGCCGGAAAGCCGCAAGGATCAGGGCCTGGTGATGATGCGGCCGATCCGCGAGAATGTCAGCATGGCGCATCTCAGCGAAGTGTCGTGGGGGCCGGTGCTGCGGCTGGCCTATGAGAAAACGCGCGTCGCCGCGCTGCTCGACAGCGTCGATGCGCGCGCCGCCAATCACACCATGCCGGTCTCGGCCCTGTCGGGCGGCAACCAGCAGAAGACCGCGATCGCCAAATGGCTGATGAAGACGCCGAAGGTGCTGATCGCGGACGAGCCGACGCGCGGCATCGATGTCGGCGCCAAGCGGACGATTTATGAGCTGATTCAGCGCCTCGCCGGGCAGGGGTTGGGCGTGCTGCTGATTTCGAGCGAGCTTGAGGAAGTGCTGGGCCTCGCCCATCGGGTACTGGTCGTCCGCAACGGGCGGATCGTCGCGGAATTCGCCGGCGCCGCCGCCAATGAAGCCAATGTCATGCGCGCCGCCTTCGGCGAAACCGGCGCGTCCCTGAACGGATAGGCGAATTCATGGCCAGAACCGACGCGGTCCATCCCGCGAAACTGTCGATCGGCAAGAACCTGGTCGAGATCGTGCGCGAATACGCCATCGTGGTGTCGTTCCTGGCGCTGCTGATCATCCTGTCGGCCACCGCCGACCATTTCCTGACCTGGATCAATCTGCTCAACACGCTCGAATCGGGGTCGATCTACGGCATCGTCGCCATCGCCTTCACCATGCTGCTGATCGTCGCCGAGTTCGATCTGTGCTCGGGCGCGATCTATGTCCTGGCCGGCATCGTGGCGGCGAAATTCCAGCCGGAGCTGGGAACCTGGCCCGCCTTGCTGTTGGGCATCGCCGCCGGGCTGGCGATCGGCTTTTTCAACGGCCTCGTCGTCACCTATCTGCGCGTCAACTCGTTCATCGCGACGCTGGCATCGAGCCTGATGGTGGTCGGGCTGGGCACCGAGGTCACCAACGGCTTTCAGCTCTATATCGCCGATCCAGGCTTCGCCGCGCTGGGCAATGGCAAGTTCATCGGCATCGATTATTTCATCTGGATCTTCATCGCCTTCGCGCTGGTCTGCGGCTTCACCCTGTCGCGCACCAAGCTGGGCCGCTGGATTTATGCCTCGGGCGGCAACCCGGAGGCGGCACGGCTCTCCGGCATCAATGTGCGGGCGCTGCGCATCGGCGCCTTCGCCTTCAGCGGCTTTGCCGCCGGGGTCGCGGGCGCGGTGCTGATCTCGCGCACCAGCACCGCGATCGCCGGCGATGGATTGGCCGATGTGCTGTTTCCCGCCATCGCCGCGGTGGTGGTCGGTGGCACCAGCGTTCAGGGCGGGCGCGGCGCCATCTGGCGCACCGTTCTGGGGATTTTCTTCCTCGAATTCATTCGCAACGGGTTCAACCTCCTCGAGGTCAATCCCTATTACCAGGCGATCATTCAGGGCGCGATCATCCTGACGGCGGTGGCGGCGGACGCGCTGTCGCGCCGGTCCGCATAGGGGGCGGTCGCCCCGGCGCCGTCGCCTGTGATAGATTGCTCCCGACGAAGTGCAGGGGGCGCGCATGGACTTGGCGAAATTCTTTCCCGCCGATCTCTATCGGGGCAAGACGGTGTTCATCACCGGCGGCGGCAGCGGCATCAATCTCGGCATCGCCAAGGGCTTCGCCACGCATGGCGCCAATATCGCGATCTGCGGCCGGACCCAGGCCAAGCTCGATGGCGCCGCGAAGGAGATCGAGGCGCTGGGCGTCAAGGTGTCGGCGCGCGCCGCCGATGTCCGCAAGCCCGAGGAACTGCACGCGGCGATGACCCACTGCCGCGACACGCTGGGGCCGATCGACATATTGGTATGCGGTGCCGCCGGCAATTTCCTGGTGCCGGCGGAAAAACTGTCGCCCAACGGCTTCAAGGCCGTGATCGATATCGACCTCTTGGGCTCGTTCAACGCGGCGCGGCTCGCTTTCGACCAGTTGGCCGCGCAACACGGCTCGATCATCTTCATTTCCGCCGGCATGGGCCACATGCCCTATGCCTATCAGCTCCATGTCGGCGCCGCCAAGGCGGGCATCGACCGCATGATGCAGAATCTGGCGCTGGAATGGGGGCCGCACGGCATCCGCGTCAACAGCATCATGCCGGGCCCGATCGCCGATACCGAGGGGATGAAGCGCCTTGGCGGCGCCGATCATAAGCGGCGCGGCGGGCAGGGCGTGCCGCTGGGCCGCATGGGCACGGTCGAGGATATCGCCCGCGCCGCCCTGTTCATTTCGTCGCCGGCGGCGGACTGGATTACCGGCGTGGTGCTGCCGGTGGATGGCGGCTCGGGGCTGGCCGGCTCGGCTAATTTCAACGCCCAGGCCGCTTCCCTCCTGGCGGCGCAACAATCCTGACGCGAAGGGGTCCGGCGCCGCGACAGCGCGGTTTTTACGATTAAGCCAATCTTAGCCATGACGCCCCACTATCGCGGACATGAGCGCCGACACCGAAGCCCGCCCGCGCGTCCGCCTGCCCATCGGCCTGGCCGAATGGCCGCGCCGCGCGGTGCGCCGTATCGAGGGTTTGTCCCGAACCATTCGCGGTAAGATTCTCTTTGCCTTCGGTGCGATGGCGGCCATTACCTTCATGCTGGGACTGGCCGGCGTGCACAGCGTCGGCGGCACCGGCGACCTCGTGGTGCAGAGTCTCGACCAGCCGCTGGCCTCGATCAGCTATGCCCGGTTCGCGCTGGCGAAATTCACCGCGATGCAGTCGCTGGTGGTGAAGCGCCGCGCCGCCACGCTGCCGGATCGGCGCGCCGATCTCGACCGGCGCATGAACCTCTTGGCGCAGGAGACTGGAACCTATTTGCGGCTCGCGATGTCGCGCGCCACCTCCCAGCGCACCGTCGAAGCGGCCCGCGCGACCGCGGCGAACGCCGCCCTGTGGGATGCCGGACGGCGCGCCCAGTTCAGGCGCAATCCCGGCGCCAATAGCCAGGCCGATCTGACCCGGCTCGGCAATATCGTGATGGGCAATTTCGAGAATTTGGTCGAGCTGACCGCCGAGGACGGGCTGGGCGCGCGCCAGCGGGCGCTGACCGCGATCGCCGACTATCGGCGGCTGACCCTGTTCGTGACGCTGCTGGCGCTGCTGTTCGGCGGCGCCGTCACCTATCTCTTGGCGCATATCATGACGCGGCCGATCGCCGAGGCATCGCGCGCCGCCAATCGGATCGCGTCGGGCGAGCTCGACGTGCCGATCGACGCGCTGGGCCGGCGCGACGAGCTCGGCTCGCTGCTGATCGCCATGGCGGCGATGCGCGACAATATCCGGGCCATGATGGAACGCGAGGTCGCGGCCAAACGCGCGGCGCAGAACGATCTCGCGGTCGCCATCGACAGCGCCCCGGCCGCGATGATTCTGGTGGACGGCGAGGGCCGTGTCTCGGTCAGCAACTCCCAGGCGCGCGATTTCTTCCCCGACCAGGCCGACACGCTGGCCACGGGCGAGATGTTTTCAAGCCGCCTGGTGCGCGCCTTCAACGAGCCGTCGGGCGAACTGCGCCTCGGCGATGGGCGCTGGCTGAAACTGGGCACCCGCACCACCGACGCGGGCGGCTTCGTCGCGGTCGCCGCCGACATTACCGTGCTGAAGGATCGCGAGAGCGCGCTGATCGTGGCGCGCGACGTGGCCGAGGCGGCGAGCCGCGCCAAGACCGACTTCCTCGCCAATATGAGCCACGAGCTGCGCACGCCCTTGAATGCCGTGATCGGCTTTTCCGAGATGATTTCGACGGAGATGCTGGGGCCGGTCGGGCAGCCGAAATACAAGGAATTCGCCGGCGACATCCTGTTCAGCGGCCGGCATCTTCTGCATATCATCAACCATGTGCTCGATATCGCGAAGCTGCAATGGGGCCGGATGGAGATCGAACGTCGCCCGACCGATCTCCACGATGTGGTGGCGGAGGCGGTGCGGATCGCCCGCGCGCAGGCGCAGGCCGCCGATGTCGCGCTGAACATCGATCTCGCCCCCGGCACGCCGCCGATCGATGGCGACCATATCCGGCTGCGCCAGGTTCTGTTGAACCTCTTGTCGAACGCGATCAAATTCACGCCGGCCGGCGGCCGCATCGATGTCGCGCTGATGCGGCACGACAGCTCGGTCGAGATTTCGGTGCGCGACAATGGCATCGGCATGAACCCCGCCGATATTCCGAAGGCGCTGGAGCCGTTCCAGCAGGTCGACAGCAGCATCGCCCGGAAATATGGCGGCACCGGATTGGGGCTGCCGCTGTGCAAGCTGTTCGTCGAGCTGCATGGCGGCGCCTTCGCCATCGAAAGCGCGCTGGGGCAGGGCACCATCGTCACCGTGACCCTGCCGATTTCCAAGGAGGCCGACCGCCCGCTGGAATTGGTCGCGGCGGAATAAGCGCCGCCGCCCGGCAATTTTTCTGTGCCGACGCCGCGCGACGCGTGCACAATGCCCCTCGGCTTATAAGGAGGGGATCATGCTGGGACGGCGCGATGGATTGAAGGCATTGATGGCGTCGGCGTTGGCGCTGGGCACGCTGCCGGTGGCGCGGGCCCGGGCGGCGGAGCCCGCGACCAAAGGCGGCGATGGCGGTACATCCGACCTGACGCTGGTCAACGGCAAGATCCACACCATGGACGCCAAGAATTCCATCGTCTCGTCGGTGGCGATCCGCGACGGCAGGTTCCTGGCGGTCGGGGACGGCGTGCCGGGCTCGCCCCACACCATCGACCTCAAGGGTCGTACGGTGATCCCGGGTCTGGTCGACAATCACAATCATTTCGTGCTGCTGAGCCAGCGGCCGGGACACGACACGCGGCTCGAAAGCGCCGCGTCCATCGCCGAGGTGCAGGCCACCATCGCCGCCCGCGCCAAAAACGTGCCGGCGGATGGGTGGATCACGTCGATGGGTGGGTGGGTCCCGGAACAATTCGCGGAAAAGCGCCTGCCGACCCTGGCGGAGCTGGATAAGGCGGCGCCGGATCATCCCGCGATCGTATTCCAACAATTCTTCGGTCCCGCCGCCGTCAATAGCGCGGCGCGAAAATTCTTCGCCGACAAGAAGATCGCCGTCAGTGACGCGGGCCTGATTGCCGCGGGGCCGACGTCGCTCGCCGCGCTCGACGCCTTGCGTGCGATCCAGACGTTCGCCGACAAGAAACAAGGCGCGCTCGACGCGATGGCCTATTCGGCCAGCATGGGCATCACCACCAATGTCGATATGGGTGCGTTCGTGATCCCCGGCACGCCGAACACGCAAACGTCGGTGCAGATGGACACGCTGGCGAGCGACGACCCGTTCGCGATGCACGACGCACTGCTGGCGCTGCATCGCGAGGGCAAGGTCTCGACCCGCCTGCGCATTTTCTATCTCAGCATGGACAAGGACCCGGAGGTCTCGCTGATCGCGCAGCGCGTCCGCAATTCCTATCCGGGCTTCGGCGACGACATGGTGCGCATCTCGGGCATCGGCGAGTTCGTCACCGCCTGGCCGCTGTTTCAGGGCGACTTTCCGGCGAATTATGTCACGGCGCTGAAGCTGGTGGCGCAGCATGGCTGGCCGTTCCAGCAGCACACGCTGTCATCGCGCGAGGATGCCTTCACCATCGAGAGCTTCGCCAAGATCAACGAGACCATTCCCATTGCCGATCTGCGCTGGTCGATCGCCCATGTGCCCGAACTGACGGCGGCGCATCTCGCGGCGGCGAAGGCGCTGGGCGTCGGCCTCGCGCTGCACGGCTTCCGCTATCTCTCCGGCTCGAAGCGCGGCGGCCCGCCTTACCGCATGATCGTGGACAGCGGCATCAAGGTCGGCGCCGGTTCGGATTCGGCGCAGATTTCGACGCTCAACCCGTGGAACATGATCTATTACATGGTCACCGGGAAGAACGCCGCCGGCATTCTGGTGAACGACGGTCAGACCATCAGCCGCGAAGAGGCGGTGCGGCTCTATACGGCGGCGAATGGCTGGTTCATGCGCGAGGAGGATACGCTCGGCTCGATCGAGCCGGGCAAGCTCGCGGACCTGGTGGTGCTCGACCGCGACCTATTCGACACGGCCGCTGTGCCGGACGAGGCCATCCGCCGGGTCCGTCCGGCGATGACGATGGTAGGCGGCAAGCCGGTCCACGGCGCCTGAGCGCGGCGGCTCCAGGTAATCTTAAATAGCAAAACGTGGCGCGGCAGTCACAAGCGCCGAACAGGGAGGATCGATCGTTGCAAAAGAAAACCATGCTGTTGGTCGTGTCGGCGGTCGCGGTGCTCGCGGCGGGTCCGTCCATCGCGGCCGACAAGGTCAAGATCGGCTTCGTCTCGACTCTGTCGGGTCCGGCGAGTCTCAATGGCAAGCACCAGACCGATGGATTTTTTCTCGGCGTCGCGGAGCTGAACGGCAAGATCGGCGGCTTGCCAGCCGAGATCAGCAAGAATGACGATCAGGCGAAGCCCGACATCGCGAAGCAGGTGGCGGAGCGGCTCGTCACCCGCGATCGCGTCGATATCGTCACCGGAATCATTTATTCCAACGTGATGCTGGCGCTCTACCATCCCATCGTCGATTCGAAGACGATCTTGATCGGGTCGAACTCCGGCCCGTCGCAGATCGCCGGCAAGGATTGTTCGCCCTATTTCTTCTCGACGTCCTGGCAGAACGATCAGCCGCATGCGGCGGTCGGCGTCTACATGCAGCAGCGCGGCATCAAGAAGGTGGCGCTGATCGCCTCCAATTATCAGGCCGGTCATGACGCGATGGCGGGCTTCAAGTCGAAATTCCACGGCACCATTGTTGACGAGATTTATCCGGCCTTCACCCAGTTGGATTTTTCCGCCGAGATCACCAAGATCGCCGCCGAAAAACCCGACGCGGTCTATGCCTTCATCGCCGGCGGCGGCACGCTGCCGTTCGCCAAGCAATATGTCGAAGCGGGCTTGATGACGCAGATCCCGCTCTACAGCGATTTCATGTTCAATTCGACGACGCTGCCCGCGATCGGCGATCTGGCGCTAGGCTCGCGCTCCGCCGCCTTCTGGACCATCGATCTCGACAATGCGGCCAGCAAGCATTTCGTCGCGGCGTTCCGCGCCAAGTATCATTACGACCCGTCGGTCTATGCCGCCCAGGCCTATGATTCGGTCCGCCTGATCGACGCGGCGGTGCGCGCGATCCACGGCAAGGTCGAGGATCGCCAAGCCCTGATCCACGCGCTCGATACCGTCAAATACGATTCCGTGCGCGGGCCGTACCGCTATAACAACAATCATTTCCCGATCGAGAATTTCTATGCGACCGAGATCGTCAAGGCGGCGGATGGGCATCCGATCGAAGCCAATCGCGGCCTCATCCTCAAGGACGATCAGGATGCCTACCACACGGCATGCCCGATGAAATGACGCGGTCCGGGGGGACCGCCGTGCCGTGATGTTCAGCCCGATCCTGATCCTGACCCAGGCGCTGAACGGGTTGCAATATGGTCTGATGCTGTTTCTGTTCGCGGCCGGGCTGACGCTCGTGCTGGGCATCATGAACCTCGTCAATCTGGCGCATGGCTCGCTCTATATGCTCGGCGCGTTTTTTGCCGCCAGCTTCTATGCCTGGACCGGCTCGCTGCTGCTGGCGGTGGTATTGGCGGTGCCCGCGATCTTCGTGGCGGGCGCGGTCATCGAGCTTATCGTGTTGCGCCACCTCTATCGCCGCGATCACCTGGAACAGGTGCTGGCGACGTTCGGCCTGATCCTGTTCCTCAACGAGCTGGCGCGCATCGTCTGGGGATCGACGCCGCTCGACATGCCGGTGCCGGCGCTGCTCTCCGGCCGGATCGCGATTCTGCCGGGCGTCGCCTATCCGACCTATCGCCTGGCGCTCATCGTGCTGGGGCTGATCGTCGCGCTGCTGCTCTATCTGCTGGTGGCGCGAACGCGGCTCGGCATGCTGATCCGCGCCGGCGCCAGCAACCGCGAGATGGTCGAGGCGATGGGCGTCAATGTCGGGCTGCTGTTCACCGCGATCTTCGGGCTTGGCGCGGCGCTGGCCGGCCTTGCCGGCATGGCGGTCGGGCCGTTGATCTCGGTCGATCCGACCATGGGGGATACCGTCCTGATCCTGGCCCTGGTGGTCATCGTGATCGGCGGCATCGGCTCGATCCGCGGCTCGTTCATCGCGGCGGTGATCGTGGGGCTGGTCGATACGCTGGGCCGGGCGTTCGTGCCGGGCCTGCTGTTCAGCCTGCTGCCGCGCAGCGTCGCCGACGCGGTCGGCCCGGCACTGACCTCGATGCTGATCTACATCTTGATGGCGGCGGTGCTGCTGTTCAGGCCCCAGGGCCTCATTCCCGCACCGGGCTCGGCGAGCGGGATCGGGCCGAGCGTGCGTCAGGCGCGCCTCTCTCCCGCCAGCGAAACCATTGTCGGCATCGCGATCATGGCGGCACTGGCGCTGGTGCCGTTGGCGGTGGGCGGCCAGCCCTTCTACATCGCCCTGGTGTCGCGGGTGATGATCTTCGGCATCGCCGCGTTGAGCCTCAATTTCATCGGCGGCTTCGGCGGCATGGTCAGTCTCGGTCACGCCGCGTTTTTGGGCATCGGCGCCTATGTCGTCGGGATCGCGATCGCCAACGGCCTGACCGACGGCTTCGCGCATCTGGCGCTGGTGATCGTCATTTCGGCCGGCGTCGCGGCGATCATCGGGGCGCTGTGCCTGCGCACCAGCGGCCTGCATTTCCTGATGATCACGCTGGCGTTCGCCCAGCTCGTCTATTTCATCGGCGTCGGGCTGCGCCAGTATGGCGGCGACGACGGGTTTTCCTTTCACGGCCACAGCGAGGTTGGGGGGCTGCTCGATCTCGGCAATCCCGTGACCTTCTATTATCTGGTCTGGCTGGTCCTGGCGGCGTGCGTCTTCGTGATCTATCGCCTGGTCAACTCGCGGTTTGGGCTGGCGCTGCAGGCGACGCGATTGAACGAGCGGCGGGTTCGCGCGCTGGGCCTGCCGGCCTATCGCTACAAGCTGGCGGCGTTCGTCATTGCCGGCACGATGTGCGGCATCGCCGGCGGCCTGCTTGCCAACCTCACGCAATTCGTCAGCCCCGACTACATGAATTGGACGCAGTCGGGCGATCTCCTGGTCATGGTCATCGCCGGCGGAATTTCGAGTGTGATCGGGCCGGTGCTCGGCGCCTTCCTCTATCTGCTGCTGCAAATCATCCTGTCCGGCTATTCGGAACATTGGCAAATCGTGATGGGGCCGCTGCTCATCCTGCTCGTGCTGTTCGCGCGGGAAGGGGTGATGGGTGTGTTTCGCGGCGCTTTTCTGTCGCTGTCGGGGGCGCGCGTCCGTGACTGAGCCGATCCTGGCGACCGATGCGCTGGTCAAGCGGTTCGGCGCGCTGGTCGCGACCGACCGCGTCAGCCTCGCGGTCGCGCCGGGGGAGGTGCATGCGTTGATCGGGCCGAACGGCGCCGGCAAGACGACGCTGATTGGCCAGCTCATGGGCGACATCAAGCCGCAATCGGGTCGCGTGCTGTTCGCGGGGCGCGACATTACCGGGATGCCGACGCATCGGCGCGCCCAGCTCGGCCTCGCCCGATCGTTTCAGATCACCTCGATTTTTCATGACATGAGCGCCCGCGACAATGTCGCGCTGGCGGTTCAAATCCATCGCGGGCATTCCTTCCGCTTCTGGCGCGACGCGCGGAAGGACCAGGGGTTGCGCCGGGCGGCCGAGGCGCTGTTGTCGCTGGTTGGGCTGGCGGGCAGGGCGGAGCGCATCGCCGGCGATCTCAGCCATGGCGAGCATCGCCAGCTTGAAATCGCCATGGCGCTGGCCAGCGAGCCGCGCGTGCTGCTGCTCGACGAGCCGATGGCGGGGATGGGACCCGAGGAAAGCAATCGCCTCGTGGCCTTGCTGCGCGATCTCAAGACCCGGCTCACGATCCTTCTGGTCGAACATGACATGGCGGCGGTGTTCGCGCTGGCCGACCGGATCACGGTGCTGGTCTATGGCCGCGCCATCGCCACCGGCACGCCGGCGGAGATTCGCGCCAACGCGGCGGTACGCACCGCCTATCTCGGCGACGGTGGCGTGCCACCATGAGCGAGGCGCCGCTGCTCGCGGTCGAGGCGATCGAAACCGCCTATGGGCGAAGCCAGGTCCTGTTCGGCGTCAGCCTCGATGTGCGCGCGGGCGAAGTGGTGACGCTGCTGGGTCGCAACGGCATGGGCAAGACCACGACCTTGCGTTCGATCATGGGATTGACCGTGGCGTCCGCCGGCTCGATCCGCATGGCGGGGCGCGAGTTGCGCGGGCGGCCGGCATTCCGCATCGCGCGGGACGGTCTCGCCATCGTGCCGGAGGGGCGTCAGGTCTTTCCCAATCTCAGCGTGCGCGAGCATCTGATCGTCGCCGCCAGCCGCCGCCGCAAGCCGGCGCCATGGGATGCGGATCGCGTGTACGCGCTGTTCCCGAAACTGGCGGAGCGCGGCGGCTCGATGGGCAATCAGCTGTCGGGCGGCGAGCAGCAGATGCTGGCGATCGGCCGCGCGTTGATGACCAATCCGCGGCTGCTGATTCTCGACGAGGCGACGGAGGGGTTGGCGCCGCTGGTGCGGGAAGAGATTTGGCGCTGCCTTCAATCGCTGAAGGCGGCGGGACAATCGATCTTGCTGGTCGACAAGAATCTCGATGCGCTGACCCGGATCGCCGACCGGCATTTCATCATCGAGAAGGGGCGCATCGTGTGGACCGGCGATTCCGCGGCCCTCGGCGCCGATCTCGATGCCCAGCGCGCCTATCTCGGCGTTTGAGATAATGTACCGATAATCGTGGAGCGAGCCCCGTCGATGCGCACCGAAATGACCGACCTGTTGATTCGCACCGGCGCCGATACGCCGATGGGGAAATTGCTCCGCCGCTACTGGGTCCCGGCGCTGCTTGAGAGCGAGATCGCGGAGCCTGATTGCCCGCCGGTGCGGGTCCGCATTCTCGGTGAGAAGCTGCTGGCATTTCGTGACACCGACGGCCGCATCGGCCTGGTCGATGAATTTTGCGCCCATCGCGGCGCCTCGCTGTTCCTCGGCCGCAACGAGGAATGCGGCATTCGCTGCGCCTATCATGGCTGGAAATACGATATCGCGGGACGCTGCGTCGAGCTGCCATCGGCGCCGCATCTCGCCCCGACCATGAGCATCAATGCCTATCCCTGTACCGCGCGCGGCGGCATCGTCTGGGCCTATCTCGGGCCGCCCGACCAGCGGCCGGAGCCGCCGGAACTCGAATGGTCGCTGCTGCCGGAAAGCCAGCGCTATGTCACCAAGCGCTATCAGGCGAGCGGCTATCTGCAGGCGATGGAGGGCGGCATCGACACGACCCATGCCTCGTGGGTGCATCGCTATGAGCTCGAGACCGATCCGATGCATCGCGAGGCCGGCGCCAATAAATATATCCGCGGCGACGGCGCGGCGGTCTTCACCATCGACGAGGCGCCGCACGGCCTCACCATCCATGGCCGGCGCAACGGCGAGCCCGATTCCTATTACTGGCGCGTGACCCAGTGGATTTTTCCCTGGTTCACGCTGATCCCGCCCTTCGGCCCGCATGCGCTGGGCGGGCATATCTGGGTCCCGATCGACGATGAAAGCTGCTGGGCGTGGAGCATCAATTTCCTGCCCGACCGGCCGTTGCCCGAGGATGAGCTGGCGGCGATGCGCGACGGGCAGGGCATTCATTTCAAGGCGGTGCCTGGCACCTTCTATCCGCTTGCCAATCCTGACAATGACTGGCTGATCGATCGCCAGGCGCAAAAGGAAAAGCGCTCGTTCAGCGGCGTCGCCGGCTTCTCGTTTCAGGATTCCTCGTTGCAGGAGAGCATGGGATCGCTGCAGGATTATGCCCGCGAACATCTCGTGGCGACGGATGCCCCGATCGCGATGGCGCGGCGCGTCCTCTATCGGGCGGCGACCGATCTGGCGGCGGGGGTAGAGCCGCCGGCGCTGCGCGCCGCGACGCATCGGGTGCGGGCGGCGAGTATCCTCCTCGACCGCGCGGTGCCGATCGAGGACTGGGCGCGCGACGCGCTGATCGACGGTCTCGCGAAGCCGGTCTGGACGGTCTAGCGCCCCCAACCGTCAGCGCAGGACCGCGACCTTCTTTCGCTGAATCAGGTCGAAATCGATGGTCGCGCCAAGGCCGGGTCCCATCGGGACATGGACCAACCCATCGCCATCGACCTCGATATCCTGCACCAGCCCGTATTTGTTGTTGGAATCGGGCAGCAGCACCTCGAAATATTCGCAATTCCGGATCGCCGCCGCGACGTGCAGGTTGGCGATATTGTTCAGCGAATTGCTGCCATGGTGGATTTCGTAATTCATGCCGAAGCCCTCGGCGAGATGCGCCGTCTTCACCATGGTGGTGATGCCGCCCTTGAAGGCGACATCGCCGCGCAGGTAATCGGTCGCCTGCGCCATCAGCCACGGCGCATAGGTCTCGAACCCGGCGAACGGCAACTCCGTCGCCATCAGCGGAATGTCCAGTTTCTGGCGCAGCTTGACATAGTTGGGGATCGACCATTCGCCCAACGGGTCCTCAAACCAGTGAAAGCCCAAGGCCTCGATGGCGCGACCGACCTTCAGCGCGTCGGGATAATCATAGGCCCAGCCGGAATCGAGCATCAGCACATGATCGTCGCCGACCGCGCGGCGCACGGCGGCGCAGATGGCGATGTCGGCGCGCACGGTTCCATGGGCATGAATCTTATAGGCGTTGACCCCGCGCGCCCGCCAATGCAGCGCCTCCTCGCAATAGGCCTCGGCGTTCGGCCAGGCGGGCGAGGAGGCATAGGCCGGCAGGCTCTTCCGGTAGGAGCCGAGCAGGTGATGGATCGGCATGTTGGCGGCCTTGCCGGCAATATCCCACAGCGCGATGTCCACCGCGCCGACGGCGCGCACGGAGCTGGCGCGCACCCGCTGCCACAGGCAACGGTACAGCCGCTCGCGGTCGAGCGGGTCCTCGCCCATCACCAGCGGTTTCAGCGCGTCGATCAGGCGGGGCGCATCCGCGGCCGCCGACGTATAGGAGGCGCCGAGAAACGCGTGGCCGACAATGCCGGCATCGGTGCTGATCTCGACGAGGCCCAGTTGGCTCGACGGATTCGACGAGCGCACGTTCTGCCCATAAACGACGGGGGGCAGATCGTCCCAGGAAAACAGCGTGATGCTTAGGTCGGTGATCTTCATGCCGCTCATCCTCATATTGGGCGATTGAACGCTGGCTTTACGCCTCGGGCAAGAAGGCGGGGTTCCAGGCGATCTCCCACAAGCGACCGTCGGGGTCCTGAAAATAGCCGGCATAGCCGCCCCAGAATGTCTTCCGCGCCGGTTTGACGATCGCCGCGCCGGCCGCCTCGACTCGTCTCATGATCGCGTCGAAGTAGGCGCGATCCGGCGTCCGAGCGTCAACGCTGGAATGCGGCCGTCGTCGATTGTAGAAGTCCAGATATCGGCCGATCGAGGCGCGCGCCTCGCTGACGTTGTCGTAGGCCCGCTGATAGACCTCCTCGTATTTGACCGAGCGTCAGCGCCGCTCGACAAAGGCGTTGTCGCCACGATCCCTCGCCATCTTGCTCACAACGCCAAGCTTAATGACCATCTTCTGATACTGGAGGGCCAGTATCAGTCAATTCGTCAAGCGCGCGCAGCGGCTGATGCGCCGGATGGGCATCGCGACGCCGCCGTCGTTATGGTCATGACTGCGATATTCAAATACAACCGCTCTTCCAGTTTCTCAGCTTTGCGCGATGGAAGACATCGCCTTCTGGATAGACCAGGCGCTGCCCGGATTGCCTAAATCGAGCGCGCCAGACGCGGCGCCATTCTTCATCTGCCATTCCACCACGGTACCATTCTTGTTTCGCCACAAAATGTCGGAGGTACCGTCACCATTGAAATCGCCGACTCCGGCCACGGACCAAGCGGCACCCGGATCGTTGAGGAGAGTTTGATTGTAGGATGAACCATCGTTCTTCATCAGCCAAATTTGCTCGCTGGGGCTGCCACTATTATTTCGCCACAGAATGTCCGACGCACCGTCGCCGTTGAAATCGCCGATGCCGGCCACGGACCAGCCCGGCATATTGCCAAGATCGACACCCTTGAGCGTTTGACCGCCATTCATCTGCCATTCCACTACGGTCCCATTCTTGTTCTGCCACAGAATGTCCGACGTGCCGTCATCGTTGAAATCGCCGATGCCAACTACGGCCCAATTCTTCCCAGGATTGGCAAGTAAGTCGCCTTTGGCCGGGGCGCCATTGTTCATCTCCCACTCCACGACCGTCCCATTTGTGTTACGCCACAGAATGTCCGATGTGCGGTCGCCATTGAAATCGCCGATGCCAATTACAGACCAGTCGGAACCCGGGTTACCCAAATCACCACCCTTAACCGCCGCGCCGTTGCCCATCAGCCAATCGACGACAGTCCCATTCGTGTTGCGCCACAAAATATCCGAGGTGCCGTCGCCGCTGAAATCGCCAATGCCTGCCACGGACCAGGCCGCGCCTGGATTGGAAAGATTGGATTGGTTATATGAGCTGCCATTGTTACGCATCAGCCATTCCATGGCCGCACCATTCGAGTTCTGCCATAAAATGTCGGAGACAGCATCGCCATTGAAGTCGGACACGACCGGGGCATTTAGGAGGTAAGAGACGGCGTTGCTAGTGCCGACATTGCCGGCCGCGTCGGTATCTTGCGCGGTCAGACGATTGATACCGCGGCTCTCCAGCGTCACGACACTGACCCACTCGCCGAGTGTATCAACAGTGACTGTCCCAATTTCGATTGAGCCGTCCAGTACCCTTACATTCGTATCGGCCTCTCCGGTGCCGGAAATTGTCTGCGTGATGCGGGTAACGACGCCGCCGGTGCTTATGATAGAGACCGATGGGACCGAGGTGTCGATCTGGAGGCCGTTGAAGGTCGAGGCTACCGAAGCAAGCGAGAGATTGGCGTTGTTGCTGCTGCCATCCTCGATGGTCGCGCCGCCGGGCAGGTTGACGCCGGTCACCGCCAGCGCGAGGGTATTTTGGCCCGCGGCAACGGTGTAATCGAATACCAGCGATCCCGATGACGGCGTGGAGGCTCCGGCGGCGTATGTCGCTGTGCCGCCATCGTTCAAGCTCAATGTCGGGGTCCCCGTCACCGTGACCGGGCCACTCAATGTAAGGTCGATCATCACCGGCTGATTCAGACCTAAATCACCGCTCGTCGGCGTCGCGAACAGCGCCGTCACCGCCACTGGCGCCGACGCGCTCTGGGGCCCGATCGTCAGGGTTGCGCTGCCTTGGGCGCTGTTGCGGGCGCCGTCCGTCACCGTGTAACCGAAGCTCGAACTCGTGCCGAACAGGTTCGCGGCCGGCTGGAACTCAAGTCCGGTCAACTGTGCCACCGACAGCCCCTCGTTCAGGGTCACCGCCGTGCTGCCGTCCGACAGCAGCACTGTTCCGTCATTTGGCAACGCCGTCACCGTCACCGGCTGCGCCGGCAGGCTGAAATTGTCCGTCGGCGCGAGAATTCCGATCGCCACCGCCGCGTGGTTGCCGGAGACCCCCAACAATGCCAACCCGGTCACCGGTTGCATGGCGTCGATCTGGAGGCCGTTGAAGGTCGAGGCGACCGAGGCAAGCGAGAGATTGGCGTTGTTGCCGCTGCCATCCTCGATGGTGGCGCCGCCCGGCAGGTTGACGCCGGTCACCGCCAGCGCGGGGGTATTCTGGCCCGCAACGACCGTGTAATCGAACACCAGCGACCCTGATGACGGCGTGGAGGCTCCGGCGTCATAGGTCGCTATGCCGCTATCGTTCAAGCTCAATGTCGGGGTTCCCGTCACCGTGACCGGGCCACTCAACGTAAGATCGATCACCACCGGCTGATTCAGCCCTAAATCGCCGGTCGTCGGCGCCACGAACAGCGCCGTCACCGTCACTGGCGTCGGCGCGCTCTGGGGCCCGATCGTCAGGGTCGCGCTGCTTTGGGCGCTGTTGCTGGCACCGTCCGTCACCGTGTAACCGAAGCTCGAACTCGTGCCGAACAGGTTCGCGGTCGGCTGGAACTCAAGTCCGGTCAACTGGGCCACCGACAACGCCTCGTTCAGGGTCACCGCCGTGCTGCCGTCCGACAGCAGCACCGTTCCGTCATTTGGCAACGCCGTCACCGTCACCGGCTGCGCCGGCAGGCTGAAATTGTCCGTCGGCGCGAGAATTTCGATCGCCGTCGCCGCGCTGTTGCCCGAGACCGCCAACGATGCCAGACCGGTTACCGGGTTCATGGTGTCGATCTGGAGGCCGGTGTCTTTGGTGGCACCCGATACATCGAGCGCCGTGCCTGACCCATCAGTGATGCTGGCGCCATTCAGATTGAGGTCAGTCACCTGCAAGTCGGCCCTATTGTCGCCCGACTGCACTGTATAGACGAAGGTGAGAGCCTGACTGGCCCCCGAACCACCCGTGTACATCGCCGACTCACTGTCGTTGAGCGTCAATTCCGGTGTCCCACCCGCCGTATTCACCGTGACACTCTCGCTGATATTGACCGTAAAGCTAACCGTCATGCCCGCGCCCAAATCGCTCCCGCCCGACGAACCGATCGATGAAATCGTTGGCGCCGATAACGTGCCGTTGCCCCACGCACCAATTGGTAGACCGTTCGTCTGATCACGAGCGATATACACAACATTATTAAAATTAGCGGCAGTAGTAGATGGAAATAAGGTCGAATTTCCCTTCAATGAATTATCGATTACTTGCTTAAGATTCCAATTCGAATAAGTATTGGAATCGGTATAACCGGTGGACTCCGCCATCCAGCTATAAGTTGCCAAGCCGTCTGAATCTTTAATTGTTTCAAGAGTTATCCCCGCTCCGTACACTCCTATAGCCAGTTCGGGACTACCATCTGATGCATTATTAAAGCCTTGTTTTATCCCTTCGAAATATGAAGTAATGCCATTTAGTGTCTGACTATTGTTGCCCGGATCGAAATCGACTGCAAAATAGATCGCGGAGCCTGGGGTCTGCCCCTGACCAGCAGCCAGAGCATCATTGTAGGCATTCTGACCGTCAGTCACTCCATTTTGTTCGGTGAAATAGGCAGAGGTGTCCATACCTGCGCGTTCATAGATGGAAAAAATACCGAGACCAGCCTGAATATATTCATTTGCTTTTTCGGCACTTAGGTAAGAAGGATCACCGGCGGTACTCCCTAAATACTCACCAACAAATCCAAAATTTTTCGAAATATCTGTCGCAGAAAGAGGATCGCTTCCATCAGTCGGGTTACTTGCCGGAGGGTCGTACCGATAGTCGATTCCTGACTCCGATCCCCCGCCTTCACCCGGAGGCACCGTGAAGGGCTGGGCGTTGGAATGGTGAGTTCCGTCGGCTGTGTTGACCTGTACGCTCCATCGGCCGGCTTCGCCACCGTCATCGAACGAATAGTCAATCTCGTTGCTGTTAATAAAAGTGATCGCATGCTGGTTGAGTTGGGAGGTCTCGTTTGGATAGGAAAAGGTCAGCGTATCGTCGCGCGTGAAATTGCTGCCCAAAAGCTGCATCGTGCGGCTGGTGTTATCTGCCGGATATGAGTCCGGCGACACGCTGGTCAGCGATGGCGTCAACTCCGCTGTGGTCACAAGTCGACTAACATACGCGGTGCTGGCATTAAGAATCTGCGTATAAAGTGTGTTGGCGGTATTGAAAGTATGTTCGGATATCGTGATCGGTCCGTCGCCCGATCCCGCAACATGGTTCGGATCGGTGTTGTCTACGACCTCCCACTGCCCTTGAGCATTCTGGCCGACCACGATGAAGGAATGTCCGAGTTCACTGCCGGCGAGCACATTTTTCGGAATTCTTACTAAGTCGCCAATCTGCACAACCGATTGCCAATTGCTAGTTGCCGGTAGGGTCATCCATGCGGAAGATGAGCCAGCTTCCGGAGCGGTCGGCGGAACTGTGAAGCCATCAGTGGGATCAGGCACTACTGTCAACTGGCTGGCAGTTGTCTCTTGCTCGCTCGTGGCCGTCGAAATGGTTTCGTAAAAGGGCGAACCCACATCTACAGAGACCGCCCATACCAAGCCGGTACAATTGTCCGATGCCCATGACGCCCCGACATATTGGATGGCTGCTGCTGCCACGTCGGAAGGAGTCACGCTTGCCGGAGTTGGGTCATTGTACGGTATGAAAGGGTCCGTGGTTCCGCCATTCCCTGTCACCATGAAGGAAGTGGAATGCGCCAGATCATTGTTCGGATTGCTTTGGTTGGTTACGTTGCCAAAATCGTCGGCAATAACCCAGACATAGTAGGTGCCGGCTG
>Ga0208357_1000088_pt1 | contig 67724 bp, 67 predicted proteins | sample NGESurdeep092012_6_FD_184487 | JGI IMG/M metagenome (GOLD analysis project Ga0208357, IMG submission 184487) | Arctic peat soil microbial communities from Barrow, Alaska - NGEE Surface sample F52-2 deep-092012 (SPAdes) | ecosystem: Environmental > Terrestrial > Soil > Wetlands > Peat ...
GAACCGGCGACCACGCGAGCCGCCGTCTCGCGCGCGCTCGCGCGCTCGAGGACGTCGCGGGCGTCGTCAAAGCCGTACTTCTGCATGCCCGACAGGTCGGCGTGCCCAGGACGAGGCGTCGTGAGCTTCTTGCTCGGTGTTCCGGGCTCGGGCGACATCTCGACTTCCCACTTCGGCCACTCCGAGTTGAGGATCTCGACCGCGACGGGCGAGCCCAACGTCCTACCGTGACGAATGCCACCGATGAGACGAAGAACGTCGCGCTCGAAACGCATTCGTGGGCCGCGTCCGTACCCAAGACGACGACGGGCTAGTTCGCTCGCCAACTCTTCCACTCCAACCGCGAGCCCCGCCGGGAGCCCCTCGACAATCACACTCAGTGACGGACCATGACTCTCACCAGCAGTGAGGAAGCGCAACATCGTTCAATTCTACGTTGAACGGTCTGGTCGTAGTTATTCCGCGGAGTAGAAGGGATTGACGCCCGACGCGTGGTCGGTGACGTCGAGCACGGACACGAGTTCGGGGATCGCTTCACGCAGCATCGTCTCGATACCTTGCGTGAGTGTCATTCGACTCATCGAGCAGCCCTGGCAGCCGCCAGAGAGTTTGATGTACGCGGTCTTCAAGTCTTCGTCGAGGGCCACGAGATCGGCGCGCCCACCGTGCGACGCGATCGAGGGATTGACCTGCTCTTCGAGTACGACGAGGGCGACGGTCGCCAATGGACCTTCGACGCCGAAGGCCAAGATGTCTTCAGGAATGCCCGGGTTGACCTCTTCCAGCGTCGGGCTGTTGGGGTTGACGAGTACGAGTCCCCCGCCGCCTTCGCTGGCGAACTCGAGTCGGCTTCCACGCAGGCGATCGACGCTGGTTGCTGGTATCACGATCGTCACGTCACCGTCACGTCCGATAGCAGCGCCCTCGGGGGCGAGGTTCAACTCGGAGAAGTAGAGGTCGTAGGAGTACCCCGCACCGCGCGTGCCGGTCACTTCCACCCACAGCGCCAACGTCTCACTCGGCGTCTCGTTGTTGAGGGCGTCGAGGACGACGTTGCGCGCTTCGTCGGTGAGTGTCAAGACGTCAAAGGTGTCAATCGAAGTCATGGCCAAAGTCTAGAGGTACCTCGACCAACCCGCCACGCAGGGTATCTTTTCACTGTGACCTCCATCCCCAGTGACGCCCATGAGTGGGTGAGTTTCGAAGACCTCAAACGCGAACGAACCTGGATGTTCGACGTGACGTTCCTCGAGAGCAACTGGACGTGCATCTTCGGCAACGGCTGCCAGGGCGTGCTCACCGGTCCCACGCCAGAACTCGTGCAGGGGTGCTGCAGTTACGGCGCGCACTTCGTCGACGAAAAGGATCAGCGACGGGTCGAAAAGGCGGCGAAGCGACTCACCGCCGACCAATGGCAGTTCAAGGCGAAGGGCAAGAACGGCACCACGCGAGTGAAGAAGAACGGCGAGATCGTCTCCCGGCTCGTTCAGAACGCCTGCATCTTTTTGAATCGACCGGACTTCCCCCGGGGTGCGGGCTGCGCGTTGCACGTGATGGCGATCGACAACGAGGAGAGCTACATCCCCCTCAAGCCCGAAGTCTGTTGGCAGCTTCCGTTACACCGCGACGACGAGGTCAAAGACGACGGCCACGTTGTCACGCGCATCTCGCAGTGGGATCGGCGCGACTGGGGACCGGGCGGCGCCGAGTTCCACTGGTGGTGCACCGAGTCGGCCTCGGCCTTCGTGGGTAAGACGCGCGTCGTCGATTCCATGCGCGAAGAACTCACGGCCATGGTGGGTGTCACGGTCTACGACCGGCTTCGCGCCTACATGGACAATCGCGCGACGCAACCCATTGGGACGCGCCTCGCTCACCCGGTACTACGCAAGAAGGCCTAGCCTTCGGCGGCGAGGGGATCCTCTTCAGTAAAGGTCGTACGAGGGAGCGAACCTAAGATCTCGTCGTAACGGTCTTCTTCGACGAGGCACCACTCGGCATGCACGTCGTCCGGCGGGGCGCCACACTCCACGCAGGTGGTGGCGCGAGGGCCCGTCGATCGCTTCAGTTCCCGTGCTTCGACGAAACGGCGATGGCGACCTTTTTTCACGTCAACTCCTCACTTGTCGCGGTCCAATACCTGGCGGCGACTACAACTCGACAACCCTGAGTTGAGTATCCATACTACCAACTCGAACTCGTTCTATAACCCCTAGCATTTGCCTGTGAGCCCAGACTTTGAACCCAACGAGATGATTCAGCGCTTTCGCGATCGCGCCGACGCGGTGAAGCGTCGAGGACTGCCGCCGGTGGAGGGACCCGAGCGTCTGCGCTTCATCGAGGCGGCAAAAATCGACTTCCAGGACTACGCGATGCTCGGCGACGCCACGGCCACGCTCGAGGACGGCGTCTTGCGCCTCGAGATCGATCTACGTCCCCCGTCGAGCTAGGGCGTCGCGACGTTGGCGACGCGCGCCGTCGCTTCGGCGAGGTAGCCAACGCCGCTCGTGAGGTTACGAAGGGCCTTGGCTCGCTTGGCCCCGTTCGACGCGGCGCCGTAGCACTGCACCGCGCCCGCGCCGAGGTCGTCGAGGGCCTTCGACAAGAGATTCGTCGCCTGGTTATCGGGCGTGGGCAACGCGGCGTTCACCTCCTCGGTCTGCAGATCCAATACCGCGCACACGGTGCGCAAACTGGCGCTCGACATCGACACGTCGCGTAGCGCGGTGGCCGAATGCTTCGCGTCGTTCGTGAGCGTTTTCGTGTTGGCGAAATAGCTGCTCTGCGACGCCCACGTTGACATCGCCTTTGGGGCGCTGATTGAACCGCACGCGCTAAGGAGAATGCCAGCGCAGAGCACCAGGGCCACGACTCGAATCACGCCGCGACCAACAGGTGCAACTGTCGTCGCCCGCGACGCACCACCAGGTAGCGCCCGTGCAGCGCGTCGGCGATGCCGACGCGCGACGCGACATCGAGACGCACGTTATTGAGGTACACGCCGCCCTGTTCGAGGTAGCGACGCGCTTCGGCCTTGGACTTCGCGAGCTCCGTGCCCACCAAGAGTTCGACGGGATCGACGCCCGCGGCGAGGGCGTCGCGCGACCAGGTCGACGAGGGCGCGTCGGCGACGACTTCGAGCAACGTCGCCTCGTCAAGATCGGCGATCGATTCTGAGAATAGGGCCTCGCCGGCGCGCTCGGCCTTGTGTGCCGCGTCCGCGCCGTGCACCATGGCGACGACTTCGTTCGCCAGGGCGCGCTGCGCTCGACGTTCCTTCGGTTCAGTCTTCGTCGCCTCGTCGAGTTCGAGGATGGTCTCGTGATCGAGGAACGTGAAGAAGCGTAGGAGTGCCGTCGCGACCTGGTCGTCACTGTTGAGCAGGAACTGATGCATCTTGAACGGTGACGTGCGGGCGGCGTCGAGCCACACCTGCTCGCCGCCTTCGGACTTGCCGAACTTGGATCCGTCCGCGCGCAGCAGCAACGGTGACGTGAGGCCGGCCGCGGCGTTGCCGGTGGACTTTCTCACGAGTTCGGTGCCCATCGTGATGTTGCCCCACTGATCTGATCCCCCGAGTTGCAGCGTGCAACCGTGATCGAGATTCAATCGCAAGAAGTCGTAGGCCTGCAGGAGCATGTAGGCAAACTCGGTGAAGGAGAGCCCGACGTCGTCGCGGTCCAATCGACTCTTGACCGACTCCTTCGCTGTCATCTGATTGACGGTGAAGTACTTGCCCACGTCACGCAAGAAGTCCGTCAGACCGATCGTGGTGAGCCACTCCGCGTTGTTCAACAACGTCGCCTGCGCCGTGCCGGCGCTCGACGAAAAGTCGAGGAATCGGCTCATCTGCTCACGAATCCCCGCCACGTTGGCGTCGAGCACCTCTCGGGTGAGTAGCGGCCGCTCGACGTCCTTGAAGCTGGGGTCACCGATGAGTCCCGTGCCGCCGCCGGCGAGCGCGATCGGCGCGTTGCCCGCGATCTGCAGACGCCGGAGGTTACAGAGCGGAAAGAGGTGACCGAGGTGCAACGAGGGAGCCGTCGGGTCGAAGCCGACGTACACCGTGACCGAGCCCGCGCTCAGACGATCGAAGACCTCGTCGTCGGTGGTCTGGTGAATCAGGCCGCGAAATCGCCAGTCGTCGAGTACATTCATCGTCTCAGTCTACGAGGCTCTTTCGTTCCTAGAAGGAGGTGGTCGCGGGCAAGTGGGTCTGGATCCACAACACGAACGTGAGCCAAAGACCCGTGACCTCACAGACGCCAATTGCGATGAGCAGCACGCCACCGATGACGCCAATGGTCCGGGCGTGACGTCGTAGCCACGTCGACACCGTCGCCATCCACTCAGTGGCGAGTGCCGCCACGACGAAGGGGACGCCAAGTCCGAGACAGTAGAAGAACGCGAGTATCGAACCACGCAACGCCGTGGCGCCGGACGTCGAACCCGCGAGTCCGAGGATTGCCGACAGTGTCGGGCCAATACACGGTGTCCAGCTGAGTCCGAACGTGAAGCCCAACGCCGCCGCGCCGAGAATCGAGATCCGAGGCAGTCGATGGACGCGACGCTCTCGTTGCAGCCACGCCGACGGCCACCATCCGGCGAAGAAGAGCCCGAGGGCGATCGTTACCACCCCAAAGATCACCTCGAAGATCCGTTGATGGACCTTCAGCGACGCGCCCAGCCCGCCAAAGAGAGCACCGAGACTGACGTAGACGAGGGCGAAACCGAGGACGAAGGCGATTGAGCCGATGAACGCTCTCCCGCGACCCGAGCGACCTTCAATTCCCCCGGTCGTGCCGGTGAGAAAGGCGACGTAACCGGGCAAGAGCGGAAGGACACAAGGCGACGCGAAGGAGATGAATCCCGCCGCGATCGCGAGGGGAATCGCCAAGAGCAACGAAGCCGGCAGTGTGGCGATCACTCGTCGCTCGCCTTCGTGAGACGCCGGACGTGTTCGTTCAACTCATCGTGGACGAGGACGTTCTCTTCGCGCGAGGGCACCTTCGCCACCACCACGCTCAGCCCCTCGCTCGAGAGACCCTTCTCGATAGCGTTGCGCAACGCTTCGAGCGTCGTGACCGTCGTAGCGGCGTGGCCGAAGGCGCTGGCGATGACTTCGAGGTCGTGCGCTCGAGGGGTGCCAAAGAGAAAGTCGAACCGCTCGGGATCAAGCGTCGAGGCTTGGGGAAGAAAGGAGAAGATGCCGCCCCCTCGATTGTCCACGACGACCAGCACGCACGTGCCACCGGCCGTGCCCAGTCCCTCGACCAGTCCCGACACGTCGTGCAGCATCGTGAGGTCGCCCACGAGGCCGATCGCCTTGGAGCCGGCCGCGACGCCCAGCACCGTCGACACCACGCCGTCGATGCCGTTCACGCCGCGATTGGCGTACGTGGCTCGTTCCCGCGGCGGCGCCCACCACTCCACGTCGCGTACGGGCATCGACGACCCCACCACGAGTGCAACGCCGGCTTCGTTACTGGCCTCGACGACCGCGCGCGCGACCAGTGGCTCGTTCAACTCACGCTGATCGCCACCGAGCGTCTCCAACCACGCCGCGACGTCGTCCGACGCTCGACACCACGCCGACGCGTACGCGGCGCTGGCGCTCAGCGTCGCGTCGGTCCGGTGCGGAAGTCCCGCGTACGTCTCATGCACGAGATGGTCGGGGTCGGCCACGAAACCGGCGCCACTCAGACCAACGGTTCGAACGTTCCACGCGCGCAACTGCTCCGCCAACACCTTCGACGCCGGCGCTCCCCCGAGGCGCACGATCAGATCGGGCTTCGCGCCGTCCGCGAACGTTGCGGAACGAAGGAGGGCGTCGAAGTAAGGAAGCGAACCCTGCGCGGTGGCGTCACCGAGGACGACCCAGTTCAGTTCACGACACTCTTCGACGGTCTCCGCGCTCACGCCGCGTCCGACGACGCACAACACGGATCGACCCGCGACATCGAACGACGTGACGTCGGGCAGGAGTTCCTCGACGGGGCGCCTGGTCATCGTCTCCTCGACGCGTCCGGGAAGTTCCAAAGGCGTCGCCGCGAGCGGTTCGACGAAGGCCGCGTTCAAGTGCACGGGTCCCGCGAACGCCAACGAACCCTGCGACGCTCGCCACAGTCGACTCGCCAGCGGACGCCACGACGTCGCGAGATCGTGGCGCGCGACGCCCGGCTCTTCGAAGAGACGAACCATCGTGCCGTAGAGATGTCCTTGATCGATGGTCTGCGGCGCGCCGACGCCGTGAAACTCGGGTGGGCGATCGGACGTCACGATGATCAAGGGAACGTACGCGAGGTCCGCTTCGGCGACGCACGCGTGCAGCTCGGTCGCGGCCGTACCACTCGTGACGACCACCACGACGGGCACGTTCGTGGCGAGAGCCCGACCGAGTGCGAAGAAACCGGCACTTCGCTCGTCGAGTCGCACGTGCAGGGTCAGTTCGTCGCGGTGCGCGGCGGCGAGCACGAGGGGCGTCGAGCGCGATCCCGGAGAGAGCACGACGTCGCGAAGACCAACGGCGATCCACTCATCGAAGAGCGTGGCCGCGAACGTGGCCTGGGCCACGCTGGCGCTCGGTACGCTCGATGACAATGTCGCTCCTCGGTTTACAGCGTGGTAGTTCCGGTCCGATCCTCGTGTGGCTGCACGGCTTCACGCAGACCAAGGACTCGGGCCATAAGTTCCGTTCCATTCTGGCAGGAACCCACGAACTCCTCACCATCGACCTACCGGGTCACGGTGAAAACTCCTCAGTTTCGGCATCACTCGAGGAGACGGCCGACCTGCTCGCGAACGCCCTGCCGCGTGAACCCTTCGTTTTGGGTGGCTACTCGATGGGTGGACGGGTGGCTCTGCACTTCGCGTTGCGCCACGAAGAACGCCTTACGGGTCTCGTCCTGCTGAGCGCAACGCTCGGCATTCCCGACGACGCGGAGCGCCACGCGCGGCGGACGCGCGACAACGCGCTCGCCGATCACCTCGAGCACGTGGGCACGGAGACCTTTCTCGACGAATGGCTCGCCCAGCCGCTCTTCGCCACGCTCCCCGACGACCCACGCGAACGCACCGCGCGTAGCGCTGACGCCCACGGTCTCGCGAATTCACTGCGCCTCGTCGGCACGGGCACCCAAACGTGGCTCGGCGATCGTGTCACCTCGTTGGTCGTGCCGACGTTGATCGTGGCCGGCGCGAACGACGCGAAGTTCGTCAACGAAGCGCGTCTACTCAATGACGCGTTCGCGAACGCCACGACGTCGCTGATTCGCGACGCGGGTCACGCGGCACACCTGGAACGTCCCGACGACGTGGCCGCGCTCGTCACGAGCGTTCAGCCCCAGTAGGCGTGCGAGGTCAGTAGCACGCCGAGCAGCGCGCCGAGGGCCAGTTGTGCTCGTGCGGAGTACTGCAGCAGGACGAGCAGCTCTCGGCCCTTCCTTTCCGAGAACGCGAGGCGCAGCGCGGGCCCGTAGAGCACGATCGCCGCCGCCGCCACGGCCAACTGACGAGCTACCACGACACCCACGACGACGCCCACGACGCACGCGACGTAGAGCCACGCACCTCGTCGTCGACCCAGTCGAGCGGCCAGGGTCTTCTTACCCACCGCGCGGTCGCCGTCGACGTCACGCAAGTTGTTGGCCTCGAGCAACGCGCACGCCATGAAGCCCACCGCGACCCCTAGCCAGCAGGCGCGCGCGGGAATCGTGCCGTGTTGCACGTAGGCCGAACCGACGGTCGCGACGAGACCGAAGTAGACGAAGACGAAGAGCTCTCCGAAGCCGTAGTAGCCGTAGGGCTTCGGTCCCCCCGTGTAGAGCCAGCCCGCCAAGATCGCGCTCGCTCCAATCAGCACCAGCCACCACGTCGTGCGAGACGACAGCCACAGACCCGCGACACCGGCCAGCGCGAAGCCGAGCACGGCGGCGTTGCGTACGCTCTTCGCCGCGACGAGCTTCGAGACCGTCAAACGAAAGGGGCCGACGCGCTGTTCGTCGGTGCCACGAATGCCGTCGGAGTAGTCGTTCGCGTAGTTGGTCGCGACCTGCAGGGCGAGCGCGACGATCAGACAGAGCACGGCGTTCAACCAGTTGAGGGTGAGCGGGCGGACCAACAGGGTCCCGACGACGACGGGCACGCCCGCGGCGGGCAACGTTCGCGGACGCGCCGCGAGGACCCAACGCCGCTGTACCCCGGGGGCCCCGATCATGGTCGTTTGGGGAACTTCGAGAAATCGGGCTTTCGTCGCTCAAGGTACGCGTTGCGCCCCTCTTGCCCTTCTTCGGACATGTAGAAGAGCATGGTCGCGTCACCCGCCAGTTGTTGCACGCCCGCGAGTCCATCGTCGGCCGCGTTGAAACCGGCCTTCAACATGCGTAGCGCTATCGGCGACAACGTCAAGATCTGGCGACACCACGCGATGGTCTCGCGTTCGAGATCGTCGAGGGCCACGACGGTGTTCACCAGTCCCCACTCGAGCGCCTGCGCGGCGTCGTACTGACGACAGAGGAACCACACCTCCTTCGCACGCTTGAGCCCGATCGTTCGCGCCAGCAACGACGAACCGTAGCCGCCGTCGAAGGAGCCCACCCGTGGTCCGGTCTGGCCGAAGCGCGCGTTGTCGCCCGCGATCGAAAGATCGCACACCAGGTGCAAGATATGCCCTCCCCCAATCGCGTACCCGGCGATCTGAGCGATCACGGGCTTCGGGAGTCGACGGATCTGTATCTGCAGGTCGAGGACGTTCAGTCGTCCCACGCCGTGCTGAGCGACCTCATCGTCACCCATGTAGCCGTCGGTGCCGCGAATGCTCTGGTCGCCGCCCGAGCAAAAAGCGTCGGGGCCAGCGCCGGTGAGGATGATCGCGCCCACCGTGATGTCATCTCTGGCGTGTTCGAAGGCGTTGGACAGCTCGAAGAGCGTTTGGGGACGAAAGGCGTTGCGCACTTCCGGCCGATTGATGGTGATACGCGCGATGCCTTCGGCGACCTCGTAGATGACGTCGCGGTACTCGCCGCTTCGCTCCCACGCGGGGAGGGGAAGGGAGCGAAACTCGTCCACGGGGTCGTGCGGGTGGCCTTCAATCACGGTCTTTTCCATGTCGTCCACGCTACCTTTCTCGCACGCCTCAACTCCCAGTGAGACGGGCGTCGTCCCACGTCGACCCGGTAGTGCGGGACCTGAGCCACAGAACACTCGCCCTAGTCTCTCTACGTGCGAACTCTGCTGGCGCTCGACCTCGCCCTGGGGCCAGAACTCGAAAGTGCCCTTCGCCGTTGCGTCGAAGAGGGCGACGCCTTTTGCGTGCTCGATCGACGACTCTCACCTCGGGGTCGCGACGAAGAGCTCGATCGACTCGGCGCCACGGCCATCTTGGACGCGGCGGGACGACGAGAACGCTCGGCCGGACGACTCGTGGAGGACGAGATTGGCCTGGTGATGTTGACCTCGGGGTCCAGCGGCGAACCCAAGGCCGCGGAGCTCTCCTGGGACGCGCTGCGCGCGAGCGCCGAACTCACGCAGCGTACCCTGCGCGGGGTCGATCCTCCCGTCTGGTTCCCTTGTCTGCCGGCCAATCACATCGGCGGACTCGCGGTGGTGTTGCGCGCACTCTTCAGTGACGCGTCGCTCGTCTGGGGCGACGCGGACGAGATTGAGGCGGCACCGCGTCGAGGCGCCACCCACGTCGCGTTAGTGCGCACCCAACTCGCGCGCAGTGAAGTGAGTGGCTTCGAGCGCGTGCTTTTAGGCGGCGCGCGACCGCCGGGCGACCTTCCCGGGAACGTCGTCACCACGTGGGGCATGACCGAAACGGGCTCCGGCGTCGTTTACGACGGCGTCGCGTTGCCCGGTGTCGACGTCACCACCGTTAACGGCGAACTCTGCGTGCGCACGCCGACTCTCTTTCGTTCGTACCGAACGTCGCCGCGACCGCACGCGCTCGGACCTGACGGGCGTGACGACTGGTTCCCCACGGGTGACGCCGGAACCGTCGTCGACGGACGCGTCCGTGTCCGCGGCCGCCTCGGTTTCGTCATCAACACTGGCGGCGAGAAACTCTGGCCGGAAGACCTAGAAGCCGTCCTCGCCACCGTCGAGGGGGTGCTCGACGTCGCCGTCACCGGCGTCGACGACCCCGAATGGGGTCAGCGCGTCGTGGCACTCATCGTCGGGGACGGCACGAGACTCGACGACGCGCTACGCGCCGAAGCGAACGATCGTCTCGGTCCCTGGGCGAAACCCAAAGAGATTCACTACGTTGCCGCGATTCCCCGCACGAGGAACGGCAAGATACGTCGCGTCGAATTACCGACCTTGTTCTAAGAGGCTGCCGGACGACGCGCGGTCGCTAGCCGGTGACTTCGGATCCACGCCGAGCGAGCGAGTCAACCGCCACGGCCGCCAATAACACCACCGCGATGGCGATGTACTCCGCCGACGCGCTGATGGAGAGAAGACCCATGCCGTTGTAGATAATCGCCACGATGAGGCCACCGATCAGCGCGTGGATGATCTTGCCCCGTCCGCCGAAGAGACTGGTGCCACCGATGACCGCCGCGGCCACGGCGTACAGCACGAGCGTGCTGTCAACGCTGTCGTTGACGCCATTCTGGCGCGAGACGTAAAGCAGGCCGGCAACGCCCGAGGTGAATCCCGTCAGCATGAACGCCATCAACCGATACCGGTTGACGCTGATCCCGGCTCGACGGGCTGCTTCCACGTTACCGCCAATCGCGTACAAGTATCGTCCAGCCTTCGTGCGGCTAAGGAAGAAGGTCCCGCCGGCGAGCATGATCACGTCAATCGGAATCGCCCACGGCATACCCTCGAGGGTTGTTCGATGACCGGCGAAGAAGACGCCTCGATTGGCGTTCAAGACAAGGACGAGGACGAGCGTCACTACGGCCATCGTGGCGATCTTGATCATGGTGATGACGAAGGGCTGAACCAATAAGCCGCTCGCGCGGCGCGCTCGATCGCGAGTCAGGATGAGAAACGACGCTCCGGCCACACAGACCACGAAGAAGATCCACGTCACGAGCGGTGAGGCGTTGGTGTTCACAAGGTCGTAGAGCACCTTTTCGTGAACGGCGATCGTGCCGCCGGTGCCCTGGGCGTCGATGACGTAGATGAGCACGCCCTCCCACGCCAGCAAGCCAGCCAGGGTGACGATGAACGACGGTACGCGCAAGAGAATGGTGAGGGCTCCGTGGAGCGCCCCAATGGCGGTGGTCACCAGTATCGCCACAAGGATCGCGGCGTACCACGGCCAGTGGAACTGCGTGTCGGTCAGGATCACGGCACTGGCCCCGCCGAGGACGGAGACGTAGCCAACGGAGAGATCGATGTCGCCGAGCAACAGAAGCCAGATCTCAGCCATTCCGAGCAACACGTACGTGGTGGCCTGAACGAAGAGGTTGACGAGATTACCGGCGGACAAGAAGAGTGAGTTTCGAATTTGGAAGTAGGCGACGAGCACGACGATGCCGATAACGATGGGCACCATGCCACTGTCCCCACGACGCAGACCCTTGAACTGGGTCCACACTTGAGTGAACACCTGGTCGCGCGAAGTCTTAAATTGGGGGTCGTTGGGCACCTCGGAGGAGGACACAGCGGTGGCCTTTCTGTTGATTACGAGGTTTGCGCTACCGTCGACACACTACGCGCGGACTCACCGGTCGTGATCAAATCGACGGCACTCGACGCGTCGTAATCAGAGACTGGACCGCTGCTGACGAGCGTTCCAAGGTGCATAACGGCGATGCGATCGGCGACGGCGAAAACGTCGTTGAGATTGTGCGAAATGAGTAAGACCGCGATACCTCGACCGGCGAGAGCATGAATAAGCTCAAGAACTTGGGCGGTCTGCGAGACACCAAGGGCCGCCGTTGGTTCGTCCAGAATGACCAACTTCGACTCTCGCATGACGGCCTTCGCGACCGCGACCGACTGGCGCTGACCACCCGAGAGCGAGGCGACCTTCTGTCGAACTGACTTCACCGTGGTGACGGACAGATCCGCGAGGGTCTTCTTCGCCGCAAGCTCCATCTTGATCTCGTCAAGAGTGCTGTAACGCATCTCTTCGTGACCCAAGAACATGTTTTCGACCACGTCAAGGTTGTCGCAGAGGGCGAGATCTTGGTACACGGTAGCGATGCCGAGTTGTTCGGCGTCGTGTGGTGAGTGAATATGCACCACGCTGCCGTTCCACAAGATATCGCCGCTGGTCGGCGTGTAGATGCCGGCGATCGCTTTAATAAGCGTCGACTTGCCCGCCCCATTGTCGCCGATGAGCGCGGTCACTTTGCCCGCGGGCACTTCGAGATCGACGTACTTCAGCGCCTGCACGGCACCGAAGCTCCTCGTCACCTTTTTCAGTTGCAGGAGCGGAGTCGAGGACGGCGACACCCCCGAGCCGTCGTGTTCCGTCGACCCATTGCTGGGCGTCGCGGGACTCGATGACTCGGGGGTGTTCGTCATTGTCTTGTTGCTGTACTGCTTACTTAATGCCGTACTTGGTGCAGTCCGCAGCGTACGTGGGCTGCGGTGAACCGGCGACCGTCGGCGACGTGCTGGTGCACAGGGCCGAAGCGGCGATCACCTTGTCGTGAACGACGGTGGCTTCAACGGTCGAAGGAGTTACCCACGTAGCGGTCAAAAGAACCGAGGGCACCTTCTTCAAACTGCTGATCGTCGCGCTCGAGTCCGTGGCCTTGCCGTTGACCAAACCACTTGGTGGCTTGACTCCCGCACGGAGGTAGATCGCCAACGCAGCGGCGGCCTGAGCCTCAAGCCACACTGGCTTGTACACGGTGCCGCACTGGTAGCCAGTGATGATGTTCTGGAAACCGGTAAGCGTAGCGTCCTGACCAGTGAACGGAATCTGCTGCGGTCCGAGACCCTTGCTCTGCAAGTAGCTGATGATTGGCGCGGCGTTCTCGTCGTTCGGCGTCACCACTGCGTCAATCTTCGAGTTCGCCGTGAAGGCGCCTTGGAAGTCGGTCAGTGCGGTGCTTGGCGTCCACGTACCGGTGTTTTCCACCACAGTGTTGGCTGAACCGGACGTCGTGTTGTAGCCGTTCGCGTTCAAGACCGTGTCGTAACCCTGAGCAAACAACGTGGCGTTGTTGTCAGTCGGCGCGCCCTTCATAACGTAAACCACGGGACTCGCGACCTTCCAGCTCGTGATGCAACTGAGGAGTCCCTTTCCAATCAAGGTTCCAACGGCGACGTTGTCGAAGCTGACGTAGTACGTACGAGCCCCGCCCAGCGTCAAACGGTCGTAGTCAATGACCTTCACACCGCGAGCTTTGGCGTACGCCTCGATCACGGCACCCGTCGTTGAGTCCAACGGGTCTAATACGAGCACCTTGGTGCCATTGGTGATGGCCGCTTGCGCGTCCGTGTACTGCTTGGTGTCGCTGCCGAGCGCGTTCTCCACGGTGAACTGGCTCGTCTTGAGCCCGGCCGCCTTGAACGCCTCCTTCAGATATGGAGCGTCAAACTCCGTGTAGCGCGTTGACGAGACGGTGTCCGGGAGGATCACTGTGATCTTCCCGCGACCCTTAGCGACAACCTTTTTGAGGTACTTCATCGTCGAGAAGCTCGTGTTAAACGTGCTGTCCTTGACGGTAGGAGTACTTGCCGAACTCACGCTCGGCAGCACTGCGACGACGAACGCGCCGACCAATGCAACCGAAGCAAGAGTCCTTCCTGTTTTGAACTTCATTTTTCCCCAACCCTTCTGTGGCACCCCAACGATGCCATTAATCCATTATTTGTGACTACTGCTCGAACGCCCGGTGACAAGCAACGTCCGGAGGAAAACGTAGCACGGAAGAGTTCTCAAAAAAAGCGCGCTCGCGGGAAATCCACAGCCGTTGAACCTCGCCGAGGCGTCGACGTCACTCGCGTCCTGCGCGGAGGAGGCCCGTCACGGCACTCGGTTGACTCTATCCCTCAGTGTTCCTCACGCGCTGGGTTCAGTTCGGACGTCGTCACGCCTCAAGAAAACCAAGGACACTGTCCATCGTTTCCATGATGGCGACGCTCTCGTCCAGCGGCATTACCGCACTCTCCAACTTCCCTTCACGAAGGCACCGCGCGACCTCTTGGGTCTGATAGTGAAGACCGCGACCCTGCGTCGGATACTCGAAACGCTGTTGTTCGCCGTCTCGGGTGATGAAGGTGAACGACGTGGGCGCGTAGAAGTCCCCGGCGATTTCGACTCGCGCTTGGGTGCCGGAGACGCACGCGCGTGTCGGGGAGCGCGCGCCCGACGTGCACGTCAGCACCGCGTGGGCGCCGTTGGGGTGGCCCAACAACATCGACGCCTGTCCGTCGACACCGCTGAAGGCGGGATCGACCAGCGCGGTCAATCGATCAGGCGTGCCCAGGAGCATCGAAGCGAACGACACGGGATAGACGCCCAAGTCTAACAGCGCACCCCCACCGAGTTCTGGCGCGAACAGGCGCGACGTGGGGTCTGGTTCGAACCACTTGCCGTGGTCCGCCTCGACCGTGACGATCTCGCCCAACGAGCCCGCGCTGATCATCTCGCGCAGCGCCACCACGTGGGGCAGGAACCTCGTCCACATCGCCTCCATCAAGAAGAGTTGCTTCGATCGAGCCGCCGCGACCAGGTCGCGAGCTTCCTGCGCGGTCATGGTGAAGGCCTTCTCAACGAGGGCCGGCTTACCGTGCTCGAGGGCCAGCATCGCGTTGGCGAAGTGCATGGGGTGGGGGGTGCCCACGTAGATGACGTCGACCTCGTCGTCGCGAACGAGGTCCTCGTACGAGGAGTGGCGACGCGGAACGTCGAATTCGTCGGCGAAAGCGTCGGCCGACGACTTCGTACGCGACCCCACCGCCGTGACGACGGCGTCGTCGTTGAATCGAAGGTCGCTCGCGAAGGTGTGGGCGATGCGTCCAGTGCCGAGTACGCCCCAGCGAAGCGGCTCGCTCATCGATTGCTCCTTCTCATTGTTGTCGCTTTTCACAGTAGTCAGCGCCGTACGCCACCGTGCCGACGCGGGGACTAGAACGTACGAATGGTGCAACTCCGGCAACCTCGTCAGACGCCTCGTTTAACGTTGCGGCGCTTCGAACTCGGCGATCTCGACGATCTCGCCTTGATCCTGGCCAACGAGGACGTCAATCGTTACCTCTACAGCGCACCTCGCGATAGAGCTGAGGCGCTCGAGGTGCTGCAGCGTTCTCTCGCTCCGCGCGACGAGAAGGTCGACGACAACGTGCTCCACGTCGCGGTCGAACTTCGCGATACGAACCGCGTGATCGGCGACTTCATGCTTCGATGGCACGACAACGAGCATCTCCAAGGGGAGATCGGTGGGTCCTTGCACCCCGACTTTCACGGCCAAAGCTTCGCCGGCGAGATCTACGAAGAACTACTCACGATCGCCTTCACGCAGTACGGCCTTCGTCGAGTCGTTGGACGCTGCGACGCGCGCAACGTCGCCTCGGTGCGATCGCTCGAGAAAGTGGGACTCCAACAAGAGGCCCACTTCATCGAAAACGAATTCGTCAAAGGTGAGTGGACCGACGAGATCGTCTTGGCGATTCGAAAGAGTGTGTGGGAGCGCCGTCGAGACGCCTGACTCGAGCGTCGAGGGTCACTAACGTCGACGCCACGATCATCGTGAACGCCTAAGGTTTTACGGTGAGTTCACGATGCCACTGCTAAGAGACGTCCGCGAGGAACTGGGTTCGTCCTACCTCTTGGATCACGTCGACAACCCCGTGCTGTGGCGCACCTGGGGTGAGGACACCCTCTTGGAGGCGGCCCGCGCCGATCGCCCAATCTTCCTCTCCGTCGGGTACGCCGCGTGCCACTGGTGTCACGTGATGGCGCACGAGTCGTTCGAGGACGAAGAGATCGCGCGGCTCCTCAACGAGTATTTCGTGCCCGTCAAAGTCGATCGCGAAGAGCGTCCCGACGTGGACGCGCTGTACATGGCCGCCACGCAACTCGTCGTGGGTCACGGCGGTTGGCCGATGTCCGTCTTTCTCCTGCCCGACGGCAAACCCTTCATGGCGGGCACCTACTACCCCCCCACCGATCGGGGCGGTCACGTCGGTTTCGGACGTCTGCTGCACGCGCTGCACGACGCCTGGGTCAACCAGCGCGAGCTCGTCGAACGACAGGCTGGCGAACTGGCGAGTGCCCTCTCGCGCGAAGTTCACTTCATCGACCATCTCGCGCCCTACGGTGAGACGCTGAACCTGGGCGACGTTCGTCGCCACCTGCGCGAGGAACTTTTAGCGCAGGTCGACGTCGACGGCGGATTTGGTTCAGCGCCGAAGTTCCCTCGACCAAGTTTCGTCGAGGCGCTACTTGAGTTCGACGACGACGAAGCCCGCGACGCGGTCACGCGGACGCTGGACGCGATGTCGCGTCGCGGTCTCTACGACCATTTCGGCGGCGGTTTCGCGCGCTACAGCGTCGATGGAGAGTGGCACGTCCCGCACTTTGAGAAGATGCTGAGCGATCAGGCACTGCTGGCGCGCTGTTATCTGCGAGCGAGCCTCGTGCTACGCCGACCCGAGTGGCGAACGGTCGCACTTGACACATTGGGCTTCGTCGCGCGCGACCTGCGCCGCGACGACGGCTACGCGTCGTCGCTCGACGCCGACGCGAACGGGATCGAAGGCTCGCACGTCACCTGGACGCCCGACGAGATCGACGAGGTGCTACGGGCACACGATCAGAGTGCTCACCGCGACGACGTACTGGCGCGCTGGAGGATCGAGACACCCGGAGGCTTCGAAGGACGGTCCATTCCGCGCCTTGGTGACGACGAACCCTTCACGACACCCGCGCGACTCACCGTCGTGCACGACGCCCTGACGGCGCGGCGTGCGCTTCGCGTGCAGCCCAGTCGCGACGAGAAGGTCATCCTGGAGTGGAACGCCATGATCGCTACGGCCTTCCTTCGAAGTGACGATCGCGACTTTGAATTGCTCGGACTCGAACTCGTGCGCTCGCTCACGACGTCGCACTACGCGAACGACGCGTGGTGGCGGACTGAACGTCGTCAGGCGCACGCCACGGCCAGCGACGTGGCGTGGCTCGCGGACGCGATGATCGATGCTTTCGAGTTGACCGGCGACGACGAGTGGCTTTCGAGGGCGAACGATCTCGCGCGCTACCTAGTTGAGCACTACTGGGACGGGCCCGTGCCCACGACGACGGCACCCCATCGCGGCAACGGTGTCTTCAGCCAGAGCGACCTCGTGATCGATCTCTCGACGAGACCGAAGGAGATCTTCGACGGCGCGACTCCCTCCGCGCACGCCGTGGCGACGCGCGCCCTCGCGCGCGTGGCTCTCTGCCAGGGTGACGACGCGCTCCTCGTCGTGGCCCAACGCCTCGTCGAACTCGCCGGTTCGCTGCTCGTCTCACACCCGAGCGCAGCGTCCGACCTGGTCGCCTCGGCGGGCTACGCCCTCGAAGGCGTGGAGGTCGTTATCCCGGGCGTTCCGGGAGCGTGGGCTCATCACGTACGATCGATGGCAATGCCACGCGCCGTCTTGATAACCGGAACGGGCGCCACTCCCCTGCTCCACGGTCGCGACGAAGGTCTCGCGTACGTCTGTCGCGCGGGCGTGTGCGCGTTGCCCGTGTCGAACGTCGCGGCTCTCGACGTCCAGTTACGAGAGGTCGCTCACTCGTGGCCTTCTTGAATCGCGACCCCGCCGTTCGAGCGACGAAGCGCCTCATCGAACGAACGCCGCAGCGCGCCTCGGTGGATCTCTCGGGTGGTTCGACAGTCCACGGTCTCGTGCTCGGCTCGACCAACGAGTCAACGACGGTGGTGGACCTCGCGAGTCAAGCCATCGTGCGCTGGCGCGTCCCGTGGCCCTCGCACATCGAGACGGACCTCGCGGCCTTCGACGTGGTGGAAGGTCAACTCGCCGAGAACGTCGAACGTGACGACCTCGCCCAGCCCGAAGCGGTGACCTTGCTCGATCTGCCGCGACGCCTTGGCACGTACCGGGGACGAAGGGTCCGCGGTTGGCTCGAACAGTTGGCCAGTCCCGCCGACGGACCGCTCTTCGGTTTTCGTGGACCGAGCGCGCCCTACTGGGAGTTTCGTGGCGAACGACCGAGCGTCGCGCTCATCGGCGCCGATCGAGGTCCGCAACTACTGCGTCGACCCGACGACGGCTCCACCTGGGTGCGCTTTGGTTGGTTCGGTGACGACGTGTGGCTGCTCTGTGAAGACGCGCACGCGATTCGCACCATCGAGTCAACGCGTCGCACGTCACTTTCTGGAAAAGACCTCGCCACGGCGCTCGGATTTCGCCCGACCTACGTGCTCACGACCCTGTCGCGACCGCTCGATGGTCACTGCTACAAGAGCTGTACGGGACTGCTACCCCGGGGCTGAGCCCTTACTTCGGCAGTTTGCCGGTGGCCAGCGCTTCAGCCATGGCCCAGCCGAACACGACGAGTCGCTGACCCTTCTCGGGCTTCAGGCCCTTGAAGAACGAGTCGGCGCCCTCGGGAATCACGCCCTTCGAAGCCACGTAGTCGAGTCCCCCGACCGGTCCGGGCGAGACGGTCATCACGAAGGTCTTGTCGTCGATGGACTTCTCCGAGCCGAAACGTTTGGCGAGCCGTCGTCCCCACGCACGGTCTTCGCCGGTGGGTCGATAGCCGAGACGCGGCACCACGTCGTCGAGACCCGTGAAGGCGCGATAGCCATCGGCCGCCGTCAGACGGGCACCCAAGAGCACGTCCTCATCAGGGAAAGCGAGGAGAGCTCGACGGAACTGATCGTGCAGGATCGTCTTCAACGTCTGATCGGACTTCGCGTTGCGATCGACGAGCAAAAGACCCACCAACAACGACGGCGTGCCGCCGATTCGTTCGAGTGTGCAAAATGAGTAACCGCGAAGTTTGCTGCCCTCACGCACGTGGGTGACGAGCACCCACTCCTCTCGTTGTTTGGAGAGAAAGCCAATGTCGAAGTTCGGCTCCCGATCAACACAGAGGTCGGCCATTTCAGCTAACTCTGCGTCGCTGAGGGCAGTGGTGTCTTTGGTGGTGACCGTCATTGCCATAGGTGACCATTCTACGGGAGTTCCAGACCCCTTAAATCAGTCTTAGGCTTTGATGACGTTTCGGCCGAATTCTGAGCGAAGATCGGCGACCACGTTCGAGATACTGACATTGAAGTCTGGTCCCAATTTGAAGACCTTGCCCGCGGCGCCGGTGTCGACGATGACCGGTGAGGGACCGGGATAGCGCGTCAAAATGTCGCGCAACGTGGCGATGGAAGCTTGCGTGAGGTCCTCGGGCTCAAACGAGAGTCGAAGTTCCGTCTTCGACGAATCCACGCGGAAGGTCTCGACGTGCACGGCGCTGAAGCGCAGCTCCTCCTCGTTGTCCCCCAGGCGGACCTTGATGAGTACGACGTTGTCCTTCGCGAGGAAGCCGCTGTATTTCTCGAAGGCCGCGACGGAGAAGTTGATCTCCATCGAGCCGCCGAGGTCTTCGAGTGTGACGCGCGCGTAGGGCTTGTTCGCCTTCGTCTGGCGAATCTGCACCTCGCTCAAGATCCCCCCGACGGTGACGGGCTGACGGCTCTGGGAGAGTTCCTCGGCGCGCTCGCGAATCGCGATCACCGAGCCGTCTGTTCGCGACACGAGATGCGCGCCGATCTCGTTCAGCGGATGATCTGAGATGTACGTCCCGAGCATCTCGCGCTCGAAGTCGAGCTTGACGGACTGTTCGAACTCAATGTCGGCCAGCGCGATCTCGGTGCCCTCCCAGTCGCCGTCAGTTCCCTCTTGACTGAACGCGGCGAAGAGCGTGGTGATACCGAGCGAGAGGTCCTTGCGTCGACTGAGGGTCACCTCGACGATCTCGTCTACCTTCAACAAGAACCCGAGTCGTGGTACGTCGAGCGAATCAAAGGCGCCCGCCTTGATGAGCGACTCCATCGAGCGACGGTTCAACACGACGGGATCGACCCGACGCACGAAGTCGTACACGCTCACGAATGGCCCGCTCGCCTCGCGCTCGCGCACGATCCTCTCCACGAGGGCCTCGCCGACGTTGCGCACCGCGGCCAAACCGAAGAGGATCGTCGAGTCGGCCTTGAGCGACGGCGCGTACTCGGCGAACGACTCGTTGACGTCGGGCACCCCGACGGTGATGCCCATCTGGCGCGCCTCATTGAGATAGAGCGCGGCCTTGTCCTTGTCCTCACGAAACGACGTCAGCAGTGCCGCCATGTACTCGACGGGGTAGTTCGCCTTCAGCCACGCGTTCTGGTAGCCGATGAGGGCGTAGCCGTAGGCGTGGCTCTTCGGGAAGGCGTAGTCGGCGAAAGGTTCGATCTTGTCGAAGATCGCGTCGCCCAACGCGCGACCGTAGCCCTCGCGTTCGGCGCCGTCGACGAACTTGGTTCGTTGCGCGCGAATCATCTCACGGATCTTCTTCGAACAGGCCTTGCGTAGGTCGTCCGCCTCGGTCATGGAGAAGCCCGCGATGGTCGTGGCGACGCGCATGATGTCCTCTTGGTAGATCATGAGGCCGAACGTCTCGGAGAGGATCTCCTCTAGGTCCGCGTGGTCGTAGCTGACGCCTTGACGCAGGTTCTTGCGGTCGGCGTAGTCGTTGTGCACGTTCTCGCTCAGTGGTCCCGGGCGGTAGAGCGCGTTGAGCGCGGCGATGTCGTCGAAGCTCGTAGGTGAGAGCCGACGCATGAGCTGGCGCATCTTGTCACCCTCGAGTTGGAAGATCCCGATGGAGTTACCGAGACGCAACATCTCAAAGACCTTGGGGTCGTCGAGCGCGACGTGATCGATGTCGACGTCCACGCCGTGGCGTCGCTTGATGTGTTCGAGCGTGCGCTCGATGATCGCCAAGTTACGCAGACCTAAGAAGTCCATCTTCAACAGACCGAGCTTCTCGATAGCACTGGCCTCGTACTGCGTCACGATCGGCGCGCCCTCGGTACTGCCGTTCGGTCCGGATTTTCGCTGCACCGGCACGTACTCGAGTACCGGCTCTTTGGTGATGACGACGGCGGCGGCGTGGATGCCGTCCTGACGCCGCTTGTCAACGAAGCCCTTGGCGACGTCGACCACGTGTTTCACCTCGGCGTCGCCCGCGTAGAGCGCCCGTAACTCGCTGGCCTCACCGTAGCGACCTTCGAAGCCCGGCGTCGGAGCAAAGCAGGCCGCCAGGGGCAAATCCTGACCCATCAAGAGTGGCGGCATGGCCTTGGCAATCCTGTCACCGAGCTGCGGCGGGTAGCCGAGCACGCGCGCCGCGTCGCGCACCGCGGCGCGGGCCTTGATCGTCGAGAACGTCACGATCTGGGCGACGTGATCCGAGCCGTAGCGCTCGGCGGCGTAGCGAATCATGTCACCGCGGTAGCGCTCATCGAAGTCCATATCGATGTCGGGCATCTGGCGACGACCGGGGTTCAAGAACCGTTCGAAGATCAACCCGTAGCGAATCGGGTCGAGATCGACAATGCGTAGACAGTACGCAACGCAACATCCCGCCGACGAACCCCGTCCCGGACCCACGCGGATCCCCTTCTCGCGAGCGTGGTGGATTAGGTCCCACACCACCAAGAAGTAGTCCGAAAAACCCATGTCGGCGATGACGCCGAGTTCGTAGTCGAGTCGCGCGCGCACCTCGTCGTTTAGGGACGATCCGTAGCGCTCTACCGCGCCGCGCATGGTTAGTTCGCGCAAGTAGTTCGTCGCACCGGCCTTGTGCGTGTCGGCCACGTACGCGTCGGGCAGCGGGAACTCGGGCAGGGCGTCGTTGTCGAATTCGATGGTGACGTTCGCGCGCTCGGCGATCAACAAGGTGTTGTCGCAGGCCTGGGGGACCTCGCGAAAGAGGTATCGCATTTCGGCGGCCGTCTTGAGGTAGTGCTGATCGCTCTCGAAGCGGAATCGATCGGGGTCGGCGACGCGCGACCCGGTCCCGATACACAACAACGCGTCGTGCATCTCCGCGTCGGCGTGACGTACGTAGTGAAGGTCGTTCGTCGCGACTAACGGTGCGCGAAGATCGTCCGCGATGCGCAGTAGCTGGGGATTCGTGCGCTGTTGCGCGGCGAGGCCGTGGTCCTGGAGTTCGATGAAGAAGCTCTCGCGCCCGAAGATGGTCTGCAGTCGTCCCGCGAGCTCCAGCGCCTTGGGATAGTTGTCCTGCAACAGCGCCTGGAGCACCACGCCGCCCAGACAACCGGACGTTGCTATGAGACCCGTCGCGTTGCGCTCGAGCAACTCCCAGTCCAGTCGAGGCTTGTAGTAGTAGCCCTCGAGAAAGGCGAGAGAAGCGAGCTCGCGCAGGTTGCGGTATCCCTCGTTCGTCTCCGCGAGCAGGGTGAGGTGGTGGTAGAGCTTCTGCCCCCCTTCGGTGTCACCACCGGTGTCGTCGATCTTGCCTCGCCGCGCCGGTCGATCGAAGCGTGAGTTCGCCGCCATGTACGCCTCAAGGCCGATGATGGGCGTCACGTCGTGACGACGACAGGCCTCGTAGAAGTCGATGACGCCGTACAGGTTGCCGTGGTCCGTGATGCCAATCGCGCGCTGGCCGTCGGCCTTCGCGGCCAGCACCATGTCCTCGACGCGCGCCGCGCCGTCGAGCATGGAGTATTCGGTGTGATTGTGCAGATGGACAAAGCCCTCAGCCATTCAGCCGCGCTCTTTCTGTGCTCGTCGCCGCAAACTACACGGATGGGATTTGCACGTTAGTACGCCTTCGCGCGCCGTCACGCAATGGTCCTAGAGGTACGTGCCAGCCCGGGGTTCCCTCGCGCCCGGCGGGAGCGACCGGTCGCGCATCTTCTCGAGCTGCGCGGCGGCGGCGGCCTGCTGGGCGAAGAGGGACGCTTGGATGCCGTGGAAGAGTCCTTCGAGCCAACCCACCAACTGTGCTTGGGCGATGCGCAACTCAGACTCCGAGGGCACGCCCGCGCTGAAGGGGATGGCCATGCGACTGAGTTCCTTGGCGAGGTCCGGTGAGAGGGCGTCGGAGAGTTCGTGCACGGAGGTCTCGTAGATCTCGCGCAAACGCGTGCGTCCCGCCTCATCGAGTGGCGCACTGCGCGCCTCGTCGAGGAGCAACTTCACCATCGAGCCGATGCGCATCACCTTCGCGGGTTGACTGACGTAGTCGGTATTTCCCTCGTCGGCGGGTTGGTCGGTTTCGCCCGGTGCGAGCACTTGATCGGGGTTCACGGTCACGTTGTCGTCTGTCGGATCTGCCACCTTTGCAGTGTGCCAGACAATTGCACCCCTCGTGCGCGGACCCCGAAGGTGGCGCGCAGCACGTCGATAGGATGGCGCCGTGAGAGTATCGACTCGAGGGGACTACGCCAGTCGCGCGCTGTTGAGCCTGGCCCTTCGCGATACGAACGGTGCGCCGACGTCGGTGCGCGACCTTGCCGAACGTACCGGTCTCCCCCAGCCCTACCTCGAGCAGATTCTTCTCAGTCTGAAGGGCGTGGGACTCGTTCGTTCCAAGCGCGGCGTGGGCGGCGGCTACGTCCTGGCTCGACCGGCGGAGAACATCACACTCGCCGAGATCGTCGCGGCCGTCGACGGGCCCATCGCGGCCGGTGACTTCGGCGAACCCCACCAGGACGGGGCCTGCGACCACGAGGGCCAGTGCGTCCTGCTTGGGGTCTGGGCCGACGTGGGCAATCACATGCGCGAGCACCTTTCGAGCTTCACGCTGGCCGACATGGTCAACCAGGCCCGCGGCGGGCGCCCGGTGGCACGAACGCACAGTGTCTAACCTCGTAGATTTCTGTGGTTCTGCGAGGGGGCTTGAAAACTGTTTTACCTAGTGGTAAATTAGTAACGCGCCCATAGGAGAAATACCAGGCCCAGGACGCATCGACTTTGTACCCCCCAAAGACAAGGAGATGCCAGTGAATACGAGCCCCCGCCGTTCCGCCGTGAATACCAACGACATGTTGGGACTGCTCATGCGCGACCTCGATCGATACCCCATGCCGAACTACGACGAGCAGGTCGAGTTGGCCAAGCGCGTCACCGCCGGTGACGAAGAGGCGAAGAAGCAGATGGTTGCCGCCAACCTCCGTCTCGTCCTCCACTGGGCCCGTCGCTACCAGGACCGCGGCGTCGAGATGGTCGACCTCGTCCAAGAGGGCACGTTCGGCCTGCTGCGCGCGGTCGAGAAGTTCGACTGGGAGCGCGGGTTCAAGTTCTCGACCTACGCCACCTGGTGGATCCGCCAAGCACTCCAGCGCGCCGTGCAGCAGCACGGTCGAACCATCCGCATCCCCCTCGAGGTCGGCGAGCAGCTCCAGCGCCTCGAAGCCACGACCGCGGAGTTGACCTCGTTGCTCGCGCGCAAGCCCACCGACGAGGAGTTGACCGAAGCCACTGGCATGTCCAAGGCCGAGCGCGAGAACCTGAAGGGTCTCGCCGGCGTCACGGCCAGTCTCGACCAGCCCGCGAGTTCCGACTCAGCGACGACACTCGGTGATCTCGTCGCGCCCAGCCAGCACGACTGGGTCGGCGACATCGAACAGACCATGATGAACGACCAGTTGCACGGGGCACTGTCGAAGTTGACGGACCTCCAGCGCGACGTACTGTCTCTTCGTTTCGGTCTGAACGGCGCGACGCCGCTCTCACTGCAGGCGACGGCCACCAAGATGGACATCGGCGTGCGTCGAGTTCGTCGGGCTGAGGACGAAGCCCTCGCGATCCTGCGCGATGACTCGAACGTCCTCGCCGCCCACGAGGTCGCCTAGAGCTCAAGCTCGGCCGGGACGAGACCTTTCAAGTCCTCGGGGAGTGAGGAGTGCGTGGTGATCCACTCGTCGCTTCTCGGGTGGTGGAACGCCAGCGTCGTGGAGTGCAGGAAGAAGCGCTCCTCCTCGAGTCGCTTGTCGCGTCGGCGACCGTAGCGAAGGTCGTTCACGACGGGATGACCAATGGTCGCCAGGTGCACACGAATCTGATGGGTGCGGCCCGTTTCGAGGCGAAGGCGCAACAGCGTCATCGCGTGCGGCTTCTCCACGCGGGTGATGACCTCGTAGCCCGTGCGCGCCGGTCGTCCGTCTGCTCGCACGGCCATCAACGTCGGCGTGCGCGTAGAACGACCGATGGGCGCGTCGACGACGCCGCGCTCCTCGCTGACGTGGCCCTGGACCATGCCCAAGTAGGTGCGTTCCATGACCCGTTCGGCGAGCTGATCACTCAGTCCCAAGAATCCCTCGGGAGTCTTGGCGACGACCAAGAGTCCCGACGTGCCCTTGTCGAGTCGGTGCACGATCCCGGGACGCGAGCGATCGCAGAGACCTTCGGCACTGAGTTCTTGCATCTGGGGAAAGCACACGAGCAGACCCGCGACGAGCGTGCCGTGACGTTGTCCCGCGCCGGGATGCACCACCTGACCTGGTGACTTATTGATCACCGCAAAGTCCTCGTCGTCGAGCACCACGTCCACCGTGACCGTCGGATCGGGCGCGACGTCGTCGCTCGCGCGCGCGGGCAGCACCGCGACGAGGTGCTGGCCAGCCTCGAGTGACGTTGAGGGCTTGGCAACGACTTTGTCGTTCACGCGCACGGCGCCACTGAGTAGGACGTCGTGGGCTTCGGAGCGTGAGAGACCGGTGAGCATCGACAACGCGCGGTCGACGCGTACGTCCTCGAGAGTGCTCGGGATGACCAGGTCGAGGGTCTCGCCGTCGAAGGCGTCGCGCGCGCCGTCGTCGCTCATCGTGCCACCAACGGTTCTCCTCGCAGGGCGGCCACCATCAAGACAATAAAGCCCGCCGTGATCGACACGTCGGCGAGGTTGAAGACCGGGAACGACGACACCGCGATGAAGTCGGTCACGCGGTGTGTCACCGACGCCAGTCGGTCGACGACGTTGGCCAGTCCCCCACCGAGTAGCAGCCCGAAACCAATCGCCGGCGCGCCGCGGTGCGCGTTCACACCCACCACGACGACCACAATCGCCACCACCACCGTCGCGACGGTCGTCAGTAACGGTCCCGACTGATTGATGGAGAACGAAATGCCCCCGTTGTACTGCAGTCGAAACCATACGGCGCCCACGACGTGCACCGCGTGGTTGACCAAGTCGTGACGGGCCCACGCTTTGGTGAGGGCGTCAAGCCCGACGACCACGAGAGCGAGCGCGACAACGTTGAAGTTGAGGTGGAGGCTTAGACGCTGGCGCGGCACGACACGCAGGTAAAGACCGGCAACTGCGCCCGCAGCCTGGGCTGGGAGATGGATTCGTAGCACTCGTCGCAACGACCGTAGCTACCGTCGTCGATTCGCGAGAGCGCGACGTCGATCTCGTCGACCTTCAGACGAAGTGCCGACGCGAACTCCTTCAGTTGGTCTCGCTGGATGTCCGACGCGACACTGCTACCGTCCTCGTCGTCGTACTCGAGACGTTCACGGTCGACCAGCATCTCGTTCGCTTCGGACTCACTCACGGCGATCTGCGCGGTGGTCGCCGCGCGAGTCTCGACGAGCAACTGACGCAGCTCCTCGAGGAAGGCCGTGTCGTTGGCGTAGGGCTTGGAGTGCATCTTGCGCTCGAGCGCTTCGAGTCGCTTGTGCTCATCGGCCTCGCGACGCTCTTGACGCTTGCGTTCTTCGGCGTCGCGACGTTCGATCTCGCGCAACTTGCGGAGCCTCTCCGCGTCGATGGCCTTGCGCTTGGCTTCGATCTCACGCTGCTTCTTCGCCTCGACCGCAGCCTTCTCGCGGGCTTTTCTCGCAACTTCGCGCTCTTTCGCGGCGACCTTGGCCTTGGCGTCGCGCTCCTTCTTCGCCTTGGCGGCGGCCGTGGCGCGAGCCTTGGCGAGCGCGGCCTTCTCCTTCGCGAGCGCGCGTGCCTTCACGTCGCGCTCCTTCTTCGCCTTGGCGGCGTCGATCGTCTTCTGGCGAGCTAAGGCCTTCTGCGCCGCCGCGCGAGCCTTGGCCTCGCGGTCGCGCTTCGCCTTCTCCGCGGTCAGCGCCTTGGCTTTCTTCGCCGCCCCAGCCTTTTGCGCCGGCGTGAGGACGTGGGACTTCTTGACGCTCGTCTTCTTGGCCACCTTCTTGGCGGTCGCCCTCTTCGCGGGCGTCTTTTTGGCGACCTTCTTGACCGCCGCCTTCTTCGCGGGCGCCTTTCTTACGATCTTCTTAGCCGACGTCTTCGAGACGGCTTTCTTCGCGACCACCTTCTTCGTGGGTGACTTCGTTGTGGTCTTCGCGCTCGACGGCATGCTCTACTCCTCGCGTTCCTAAGAACAAGTGCCCGCCGACCCTAGCAGTTTGGCGCGGATTTCCTATCGATCGTCGCGAGAAGACTGATCAAAATTCAGTACTTGGCCAATCGTGGGCTGTGAGGTGACCGGGGCCGGTGCGGGCGGGGGCGTCTGCGACGGTCGTGACGACGGGGTTGGCGCCGACGGCGGTGGCGCGGGTGCTCGTTCGGTGACGGACGCGGGTGCACTGGACTTTGAGCCGCCCGCCTGTAGCGACGTCTCGACCCAACGAGTGAACTCGGCGAGTACTTGAGCGATGCGAGCTCGTTCGGTCGAGAGCTGATGCGCCAAGGTGTCCACGTCCTCACTCAGACGCTGCTTCAGACCGTTCAATCGGTTCACCTCGTCCTCGGCGCGACTGCGCGCGTCGTTGACGATCTCACGCGCGCGCTCTTGCGCGGCGGCGGTGAACTCGTGGGCCTTGGCCTCCGCTTCTTGCTGGGCCTGCTCAATGAAGCGTTGCGCCATGGCGATCATCGAGGTGACCTGCTCGGCGCCGCCGGCCACGTTGGAGCGAATGGCGGGAGCCGGCGGCGGCGCGGAGGCGACCGGTGCGCTCGGCGCGACCGGTGCGCTCGCGGCGACGGGGACCGAGGTGGTAGTGCCACGGGCGTCCAATTGGCTGATGCGTTCGGCCGCTTGGCGCAGTTGCTGGCGTTGTTGGTGAGCGAGATCCTTCAGTTGGCGAACTTCGATCGAGAGTCGTTCGAGGAACTCGTCAACCTCGTCAACGTTGTAGCCCTTGAGACCGACCTTAAAGGCCACCGTGTCAATGGCGTCGAGTGCCGAAAGTGCGTTGTCCGTGCTGTCCATGGTGCCACCCTACCCCTCGTCGCTCAGCGCGACCGCGACTCGCGCGCCGCTAGATAACGTTCTTAAGAATCTCGAGCGCGACGATGGCGATGAGTACCGAGAGATCGATACCCACCCCGCCAAAGTTCGGTCGAGGCAGGATCGCGCGCAGAGGACGAAGCACGGGCTCGGTGAGTCGCGCAAGAATTCGTTTCGTCGTGGCGAGACCACTGTTCGCGTTGGTGACCGGTACCCAACTCAACAGGGCCGTGGCGAACAGGATGAGGATGTACAGCGTGAGAAGGTCTTGAATGAACCTCATGCTTGATCGAAGGCGTGATAGTTCCCCTCGCGAAGTCTCTCTTTGATCTCGGGTCCGACGTGCATGCCTTGGGGACTGATCAGGTAGACGCCGCGAATCAGCATCTCGATCTTGGCGTTCAGCGCGTACGCGGTGCCGGCCGTGAAGTCGACCAGGCGGCGAGCGAGGCCCTGGTCGACGTCGAGCGTGGTCAACACGACCGCACGGTTCGAGCGAAGGAGGTCGGTGATGCGACGCGAGTCGTCGTAGGTCGACGGCGCGACGATCGCGACGTCACGTTCCTGGGTGAAGGGAGAGACGCCCCTCGCCGCGTTGGGGTTCGCGATCGGTCGCACGCGCGACGCGCCGTTCGGACCGTCGAGCACCGAGATCGAGGTATTGCGTTGGGGCGACGGTCCCGACGGGGGTGCACGAAACGGCGACGGATTGGCGGGCTGGGTGGGAAAGGTCCGCGAGACCGGCGTGGGCGCGGGCGCCCACTCGGGCTCTTGGTCGTCGGGCTGCTCGGAGAACGGTCGAGGCGCGTTGCTCGGACCGAAGTCGCCGTACTCGTCCTCCACGAGGCCGAGGAACCCCAAGAACCCTCGTAGCTTTTCTCTCATTCACGTCTCCTTGGCAACGGCGCCCAGGACCATGTTAGGCCAGGCCACCTCAAGCCACCCGAGAACCGAAGAGGGCGCGCCCTAAACGCACCTCGGTCGTTCCCAGTTCACAAGCCAGCTCGAGGTCGTCGCTCATGCCCATGGAACGTTCCACGAGGCCCAACTCGTCGGCCAAGCGAGTGGTGGTGGTGAAGGCGTCTCGCGTCGCGGCCTCGCCCGGGGGCGCCACCACCATCAGTCCTCGCACGGGTAGTTCGAGCGAACGCGCGTGGCGCACCAACGGCGCTACGTCGTCCGGCGCCACGCCGTTTCGCCGCGCCGCGCCGGTGAAGTCGACTTGCACGTCGATCGTCGCACCCGGTGACGTCGCCGCGATCTTTTCGAGCTCCTTCACGCGCGCGACCGCGCTCAACACGTCGGCGCAACCGAGCGCCCGGGCGATCTTGTTGGTCTGCAGCGCGCCGAGAAAGTGCCACGTGACGTCGAGTGCCTTCGTCGCCTCGCGCTTGGCGCAGAGTTCTTCCACGTAGTTCTCGGCGAACGTGCGCAGACCGAGCTCGTACGACGCGAGGACGTCCTCGAGACCGAAGGTCTTCGTGACGGCCACCAGGCGTACGCTCGACAGTTCTCGTCCGCTCGCGCTGATGCGTTCGCGCACACGGGCCAGGTTGGCGCCTAGACGCTCGAGCAGTTCGTCCCTAGCGGAGGAAGCTGGGAAGGTCGTCATCGCCACCGACGTCGAAGAAGTCGTCACTCGAGGCGGTGAAGATGTCGCTGCGTGGCCCCTCGGTCATGGTGGGTTGGGCGTTGGTCGTGGCTTTCGCGGTGCCTTGATCGAAGCCCGCCGCGATGACCGTGACGCGCACGGCTTCGCCGATCGAATCGTCGATCACGCTGCCGAAGATGATGTTCGCGTCGGGATGCGCCACGGAGTGGATGATCTCGGCGGCTTGGGTCACCTCGTTCAAGGTCACGCCCGGCCCCCCCACGATGTTCATCAAGATACCCCGGGCCCCGTCGATGGAGGCTTCGAGGAGCGGCGACGTGATCGCGGCGCGCGCGGCGTTGACGGCCCGTCCCTCGCCGGTGGAACTTCCGACGCCCATGATGGCCGTGCCGGCGTTGCGCATGACGGTGTTGACGTCCGCGAAGTCGGTGTTGATGAGCCCGGGCACCGTGATGAGGTCGGTCACTCCGCGCACCGCCGAGAGCAGCACGTCGTCGGCGATCTTGAAGGCGTCGAGCATGGAGGTGTCGGGTGCGGTCACCGAGAGCAACCGGTCGTTGGGGATGACGATCAAGGTGTCCACCTTGTCGCGCAGGGCCTGGATCCCCTTTTCGGCCTGTGTGGCGCGGCGCTTGCCCTCGAAGGAGAAGGGACGCGTCACGACACCGATGGTCAAGATGCCCAGGGCGCGCGCGATCTCCGCCACGACGGGCGCGGCCCCGGTGCCGGTGCCGCCGCCTTCGCCGGCCGTGATGAAGACCATGTCGGTGTCCTTCAAGGCCTCTTCGATCTCCGCGCGGTGGTCCTCGGCCGCCTGGCGACCGACCTCGGGGTCGCTACCGGCGCCCAGACCTCTCGTGAGTTGGCGCCCGATGTCGATCTTCAGATCAGCTTCGGAGAGCAACAGTGCCTGCGCGTCGGTGTTCGCCGCAATGAATTCGATGTTTTTCAGTCCCGAGGTGATCATCCGGTTCACCGCGTTCGCACCGCCGCCACCCACGCCGATTACTTTGATTACGGCGTGGTAGTTGCTCTGATTGAGACTCATGGGCTCCCCTTGGCTATCTCTTCTATTGTTACCGCCTTCGCGGGGGCGGGTTGGCGAACAGTCACTGAAGGCTAGTCAGTGCCTAGATTTCGGTCAAATGCTCGGCTTTCTACGAGTGCGTCGGAGGAGTCACCGCCAGCTCGTCGGGCACCGTCACGTCGACGACGTCGCCGGGCACGAGGGTGCTGTGCGCGATCACCGACGCGATCGCGACGAACTTCGCGTGCAGGTTGGTCGCCGGACCCAAGATGAACGTCAGGGGCGTGGTCATCTTGAGCGTCACGATGCCGTGGGCGTCGTCGGTGATCATCGAGACCTGAGGACTGAACGCGCGCGGCAGTTGACCCGCAACGTCGGCCGCGCCGCGCCCGGCCGTGGTGAAGGGCCACGCCGACGTGGTCGGGTGCAGGTAGTGCAGGGTGGGCAGATTCGTCGTGAGCGGCGCGACGCCCAGCGCGCGTCCCGTTTCGTCGACGAACTCGAGCACGTGCTTGATCGTGAAAGCAACGGCCACTGCGACGCCCTCGTGCACCGTCACGACCACCGAGTTCGGCCAGTGCTTGGTGACCTTCACGGAGTCGATCCACGTGAACGACGCGAGGTTCCTCTCGATGGTCGCGTCACTGAGGTTGATCATCGAGGGATGGTTCATCAGTCCCGACGCCGCCAGCAACGCCGCCGCGCTTTCGTGGTGAAAGCCCACGAAGGTGGCGTGCTGCACGCGAAAAAAGGACTGGCGCAGCGTCCACTGGGTCGCGAAGGTGAGACCGGTCACTACCAGGCCAACGACGAGCAACCACTTCGTGAGCCGGCGCACGCGACGTTCTGAGGTGCGCGGGCGTTCGGTACGCGGACGTGGCGGCGGCGCCACGGCGCGACGCGAGGGGGCGCTCGGACGTCGCGACGTGTCGGTCAACGTCACGCGTCGACGACTCACGGCGTCGCCCCGAAGCCGATAAAACGATGTTCGCTCACCAGCGTGACGCCCGAATCCTCGAGGACGCGGTCACGCACGAGCGACAAGAGAGTAAAGACGTCGTCGGCGCGGCCCCCGTCGTCGGCTTGGATGAAGTTGGCGTGCTTCTCGCTGACGCGCGCGCTGGCGAAGCGCAGGCCCTTGCACCCCGCCGCCTCGATCAGTCGCGCCGCGTGGTCGTTGGGTGGGTTGCGAAACACGCTGCCCCCGTTCGCGCCGCCGGGTTGGTGTTCGCGCCGCCAGCGCACGACGTCGCGCACGAGCTCATCGGCCTGGGCGGCGTCACCGCGCTCGAGCGTCAGTCTCGCCGCGAGCACCACGTCGCCCACGAGCAGCGCGCTGGTGCGATAGCCGAGCGCCAACTCCTCCCTCGTCCACGTCCGCGTCTCGCCGTCGCGCCAGACGGTCGCGCTTTCGAGCGACGCGGCGAGGTCGGCGCCGTGGCCCCCGGCGTTCATCGCCACGCCACCGCCGAACGTCCCCGGTACGCCCACGGCCCACTCGAAGCCGACGACGCCGTCGCGCGCGAGACGGCGCGACGCGATCGGCATGTCGAGACCGGCGCCCGCCGCGACGACGACGCGCCCGCCATCATCGCGCCACGTCAGCGAGGCCAGTTCGTCGACCAGGTGCACGACGAGCACCTGGTGCTCGCCGTCCTCGACGAGCAGATTCGAACCGTTGCCGATGCTCAAGACGCCGAGTCCCGTCGCACTCAGGAACGGACCGAGTTCGTCGAGGTCAGCGCGCGACGAGAGCGTCACGAGCGCGCGCGCACTGCCGCCCACCCGATACGTCGTGCGCGCGCCGAGCGGCGCGTGCTGCTCGACGCGATCGCCGCCCACCATGACGAGGTCGTCGAGGGCGCTCACGCGAGGCCGCCTTCGAGGTCGTTGATGATCGAACCGACGTCGCCGGCGCCGAGGACGAGTACCACGTCGCTGTCGTCGACCAACTGATCAAGGAGCCCCGCGACCAGCGAGAGGTCGTCGCAGTAGAGGGTGTCGAGCAACGGGTCGTGCGCGCGCAGGGCCCTCGCGATCACTTCACCCGTGACGCCCGTGGGGTTGGACTCGCCGGCCGAGTAGAGGTCGGTCACGATGACGTGACGAACCCCCTCGAAGGCGGACGCGAACTGCTCGACGAGCGCGAGGGTGCGCGAGACGCGATGGGGCTGGAAGACGACGGTGACGCGCTCGTACCCGCCAGCGCGCGTCGCCGCTATGGTCGCCGCGATCTCGCCCGGCAGGTGCGCGTAGTCCTCGTAGACGTCGACGCCGCGCCACGAGCCGCGAAACTGATAGCGCCTCGGCGCGCCGACGAAGTTCGACAGACCCCTCACGATGGCGTCGTCGCTCACGCCCACCTCGTGCGCCAGCACCGCGACGAGCGCGGCGTTCGCGACGTTGTGCGCGCCGGTGACGCGCAGCGTGACCTCGAGGGCCGTCGTCGGCCCCTGCAGGCGAAACGTCGCTCGGTGCCGTTCGAGTATCGCGTCCAAGACCCGCCACGTCGAAGCGTGCGACGTACCGACGACGACCGAGCGCAGCATCGACGCCGCGACGCGCGCCGCGCCCTCGTCGTCGCCCCACACGACGACCGGTCCACTCGTGCGCTCCACCAGGTCCACGAAGGCCGCCTCGAGGTTTTCGAGCGAGCCGTAGTGGTCGAGGTGGTCGGCTTCGACGTTCAACAGACCGAGCGCGTAGGGTCGAAGCTCGCCAAAGGTGCCGTAGCTCTCGTCGACCTCGACGATGAGATCGCCCTCACCCCAATGCCCGTTCGAGCCCACGCCGAGCACGGGCGCGCCGACCAACCATCCGTCGTCGCGACCGGCCGCGAGCGCGACCTGGACCATCATCGAGGTCGCCGTGGTCTTGCCGTGGGTGCCAGTGAGACCGACCACCCTCTTCATCGTGGCGAGCTCGTAGAGAGCGCGGGCGCGCGACACGAGCGTCGCGCCCGCCTCGCGCGCGCTGACGAGTTCGACGTGACTGGCGTTCACCGCGGGCGACCACAGCACGACGTCGACGCCGTCGACGTGGCGAGCGTCGTGACCGACGAACGTCGTCACTCGGCGCGCGCGCAGGTCGTCGAAGACCGGTGACTCCCTCGCGTCACAGCCACTCACCTCGGCCCCCATCTCGGCGAGCAACATCGCCAGGCCGCTCATGCCCGCGCCGCCCACGCCCACGACGTGGACACGCTGGTCCGGTTCGAAGACACTCACGTTGTCACTCGCTGGTCGAGGATCACCGACGCGATGGCGCGCGCGGCCTCACGGCGCGCGAGCCTGCCCGCTCCCCGCGACATTCCCTCGAGCGTCAAGGGCTCCGTGATCTCGTCGAGCGCGTGGGCCAACGCCACGCCGGTGCAGTCAGCGTCACGCAGCAGGTGCGCTCCGCCAGCGTCCACCACCGCTCGGGCGTTCTTGGTCTGGTGATCACCCGGCGCCCCGGGTAGTGGCACCAGTACCGAGGGAATCGATAGGGCGGTCAACTCCGCGACCGTCACCGCGCCGGCGCGACAGATTGCCACCTCACACAGCGTCCACAGTTCGACCATGTCCGCGAAGGCGACGACGCGGTAGTCGAGACCGTGACTCACGGGCGCGCCCGCGACGATCTCGTCGAAGTCCCGACGACCGGTGACGTGCAGAATTGCTCGATCCTCGCGCGCGGTCCACTCGTGGGCGAGTTCTCGAATGGCCCGATTCACGCGCGTCGACCCAAGAGAACCGGTCATCACGACGACGACGAGGCGCGACTCGTCGATGGGCGGCGCGATGGCGGCCTTGGCGGCGTTGCGCGCCGCTCTCGAGCGGTCGACGGTCTCGATCTCGTCACGCAAGGGGACGCCGGTCACGACGACGTTCGCGCCCGCGGTGGGAAAGGCACAACAACGCTTCGCCGCGTAGCGGCCCACGATTCGCTGTGCCGCGCCGGGAGTGGCGTCGAGCTCGACCAGAACCAGCGGCGTACGCCAGCACATGGCGGCGACCGAGACCGCGAACGACGCGTACCCGCCCACCGACACCACGACCGATGGCCGCCAACGGCGCAGCAGTACGAGCGCCAGCGCGAGGGCGCCCACGAGCGCCAGTGCGGCACCGACGTTGCGTAGCGCGTCCTTCGCACGCCACGACCGACGCAGGCCCCGTCCGGGCAAGAGCGTCAAGGCCACGTCACCGCCGCTGAGTAGCTGCGCCTCTTGACCGCGGCGACTGCCGACGAAGCGCAGCTCGCTCGGCGCGACTCCCGAGTCACGCAGTGCCTCGGCGATCGCCTGCATGGGAAAGACGTGGCCACCCGTGCCGCCACCGGTGATGACGACGGGCCCGGCCACTAGTAGGCCCGTGGGCGCCGAGTGGGAGGGGGTCGTCGCGCCGGTCGTTGGGCGCGCACGGGACGAGGACGTTCGAGCGTCTGGCGAAAGTTGGTCAGACGATACTCACGAATGGTGAGATCGTCGGTGCGACTGCGGTCGTGGGCGATGTTGTAGAGCAGACCGACCGCGGCGAGTTCGGTGATCAACGCCGTCCCGCCGTACGAGAAGAAGGGTAACGGCACACCGGTAACGGCCCACCACCCCACGACCGAAGAGATGTTGATGAGGGCCTCCACCGCGATCCACGTCGTGATGCCGACCGCCACGAGGCGGTACACCTGGTTCGAGCACTGTTGAGCAATGCGTACCGACACCATCAAAAACGCGACGAAGAGCGCGATCACGGCCAAGGCCCCGATGAGGCCGAGCTCCTCACCGACGATCGCGAAGATGAAGTCGGTGTGGGGATTAGGTAGGAGTCCCCACTTCTCACGACTGTGTCCGAGGCCTAGTCCCGTCACGCCACCCGCGCCCAGTCCGATGCGCGACTGCAAGAGTTGGTAGCCGTTACCGGCCAAGTCGGAGTTGGGGTGAAGGAAGGAAAAGAACCGCCGCGCGGAGTACGGCGAGGTGAGAAGGTAGCCCCCCACCGCGACGCCCGTCAACACGACGACCGACGTGAGCAGGCGACGAGAGAGTCCGGCGACCGCGAGGATGGACACGGCGATCACCAGCACCACCGACGACGTGCCGATGTCGGGTTCGAGGACGATGAGCCCACAACCCAACCAGACCGGCAACGTCCAGATGGCCAGTTGTCGCCAGTTGTTGAGCTCGTCATGATGATGTTGCACCAGCCAGGAGATGAACAACACTGCGCACAACTTGAACAGCTCGGAGGGTTGAAGATTGATGACGTGCAAGTTGAGCCAACGCTTGCCGCCGTTGGAGGTGACGCCGACGGCCTTCACGGCGAGCAGGAGCACGAGCCCTCCGCCGATGAGCAGTGGCGCGCTCTTCACCAATCGGTCGAGTCGAACCCGCGCCGCGACGTACAGGGCGAACACTCCGAGACAGAGGTACGCGACGTCGTGGACCATCGTCGAAAAGGCGGTACCGCCGTTGGCGACGGACTGGCCCTCGCTCGACGAAGCGACGAAAATAGTGCCAAAGATCACGAGGGCCGTGGTCACCATCAACAACACACGCCCGGCCGCGTTTCCCCTCGGCAGCGGGTGCAGCAGGCCGCGCAGGCGTTGCGGCGGGGCCGCGGGGCGTGCGCGTTCGCGCGCGGGCGCTACTCGGGTACGTTCACGGGTCTTCACGTTCACACCACCTTCGCAATCTTCAAGAAGTCGCCGTAGAAGATGCCCAGACCGAACATCGCCAAGAGGCCCGCCAGGATCCAGAATCGGATGATCACCGTCGTCTCGGGCCAACCGAGATGTTCGAAGTGATGTTGGAGAGGCGTAATACGAAAGACCCGCCGACCAAAGAGACGAAAGCTGACCACTTGAATGATCACCGACAAGGTCACGGTCACGAAGAGACCACCAATAATCGGCAAGAGCAGATCGAGGTTCATCAACAGACACAGCGCACCGAGCCCCGTACCCACGGCGAGCGACCCTGTGTCGCCCATGAAGATACGCGCCGGTGCCGCGTTCCACCAAAGAAAGCCCAGACAGGCGCCGACGAGACCCACCGCCACGAGGCCGAGATCGAGCGAGGAGTGCAAACGGTAGATCGCGAAGTGGCGGAACTGCCAGTAGCCAATGATGGCCAGCACACCAAAGCAGAACGTGGCGGAGCCGGCGGCGAGTCCGTCGAGTCCGTCGGTCAGGTTCACCGCGTTCGAGGTCGCCACGATGACGAGGGCCGCGAGGAAGAACCAGCCGGCGGCAGTGAGGCTCCACCCCGGCAGCGAGAAACGGGTGAAAGAAAGCTGGGTCGAGGTGTGCACCCAGGAAAGCGCCAACACGGCGAAGACGCCGGCGATGACGAGTTGGCCGATGAACTTGCCGCGCTTGTTCAAGCCCAAGTTCCGTGCGTTACGAATGGCCAAGTAGTCGTCGACGAAACCCAACAATCCTGAGGCGACGATGACGAGGATCGCGAGCACGCCCGCGCGGGTGAAGTCGATCGACGTGCCGACGTGACCCATGACGTAGCCGAGTACCGCAGCGAGCACGATGACCGCACCACCCATGGTGGGTGTGCCCGCCTTATGAAAGTGCTGCGGTCCGTCCTCTCGGATATGTTGGACCAGCGAGCGCGCGCTGAGGAACCTCATCCACAGTGGCGTCAACAGCAGCGCGCAGAGGAACCCTACGCCGCCCGACTCCATCAAACTCAGCATGACGTCCTCACTTCAAAAGTTCCTTCGCTACGACACGATCGTCGAACGGGATCACGAGATCGCCCACGGTCAAGGTCGACTCGTGCCCCTTGCCAGCGAGCACCACGACGTCGCCCGCCGTCGCCCGCTCGAGCGCGAGACTGATCGCCCGGCGACGATCGCTCTCTCGAACAACCTGGGCGCCTGGCTCGACACCCGACATCACGGCATCAATGATGGTATCTGGGAGCTCGGAACGGGGGTTATCCGAGGTCACGATGGTCAAATCCGACGCGCCCGAGGTCACGCGACCCATGTCCGGGCGCTTCGTCCTGTCTCGGTCGCCCCCCGCGCCAAAGACCGTGATGATCCTTCCCTCGGGTCGCAGTGCCCGCACGTCGCGCAGGAGCCGCTGCAGTCCCTCGGGCGTGTGGGCGTAGTCGACGATCACCGTGACGCCCCGTCCGTAGAGCACGTCGAATCTTCCCGGTACCGACGTGACGTCGCCCATCGACGCCGCGACGTCCGCGTCGTTCGCGCCGAGGGTACTCATGATGGCCATCGCGAGCAGCGCGTTGTCGACGTTGTAGTCCCCCACCAGTGGTGAGTTCACAAGGTGGCCGCGCCAGAAAAACGTCGAGCCTCGCAACGACGTGTCGACGTCGACGGCGTCGGCGCGCGACACGCGCGTTACCGGGAGCGCGGTGGTGTCGGCGAGGCGCTCCCCGTAGGGGTCGTCGGTCCAGATGACCGCCCGCTTGGCGTACTCGCTCGTGAAGAGCGCGCTCTTCGCTTGGAAGTACTCCTCCATCGTGCCGTGGTAGTCCAGGTGGTCGTGACTGAGATTGGTGAAAGCGGCCACGCAAAATCGCAGACCGTCCACTCGATGCTGGTCGAGGGCGTGACTCGACACCTCGAGGGCGATGAGCGAGTTATTGGTCGCTGGGTCGAAGTTCGCCACGACTGCGGCGAGCGTGCGGTAGAGCTCGGGCGCCGCTGGTGTCGTGCGCTCGTTCGTCAAGGTACCGATGCTCGCGGTGTTCCACGCCAGCGCACGTCCGAGCGACGCCACGATGGACGTCACACTCGTCTTGCCGTTCGTTCCCGTCACGCCGACCAATTTTGCCTTGGCTTCCGGGTGGCCGGTCAGCGTGGCGCTCGCGTGCGCGAGCAGCGCGCGCAACTGTGACGTGGGCACCACCACGACGGGCGCGTCGAGTTTGAGGGCCTCGTCAGCCACCACGCAACTGGCGCCGCGCGCCACCGCGTCGCGCGCGAAGCGCGAGCCGTGTTGGGTGGCACCCGGCATCGCGAAGAAGAGCGTGCCCGGCGAACAGTCGCGAGAGTCGTTCTCCACGCGGGTGATCTCGAGACTGCTCGTCGCCACGCCGATCGAGACGTCCTCCAAAATGTCGCCGAGTTGCATCACGTCACGTCCGACGAGATGCTGGCGGCGGCGCCCGTGAGCGGCTTCTGGTACGTGCCGTTGGAGGGAATGCCGTAGTGGTGCAGGGCGTAGGACATGACTTCTTGGAAGACGGGCGCGGCGACGGTGCCGCCAAAGATGTTGTTCAGCGGTCGCTCCACGACCACGATCATCGACAACACGGGGTCGTTCGCGGGCGCGAAACCAACGAAGGTCGCGCTGTAATTATTGGTCAATTTGTCCTTTCCCGGGAGGGGAATCGTCGCCGTCCCGGTCTTGCCCGCGACGCTGTAGCCCGGAATGATGGCGTTGCTCCCCGTACCCGAGAGGACGACCTGTTCGAGCATCTTGACCATCGTGGCGTCGACGCTCGGCGAGAGCACTTCGCGCTTCACGCTCGGCGCGGTGGACTTCATCGTGCCGTTGGCGTAGACGTAGCCGCGCACCAACTTGGGCTCGACGAAGACGCCGCCGTTCGCGATGGCGTTGTAGGCATCGAGCACCTGGATGGCCGGCACCGCGTCAACCTGGCCAATGGGTAGGGCGACTTGGTCGCTCGCGTACCAGTTGGCCGCGTTCACGAGGAGACCCTGCGTCTCGCCGGGGAAGTTGATCGATGTCGTCTGTCCAAAACCCAGTCGCTCCACTTGGGCCAAAATGCCCGACTCGCCGACGCGCGCGCCAATTTCGTAGGTGCCGATGTTGGACGACTGCGCCAACACCTGGGTTGCCGTTAAGTGCTCGAGCCCGTGGTTCTCGGCGTCGTGAAAGAGACGTCCACCTACGACGACGGAGTTGGGCACAGGAAAGACGGTCGTGGGCGTGATGAGTCCCGCCTGGAGCGCGGCGGAGAACGTGACGACCTTGAAGACCGAGCCCGGTTCGTACGCCTGGGAGAAGGGCAAGTTGTTGATCGTCTGATCGATTCCCGCGTACCCCACGTTCTGACCCCAGGAGGGAATGGGACCAAGGGCGCCCACGGTCGTCTTCGTGTTGACCAATGACGCGTCCGCCAGGATCTCGCCGGTCTTCACGTCCATCACGACCGCGAGACCCGTAAGTCCGTCGTACGTCTTCAGGTCGCGGGCGAGCGAGCGTTCGGTCACGTACTGCAGCGAGGAGTCGATGGTCAACTCGAGGCCGACCCCGGGCTTGGCCTTTCGGATGACGGTGGGGTGCGACGCGGGCAGGTTGACCCCGGAGGCGGAGACGAATTCGCGCGTGATGCCCGCCTGTCCGGCCAACAACTTCTGGAACTCGTATTCGACGCCCGTCGAACCCGCGCCGCTCGCGTTCACGCCGCCGAGCAGCGACGTCGCCAACGTCCCGTCAGGGTAGGTCCGCACCGACGAGTCCTGCACGACGATGCCCGGGAACATCAAGGACGACAACTTGCGTCCGTCGACGAGATCGAGCGCGTTGTTCACGATGACGTAGCCACTCTTCTTGGACAAGAGCGCCGTCAATGTTGCGAGCGGCACGTGCACCAACGGCGACATCGCCTTCGCCTCCGTCGCGGGGCTCGCGATCTGAAAGTCGTCGGCGATGACGAGTGATGTCGGGCGCGACACGGCGAGCGTTTGGCCATGTCGGTCGTACACCCCGCCGCGAAGGGCGGTCGTCGTGAGATCCGTTCGAACTTGTGCCACCGAGAGTGCGGCGTAGTGCGCGTGATCGATGACCTGCAAGAACACGAGTCGAACGCCTAACACGCAAAACGCGAGCGCCAACGTCGCGCGCAGCAACAAGAGACGACGACGACCCGGTGAAGTCTTGCGCGATCCGGTTCGCTGAACGCGCGTGCGGTTATGCGTCGAGGTGTTGTGGGTAGTCACCGAATCGTCCTTGATGTTGCCGGTGCGTAACCCAAGAACTTCGGTAGAGGCAGAGGAGCATCAAGAGACGTAGAGGGAACTTGGGTGACCGAGGTGGGATCCACCAGATGTAGCGCCCCGGCCTTCGTCGCGATGAGGCTCGGCGCGGACAAGTTGGTCAGCGAACCCGCCTGCACGGCGTAGGTCGACTGCACCTGCAGGAGTTGACTCTGGAGCGAGTGGATCTCTATCTGGCGATTCGCCTCGAACATTGAACCCGCGAGCGACAGAGCGAGCGCGAGCACCACGACCGTGGCCGACTTTCGCGTCGAGGACGTGGTGCGCCAACGATTTGCGGCGACGCCCCGACGCGGGGCCTTCGCGCGATGCGACGCGGCGCGCGTCGAGGGGGCTTTGCGCGTGGGGGGTCGGCGCGTGTCGACGCGACGAGGAAAACTGATGACGCTCACGGCGCCACCTTTCGAGCGACTCGCAAGCGGGCCGATCGAGCTCGGGGATTCCGGGCGATTTCGGACGGACCCGCGAGCTGGGCACTGGCCTTGAAGACCTTGACGCGCGCGATGGCACCACAGACGCAACCGAGCTCCACCGGGCAGCGGCATCCTCCGCTTTGTTGCTCGGCGAAGAATGACTTGACGACGCGGTCCTCGCCCGAGTGGTACGAAATGACGGCCATGAGGCCGCCTACGTCCAACGCGTCGAGTGCCGCGTCGAGCCCTTCCTCAAGTTGTTCTTCTTCATCGTTCACCGCGATACGAAGGGCCTGAAAGACCCGCGTCGCGACGTGGCCTCGACGGCGCGCCGCCATGGGCACTGCGCGTTCGACGGCCTCGTTGAGCTCGAAGGTGGTCTGGGGTTGACGTTCGACGATCGACTTGGCGATGGAGCCGGCGAAGCGCGCCTCGCCATTGTTTCGAAGGAGCCGCGCCAGTTCGTGCTGATCGACCCTGGCGAGGAACGCCGCCGCCGTCTCGCCGCGCGAGGGGTCCATGCGCATATCGAGCGGCGCGTCCGCACGAAACGAGAAACCGCGCGTCGCAGCGTCGAGCTGGTGGGAGGAGACGCCGAGATCCATCAATACCGCAGCGACGCCGACCCCGCCCAGGAACTCCTCATTGTCACGAAGGACGTCACCCAGTTCCGCGAACGTCGAATCGACGACACGCACGCGATTTTCATACGGCACCAAGCGTTTCGTCGCTTCTGCGCGAGCGTCGGGGTCGCGGTCAATACCCAAGAGACGTAGTTCTGGCGACGCCTTCAAGAGCGCCGCCGCGTGGCCACCGCCGCCTAGCGTGGCGTCAACGACCACACCAGTCGGCAGACTGGCAAACAACTCGACAATCTCAGTCGCGAGCACAGGTTCGTGGTAAGTATCCGGGGCCATCCGCAGCCTTTCAATCGCGACAGCGAGCGAGAGGGCGGAGGAGGTTTCCCGCGTCGCTGTCACGATTGCCAGGCTGCGCGTGGTCCGCGGCCGGTACTGCAGTGGTGCTCCGTTCACTAGTCACTGCCCTGCTTAAAAATCTCTTCGGCGGCGTTGACCTTGTCCGCGTAGGTCGCAGGATTCCAAAGTTCGACGTGGTCGATGGCGCCCACCACCAAGACGTCACCAGCGAGCTGTCCGTACTCGCGGATCGCACTCGGAAGTGCGAATCGACCCTGCTTGTCGAAGTCAACGTCCGATGAGTTCGCGGACCAGTAGCGCACCTGCTGGCGTTCCGACGATCCACCGCCGCGACTCTGTTGAAGGCGCTCTTCCATTTGACGCGAAAACTCCCCCGGTGTCCAGAGCGCGACACAGCCTTCAGTGTTCGGACTCAGGTGGCCGCCCCGCTCGAACTCGGCACGAAACTTTGAGGGCAGGATGAGGCGCCCCTTGGCGTCAAGGGAGTGCTGAAACTGACCGACAAACCCGAGCATTACTGTCCTCCCGCGGGTTCACCACTCTCCCCCACTTAGTGACACATTACACCACTTGCCACCACTCAGCACCAAATCGTCTCGCTTTTGGTTCATTTTTGGCTTTGCCGTCGCACCTCGGACGGCCACAACTCCAGTGCGGGGAATTCGTCGCTCGGACGACAGGGCTAAGAGGTCAGGTCAAGGGGATGAAAGGCCCACGAACCACTGATCTCACGCAGTCGGGCCACGATCGTGGCGCCGTCAGCTTGTTCCAGCGAGGCGAGCGCCTGGTGGTCGAATGCGTCGCTAAGGCCTTCGGGCACAACGGCCAGATAGTCGAGCACGTCGCTCGTCGCCTCGGCGTGCAGCACCGTGGAGAGAAAGACTCCTTCACGCACACGCCACTGAGTCAGCCCCACCGTCTTTCTTTCGTCGACGAAGACTTCACCGGGTCCACGACCGGCGAAACAGACCACTCGATACGCCTGGTCGCCCTCTAAACCTCGTTCGTGCACCGTGACGAGTCCTGGGGTGAGCGCGCGCAGCGCACTCGCCCACCACACGCCCGCCTGGATCGAACTCACGTGCACGTCCTTCGACCAGCGAGCGTCGTGCTCGGGGATCCACCAATCGACCCACAGGTCGTCGGGACGCAACAGCACCAGTCCCCCACCCCCGCGGCGACGTCGCAGCGTCATCGCACCGAGTTTCGAAGCGTCGAGCACGTCCGACGACTGGCTCCCACCGAGGACCAACGTCGCGCGCGCCACACGCGCGACGAACATCGTGGCCTCTTCTAAGCGACGAAGTTCGCTGTAGTCGTAGAGTTCCTCGACGTCCCTCACGACGCTCGGGGAAGGTACGGCGCCCACAGCGGATCGGGATCGGGCACGTGGCGCCAGCGCCACCATGGTCCGTCGGGAACACGCGGTTCGAAGTGCATTCGCCAGCCGATCTCCTCGAGCAGTCGATCACCCTTTTGCATATTGTGCCGTCGACACGCCGCCACGACGTTCGTCCACTCGTGTCGTCCGCCCCTGGAGCGTGGGACGACGTGGTCGATCGTGTCAGCGTGTTCCAGGCAGTACGCGCAGCGATAGCTGTCACGTAGTAAAAGCGAGCGTCGAGTGAGCGGAGGCGTTCGAATCTTGATGGGCAGCTTGACCATGTCGTGCAGCCGCACGATCGCGGGTATCTCCACGACGAGGCTGGCGGAGCGACAGACGGATGGTTCGTCGGGCATGGCGATCGGTTCGGCCCGGCCCGCCAGCATCAACACCACGGCGCGACGCTCGGAGACCAGCTGAAGTGGTTCAAAGGTGGCGTTCAGTAAGAGGACACGACTCACGAGAAACTCCTAACGCCCCACGCGCTGTCGACTCGACCAAAGGGCCGCGTCGACGATCTCGCGAGCGCTCATCGGGCGAGCCGTTGATCCCATGGCGGTCATCATTCGAAACTCCAAGTACCGCCTGTCTGGCCAGGGCAGGAATGGGGGCCGGCGCCACCACTGGTTGGCGCGAAGGCGCCAGCCTGCCCGGAGCACCGCTGGCACTCGTGCGGGCCGTCGAACGAGGTAGACGGCGAGGCCCTTGACGTCAATACTGTTCACGACGCGCCCCGCCAACCGACGAGCGCCGCGCCAAGCAGTGGCCCATCCGCGCCGAGTTGCGACGGGAGTATCTCGACGTCGTGTGCGTACGACATCTTCGCCGTGTCGCGCGCGCCCTTGTTCGCCGCCGCAAAGAAGTCATCGCCGTAGCCGAGCGCGACGGATCCGGCGACGTAACTGTGTCGAAAGTCCAGCACGGAGCTCAGCATGCCCACCGCTCGTCCGACGAGTTCGCCGGTGCGAAGGCGAGTCGCCTGGTCAGCTTCGCTGGCGGGTCTCCCGGTACGACCTTCAATGGCCCACCCGGACGCCTCGGCTTCAAGACACCCGTAGGCGCCGCACGAACACAGGGCTCCGTTCGCTACCACCGTGAGGTGGCCAACGTGTCCGGCGTTTCCCGTGTCGCCGTCGAGGAGACCGCCGTTCAGCACGATGCCCCCACCCACTCCCGTCGAGACCACCATCGAGAGGTACGACGACACGTCACGCGCGGCTCCGTACGTTCCCTCGGCGAGCGCGAGGGCGCGTGCGTCGCCGTCGATGTACACGTCGTGACCCAACGCCGCTCGCAGCGACTCGCGCAGTGGGAACTCACGCCAAAAGAGGATGTTGAGAGGCGAGACCGTTTCACCGCCTCGCGTCATCGGTCCCGCGCAACCGACTCCTACGATGTCGACTTCTTCATCGTCGCGCACGCGACGTGCGAGCGTCACAATGGCGTCGAGCAGGTCCGACGCATGGTCAGCAACGTTCAGGCGGTGTCGACGGTGCAGTGTGCCATCAGTCGAGACGATCGCGGCTTCGACCTTGGTCGCTCCAATGTCAAGCGCAAGACACGGAGACGCGCGGTGCGCGCCCCCGGGTGCGGTCATTCGCTTTTATGGCGATGACGCGACAACCAGTCGCGAAGCGAACTGGTGCGAGGACCATAGTTCGCGTGGGCGTCGTCACCCTGGCCAGAACGTGTGATGTCCTGCCAGGAGGCGCGTCCCAAGAGGCGAGCATTTCGCTCGACTACGACGGCGGAGATAAACATGAGGGCGACACCCAAAAGACCGAGGAGCACGGAGTGCGAGAAACAGAGGATCAGGACGACAAGACCCACCACGAAGCCCACCACACCCCAGCGAACGCGACGGCCACTGTGGGAGTAGATGTTGGTTTCACGGACGTTTTTGGCAAAGCGAGGGTCTTGCTTGGAGAGTGACTCTTCCAATTCGGCCAGGACTCGCTGTTCGTGCTCTGACAGCGGCATCGCCCCTCCTTCCGTTATCCCTAACGGTACTTTATCTTTCTTCCCATAACATTCGCACGTCGTGCGTCACGTTTTCGCCGACTAATTGGTAAGAAATCCAAGGGAGGCACGTGCCGCATCAGCCGATCCACGTGGCAACAATCTGCACGGGCAACATCTGCCGCTCGCCCATGGCGGAAGTCGTCCTGCGACACCTCGTCGCCGAGGACCCTCTTCTTAAAGATCACGTAAGCATCACGAGCGCCGGAACGGCCAACTGGCACGTGGGCAGCACGATGGATCCTCGGGCCCGGGCCGCACTGGACCGGGCGGGTTACCACCTCGAGGGTTCGCTCGGCACCTACGCCGACACGGCGTACCTCGATCGTCAAGACCTCGTCATGGTCATGACCCGTGAACATCTCCGCGACGTGCAACTCCGACTGAGCAACGCCGACACCGAGGTCGTTCTCTGGCGCGGCCTCGGGGAACCAGGACACGACCTTGAGGTCGCCGATCCCTACTACGGTGACGACGACGAGTTCGACGAGTGCCTCTCGATCTTGAGCGCCGGGGGTCGGCACCTGACGTCGGTCCTGCGCGCGCGACTCGAACGGCGCGCTCGCGACGTGTGAAGGTCGACGTGCTCGTCACCATCGCGGCGTCAGCGAACTGGGGGCCGTCTCGCTCCGACGCGAACGTACCTGACTAGCCTCTCGGTATGGCGGGACCCGTAGCTTCGCGCGTCTCGTGGGTCCTCGATCACGAGTACAGCGCGGCGATCGGCCTCGCCGCTGGCGTCGCGGCGGCACTGACGTGGTCGGCGACGTCGACGTCGTACTTCACGTTGTCCACGTCGCGATCGAGTTGGTACCTCTTGCGCGTGCTTGAGGTGAACACCGTGCACGATGGCGTCGTGAACGGCCTCATGGCGGTGTTCTTCTTTGCCATGGGACTCGAACTCTCCCGGGAACTCTCGACGGGAGTATTGGCCCACCCGAAGCATGCCGTGCCGCCGATACTTGGCGCGGTTGGTGGCATGCTTGCCACCGCGCTCGGATCGGTGCTCCTCGGTCACCTCGCGCACTCTGGCGCGTTACGACGTGGGTGGGGCGTCCCGATGGCGACGGACGTCGCCTTCACCTTGGGCGTCCTCGCTATCGCGGGCCGACGATTGCCCCCGTTACTCCGGGTTTTTCTCCTCACGCTCGCCATCACCGACGACGTCCTGAGCGTCGTGGTACTGAGCGTGAGCGGGACCACGCACGTGCGACTCGACGGTCTCGTGACACTGATGGTTGTTGCCGTGTTGGGCGCCTTCGTAGCGCGACGAGCCACGGGCAGCGTCGCCAATGTGACGCTCCTCGTCCTGCTTTGGCTCTGTTTCGCGTGGGCCAACGTCGAGCCCGCCCTCGCCGGCGTGCTCGCGGGCGTACTGGTCTCGACGCACGCGCCGTCACGTGAACGCCTCGAGCGCGGTGCCGCGCGCGTGTCGGTCGGCGTCGTGTTGCCGCTCTTCGCGCTCGTTGCGTGTGGACTGCACTGGGACAAGGTGCGACTGAGCGGGGCCGTGGGCACCGTCATCATCGCGACGATCGCGTTGCGGCTGGTGGGTAAGACCCTCGGGATCACCGCCGGCGTCGCGGTGGCTCGACTCCTGCGCTTTCGACTCGACCCTTCCTTGACCTGGCCACTCGTCGTGACCACGGCCCTGCTCTGCGCAATCGGCTTCACGGTTCCGCTGCTCTTCGCGACGAAGCTCTTCGGCGCGCAGAGTGCCCTCTACGCGGGCTACGCGCTCGGCCTCTTGATCAGTTCGGCGATCGCCGCGTTGGTGGGCGGCGCGTTACTTCGTGCACGGCGTGGTCCTGAGTAGGTTGAAACTAACGCTATGAAGACGCGACTAACCGAACTACTGAAGATTGAGCATCCGGTGATGTTGGCCGGCATGGGTGGAGTCTCCTACAGCGCTCTCGTGGCGGCGGTCTCGAACGCCGGGGGCTACGGATGCCTGGGCGCGTCGACGATGTCGAGCCAACAGCTCACTCACGAAATCGCCCTGACCAAGGGCCTCACCGACCGGCCCTTTGGCGTGGACTTGCTCACAGCGTTCCCGGACACACTCGTCGCCAACGTCGAACTCCTCATCGACGGCGGCGCCAGCACTTTCGTCGCGGGCCTCGGCGTTCCGCGTCACGTCATCGACCTCTGTCACGAGCACGACGTGCTGGTCATTTCGATGTGCGGCAAAGTCGATCACGCGAAACGCGCGCTCGACGCGGGCTGCGACGTCGTCGTCGCGCAAGGTACCGAAGCGGGAGGACACACCGGCACGGTCGCGACGCTGCCCCTAGTCCCGCTCATCGTCGACGCGGTGAACGGCGCGATCCCTGTCGTCGCCGCCGGTGGCATCTTCGACGGTCGCGGCCTCGCAGCCTCGCTCGCGCTCGGTGCCGACGGCGTCTGGATCGGAACGCGCTTCATCGCGACACCCGAGGCTCGCGCAGTCCCGGGCTTTCGCGAGAGCATCATCCGTGCCCGCGAAGACGGCACCGTCATCTCGAGAGCCTTCAGCGGCAAGACCATGCGCGTCATCAAGAACGACACGACGGAACTTTACGAAGCGGATCCCTCCCTCTTAAAGAAGTTCCCCGATCAACTCTTCGTCTCGCACGACGAGGGCACGTTCCACCTCGGTGGTGACGAGACAACGTCGGGCGTGGATCCCCGTCGTGAGGGCTACCCGGCCGGTCAGTCGGTCGGCGCGATCAATGGGCTCCGGCCGGCTGGCGACCTGGTTCGCCAGATCGTTCGCGACGCGGACGCCATTCTCCAACGACTTTCGACGCTCTAATTCGTCACGAGAGCCGTTTTCGTTCCCAAGGACGAAGGCGCGCTTCCAACGGTTCTCGGTCCTTCTTTCGCCGGACCTAGTGTTGGTCTATGGCCAGCGCCAGCGCCGACGAGGATGCCATCGCCTCGATCATTCGAGGCGCCGCGAAGCGAGTCACGGTAGCCAAACGTACCGTCGCCGCGGTGCTGGTGGCGGCGTCAGACCACCTGACCGCGGACGAGATCACGCTCGCAGTACAGCGACGTCAACCCGACGTCAGCCCTTCGACGGTGTACCGGATCCTCGAAGAGTTCGAGGAACTCAACATCGTGGTCCACGCCCACCTGGGCCAACACGCCGCGGTCTATCACCTCGCCGGCGCGGTGCACGGTCACCTGACGTGTGACGTCTGTCACGCCACCTTTGAGATCCCGGCCGCTCACTTTGACGCGTTGAGCAAGAACCTACTCACGAAATTTGGCTTTCGTCTCGATCGTCATCACGTCGCACTGTCGGGCACCTGCGAGTTCTGTCGGGCTACTTGAGTGTGACGTGCGTGTGACGAGGACTAAACCGGCGCGTCAACGAGCGCTCGCGCCTACGCCGCTACGCACACACCGCGACCACACCCACTCACTCACTAGATTCTGAGGAAGGTTTCATGATCAAGGTAGAACATCTCACGAAGCGATACGGCGACACGCTCGCCGTGGACGACCTCGACTTTGAAGTCCACCCCGGCGTGGTCACGGGGTTCCTTGGTCCCAATGGTTCGGGTAAATCAACGACCATGCGCATCATCCTCGGTCTCGATCACCCCACCAAGGGTCGAGCCACCGTCAAGGGCAAGCGCTACGGCGAACTGCGTGACCCCCTTCACGAGGTCGGGGCGTTGCTCGACGCCAAGGCCATCCACCCGGGACGCAGCGCCCGACACCATCTTCGCGCGCTCGCGACGTCGAATCAAATTCCCTTCTCGCGCGTGGAAGAAGTACTCGGCTTCGCCGGCATCGACTCGGTGGCCGATAAGAAGGTGGGTAACTTCTCCCTGGGCATGAGTCAACGCTTGGGCATTGCGGGAGCCCTCCTCGGCGACCCGGAGATCCTGCTCTTCGACGAACCCGTCAATGGTCTCGACCCCGAAGGGATCCGATGGATACGCGAGTTCTTCCGCTCATTGGCCAACGAGGGGCGCACCGTGTTCGTCTCGTCGCACCTCATGAGCGAGATGGCGGTCAGCGCCGACCAGATCATAGTCATCGGGCGCGGCAAATTCATCACGCAGGGCTCCATCGACTCGCTCACCGCCACGGCTAAAGGCTCGGTCTTCGTGCGCGCGGCGGACCATCCAAAACTGCTCGACACGCTGCGGTCGCACGGTGCCGTCGTGAGCGAGTTGAACGATGAAGGACTCAGCGTCAGCGAACTCACGTCCGACCAGATCGGTCGAATGGCCTTTGATGCGGGCGTCGTCCTCTACGAACTCACACCACAACGTGCTTCGTTGGAAGAAGTGTTCATGCACCTCACGGCGGACGCCGTCGAATATGGCTCGTCGGGAGTCCGGCATGAGCAATGACGTGACCATGAGCTCGATCGTGAAGTCGGAGTGGATCAAGTTTCGCACCGTGCGATCCTCGATCATGGGTGTCGCCGTCACCTTCATCTTGACCATTGGCATTGGGGTGCTCGTGACGTCACTTATTCGAGCTCATTGGGCCACGACGAGCTCCATCGACAAACTCACGTTCGATCCCGTGTCGACGAGTCTCTTTGGCATCGTCTTTGCGCAGTTCGCCGTTGGTGTCCTCGGCGTGCTGTTCATCTCCAGTGAATATTCGTCCGGTGCTATTCGAACGACGTTGGCCGCCGTCCCCCATCGCGTCGAACTCATTCTCGGTAAGTTCATCGTGCTCATCGTGTCAATCCTCGTGATCAGCGAGATCGCGTGTTTCGCGGCCTTCTTCATTGGCCAGTCGATCTTTTCCGGGGTCGTACCCACGGCCTCGCTGAGTAACGGTGGCGTGCTCCGGGCCGTCGCCCTCGCCGGTGTGTACCTGACGCTTCTCTCGGCCGTGGGCTTCACGTTGGGGCTCTTGTTTCGCCATAGTGCGGCGGCTATAAGTACCTTGGCGTCACTCATCCTCATTGTGCCGATCATCCTCGTGGCCCTGCCACAAAGCTGGCGCAACGACGCCGACAGGTTCTTGCCGTCGGAACTGGGTCACGCGATGACGTCGCTCACGGCTGTGTCGCATGACTTTGGCGCCTGGGGCGCGTTGGCGGTGTTGGCCATCTACGTCGCGGTGCTGTTGGCCGTGAGTACGACGCTTTTCCAACGTCGCGACGCCTAGCGCACGGCTGTTCCCCGTTCCCTCTGGTTCCCTTCGGCACGGACGAGGCGCCGACGACGCTAGAGAACCTTGGACAGAAAGCTCCTGAGTCTCACGGATTGCGGTGCGGTCAACACTTCTCGCGGATTGCCCGACTCTTCGATGACCCCGCCGTCGAGGAAGTACACCGTGTTGGACACTTCCTTCGCAAAGTTCATCTCGTGGGTCACCACGATCATCGTCATACCGCTGCCGGCCAAGTCCTTCATGACGTCGAGCACTTCGCCGACGAGTTCGGGGTCGAGGGCTGAGGTGGGTTCGTCAAAGAGCATCAACTTGGGATCCATCGCGAGGGCCCGTGCGATCGCCACGCGCTGTTGTTGGCCACCGGAGATCTGACTCGGATAGTGCTGTTCCTTATTGTCGAGACCTACTCGGGCGAGTAGCTCGCGCGCCTTGGTCCGTGCCGCCTCAGGCGCGATGCCCTTCACCTTTATCTGACCGATCGTGATGTTCTCCAACACCGTCAGGTGTTGAAAGAGATTGAAGCGCTGAAACACCATCCCAATGCGAGCGCGTTCGCCACAGATCTGCTTGTCGTTTCGTTCGTACAGCTTGCCGTCACGTACCTCGTAGCCGACGAGTTCGCCGTCGACGCGAAGTTCACCCGCGTCGTGCTTCTCGAGGTGATTAATGCAGCGAAGAAGCGTGCTCTTGCCCGAGCCCGATGGACCGATCAGGCACGTGACCTCCCCTCGCGCCACGGTGAGATCGACGCCCTTAAGAACCTCGACGCCCCCGTACGACTTGTGCACGCCACGTGCCTCGACCATCGCCTCGCTCATCGGACCGCCTCGACGGCGCCGCGCTGGGTCCGGAACTTCGAAAGAATGCCAACAACGTCACGTCGTAGACGCTGTAACGGCGTAGGTGGGGGCGACCGCAAGGCACCCTTGGCAAAGTGGCGCTCCAGGTAGAACTGGCCGATGGAGAGCACCGTCGTCACGATCAAGTACCAAAGACTGGCCATGATGAGCAGCGGCATGATCTCGTAGTTCGCAGAGTAGATATTGGACGCCGCGCCTAGCAAGTCCACCACACCGACCGTGCTCACGAGCGACGTCGTCTTCAGCATCGAGATCACCTCGTTACCGGTCGGCGGGATGATGACCCTCATCGCCTGGGGCAAGACGACGTAACGAAGTGACTGTCGACGGGTCATGCCGAGCGAACTCGCCGCTTCGGTCTGCCCCTCGTCGACCGCGAGCAGTCCGGCGCGAGCGATCTCTGACATGTAGGCCGCTTCGTTGAGTCCCAGGCCGACCGTCGCCGCGACGAACGCCGTCAAGAGGGTGCTGGTGTGGAAATGGACGATCGTCAGATTCGTGAAGGGAATGCCAATACTCAACTTGGGGTAGAGAATCGCAATGTAGTACCAGACCGTCAATTGCACCAACACCGGCGTCCCTCGAAAGAACCACGTGTACGTCCACGCGCCCATTGACAAGAGGCGATTGTGAGACAGACGCATGACCGCGACCGTCACGCCCAGTACCACTCCGACGACCATCGCCAGGACCGTCAGTTCGAGCGTCGTCAGGAGTCCTTGAAGGATCTCTGACGTCGTGAAATAGTGGAAGACGATATTCCAGCTAAAGCGCCACTCACTAATCCGGTGACACGACCTCACCGCATTCGCTACGTGGCACGCAAAGTGCACGGTGGGGAGTTTCGAGAACAGCGTGTGGACCAACATGGCCACGAGCAACGCGACGAACGCCGCGGCGACCCATTGGCCAACGTGACGAACGGGGACGACCTTTAGGGGCGCGTCCTCGTTCGTGCTCATTGTTGTACTCGGACCGCTGAGCTCTTAGGAGGTAGCTCCGTTGAGAACGATCTTTCTCGACGGAAGAGCGCCCGCGGTCACTCCGTACTGGGCCAGGATCGCGTGGTACGTCCCGTTCGCGACGAGCGTCTTGATGGCCGCCTGGATCGCCTTGGCGAGTCCGGCACCGGCGGGCGTCTTCGGGGTTGCGACGCCGTAGGGCGCGACGTTCACCGCGCTGCCCAGCAGTTTGAACTGGCCCTTCGACGTCGAAGCGATGTAGCCAGCGATCTGGCTGTCCACGAAGCCGACACTGGCTTGCCCGGACAACACGGCCAAGTTGGCCTGCGTCTGGTTCGGGAACGCGATGACCGTCAACTTCTTCGACTTCGAGCACGCCTTCGCGGCGTTCTGTGCGTCCTTCTGCTCCACTGTCCCCTTTTCCACGGCGACCTTCCAGCCGCAGAAACTCTTGAATCCTTTGAACTTGAGCGTGGAGCTCGACTTCGCGTACACGCCCTCGCCGGCCTGAAAATAATCAACGAAGTTAACCGACTTCTCGCGCGACTTGTTGTCAGTGAAGGACGAATTGCCGACCTGGTATCGACCGCCAGTGATGCCAGCGATGATGCCGTCGAAGGTTACGTTGTTCTCGTTGATCTTGATCTTGAGGGTCGTCGCGACGGCCTTCATCAGGTCGACGTCGAAGCCCACCATGGTCGTGCCCTGCATCGACTCGTCGGGCGCGTAGGTCGCGTCGGTGGCGACTTGGAGCGTGACGTTCTTGTATGACGCCGGTACGAGCTTGGCGTCAGCGGCGTTGTACGTACCGGTCGTCGACGCGGCGCCAGCGACCACGCTGGAAGCCATCAGCAACGAGCCAATACCTGCCGCGACGAGCACTTGACGGACTCGAGAATTGCGATGCATGAAATCTCCCTCAAAAATTTCTGTCCCGCCGCGGACGACGTCAGGCCTCCATTGCTATCAGAAAACGGCTTCGGGCGAGATTCACCCGTCTCCGACACTGCTGCGCGTGTACCAGGACCTCGCGCTCTGCCGCCGGATACTTCTTGGGCAGTCGCGAGACGACGACGATCACCGCCATCAGCGTCGCGCCTGCGGCGACGAGACGTTTCGGTACCGAACCTACGAGACGGATTCCGCTCAGGAACCACAGCGGAGTTCGCTTGGCACGTGGCCGAGTCGCTCCGCTAGGCGTCACCGCGAGACTTGTCGAGCGTGATGAACAGAACGTTCACGTCGACGCGTCGTCCACCAAACGTTGCAGGTGCTCCGCGAAATCGTCAACGATGGCCAACGCTTCAGGAATGACGCCGCCCATCTCCAAGAAGCCGTGCACCATGCCTTTCGCCTCGAGCAGTTCCACCTCGACCCCAAAGTGCACGAGGAGACCGGCGTACGCCACACCCTCGTCACGCAGTGGATCACACTCCGCCACGACGACGATCGCTGGCGCCACCCGCGCGAGATCGTCACAGAGCAGGGGCGTCACGCGGGGATCGGTGTGGTCGCCGAACTCGCCGAGGTACTGCCCGTAGTCGTAGCGCAAGTCCTCCAGGTCGAGGAGAAAGCCCGATCCATAACGATGGGCGGAGTCGGTGACGAGTTCGGGTCCGAGAGTCGGGTAGATGAGAACCTGCGCCACGATGCCGAGGTTCTCGTCTCGCAACTGCGTGGCGGCGACGGTCGCGAGGTTGGCGCCGGCGGAGTCGCCCATGACGATGAGTTTCGCGTTGTCGCCGCCGAACTCGCTCCGGTGCGCTGCCACGTAACGGATCACGTCGAAGGCGTCGTTGAGACCGGCGGGAAAGGGATGTTCGGGCGCGAGTCGGTAGTCAACGGCCAAAAAACGCACCTTGGTGTCGAACGCCAAGCGACGACAGAGCCACTCGTGGGTCGACAGGTCACCGATCACGAAACTTCCGCCGTGGAAGTAGATCACCAGTGCTGGCGCTATCTCGTCGACGGGAACGTACAGTCGAGCCTTCAACGTTCGGTCCTCGAAGACCAGTTCTCGATCCTCGAGCGAGGCCATCGGCGCCATCTCACCTTGCATCGCGCGCGCCTCATCGCGAAAGGCCTGACGGCGATCGTCGACCGACACGCTCGACGAAGGCGCCTCGGGGTTCGCGCGCGCCTGGCGAAGTAACGCATCGAATGCTGGATGGATCACGGCCACCTCCCATCATCAACACTAGGCACCAGGTCGATTACCGCGCCGAAGCGACCCGAGGACCCTCTTCACGACCTCGACCGACGAGCATCCACGCGGAGAATCGTGCCTCACGCGAACCGTGTCGAGTTCGCCGAGTACGCGGCGTCGACGACGCGCGCATCCTCCGACGCGTTCGACATCATGTGCTTCGCGCGACTCATGGTAAATTCGTGCCCGAATCGATGAAAACGTCCGACTGAAGCCGTCAACGAAGCACCGACCGGGCAGCGACTCGACGAAGAGACGAGGAAGCGACCGTGAGTCAAGACGCGACGAACCCGAGTGCGCCCGCGCAACCGGTGGCCGACGACACGAGTGCGCAAGAGGTGGGGATCCTCGGAACCTACGACGAGGTGCCTCGGTGGTTGAAACTCGGCGTCGCGCTCCTCATCATCATCGTGCTCGCCGTGCTCATCGCGATCTGGCACGACGCGTACTTCCACTGGTTTGAGGTCCGTACGGGCATGGTCAACGAATCCGGACCCATCTACGCCTTTTGGAGCGGTTTTGGTTCGGACATCGGCGAAGCAACTTTGGTCGTGGGCGCCGCCGCCGTGTGGCGTCACCACAACTGTCACGTCAAGGGTTGCGCCAGAATCGGGCGTCTCGTGCCCGGCACGCCGTACCTCGCCTGCCCTAAGCACCACCCGGCGCACGAGGGCACCAAGCGCGCGGTTTCGCTCGAAACGATTTTGAAGGCCCACGAAGAGGCGAAGAAAGAACGCCAGTCGCCGTAGTTCGAGGCGTGCGTGACGTGCAGGTCGTACGCCCGCGATTCAACTAGAGGGGGCACGCAAAGTGTCCAAAGGTGACGACGCTGCGGCGGCCGGGCTTGACGGTCACCCAGCGAGCACGACCTTGGTACGTCGAGAGGACTTCGTAGCGCCCCGCGGGGACGCGGAAGAGAAACGATCCGGACCAGGGCAACTTCTTGGGAAACGTGACGACATCACTTCGGTACGAGCGGCCGTCGCGCATCAACAGAACGGACGTGGGCTTGGGCGACGGTGACGGCTGGCCCGGCGTCGCGACGATTGGACCCGGTGGACACTCAACGACAGTGCCAGTGATGACGCCATTCCGGACCGAGGTCGCACTGGCGATCGACGAGAGACCGAGGGCGACGCTGAGGGCGACGCCAAGACAACGGACGAATGGTCCGACTGACCTTGCCACAGTCCTCCCCCTTTACGACGTCGAGAACCACCCTCCAACTCTACGACGCGCGGTACGTCGTTCGACGTCGAGTTCCGTTCGCGAACGCCCGTATGGAAAGAGTGACGGTCCCTTGGACTAGTGGGGCATCCACGAAGCCGTGGCGGGATCTCGCAATGCCGTTCGCGCGAGGTCCTCGACGTCGTGAAAATCGACGTCGTCGGCACCATCGTCGGTGTCGGCGCCGGGGTCGAAGTTCGGCTGTGCGCACAACAAAATGAGACGCCGGTCCGCGAAGACCGCGGCCTGCTCGTCGGTGGTGGCTGCGTCGGCGAGATCGTCGATGTCGGCGTCATCGAGAAGTTCCGCGACGAACACGCTAAAGGATCCGCTGCCGCCCACCCCATCGGCCACGAAACTCAAGCAACCCGCGGTGGGTAAGTAGGAGCCGGCGATGATGAGCGAGAACGACGTCGCCGCCAACTGGTCTTGACCAATGGGTCCCGTGACGACCTTGCCCGAGGCGTCAAGTGCGTCGGCCAGGCTGGCCGCAAGCTGGGCCAGATTTGTCGTCGGGCGGTACTCAATCTCGTTGACCCCCAAACTCGTGGGCGCGCCGAAGAGGCCAATGGTGGGCGTGTTGCGAAAGACGAGAATCTCGACGAAGCCCGTGCCGTAGCTCGTCGTGACTTCGACGAGTTGGCACTGCGACAGTGTGTCGACCCGGTTCATCGAGTCAACGGCGACCTCGCAGCGTCGTGCCGACGCGTCGTTGGCCACTTCAGCGAAGCGAGACTCCATCATGTCGAGGTCTCCGCCGAGCGAACGACCCACGAAGAGCGCCCCCTTCAACCATGACTCCCAGGGGACTTCAACGATCCGCGGCAGCAGGGCAAAGCCGTCCATCGCTTCGCTGACGAGACCCAATGACGCCTGTCGTCGCCCTTGGAGCGTGCGACGCATCGCGAAGAGTCGAAGGGTGTCCGTCTCGGCCACCCCCAGACCGCGGCGAAATTCATCGGCGCTCTCTGCTCCCGCGACGCTCACGCCACGGACGACGCTCGAAATGACGTCGTCGTTTGACTCGACGCGAAACCTAACAAACTCTGAAGCATTGATCTCGTACGGGTGAGATGTCAATTGCTCGCGCCATTGGCTCGCGCGTGGGTCGACGCTCATGTTGATCGGCACACTAGGTACTGTACGACGCCGTCACTAACGATCCGGAAGCGGACTTTGTGACAACAGATGAACACCGAACGCCCGCACAGCGATTCGACGATGGTGTCGAGACCGAAACACTGGTACTCGACGTTGCACCGTCGGCGATCCCCGTATCGACTTATGTCGCACGCGCGCGAACGCGAGGCGAATCTCCTTAGGTACGAAGGTGGCGACTCGTGCCTTTCTGCGCTCGATCCACGCGAAGCCAATCTTGTGACGTCAGCGCGTAACGCGACACCGTAACGTTGCGAGCAGGAGTCACGTGAGCAGAGAGCGAGTACGAGGAGTGGCAGTAGGAGAGTTCTGGGACGGCGAAGCCAAGGCGTTCGACGAGAGGCCGGACCACGGCCTAAGAGACCCGGCCGTGCGGGCCGCGTGGGGCGAGTTGCTCCTCGAACTGCTCCCCGTGGCGCCCGCCCGCGTGGCCGACTTGGGCTGCGGCACCGGCTCATTGAGCTTGCTCATGGCAGAAGCGGGACACCAGGTCACCGGGCTGGACATTTCACCGGCGATGGTGGCGCTGGCGCGCGAAAAGGTCACGGACGCCGGCTACGTGGCGGAGTTCTCAGTAGGGGACGCTGCGGCCCCGCTCTTGGCACGCGGATCGTACGACGTGGTTCTCACCCGGCACGTCCTTTGGGCCATGGCCGACCCCGACGTGACGCTGTCTCGTTGGCTTGGCCTACTCACTCCCAACGGTCGCTTGGTATTGATCGAGGAACGATGGTGGACGGAGGCAGGTATGACCGCCTCTGATGTCTCCAAGCTCGTGCTACGACACCGAAGGGAGGCTGAGGTAACGGTTTTGAGTGACGCCACACTTTGGGGTGGGTCCATCAGCGACGAACGATTCGTCGTCGTCAGCCGACGATAGATAGTTTTCGCTCGAGAAGCACAGTTCCCGGCTCTCATTCGAGAAGCCGGGAACTACGTACAAACCTCTTGGAGCGGACGACCGGGCTCGAACCGGCGACCTCGACCTTGGCAAGGTCGCGCTCTACCAACTGAGCTACGTCCGCGTGGTACACAAATTGTAGCCGACCGGCACCGTCATTCCAACCGCGCGTTTAGGGCGACGTGGCTGAAATGAACGCCGTCGCTTCGTCATGCAGGTAGGCGCACAGCGTCGAGAGGTCGTCCATTCGATCAGCGCAGCCGAGCAGTCCGAACTCAAGGTTCTCTTCGAAACCGAGCACGGTGATGTTCAGTGAGAACGAGCCCAGGAGCGGACCGAAGGGCGCGGCCGACGTCACACGGTACCCACTGAGCCACAGTGGAATGGGTGGCCCGGCCACCGAAGAGATCATCAAGTTCGCCATCGGCAGGCGATCGAAGAGTCCGAACGCGGAGAGGACTTTTCCGCCGAAGGACAGCAACGTCGGTCCGAGCACGCGAGGCACGTCTTGAAAGATCCTTGCGCGATGTCGTCGTTGCTCACCGCGTGTCTTCATCGAGTCACTCGAGATGGCGCGCAGTCGTTCTTCGGGGTCCACGACGTCCGTGTGCAACGCGAGGAGCATCCCCGAGATCTGATTCCCAAGGTCGGCGGTGTCACCTTCGCCTCGCACGTTGATCGGCACGAACGCGATCAGATCCCTCTTCAAGACGTCGCCGCGGTCGTCGAGTAGTCGTTTGAGTGCCCCGCTCGTTGTGGCCATCACGAAATCGGTGACCGAGACTCCTCGCGCCTTCGCGGCGCGCTTGACATCCGCCAAGGGCACGCGAGTTCGGTGAAATGATTTCTCGATGCCGGCGGCGCCCGTCAACGATGTTCGCCGTGCTTCAAAGATCGACGGTTGGTCGGGCGTCGCGTTCCTTCGACCGTGCACCGAGATGACGGTGATGACGGCGCGAACGATCTCGTAGAGTCGACTCCCCCACGCCACGACGTTCTCCACCAGGCGTTGCGGTCGGCGACGAAGTCGTCGGAACGCTTGACGAAGGAGTCCGAGCGACGTCGTCACCGTCGGCTCTTCGTCGTCGGACTGAACGCGCGGACCGGGAGCTCGAATCTCGGGCGAAATGTCAAAGAGGTTCGCGAACGTCTCAGCGAAGGAGACGCCGTCGGCCAGGGCGTGGTGCACCTTCATCACGAGGGCCGCGCGCCCGTCCTCGAGCCCTTCGATGACGAGGAGCTGCCACAGTGGGCGCTGGGGCGAGAGTGCGCGCGACAAGAACTCGGATACGTACGCGTCGAACTGCGCCGGGGAGCCCGGCGTCGGCAGTGCCGCGCGCACGACGTGACGATGGATATCGAACTTCTCGTCCTCCACGAGGATGGGCCAGGTCATGTCGAAGGGGGCGCGAACGACTCGTTGGGTCAAGACCGGTATCTCGTGGATCCTCGCGGCGATGCTGGCTTCGATGAGTTCGAATCGCTCCTTCGGATCCGTGACGTTGTCGACCTCGAGTTCGATGACGGCGCCGATGTTCATCGACGTGCCCGGAGTCTCGAGCAAGATGAAGGCACTGTCCAGGGGATCGAGGAACTTCGTCATCGACCGCTACTGCCAAAGCCGCCCGCACCGCGCGCGGCACTCGGGAGCTCGTCGACCACGAGAAAGTCTGCCGCTGTCACCGGTAGCACGACCAGTTGGGCGATGCGATCACCCTTCTCGACGTGGTAGTCGAGCTCCGGATCGAGGTTCACGAGCGCGACCTTGAGCTCGCCGCGGTACCCGGGATCGATCAGACCAGGCGCGTTGGCGCACGTCACGCCGTGTTTGGACGCCAGTCCACTCCTAGGAAGGACGAAACCTCCGTGCCCCGAGGGAATGGCGACCGCGAGACCAGTGGCGACCATCGCGCGACCGCCGCCCGCGCGAAGCGTGCACGACTCCACGGCCACGAGGTCACAGCCCGCGTCGCCCTCGTTGGCGTAACGCGGAAGTACGGCATCGGGGTGAAGGACCTTGGCGAAGATTTCCATAGCGGGAAGGCTACTCACGGCCAGCAGTGACATTAAGTAGTGTCGCACTGTGCTGGTGTGGATGGATTTGGAGATGACGGGCCTCGAGCCCGATCGCCACGTCATCGTCGAGATCGCCACACTCATCACCGACGACAACCTCAACGTGCTCGCCGAAGGTCCCGATCTCGTGGTGCACGCCACGACCGAACAACTCGGCGAGATGGGCCCCTTCGTCACTGAGATGCACACCAAGTCCGGCCTCTTGCCGGCGATCATCGCGTCCACCATCACGGCCGAAGAGGCCGAGACGAAAACCCTCGACTTCTTGAAAGCTCACATCGCCGAGGCGCGCTCGGTGCCGCTCTGTGGCAACTCGATCGGCACCGACCGTCGATTCCTCCAGGAGTACATGCCCGCGCTCGAGGCCTTCTTCCACTACCGCAACGTGGACGTCTCCACGATCAAGGAACTCGCCCGACGGTGGAACCCCGAGGTGCTCGCGACCGTGCCCGAGAAGGAGTCGTCGCACCGAGCACTCGACGACATCCGCGAGTCCATCGACGAGCTCGCGCACTACCGAGCGACTCTCTTTCGGCCCGTCGACGGAGCCAACTAATCTCGCCGTCCATGGGTGACGCGCCACTCTCGATCACGGAAGCCACCGCCCGCCTGACCGCACCGGGCCAGATGTTCGAGACCGAGCGCGCGATCGTGCACGGCAGCGAAGTGACGGTATGGAAGAACGCGCCCGCCACGTTGCGCCACGTGCTCGACCTCTCGCTCAACTACGCCCCGCGAGACTTCCTCGTCTACGAGGACCGGCGCCACACCTTCGACGAGCACTATCGCAGCGCGGCCACCCTCGCCACGTGGTTGACGGAGCTCGGGGTCGCGAAGGGCGACCGCGTCGCGATCGCGTCGAGAAACCTCCCCGAGTGGGTCATGGCCTTTTGGGGATCGATCGTCACCGGCGCGGTGGTGGTGCCGCTCAACGCCTGGTGGACCACCGATGAACTCCTCTACGGACTGAGTGATTCGGGATCGTCGGTGCTCTTCGTCGACGAAGAACGTCTCGAGCGCGTGCGTCCGAGACTCGACGAACTCTCCCAACTCTCCACCATCGTCGTGCTGAGCGACGACGCGTCGCGACCCACGCACGTCGGCGAAGGGCACGACCGAATTCGCGTCGTCGCCTTCAACGACCTCGTGCGCACGCTCGACCCCCGCGCGACGCCGCCTGACGTCAATCTCGAACCCGACGACGACGCGACGATTCTCTACACCTCGGGCACCACTGGTCACCCCAAGGGGGCCGTGGGCTCGCATCGCAACGTCATCACGAACCTCATGAACCTCTTCTTCGCCGGACAACGATCCGCGTTGCGTCTGGGGGCCGACACCAGCACGGCGCCCACCGTGCAGACGTCGGGTCTGTTGAACATCCCTTTCTTTCACGCGACGGGCTGTCACGCGTTCATGATCCCCGCCACCGCGGCGGGTAACAGGATCGTGATGATGCACCACTTCGACGCGAAGCAAGCGCTGCAACTCATCGAGGCCGAGCGAATCACCGGCATCGGCGGCGTGCCCACTATCGCCATGCAGATCCTGGAGCACCCCGACTTTTCCAAGTACGACACCTCGAGCGTGAAGAGCATCTCCTACGGCGGCGCGCCGGCCCCACCCGACCTCGTGCAGCGACTTCGAACTGCCTTTCCGGGCGGTCAGGCCAGTAACGGGTACGGCTTGACCGAGACGTCCGCCGGCGTGTGCGGCAACTCCGGTCCCGACTATGTCGCCAAACCCGACAGTTGCGGTCCGGCGTACCCCGTCAACGAACTGGCCGTAGTGCCTGAGGGTTTCGAAGGTGACGAACCGACGAGCGACCTGCCTCGGGGTCCCGAGGTCGTGGGCGAACTCTGGATCAAGGGCCCGAACGTCGTGCGGGGTTACTGGAACAAGCCCGACGCCACCGCCGAGACGTTCACGCGCGGTTGGCTGCACACCGGGGACATCGCGCGCATCGACGATGAGGGCTTCGTGTACATCGTCGACCGGGCGAAGGACATGATCATTCGCGGTGGTGAGAACGTTTACTCGGTAATCGTCGAAGGCGCGATCTTCGAGCACCCCGACGTCGCGGACTGCGCTGTGGTGGGCGTGCCGCACGCGACACTCGGTGAAGAGGTCGCCGCGGTCATCGTCCTTCGTCCCGGTCGCGTCATCGAGGCCGAGGAGATTTCGCGCCACGTCGCGGCACGCTTGGCCACGTTCGAAGTGCCTACCCGACTGGTCTTTCGCTCGAGGGCGCTACCGCGAAACCCTCAGGGCAAGGTCCTCAAGCGAGAGCTCCGCGCGTCGTTGATCGAAACCTCGATCGACGCGAACTAATTCGTCAGTTCACTCAGTGCACGGAACGTGTCATCATCGAGTTCGACGTCCCTCGCCGCGTAGTTCTCTTCGAGGTGCGCGACGTTGGTCGTACCAGGGATCGGAATGATCACCGGTGAGCGTCGCAAGAGCCACGCGAGCGAGAGTTGCGCCACGCTGACGCCCGTTTCGTTCGCTAGTCCGTCGAGCCGCCCGTCCGGGCGCGCCAACGCGCCCGAGGCCACCGGAAACCACGGAATGAATCCGATGCCCTGCTCTTCGCAGTAGGTCAGCACGTCCTCACTCTTTCGATTCGTGACGTTGTAAAGGTTCTGCACGGAGACGACGGGAAAGACCTTCTGCGCCGCCTTGATCTGTTCCACGGAGACCTCCGAGAGACCGAGCGCTCGCACCTTTCCTTCGTCCAGCAGGGCCCGCAACAGACCGAACTGCTCGTCGGCTGGAACATTCGGGTCGATGCGGTGAAGTTGAAAGAGGTCGAGTGAGTCTTGGCCGAGTCGACGGAGCGAGAGCTCGCACGCTTGGCGTAAGTAGTCGGGAATGCCGCAGGGCACCCAGACGTCCGGCCCTGTTCGCAAGAGACCGGCCTTCGTGGCGATTTTCACGGCTCCGTAGGGGTGCAGCGCCTCGAAGATCAACTCCTCGGACACGAAGGGTCCGTAGGAGTCCGCGGTGTCGACGAAGTCGATGCCGAGTTCTCTCGCGCGGCGAAGGACCTTCAGTGCTCCGTCTCGATCGGCGGGGTAATCCCAGATACCCGGTCCGGTGATGCGCATCGCGCCAAAACCCAGGCGATTGATCTCTTCGTTGGCCAATTGAAACGTGCGGTGGTCGGCCACGGGGTCTCCTCTGTTGTCCTGTGAAACGGTCGACGCGGCCACTCGAGGGTGGCCGCGTCGACATCGACTCAGGGTCGATAGGTTATTTGTTCGGCTGCGGCGTGAAGCGCAGGTAATCCTTCACTTTGCGAAAGCCCTTGGGGAACTTCTCCTTGGCGTCCTCGTCACTGACGGCCGGCGCGATGATGACGTCGTCGCCGTCCTTCCAGTCGACGGGCGTGGAGACGGGGAACTTGGCCGAGAGTTGCAGCGAATCCAGCACGCGCACGATCTCGTCGACGTTACGTCCGACCGACGCCGGGTAGGTCAAGGTCAACTTCACCTTCTTGTCCGGCGCGACGATGAAGACGCTGCGCACGGTCAACGTGTCGTTGGCGTTGGGGTGGATCATGTCGTAGAGGTCAGCCACCTTGTGGTCTTCGTCTCCGATGATGGGAAAGTTCAACGCGGTGCCCTGCACCTCGTCGATGTCGCTCTTCCAGCGATTGTGCGACTCGACGCTATCCACGGACACGGCGATCAACTTGGTGTTGCGCTTGTCGAACTCGGCCTTGCGCGCGGCGAAACCACCGAGTTCCGTCGTGCACACCGGCGTGAAGTCCTTGGGGTGCGAAAAGAGGATGCCCCAACCGTCTCCCAGGTACTCGTAAAAGTTCAAGGTTCCTTCGGTGGTCTCCGCGGAAAAGTCGGGGGCCTCATCGCCCAAACGAATTGCCATGATTGCTCCTTGTGTGCGAGGTGCCAGTCAGGCGACGGCACATCGACACCTTAGCGGTCAATTTTTAATTCACGCAAAATGCCATTAACTTTGTAGAGTATTCGACATCCCCTCGGGCGCGCCTGTGAAACTAGAGCGGTGACCACTCTCCCCGCGCCCACCGTGGCGGCGTTCGACCTCGACGGCACGCTGAGCGAGGGCGGCAGCGTCTTCAAGTGGCTGCGCTTTCTGCGCGGTCGACGCGCGACGTACTTCGCCGCGCTCGGTCTTGCCCGCCCCCTCGTCGTCGGGGCGCTACGAAGCGGTCCCTGGGCCGATCACGCGAAGGAGCGACTCTTTCGCGGACTCCTGCTCGGCCTCGACGCCGACGAGGTGAAGGCCCAGTCGCGCACCTTCGCGCTCAACCATTTCAACGATCACGGACGAGTGCACGTACTCGAGCGCCTGAACTGGCATCTTCGTGAGGGCCACGACGTCGTCCTCGTGTCGGCCTCACCTCAGATCTACGTCGACGTCGTGGCCGAGCAGCTCGGCGTCGCCGGTGGCCTCGGCACGCGTCTCGCCGTCGACGCCCGAGGCAAGCTCAGCGGCAGCTACCTCGGCAAGAACTGCCGCGGGAGCGAGAAACTCCGTCGCCTCACCGCGTGGATCGAGGAACACCACCCCGGCGTCGAGACGGTCATCTACGCCTACGGCAACTCGCGCGGGGACCGGCGGATGCTCCGCGCGGCCACGCACCCCTTCGACGTCGGCAAACTGGGACCGTTTGGTGCTCTTCGACACTTTCCCCGACTGAAGCGTGCAGCGCTCGACGCCGTGGTCGAACCCACGTCGGACGCCGGTACTACTGCTGGCGAATAGAGGCGCCGAGTTCGACGATCCCGGCTCCTCGACCGTCGTAGGTGACCTGAATGGTCGCGGCCTGTTCGCTCCAGGCGATCACCGTGTGACCGCGGTGGTCGACGATGCCCACGTTGAGGTCGTAGAGACCGTCCAACAGTGGCAGCTGCGCGAAGTCAATGGCGATGACGTTGTGACCCGGTACCAGGTTCACGGGCGAACCTTGCGCGTCACTGCGACTCATGAGGAGCCCTCCCCTCGTGAAGAGCTCCATGACGAAGTTCCCGCTGTAGGCGGAGTTCGCGTGGACGTTCACGTCCAGGTGCAACGCTGAGCCGCTGCGGACCTCAAACGAACCCGTGGGCGACGTGACGGTGTCGATGCGTATGGACTCGGAGAGTCGGGCGTTGTCGTGCTCGACCGCGTCTTCGAGCAGGTGTTCGCGGAAGATCCGCAGCGACTCCTGCGTCGGACCGTCCGCGACCATGTCGCCGGAGTCGAGCACGATGGCGCGGTCGCACAGCGCACGCACCTGGTCGGCGTTGTGGGTGACGAGCAGGATCGTTCGACCTTCTTGCTGAAAGCGCTGGATACGGTCAACGCACTTGGCCTGGAAGCGTTCGTCGCCGACGGAGAGGACCTCGTCGACCACGAGGATGTCCGGGTCGACGTTGACCGCTACGGCGAAGGCGAGTCGAACGTACATGCCGCTCGAGTAAAACTTGACCTGTGTGTCGATGAACTGCTCGATCTCGCTGAAGGCCACGACCTCGTCGAAGATCCCGTCGACCATCTTTTTGGAGAAGCCCAGCATCGCGCCGTAGAGGTAGACGTTGTCGCGGCCCGAGAGTTCGGTCTGGAATCCGGCCCCGAGTTCGAGCAGCGCCGCGAGGCTGCCCCGGAGTCGAATCTCGCCCAACGTCGGCTTCAGCACACCGCAGATGCACTTCAACAGCGTGGACTTGCCCGACCCGTTGTGGCCAACGATTCCGACGGTTTCTCCCTCGTCCACGGTGAAGTTGACGTTCGAGAGTGCGTTGAAGACCTCCGTCGTGCCCGACCGCGGGTGCAAGAGACGTTCCTTCAGCGACTGGTGTCGCTCGTGATGAATCTTGAACTTCTTCGACACTCCCTGGACGTCGATGACGGTCGTCATTACAGTTCCGACTCGAAGTTTCCCTCGAGGCGCCCGAAAATTGCCTCGGCAATGATAAACGACACGACCGCAACCGCGAGCAGGAACAGATTCAATATGAGGAACTTGTCGAATGACCAGGTCGGCAGCACGCTGATGAGCGGGTGCGGGGCGACCGTCGAGGGCACCACCGTGTTGACGTAGAACACCCGCTGGAACGTCACGACGATCAACGTGATCGGATTCAGGAAGTACAAAAACGTGATGCCGTGGCGTTGCAGGTGCAGGGCGATGGAGTTCTCATAGGAGTAGACGATTGGCGTCATCCAGAACCACAACTGCAACAGCACCTCGATGAGGTGCTTCATGTCGCGCAAGTACACGTTCACGGCCGACATCACGACGGCCAGCGCGGACGTGAGGAAATACAACGAGAGGAACGAGAGTGGCAGGATCAAGAAGAACCTCCACGCGGGCGCGTGGCCGACCGCGGCGACGAAGATGACAAGGACCACCAGTTGCACCACGAAGTACACGACCGACGCGCCCACGTTCGACAGGGCCAAGATCTCGCGAGGGAACGACACCTTCTTCACCAGCGCCGCGCGGTCGACAATGACGCCCGTCGCGGTGTTGATCGAGTTCTGGAACATGTTCCAGACGATGAGACCCGAAAAGAGGTAGATCACGAAGTTCGGAATACCGTTCTTCAAAAATATGGAGAAGACCAGGTAGTACACACCAAGGGTGAACGCCGGCGAGATCATGGACCAAAAGAGTCCGAGGGACGAGTTCTTGTACTTGATGCGAATGTCGGACGAGATCAGCCCGAGTAGCAGTTCGCGACGCGAAAAGAGGTTCTTGAGGCGGGTCGGCAGCGTCGCGCGTGCGCTGACGACACGTACCGAGGTGTTCTCGAGCGAACGGCGCCGTGGGTCCGCCGGAGCGGCGTCACTCACTAGGCCTCTTGACGAATGGCCGAACGCTCAATAACGGCGTCGATGAAGCCGTACTCCTTCGCCTCTTGGGCGGTGAACCAACGGTCGCGGTCCGAGTCGGCCTCGATGCGCTCGAGCGGCTGACCGGTGTGAAACGCGATGCGCTCGGCGAGCGTCTTCTTCATGTAGATGATCTGCTCAGCTTGGATCGCGATGTCCGACGCCTGTCCCTGCATGCCGCCAATCGCGGGTTGGTGCATCAGGATGCGGCTGTAGGGCAGGGCGAATCGCTTGCCCGGCGCGCCCGCGCACAGCAGGAACTGGCCCATCGACGCGGCCATGCCGATGCAGATCGTGCGAACGTCGCAGTTTACGTACTGCATCGTGTCGTAGATGGCCAGTCCGTCGGTCACCGAACCACCGGGTGAGTTGATGTAGAGGCTGATGTCCTTGTCGCGGTCCTCCGCCTCAAGCAGCAGCAGTTCGGCGCAGATCCGATTGGCCGTCGTCTGGACGACTTCGGAACCTAAGAAGACAATGCGCTCGCGTAAGAGACGCTGGTTGAGATCGTTGACGCCAAAGCCGTCATCGAGGCGGGAGTTAATCATGCGTCTAATCTACCCTGCGAGACTCGAAACATCCGCCCTCAACGCCTAGAGTGGAGACTCTCGCGGGCGTGGCGGAATTGGCAGACGCGCTGGTTTTAGGTACCAGTTCTTCGGAGTGTGGGTTCGAGTCCCTCCGCCCGCACCAGCACCGACCGCGTCACGGTCGCGCGCTCACCTGCTAACATTGAAAACGCTGTTTCATCGCATCTCGCGATAGAGACCGATTCGACGTAATTCTGCGAGTTGGGCTCATCTCAACTCGTAGGAGTTCTAT
>Ga0208357_1000089_pt1 | contig 67000 bp, 69 predicted proteins | sample NGESurdeep092012_6_FD_184487 | JGI IMG/M metagenome (GOLD analysis project Ga0208357, IMG submission 184487) | Arctic peat soil microbial communities from Barrow, Alaska - NGEE Surface sample F52-2 deep-092012 (SPAdes) | ecosystem: Environmental > Terrestrial > Soil > Wetlands > Peat ...
GGGCAAGGACTCGAACCCTGAATAACTGGACCAGAACCAGTTGTGTTGCCAATTACACCACCCCCGAAGGGCTCGGCAATCTTATCTGAGTCGCGTTCTCAGTTGCCAGACGGCACGTGGATCTTTGGCACGTGGATCTTTGGCACGTGGATCTTGCTCGCCGTGGTCGTCCACGAGCTCAGTCGACCGAAGCCCACGACGCGTCCAACCCCCACGGCGAAGGTCTCTTTCAGGTAGTAGCGCCACAGTTGGTGCTTGATGGTCGGCGAGTTTCGAACCGGCGAGGGGTAGGGCGTCAAGCCCTGGGACGAGGCGATCGCCATGGCCCGGAACTCGTGGAAGGGATCCGTCACGGTGATGACGGTCTTGATGTGGTGTTTCTTCAACTTCTTCAGCACCGTCTGCACGTTCTGCCAGGTGTCGTTGCCGGCGCCCTCCACCACGTGGGTCGGCGACACGCCGTGGTTCTCCAGATACGTGGCCGAGACGCCCGCTTCGGTGTAGACGTCGCCGGGCAGATTGCCACCGGTCACCACGATCCAGGGAGCGCGGCCCGCGCGGTACAGGGTGAGCGCCTCGTTGAGGCGGGCCTTCAGCTCGGGCGACGCCTTGCCGTTGTCTTCGGTGGTGCCAAAGACGAAGATGGCCTGTGCCGAGGCGGTCGTGTGTTCGTGGCCGCGCCACCAGATCTGCACGAAGGTCACGGCGAAGTAGAGCACGAGCACCGTCATGACCAGGCTGAAGAGACGCAGCACCAACTTGATGGGTCCAAAGATCACGCGCGTGCCAGCGCGGCGCGGAGGCGCTGAACGGACTTCGCGCGACCGAGAAGTTCGAGGGACTCGAAGAGCGGTGGTCCGACGAGTGTCCCGGTCACGGCGCAACGGATCGGCGCCTGCGCCTTTCGAAGGGCGAGGCCCAGTTCTTCGCCCGCGCCGACAACCGCCTCGTGCAGGCTCGCGGCGTCCCACGACACCATGAGTTCGAAGCGCCGTAGGGCGCCACGAAGGAGGTCGCGACCCAACGGGTCGTTGACGATGACCTTCGTGAAACTCGCTTCGTCGATGGCGGGTGCGTCGAGGAAGAAGAAGGCCACCATCGAGGGAACCTCACCGAACGTCGCGACGCGTTCTTGGACCAACGGGGCGACTCGCGCGTAGAGGTACTTGTCGAACTGGCGTTCGTCCCATGGAGGCTCGCGGTCACTGGGCCGCCACGCGCTCGACCAGGGCGCCACCCACGGCGCGCTACGCGCGACGAAGTCATCGAGCGAGAGCGCGCGCAGGTACTCACCGTTCAGGTGGGTCAACTTCTTCACGTCGAAGAAGGCCGGCGAGTGCGACACGTCGCTCAGGCGGAACTGCTCGATGAGGGTGGCGAGCGGCACGATCTCCTCGTCGCCGCGTGGACTCCAACCCAACAGCGCCAAGTAGTTCACGAAGGCCTCGGCGAGATAGCCCTGGTCACGGTAGGACTCGGTGGCGACGGGGTCCTTTCGCTTCGAGAGCTTCTTGCGCTGTTCGTTCACGAGGAGGGGCAGGTGCGCGTAGTGCGCAAGGGGTACCTCGTCACCGGTCGCCTCGTTCAACGCGGCCCAGAGCATCATCTGTTTGGGTGCGTTGGCCAGGTGCTCCTCGCCGCGGATGACGTGGGTGATGCGATCGTGGCGGTCGTCGGTCACGTTCGCGAGCGCGTAGAGCACGGCGCCCGAGGACTTCACGACGACGAAGTCGTCGATCAGGGCGTTGACGAACTCAACGTCGCCGCGGATGAGGTCGCGCACGATCGTGACACCCTCACGGGGTGTTCGAAACCGCAGGGCCGTCGTGGGGCCACGTTCGACGCCCCGCTCGCGACAGAACCCGTCGTAGCCGGGCGTGGCGCCCGGGCCCTTTCGCGCTTCGAGTTCATCGAAGGTGCAGTCGCAGTAGTAGAGGTAGCCGCTGCGGCGAAGGAGTTGAGCGGCGCTGTCGTGCGCCGCGGCGTTGTCACTCTGGCGAAACGGACCCTCGTCGATGGTGAGGCCCAGCCACGCCATCGCCGAGTAGATGCCCTCGACCCACTCTTCGCGATTGCGCTCGGCGTCGGTGTCTTCGATGCGCAAGATGAAGACGCCCTCGGGGTCTTGGCGTGCGACGAACCAGTTGAAGAGGGCCGAGCGCGCGGATCCCACGTGGAAGTAGCCCGTGGGCGACGGCGCGAATCGCACCCGAGGCCCGCTCACCGCCTACTCCTCAATGGAGATGGCGCCGTTGGGACAGCCCGCGACGGCCTGGCGGAGACGTTCGTCGAACTCGGGTCCGGGATTCTCGTTCACGACGTAGAGAAAGCCGTCGTCGCGTACTTCAAAGATCTCGGGCGCGATACCCATGCAGACCGCGTTGGACGTACAGAGATCAAAGTCAACCGTTACCTTCACGTGCCCTCCTTCTCACTCATCGTAGTTGAGAGGCTCCGTCACGGCTCTCGGTTTCTTCGTCGTGCCTATGCTCGTTCGTGACAAAGGACGGTTATGCAACAGCGCTCGCTCAGTTCCCTACGAGTCTCAGAAGTGGGTCTCGGCTGTAACAACTTCGGCACTCGACTCGACCAGGACGGCGCGACCAGCGTCGTTGACGCCGCCCTCGACGCGGGGGTCAACTTCTTCGACACGGCCGACACCTACGGCGCGACGAACTCCGAGGTCTTCCTCGGTCGGGCCCTCGGCGCGCGCCGCCGTGACGTCGTCATCGCCACGAAGTTCGGCATGCCCATCGACGACACGCACGTGGGCGCGAGTCCCGACTACGTGCGCGCGGCCTGTGAGGACTCGCTTCGACGACTCGGCACGGACTACATCGACCTCTACCAGTTGCACTACCCCGACGACACGGTCCCCATCGCCGACACGCTCGGTGCGTTGCAGGAACTGGTGGCCGCGGGCAAGGTGCGCGAGATCGGCTGCTCGAACTTCAACGTGGATCAACTCCGCGAGGCGAAGACGGGCGCCGGTGACGGACCGGCGTTCGTGTCGGTCCAGAACCAGTACTCGCTGCTCGATCGCAGCCCCGAAAGGGACGGGGTCCTCGAGGCCTGCGAGGAACTTGGACTCGGCCTTTTGCCCTTCTACCCACTCGCGAACGGACTGCTGACCGGTAAGGTCCGCCCGGGCGAGCCCCTGCCGGAGGGTACGCGCCTCGCGCTCATGTCGCCTGAGCGCAGTGCGCACTGGCTGAGCGACGAGTTCCAACAGCGCGTCGCGACGCTGCTCACCTACGCCGAGAGCATCGACGTGCCCATACTCTCGCTCGCCTTCTCGTGGCTGCTCAGCCACGACCGCGTCTCGTCGGTGATCGCCGGGGCGAGTACACCCGAACAGATCCGCGCGAACGTGGCCGCCGTCAGGGTGCTGGACGACGCGCAACGTCAAGAGCTCGACCGCCTGAGCGCGTAGCGAAACTGGCTAGGAGGCCTTCACGACGGCGACGACCTTGGTCAACGTGTCCTTGGCGTCGCCAAAGACCAGGAGCGTCTTGGGGTTGTAGAGCAGTTCGTTGTCGATGCCCGCGAAACCCGGGCGCATCGAACGCTTCAAGAAGATGACGTTCTCGGCGAGGTCGGCGTGAATGATCGGCATGCCGTAAATCGGCGACGAGGGGTCGTTGGTCGCCGCCGGGTTCACGGTGTCGTTGGCCCCTACGACGAGCGCCACGTCGGCCGTCGCCAGCTCCGAGTTCGCCTCGTCCATCTCCAGGAGGTCCTCATAGGGCACGTTCGCCTCCGCGAGTAGGACGTTCATGTGTCCGGGCATACGCCCGGCCACGGGGTGAATGGCGTAGAAGACTTCGACGCCCTTACCCTCCAGTTCTTCGGCGAGTTCACGCAGCACGTGCTGGGCCTGGGCGACGGCGAGTCCGTAGCCGGGGATGATGACGACCTTGCTCGCGTAGCCGAGCAGCACGCCGATGTCCTCGGGCGAACCCGAACGAACGCTGCGTCCTTCGACGCCACTGGCGCCGGTGGCCGTGATGTTCGATCCAAAGGCCGAGAACAAGACGTTCGAAAGACTGCGACCCATGGCCTTACTCATAAGACGCGTGAGCAAGATGCCCGAGGCGCCGACCAACGTACCGGCCACGATCAACAGGTTCGAGCCGAGCGTGAAGCCCGACGCCGCCACCGCGAGACCGGTGAAGGAGTTGAGGAGCGAAATCAATACCGGCACGTCCGCGCCGCCAATGGGCAAGACGAAGGCGGCGCCGAGGATGAAGGCGACGATCAACAGGACCCACAGGAGCAGCGTCGAACCCTGCACCAGGATCGTCACGATCAGGGCGAGCGCCACGACCCCCACGATGGCGTTGATGATCTGTTGGCCCGGGTAGGTGACCGGACGCCCGGTCATGAGCTCTTGCAGCTTCGCGAACGCGATCGCCGAGCCCGAGAACGACACTGTGCCGATCAGGACGCCCAGCAGCACCTCCAAGGTCACGTAGGTCGCCGGGTTGGTGGACTTGATGTGGACGAACTCGGTGATCGACACCAACGACGCGGCGCCACCCCCGACCCCGTTGAAGATCGCCACCAACTGTGGCATGGCGGTCATCTCGACGAAGCGCGCCGTGGGCACGGCGACGATGGTGCCGATCAACATGGCCAGCAAGATGAGGCCCACGTGGTGCAACGCGTGGCCGTCGACGAACTTGAAGAACGTCGCCACGATCGCCACCAACATGCCAAAGGCCGCCACGGCGTTGCCGAGACGAGCGCGTTTGGGACTACCGAGCCCCTTCAGTGCCACCAGGAACGTGGTCGCGGAGAAGAGGTAGAGAAGGTCAATCAGGGTCCCACGACTCATTGAGTGACCTCGTCGGACTTCGTCTTGGGCTTGGGCTTGCGACCCTTGAACATTTCGAGCATCCGGTCGGTGACGACGAAGCCACCCACGACGTTGAGCGTCGCGAGGATGACCGCCAGGAAGCCCAACACCTCTTCGAGGTTCGTAGTCGCCGAGCCGAGGATGAGCATCGAGCCGACGAGGATGACGCCGTGGATGGCGTTCGATCCACTCATCAGGGGCGTGTGCAAGATGCTCGGCACTTTGGCGATGATCTCGGTACCGACGAAGGCGCTCAGCACGAGGACGGTGGCGTACTGCAACAAGACGTTGCTCATGGGGTGTCCTTGACTGCTGGCGTGATGGCCACTTGGGCCACGCCGAGGGCTTCGGCGGTGGGCGCGTGATTGACGTCGCCATTTCCCGCGACGGTGACGCCGATGACGACCTCGTCGTTCCAGTCGGGGTTCAGCTCGCCCTTCGAACCAAAGAGACCGAGCAGTTTGAGCACGTTGTTCGAATAGAGGAAGCTCGCGTGGGTGCCCATCTCGGAGGGCGGATTCGCGAGCCCCACGACGCGAACGCCGCGGTGCTCGACGACCTCGCCGACCTTCGTGAGTTCGCAGTTCCCGCCACCGTCGGCGGCCATGTCGATGATGAGCGACCCTTCGGCCATGGCTTCGACCATCGCGGTCGTCACCAGGATCGGGGACTTTCGCCCGGGCACCGCGGCGGTCGTGATCACGACGTCGGAACCCGCGACTTCACTGAGCAGTGCCGCTTGTTGTTGTTGGCGCTCGTCGTCGGTCAACTCACGCGCGTAGCCGCCAGCCGCGTCGGCCGTGACGCCGAGTTGGACGAAGGTCGCGCCCGCGGACTCGGCCTCTTCCTTCGCCGCCGAACGGACGTCGTAGGCGCGCACCCTCGCGCCGAGCCGCTTCGCCGTGGCGATCGACTGCAGTCCGGCGACACCCACGCCCATCACGAGGACCTTCGCCGGACGAATCGTGCCGGCCGCGGTCGTCAACAACGGAAAGAAACGGTCCAGGTACGTGGCGCCCGCCAACGCCGCGCGGTACCCCGAGACGGTGGCCTGTGAGGAGAGTGCGTCCATGTACTGCGCGCGAGAGATTCGTGGCAGGAGGTCGAAAGAGAGAACGGTGACCCGGCGGTCGTTCAGGGCCTTGACGACGTCGAGCTGCAAGAGGGGCGAAAGGAACGAGAGGTGCAGCGAACCTTCGGGGAGTCGCGAGACCTCGTCGACGGTGGGGGCGTTCACGCGCAAGTTCACGTCACCCGCGGCGGCGGCGACGATCGTGGCGCCACTGGCGACGTAGCTCTCGTCGCTGAAGTGCGCGCGTTCGCCGGCGTCGTGTTCGACCTCCAGCTGCCAGCCGTTAGCCACGAGTGACTTGACCGCGTCGGGCGTCAGCGCGACACGGGTCTCACCGGGGCGCGACTCTTTAAAGAGCGCAATTTTCACTCCATTGTTCTACCAGCCTGGCTCTCGCCGCTCGACCGGGTTAGCTAGGCGTTGAACAAAATTCGATGACCTCGTGGCCAAGTTCACGAGGCGCTTCGAGTGGCAACCAGTGACCGTGGCGTTCGAAGCGCACGTAGGTGAACCCCTTCGCGCAGTACGACGCCGAGTCGGTCATCTGTCGTTCACTCAACGCGAAGTCGCCGCTCGACCACAGACCGAGCACTGGCACACCAATGGGCGGCAACGCCGGGGGCGGCGCGATGAACGCGTCGGGCGCCAGGTTCGCGCGGTACCACAGGAGGTGCGTCGTCATCTGACCGTCGCGTTCGAGCTCTCGGATGACGTCCTCGGCGCGGGGATGACCGAGCCACTGGCGCATCACCTCGTAGTCGTCCTTTCGGAGGAACGCTTCGCCGAGACCCTCCACGTAGAAGAGCAGCGTGTACCAACTCTTCACCTGTTGCTCGAGACCGGCCGAACGAAACGCCGCGGGATGGCCCACTGAGACGACGACGAGTCGTGCCACGAGATCGGGCCGGTACGCCGCAACCGTCCAGGCGAGACTCGCGCCCCAGTCGTGGCCGACGACGGTGACCTTCTCATCGCCCAGTGCCGCCACGATGCTCGCGACGTCACCGACGAGGTTGCGCATCTTGTAGCTCACCACGTCGTTCGCTTGTCGCTCTGGCCGCACCCACGAAGATCGGGCACCGCGACGCGAAAGCCGGCGTCGACCAACCCGGGCACGACCTCGTCCCACAGCGTCGAGGTGTCCGGCCAGCCGTGCAACAAGAGCACCGTGGGGCCCTCGCCGCGGAGCTTGACGTGCAGTCGTACGTCGCCGTTGTGCACCGTGAAGGTCTCCATCGTCGAGACCGTACACCCGCGAAGTAGAACGTCACCATGGAAACTTTTGTCACCAACGTCGCGTCCCCCGTCGGCCCGTGGGGCGTCGCGGGAACGGCCGAAGCCGTCACGGCCATCTACCTCCCCCACCAACGCCATCGCGCGTCGAAGGGAACGCCGCCGCGAGCGGTGGCGCGCGCCGCCGCACAGCTCGAGGAGTACTTCAAGGGCGTGCGCCGGGAGTTCGACGTCCCGTTGGCGCCCGTCAGTGCGACTGACTTTCAGCGCGCCGTATGGAGCGCCCTCGCGGCCATTCCCTTCGGGGAGGTTCGCACCTACGGCGACGTCGCGCTGAGTGTCGATCGTCCGCGCGCGTCACGAGCCGTCGGCAACGCCAATCACGCGAATCCCTGGCCCGTCGTCGTGCCCTGTCACCGCGTGGTGTCGTCGACGGGACTCGGAGGTTACGGCGGGGGCGACGAGGTCAAGCGTTTCCTCCTCGACCTCGAGGGCGTGCACTACAAGTCTTGACTCTTCGGGGTGAGAGGGATTTTGTGAAGCGGCGTCGTGGCGAGATGATCACGCGTGAACTGCGTCGTGAGCAACGCGTGCGCCGCTCGCTGCGCGACCCAGAGCAGCGCAAGGGCCGAGGGCACTTCGACTACGAGGGCCAGGATGAGGCTCTCGGTGAAACCACCGTGGCCCGCGGTCGTGACGTCAAACCACGCGTCGAGCAACAACAGCGTCGCCGACGCGATCGAGAAAAGGATCAAGACCGCGCGTCGGCGCCACGCGGCCCACGCCGCGCCGACGAGCATGAGGATCTCGGCGACGTCGAGTCCCACCCACGCGAGGTCCCAGTGGTGCGCCACGTAGTGACGAGGCAGCCGCCACCCGAGATAGACCGTCCACAACACCTCTATGGCCGCGCCCGTGATGAGCGTCGTCAAGAGTCGATCGCGCAACGTGCCCAGCGCGGGTCGGTGAGCCACGCGACTACCGAGTGACGCGAACCGGGTTGCTGAGTGCCTCGAACATCGCGCGCGTACCGGCGGCGAGTGCCTCGCGTTCGGGGTCACTCAGTACGTCGAAGCACTTCTCCATCGCCGCGCAGGTCAACGCCTCGGCGTGCCGTTTCTTTCCGGTGAGCTCGTCAGTGACGTCGGGCGCCTCGTTGGCCTGGTAGCCGTGCAAGGTGAAGTCGTTCGGATCTTGGAGGAAGCACGCGGCGACGGGCGCCAAAGCGACCTCGTTGACGGCGTGGATGTGCACCCCGCCACGTAGTTCTCGAAGGAAGATCGCGCCCAAGTACGCCGCGTGCACCGGATCGGCCGGCGCGGCGTACTGCTTGTAGCCATCCACCAGCGGACAGACACCACGGGGCTCGGCGTCGACGACCTTGCGCGCGGCCGAGGCGAAGTGCGCGAGCACCGTCAGGTCGATCCCGCCGAAGGTCCGATCGGCGAACGCGTACGCCGCCCGCACGTAGTCGGCGGCGACGTCGATGGGATCGGCCTTGGCTTTCGCCCGGGTCCAGAGAAAATCGATCATCGACGGATTGAAGAAGGTGAAGGCATCGACGACGGTTGTCGTGTCGACGTCGCCCAGCACGCCGGCGCGACCCAGACCGTAAAATTCGTAGACGTTGAGCCCGTGTTCCTTCGCGCACTCGCCCGTCAAGGGATCGAAGTAGAAGCTCATGCCGAGTGTCTGAATGGGGTCGGCCGTGAGGGTGGCCAGCTCGTCGGCGTTCATATCGATGACTTTAACGGCCCCTCGGCGACGGGGCACCTAGTGGATGAGGCGCTGTCCGTCACTGCGAACTCGCAGTTCGATCATCGAGCCACTCGCCACTTTGGCGAACCGAGCCGACCCGCCGTGACGGAGGACGATCTCGGTGACGATCGCGAGCCCGAGTCCGGTACCGCCGGACTGTCGACTCCGCGCCGAGTCGGCGCGCGTGAAGCGTTCGAAGAATCGCGCGCTCTCATCGACGTCGATACCCTCGCCGTCGTCACACACGACGACGACCGCTTCGTCGCCGTCGAAGCGCGCTTCGAAACGCAGTTCATGCTGGGCGTAGCGCATGGCGTTGTCGACGACGTTGCGGATCATCCTCTTTAACATCGCCGGATCACCGACGACGCGCGTGGGTTGGACCGCGGACGTGTCCACCAGCAGCTCGCTCATCGAGCGAACGCGCGTCGCCTCCTCGTACAGAAGATCGTCGAAATCGACGTCCTCTCGTTCGGTGAGGGTGTGAACCTCGTCGTGACGAGCCAGCCAGAAGAGATCGCCGATGATGCCGTCGAGTCGACGGCCTTCGCGCATGATGACGTCGGCGACGTCGGTCCAGTTGGCGTTGGCCGGATCGCTGGTGGCTCGTTCGGTCGTGGCGAGCAACGTCGTGAGGGGGCTACGCAGCTCGTGACTGGCGTTGGAGACGAACTCTTGTTGGAACTTCGACGCCGACTCGAGCCGTTCCAACATGGCGTTCACCGTTCGCGCCATCCGCGCGATCTCGTCGTCGCCGCCGGTGACGGGCACTCGTTCGCTCAGGTCCTCAACGGCGATGGCGTCGACGCGGCGGCGAATGGACTCGACGGGCGCGAGCGCGAGACCGATGCCGAGCCAGATCAGGGCGCCCGACATCAACAGCAACAACGGAAAGGAGATCAACAGACTGAACAAGAGCACGCGAACGCTGTGCTCGATGGCACCGCCGTACACGAAGCCAAAGATCAGGGCCGGTCCACGATGCGTCGTGATCGTCGATACCTCGCCCGAACTCAACTCTGAGAGGATCGGTGCGGTATCCGCGTCACGGATGAACCGAAACGTGAGACCACTGGGCACCAACGCGTCGGTGACGGGTCGCGCCAACACCGGCGCGTTCTCGATTGCCGAACTGGCCGCCCAGACCTGGGTCACGCTCGGGTTGGTGACCTGCACCACCACGTCACCAACGGTGGAGAGGACGATCATCCGCTTCGAGGAGTCGTTCGTCTTGGCGAGACGTTGCTGGGTCTGTTCAATGACCGAGTCGATCTGATTCGTCGCCTGATTGAGGAGCGATCGGTGTACCAGGTTGACGAGCGCGACCCCGGTGAAGGTCAAGATGACGGTGATCGCGAGAACGAAGATGAGCGTGAGTCGGGCCCGGATCGAAAGTTGACGGCGCTCGGCCATCACACGTCACGTGCGCTGTAGCCAACACCTCGCACCGTGTGGATGATCGACGGCTCGCTCGCGACGTCGATCTTTCGCCGCAGGTAGCCCACGTAGACCTCGACGATGTTCGGGTCGCCGTCGAAGTCACTGCCCCACACCGCGCTCAGGATCTCCAGCTTGGTGTGGGTGACCTTCGAGCGACTCATGAAGAACTCCAGTAGGGAGAACTCGCGCGGCGTCAACGTCACGCCGCGGCCGTGCGACGTGACGCGCCGGGTCAACGGGTCGAGCGAGACCGTGCCGAGGGTGAGCATCTGGGGACGGCCGCGATCTTGGCGTCGCAGCAACGCGTGCAATCGCGCCATGAAGACCGCGCGCTCAAAGGGTTTTCGCAAGAAATCGTCGGCCCCGACGTCCAAGCCTTCGACCTCGTCCCAATCCCCCTCTTTGGCGGTCAGCATCAACAGTGGCGTTTGCAGACCAGCCGCGCGGAGGTCTTGGCAGACTCGAAAGCCGCTGCGCCGCGGCAACATGATGTCGAGCACGATGACGTCAAACACCCCGTGCAACGCCTCTTCGAAGCCCGTCTCACCGTCGTGACGCTGCACGACGACAAAGCCCTCGTCCACCAAGAGCCCCTCCACGGCGCTCGCCAAGTCGTAGTCGTCCTCGATGACGAGGACACGGAGGGGTTCATCGCTCATTGCAGGTAGAGGTTACCGTTGGCTCCTTCGACAATCTTCAACTTCTTCAGTCCGTGCGGCGCTGGTCCCACGATGACGTCTCCGGTACTCACCTGGAACTGCGACCCGTGACAGGGACAGACGATGACCTCGGCCGTGTTCGCGTAACCAACGGTGCAGCCCGTGTGCGGACAGACCGCGTCGTAGGCGACGAACGCACCCGTCACGGTGTGGATCACGATGCCGGGATCACCATTCGAGGGAATCGTGAAGCTCGCGGCTTCGTTCTTCGGCACCTGGCTCGCCGAGCCGAGCAACTGCCCTTTGGTCGCCGGCTCAGTCGTCGTCGTCGGGCCCGTCGCGTTGGGCGCCGTCGTGGACGTTGAAGTGTTCGGCGCCGTCGTGGACGTCGACGGCACAGTCGTCGTGGTGGTCGGAGAGAGTTGGCGCGCCTGCTTCGGTGACGCCGCGCCGCCAATCAATCGACCCGTGACGGCGGTCGCGGCGCCTACTATCACGACCGAGGTGCCGACCGCGGCGGCCAACGCGCTACCAAGGACGATGGCGCGACGATCCGCGGAGTGCTCGGCGGCGGGAAGCTTCGGCGACGGTGACGTGTCCAACAGCACCGGACAGGCTGACGCGTCACAGGGCAAGCCCTTGCGCGCCGTGCAGTTGCCCTTTTGGTAGTGCCCACAGAGACGCTGCACTTGAGCGAAGGCGATGGGCACGAGTACGGGAGAGGGCAACGCGTTCTCTTTGGCGACACGACTGGCGATCCACGCGTCCAGCGAGAGCTGGGTCCCTGCGCCCGCCAAGATGAACGGGATCCACGCGAAGAAGAAGACGATGTCCGCACCCGTGAAGTACGGCGACGCGTGAAAGCTCACCGTCAAGAGGAGCGTCAGTGACAGGAGTAAACCGCCGAGAGCGGCCACGCGGGTGAAGAGTCCGAGCAGCGTGCCGAGCCCGACGGCTATTTCGCCCACCGCGATGAGTACGCCGAGCAGCGTCGCGACGCCTTGGAGATGGGTCAGGATCGCGTGCAGCGGACTCGTGTGCGCCGACGCAATGAGCTGCGCCTGAATGGAGATCGGACTCTTCGCGTTGAAGAAGTTGGGATTGGCCAACTTCTGCAGTCCGGCGTAGGTAAAGGTGCCACCGAGAAAGAGTCGTAGCGGCAGCAGCGACCACGCGCTGAGCGACCACGCCCCGACGGGACGGCGAAGGAGTGCCGAACGCAGCGAACGATCGTGCCCGTTGGCACGTGGTGGTTGTGGCACCTTCCCATGGTGGCACAGCGGTTTCATCAACTGTATGGCGCCAAGCCACTCTTATCCAAGATTTATCCACCACAATGGAGAGATGCTCAACGCGTCCATCGCTACGTTCCTGACCGACAAACTGCAACACGTCTCGTCGGGCGTCGTCTACTTGCTGGTCGCGCTGCTCGTCTTCGGTGAGGCCGCGCTCTTCATCGGCTTCGTGTTGCCCGGCGAGACCGCCGTGATCTTGGCCGGCGTCGTCGCGAGTCAGGGCAAGGTCAACGTGATCACCGTCGCCGTCCTGGTGGTCGTGGCGGCGATCGTGGGCGACTCGTTGGGCTACGAGATCGGAAAACACTGGGGGCATCGTCTCATCGAGCTCCCGATACTGCACAAGCGACACGCCGCGATGGAGCGCGCCTTGGAGGGGCTCCGTCGTCGTGGCGCGACGTACGTGTTCGTCGGACGATTCACGGCCTTTTTGCGCGCGGTGATGCCCGGGCTCGCCGGCATGAGTCGCCTGCCGTATCGTCGCTTCCTCACCGCCAACGCGGCGGGGGCGCTCTTGTGGGGCGTCGGGTACACGTTGCTCGGCTACTTCGCCGGTAACGCACTCGGTTCAATCGAGAAGTACTCCGGATGGGCGGGCATCGCGGTTCTCGTCGTGGTGATCGGCCTGATCGTGACCCTGCACTACCGCAAGAAGCGCCGCGAGGCCGACGTCGAGACCACCTGGGCGCGAGAACACCCCGACGACTCAGCGCAAGACGCCGAGTAGCTCCTCGGGCGCGTTCACGCGCCACTCGTTCCCGTGCAGCGCGAGCAGTCCCGCGCCCACGCTCGTCGGGCCACTTCCGCGCAGCAGCGAGCGCACGTAGACCTCGTCGACGTCGAACGACCGCAGCGCTTCGTCAAGGTCTTCGGGCGCGACGTCGAGCGACGTCACCGCACTCGAGCGCACCAGACGAGGCCCGACGATCTCGTCGGCGCCGAGAGCGCGTACGAGTCCTTCAATCTGGGCGTGGGCGAATCCAGCGTCCCGGAGGGCACTTTTTCGCCACGGAGGCGCCGTGCCGGCGAGAAAGCCCCGGGTGACGAGTTCGTCAGGCTGCGCGAACGCAATGAGGCCCGTCACGTCGTCCGCGAACGTCTCGACCAACCGTCTCGCGTGCGCGAGCACGTGCGGCACAACCCAGGGCAAGAGCCACGCCTCCTGACCGAGCCACGAGGGCCAGACGGCGTCCACGAGCGCGATCGTGACGTCGAGTCCGAGCGAGCGAGCGTACCGCACGACGTCGCGGTAACGGCGAAGCGCGACCTCGTCGTACAGGCCCTGGCGTGGTTCGACGCGCGCCCACTCAACGCTGAGGCGCAGGCCGACGAACCCGAGCGCGGGCACGAAGTCGAGCACGCGCTCGTAGTGGCGCCAGAGGTCGTCCGCCGCGCCCGGTCCCGTGTGCCGGCCGAGCCCGATGGTCGGCGCGTAACACGTCGCCGGCTCGCCGGCTCGGTCGAAGCCACCCTCCACCGCGTAACCCTCGAGCGTTACGAAGAGTCGAGCGCGCGAAGTCACGGGGCCAGTTTCGCACGCACGGCGTCAACGAGGGTCAACTAGCGTTTCGAACGACGCCCGCGAGGGCCCGTTGAAGGAGACCCACATGGCCGACGAAATACTGCGCGAACGACGTGGACACGTCGAACTCCTCACGATCAATCGACCCGAAGCGCGCAACGCCATCAACCTCGCGACGGCTCTCGCACTCAGTGACGCGCTCGACGACTGCGAAACGGACGACGACGTCTGGGTCGTCGTCCTGACGGGTGCCGGCGACAAGGCCTTCTCCGCGGGCATGGACTTGAAGGGCTTCGCCGCGGGCGAGTTCCCCATCACCGACAAGGGTTTCGGCGGCCTCACCAAGCGTGACTTCACCAAGCCCTTGATCGCGGCGGCGAACGGATCGGCGCTCGCGGGCGGCTTCGAGATGATGCTCAGTTGTGACATGGTCATCGCCGCGGAACACGCGATGTTCGGCATCCCCGAAGCGTCGCGCGGACTCGTCGCCGGCGCGGGTGGGCTGATTCGCCTCCCGAAGCGCGTCCCGATCGCCGTCGCTTTCGAGATGGCCCTCACGGCCGATCCCATCGACGCCGCGCGCGCGTACGAACTCGGTCTCGTCAATCACGTCGTGCACGGCGACGTCGTGCTCGACGTCGCCATCGCCCTCGCTGAACGCATCGCGAGAAACGCGCCCTTGGCGGTGCGAACGTCCAAGGACGTCATGCGCCGAGCCGGCGAACTCAGCGAAGCCGAGGCGTGGGTGGTGAGCGACAGGGCCTTCGCGATGATCGGCCTGAGCACCGACGCGATGGAGGGCGCGGTGGCGTTCGCCGAAAAGCGCGACCCGAACTGGCAGGGAAAGTAGGTGAATCTCGTCGCGACGCACCACGCGCACCTCGCCAGCGCGTGGACCATCGTTCGTCTCAGTTTGCACGTGCTCGGCGCGTGCGTGTGGGTCGGCGGCCAGTTGGTGCTCGCCGGACTCGTCGTCACGCTTCGCGGCATCTCCTACGACGCCCCCGGCAAGGTGGCCCGGGCCTTCGCGAGATTTACGTGGCCGGCCTACGGTCTCTTGATCGTGACCGGCATCTGGAACGTCGTCGCGATGGGTTCGTCCGCCACGACGAATTGGCACGTCGTCTTTGGCGTCAAGATGTTCTGCGTGATCGTCGCGGGACTCGGCGCGTTCTTGCACACGAAGGTGGCGTCACCGAGAGCCAAGGGCGTCTACGCCGGTGTGGGCATGATCGGCACGATCGCCGCGTTGGTGCTGGGGGTCGCGCTCGCCGGTTAGTGCAGGTGGTACACCAACGCCGAGGTCACCGCCGCGGACGCCACGACGACCGGGAACGGCGCCTTCGCGAAGAGCGCGGCGAGCGCCACCGCGAGACCGGCCAGCCGATGGTCGAGCACGACGTGGGTCTTGGTGACGAGTCCTTCGGCGACGACGAGCGCGCTGAGTAGCGAGATCGGCACGAGCGCGTTCACGCGTTGCAGCCGTGGATGAGCGAGCCAGCCTTCGGGGATGTAGTAGCCGAGCAACTTGACGCCAAAGCACAGCACGCTCGTCGCGCCGAGCACGACCCACGCCGTCTCGCTACTCATCGCTCGCGCCATCCGTACACGACCGCGACGAGCACGCTCGCGATGATTGGCAGACCCGCGGGTAACCAGGGCGTGACGAGGAGCGCGAAGGCCATGGATGAAACCGCGACGACGCGCAGGAACGTTGTCGTGAGTCGTGGCCAGAGCAGTCCTAGGAACGCGGCGGGCACCGCCGCGTCGAGTCCCCATGACGCCGGATTACCGAGCGCCTTCGCGCCGAGCGCGCCGAGGAGCGTGAAGAGGTTCCAGAAAAGATAGACGCCCAAGCCGGTCAGCCAGAAGCCCCGTCGCATCGCGTGCGTGCCTCGAGGCGTCTGGGCGAGCGCCACGCCCGTCGACTCGTCGATCGTGAGGTGCGCCGCCGCCACGCGACGCAAACCCTTCACCCGCACCAGGGGTGCCATCTGGAGTCCGTACAAGGCGTTACGCGTGCCGAGCATGGTGGCCGCGGCAATGGCACTCGCCGCGCCCCCGCCCGCTGCCATCACACCGACCGCCGCGAACTGACTGGCCCCAGTGAAGGTGAGGAGGGAGAAAAGACAGGTTTGAAGGACCGAGAACCCCGCGGCAATCCCCGCGGCCCCAAAGGCAATGCCGTAGGTGCCCACGGTGAAGGCGACGCTCAAGGCGTCGCGAAACGTCTCACGGGGCGCGATCGTCATCCGTTCATTCTTGCCGAGCCTGATGAGAGGCTGCGGCGACGAGGCCCAGCCCCTCCTGAAGCGAACTACTGTTGGTTTTACGCACGTCAAAGGAGTCAACCGTGTTCTTAGGTGACATTTTTAGTCCGGATATTTTGATTGCGGCCATCATCGTCGCCGTACTCATCTTTGGCGGCTCGGCTATCCCAAAGTTGGCCAAGAGCTTGGGCTCGGCGAAGACCGAGTTCGAAAAGGGTCTGAAGGAAGGCAAGGACTCCGGCGTCACCAAGGCTGCCGACGCCACCGAGACAAAGACGCCCGAGACCGACAAGTAGTCCCCGAGCGGACGGGTGATTTGCTTCGCGCCCCAAAGTGCTCGCGACGAACGTCGACCGAGCCAAGGAACCTTAAAAAATGAGTAAGGTTTTCCACGTGGAACCACCCGCCCTGTCCCCACAGGGAGTCTCCGACCGGTCACGCCGCTGGCGCCGCGTGCGACGTATTGTTGCACTCCCCGTTGCCGCGCTCGCCCTGGCTGGTTGCACCGTGCCGACCTTCGGTGCCGCACCCGGCGCGACCACCAGCTCGAGGTCGACCTACCACCTCTGGCAGGGATTTTCTATCGGCGCCGTCATCGTCGGCGGACTAACCCTCGTGCTCATCCTCTGGGCCGTCTTCGCCTACCGCCGTAAGAGCGACCGCATTCCCAAACAGAGTCAGTACCACATCCCCCTCGAGATGACGTACACGATCATTCCGATCCTCATCGTGTTGGGCCTCTTTGCCGCCACCATGGTCGTCGAGAACAAAGAGGTCGCGAACCCCAAGACCACCGTCACCATCAACGTCAACGCCTTTCAGTGGGGTTGGAAGTTCACCTACCCGGGCCAGAACGTTGTCGTGGTCGGACAGACCACGCAAGATCCGATCATGGTGATGCCCGTGGACACCAACGTGCACATCAATCTGACGTCGTCGGATGTCATCCACGGTTTCTACGTGCACGCCTTCAACTTCTCGCGCTACGCCCTGCCCGGGGTGTTGAACCAGTTCACCCTCCGCGCCGTGAACACGGGCACCTACGACGGGCAGTGCACCCAACTCTGCGGTCTGTACCACTCGCTCATGGTCTTTCGCGTGAAGGTGGTCAGCCAGTCGCAGTACACCGCGTGGCTCACCGGTAACGCCAACGTGAGCGCCGCGCTGGCCGCGCAGGCCGCGACCAAGCAACAGACCTCGTCGATCGTACCGACGAAGCCCGCGAAGAGCGAAGGGAACAACTGATGACTGACGTTCTTGATCCCCCCGTCGTCGCCGCGCACGGCGACCACGACGACGAACACGAAGAGCACCACGGTCCCACGGGCATCTTGAAGTGGATGACGACCACCGACCACAAGGTCATCGGTATGTCCTACACCGTCACCGCCGTCATCATGATGGTGATCGGTGGCGCGCTGGCCGAGATCATCCGCGCGCAACTCACGACGCCCAACAACTCGCTCGTCTCATTCGCCCAGTTCAACGAACTGTTCACGATGCACGGTTCGGTGATGATCTACCTCTTCGTTGGTCCCTTCGCCTTCGGCGCTCTGGCCAACATCATCGTGCCGATCCAGATCGGCGCGCCGGACATGGCCTTTCCCCGTCTGAACGCGCTGAGCTACTGGCTCTACCTGACCGGTTCGATCACCATGCTGTCGGGCTTCTTCGTCGCCGGCGGCGCGGCCAACTTCGGGTGGGTCGCCTACGCGCCGCTGTCGAACTCGATTAATACTCCCGGCGCCGGCGCGGACCTATGGATCGGCGGTCTGCTCTTGACGGGCTTCTCCGCGATCTTCACCGGCGTCAACCTCTGCGCGACGATCTTCTACCTGCGCGCTCCCGGCATGACGATGTTCCGCATGCCGATCTTCACGTGGAACCTCTTGGTGACGGCGATCTTGATCCTCCTCGCCTTCCCGGTCTTGACGGCCGGGCTCATCATGCTCTACTGCGACCGCCACTTCGGTACGCACATCTTCACGGTCCCGGGTGGTGGGGTGCCCGTCTTGTGGCAGCATATTTTCTGGTTCTGGGGTCATCCGGAGGTCTATATCTTGGCGCTGCCGTTCTTCGGCATGGTCACCGAGATCATCGCCGTGTTCTCGCGCAAGCCCGTCTTTGGCTACAAGGGCATGGTCTTCGCCACCCTCTCGATTGGCGCGCTCTCGCTCGGCGTGTGGGCGCACCACATGTTCACCACCGGCGTCGTGTTGTTGCCCTTCTTCTCGATCATGAGTCTCTTGATCGCGGTCCCCACGGGTATCAAGATGTTCAACTGGATCGGCACCATGTGGCGAGGGGAGGTCTGGTTCTCCACCGCCATGTTGATGGCGGTGGGCTTTCTCATCACGTTCCTCATCGGCGGTCTGACCGGCATCTACCTCGCGAGTCCGCCGCTCGACTTCTTCACGCACGACACCTACTTCGTGGTCGCGCACTTCCACTCGATCGTCATGGCGCTCGTCATGGGCGCGATGGGCGGTCTCTACTACTGGGGTCCGAAAATCACCGGGTACCTCTTGAACGAGACCATCGGCAAGATTCAGTTCTGGTTCTTGTTCATCGGCACACAGGTCTTCACGCTACCGATGTACTTACTAGGACTGCGCGGCATGCCCCGACGCATCCCCGTCTACCCCTTGCACCCGTCGTGGCAGTTCTTGAACCAGCTCTCGACGGTGGGCGCCGTCTTGGTGGGCGTCTCCACGGTCGCCTTCATGGTGAACATCGTCTACAGCTGGAAGAAGTACCCCGCCGGCGATAACCCCTGGGACGGTCACACGCTCGAGTGGTTCACCACGTCGCCGCCCCCGCACCACAATTTCTATCGCCTACCCCAGATTCGCTCGGAGCGTCCGACCTGGGACTACAACCACCCGGGCCACACGGCGGCCGAACACGGACACCACGCCGATCACCACCCCGAACACCACGACGAGGTGCCCGTCGTATGAGGACCGAAGCGAAGGTTCTCTTGAGCCTCGGGGTCTTCTTCGGCGCCATGAGCGTCGTCTACTGGAACTGGGGTCACGAGAACGCGGGCGGCGTGATGATGTTCGCGGGCATGTTGCTCTGCTTCCTGCCGGGTGGTTACTACTACTGGTGGAGCCGTCGAATGCGCGCACGACCCGAAGACGACCCCAACGCCACGCAGGCGCAAGGCGCCGGTGTCGTGGGCGCCTTTCCCGGGACGTCCATCTGGCCCTTCACGCTCGGCATGGGCGCGTTCTTCGTCGTGCTGGCACTGGTCTTTGGCATCTGGTTCTTGGTCCCCGGACTCGGACTGGTGGTCTGGGCCCTCTTCGGTGGGACGGCCGAAGGTCGTCGCGGCGGTACGCAGTAGTCGCAGGAACATCGTCGAAACGATTTCGACGTCGTGTGTCTTTTTTACAGGGTTGGGTGATGTTCGCGCGTCTTAAGCACCGTGCGGGCGCTGCCTAGTATTGAATCTGGTGTAGTACCCAGGGGACAACCAACGAGGAGAGTTTGTGACGGCCCTAGAGAGTTCAACGAAGGTTCAACTGGGGGGAACGCGGGGTGGCCCGAACGAGGTGACCGGGCGCCACGACCGCTGGTGGATCCAGCCCGTCGTCACGGTCACCGTTCTCACGGCGTTCGTCATCTATTCGACGTGGGCGGCCTTTCAGAACAAGTACTACTACGTGGGCGCGAACCTTCACCGCGACTTCATCAGTCCGTTCTACTCGCCCTGTCTCGCCGCCGACTGCGTACCCGGATCGAGGACTGGCTTCGTCATCAGCGGTTGGAACCTGTCACCGGCCCTCTTGATCCTGATCTTCCCGTTGGGTTTTCGCCTGACGTGCTACTACTACCGACGCAGCTACTACCGCGCGTTCTGGTGGTCACCACCGAGCTGCGCCGTCGCCGACGCGCACGGCTCGTACTCGGGCGAGACGCGCTTTCCCCTGTTGATGCAGAACCTGCACCGCTACTTCTTCTACGCCGGCCTCGTCTTCAACGTCCTGCTCACCTACGACGCCGTGCGCGCCTTCTACCAGCCGGGCCTCGGTTGGGGCGTCACCGTCGGCACGATCGTGTTGACCCTGAACGCCACGCTGCTCTGGCTCTACTCCGTGTCGTGTCACGCCTGTCGCCACCTCTGCGGCGGCCAGGTGAAGAGCTTCAGGGCCCACCCGATTCGTTACAAGTTCTGGAAGTTCGTGACGCCCCTCAACGCCAAGCACATGAACTTCGCCTGGGCCTCACTCGTCGTCGTCGCCCTCGCGGACGTCTACGTGCGACTCGTCGCTTCGGGCGCCATCACCGACTACAAGCTTTTCTAGATCTAAGGATCCTTTCGTGACCGATACAACGTACGAACACCACGAGTACGACGTCCTCATCATCGGCGCCGGCGGCGCGGGGCTTCGCGCCGCCATCGAGGCGGGCCAACGCGGGCTCAAGGTCGGCATCGTCACCAAGTCGCTCCTCGGCAAGGCCCACACCGTCATGGCCGAAGGTGGCATGGCCGCGGCCATGGGCAACGTCTACCCCGAAGACAACTGGATGGTTCACTTTCGCGACACCATGCGCGGCGGCAAGTACTTGAACAACTACCGCATGGCGGAGCTGCACGCGAAAGAGGCGCCCCAGCGCGTGTGGGAACTCGAGCAGTGGGGCGCGCTCTTCGACCGCACCAAGGACGGAAAGATCCTCCAGCGCGACTTCGGCGGTCACCGCTACGCGCGCCTCGCCCACGTCGGGGACCGCACGGGCCTTGAACTGATCCGCACCCTGCAACAAAAAGTCGTCTCGATGGGTACCGACGTCTTCATGGAGTGCAAGGTGCTCCAACTCGTGCACGACGCCGAAGGTCGCGTCGCGGGCTGCGTGGGGTACTGGCGCGCGACCGGCGAGTTCGTCACCTTCCAAGCGAAGACCGTCGTCTTGGCCACGGGTGGCGCCGGCAAGTCCTGGAAGTTCACGTCGAACTCGTGGGAGAGCACGGGCGACGGTCACGCGATGGCGCTGTGGGCCGGCGCGAAGCTGATCGACATGGAGTGCGTGCAGTTCCACCCGACGGGCATGGTCTGGCCGCTCAGCGTGCGCGGACTCCTCGTCACCGAGGGCGTGCGCGGTGACGGCGGGGTGCTTCGTAACTCGCTCGGCGAGCGCTTCATGTTCAACTACGTCGCGCCGATGTTTCGCGCCGAGACGGCCGACTCCGAGGAAGAGGCCGACAAGTGGTACGACGACCACAGCGCCGGTCGCCGTCCGCCCGAGCTCTTGCCCCGCGACGAGGTCGCGCGGGCCATCAACACCGAAGTCAAGGCCGGACGAGGGAGCCCTCACGGCGGGGTCTTTCTCGACATCGCGACGCGTCGCTCGGCCGAGTTCATTCGCCGTCGACTTCCCTCGATGTACCACCAGTTCATGGAGCTCGCGGGCGTCGACATCACGCGCGAGGCGATGGAGATCGGACCGACCTGTCACTACATCATGGGTGGCGTGCAAGTCGACGCTGACTCGCAGGCCACCGCCGCGCGGGGACTCTTCGCCGCGGGCGAAGTCGGCGGTGGGATGCACGGCGCCAATCGCCTGGGCGGAAACTCGCTGTCGGACCTCGTCGTCTTCGGCCGTCGCGCCGCCATTGGCGCCGCCGAGTACATCGACGCCGGCGACGCAGCGACCTCCTTCGACCAGGGTGAAGTCGACCACGCCATCGAAGAGGCGCTCGCGCCGTTTACACGCACGAATGGCGAGAACCCCTACGACGTCCAGCACGACCTCCAAGAGATGATGCAAGTGAACGTCGGCATCATCCGTAACGAAGCGGAGCTCGACGTGGCGATAGTGAAGCTCGACGAGTTCACCGAGCGCGTGAAGAACCTCGCGGTGAAGGGCGGCCGGGCCTACAACCCTGGTTGGAATCTCGCCACGGACCTGCCGAGCATGATCACCGTGTCCAAGTGCGTGACGAACGGCGCCCTTCGCCGCAAGGAGTCTCGCGGCGGCCACACCCGCGAGGACTTTCCCCACGCCGACCCCGAACTCGGCAAGCTCAACTTCGCCCAGTCCTCTGACGGCGGTCACTGGGACGACCCGGTGTCGGTCCACGAGGCGTCGATACTCACCATGCCCGCGGAGCTGCAGGCTCTTCTCGAGGAGGACAAATAATGGCTGACGTAACCATGCGCGTGTGGCGCGGTGACGCCAACGGCGGAGACTTCGAGAGCTACACCCTTGAGCAGAACGAGGGCGAGGTCGTCCTCGACGTCATCCACCGCATCCAAGCCACTGACGCGCCCGACCTGGCCTGTCGCTGGAACTGCAAGGCCGGCAAGTGCGGCTCCTGCTCGGCCGAGATCAATGGCAAACCCCGCCTAATGTGCATGACGCGCATGGACACGTTGGCGAAGGGTCCCGTGACGGTAACGCCAATGAAGGCGTTTCCCATCATCCGTGACCTCGTCACCGACGTCTCGTTCAACTACGTCCAGGCGGCGAAGGTACCCGCACTCCTGCCCCCGCCGATGCCCGAGGGCGGCTATCGCATGTTCCAAGAGGACGTGGAACGCGGTCAAGAGTTTCGCAAGTGCATCGAGTGCTTCATGTGCCAGGACGTCTGTCACGTCATTCGCGACCACGAAGAGAACAAGGAGCACTACGCCGGACCGCGCTTCTTCATCCGTTACGCCGAACTCGAGATGCACCCACTCGACCAGAACGACCGTCGCGACCTCATCCGCGAGGACATGGGACTGGGCTACTGCAACATCACCAAGTGCTGCACCGAGGTCTGCCCCGAACACATCAAGATCACCGACAACGTGATCATCCCCCTGAAGGAGCGCGTCGTCGACGCCCACTACGACCCGGTGGCGTGGCTCGGTCGAAAGATCCGTCGTAAGCCGAAGAAGTCCGCGGCCGACGCCGCCGTGCAGCCAGCTCCGTAAGTAGATGGCCTCGTTCCTCAGTGCCGAGTGGTTGTCGGCGCTCAACGCGACGCTCGCCGCGGCGGGGCCGCCGCCCCTCGAGGATCCGACGTCGGTGCTGCGCGTCGTGCTGACCTTCAGCGACGGGCCGAGCAACGCGCCGCACGCGTTGACGTTCAGCGTGCGTGCGAACGAGGCGACAGCTGACCTGGGCGATCACCTCTCCGCGAACGCAGTGATTCGCCTCACCTACAAGGACGCGGAAGCGCTGACGAGCGGCACGCTCGACAGTGCGACCGCCTTACGTGAAGGGCGGATAAAGGTTCGCGGCGACGTGCAGGCCATGGTGCCGCTGCTCGCGTGGCTCCAGGCCGCAAAGCCGGCCGGCGCCTGAGATCGGGGCGGGCGATTCGAAGCGCAGCGCCTACGAGACCTCAATCAGTCCGAGCGCACGCACTTCCTCGCGCTCACCCACGAGTTCGTCGGTCGTGATCTTGATCCGCTCATTGGCGAACTCGTCGAGCTCGAAGCCTTCCTTCACTTGCCACGAACCTTGACCGTCGGCGAGCACCGGAAACCCAAAGGTCAGGCCCTCGGGCACGCCGTACGCGCCGGTGCTGGTCACGCCCACCGAGGCGCAGTCGTCGCGCGGCGTCGGATTGACGAGACTCACGACGGTGTCGATCGCGGCGTTCGCCGCCGAGGCCGCTGAACTGAGTCCGCGCGCTTCGATGACCGCGGCGCCACGCTTTTGCACCGTCGTGATGAACTCGCCGCGGAGCCACGCGTGATCGTCGATGACGTCGGGCACCTTATTGCCGTTGATCGTGGCGTTCGCGAAGTCGGGGAACTGGGTGGCGGAGTGGTTACCCCAAATGGCGAGGTTCTTGACGTCCTTCACGGGTACGCCGGCCTTCTTCGCCAACTGCGTCTCGGCGCGGTTTTGGTCGAGACGCGTCATCGCGAACCACCGATCGGCCGGCACCTCGGGCGCGTTGGAGCGCGCGATCAGACAGTTGGTGTTGCACGGGTTGCCCACGACGAGCACGCGCACGTCACCGGCCGCGTTCTCGGCGATCGCGCGACCCTGGGGCTTGAAGATCCCGCCGTTCACGTTCAACAGATCACTGCGCTCCATGCCCGCCTTACGCGGGATGGAACCGACGAGCAGCGCCCAGTTCGCGCCGTCGAAGGCGTGCTTGAGGTTGCTGGTGGCTTCGATACCCGCGAGGAGTGGAAAGGCACAGTCGTCGAGCTCCATCACGACACCGTCGAGACTCTTCATCGCGGGCTCGATCTCGAGTAGTCGCAACACGACGGGCGTCTCGGGGCCGAACAGCGCGCCCGAGGCGATACGGAACAACAGCGAGTAACCGATTTGGCCGGCGGCGCCGGTGACGGTGACGTGGACGGGGGTGGTCATGATGTTCCTTCTTGGTCTTAGAGGCGCTCGGCGATGGCCGCGGCGAACTCCGAGCACTTCACTTCGGTCGCGCCGTCCATGAGACGGGCGAAGTCGTAGGTGACGATCTTGTCGGCGATGGTCGCCTCGAGTGCGGTGACGATGTCGTTGGCGGCGTCGTTCCAGCCCAGATGCTCGAACATCAGCACGCCCGAGAGCAACACGGACCCCGGGTTCACCTTGTCTTGGCCGGCGTACTTCGGGGCCGTGCCGTGGGTGGCTTCGAAGATGCCGTGACCCGTGACGTAGTTGATGTTGGCCCCGGGCGCGATGCCGATGCCGCCGACCTGCGCCGCCAAGGCGTCGGACATGTAGTCACCGTTCAGGTTCGTCGTGGCGATGACGTCGTACTCCTTCGGGCGGGTCAACACCTGTTGCAGGGCGATGTCGGCGATGACGTCTTTCACGAGGATCTTCGAGCCGGGCTTGCCGTTGCAGTCGTCCCAACCGACGGCCACGTCGTTGAACTCCTCTTTCACCAGTTCGTAGCCCCACTGCATGAAGGCGCCCTCGGTGTACTTCTGGATGTTGCCCTTGTGCACCAACATCACCGACTCACGGTCGTGGCTCACCGCGTACTCGAGCGCAGCACGAATCAGACGCTTGGAACCGAACTCTGAAATGGGCTTGAGCCCGAGGCTGCTGTTCTCTCGAACGTCCCAGCCAAAGGCGTCCTTCACGAACGCGCGCAACTTCTCGGCGTCGGCGCTGCCGGCTTCGAGTTCGAGGCCCGCGTAGACGTCCTCGGTGTTCTCGCGAAAGATCACCATGTCGACGTCTTCGGGGCGCTTCACCGGCGAGGGCACGCCCTGGAACCAGCGCACGGGACGTAGGCACACGTAGAGGTCCATGATCTGGCGCAACGCTACGTTGAGCGAGCGAAAGCCGCCGCCGATGGGCGTCGTGAGCGGACCCTTGATGCCGATGAGGTGATCGCGAAAGTCGGTGACGGTCTCTTCGGGGAGCCAGTTGCCCGTCTCGTCGAAGGCCTTTTGACCCGCGAGCACTTCCTTCCACGCAATGGTCTTGCCGTACTTCGTCGCGGCCGCGTCGAGCACGAGTTGCGCCGCGGGCCAGATGTCGATGCCGATGCCGTCGCCCTCGATGTAGGGGATGATCGGGTTGTCCGGAACGTGCAAGACGCCCTCTGTACTCATAGTGATTTTCTCAGCCATGGACCCATCCTACGGCGATTCTCGGACCCCTCTTTGAGCCAACGAGGCCGAAGAGCGTGTGCCCTAAGTGAAGAGTGCGTGATAGATCTCACGCGTCGCGGTGGAGCGATTGAGCGTGTAGAAGTGCAGCCCCGGCGCGCCCGACTCGAGGAGTCGCCGGCAGAGCTCGGTCGCGGCGAGGATGCCCTCGGCGCGCACGGCCGTCGCTCCCCCACGCGCGTGCGCGCCCTCGAGCCGTTCGACCAACGACGCGGGCACGCTCGCGCCCATCGAGGCCATGCGCGACACGCCGCTCAGCGTCGTGACGGGCATAATGCCGGGTAGTACTGGCTTTTCGACGCCGAGTTCCGCGAGCTCGCCGACGAGGCGCACCCACTCCTCGGGCTCGAAGAAGAACTGCGTGACGGCGAAATCGGCGGCCTCGAGTTTCATGGCGAGGTGGCGTCGGTCCGTCGACAAGTCCTTCGAGCGTGGGTGCCCCTGGGGGTGGGCACCCACGCCCACGCAGAAGTCACCGACCTCGCACGCGAGCTCGACGAGTTCGAGCGCGTACGTGAACTCCGACGACGCGAGCGATGGATCGTCGGGCAGATCGCCCCCGAGCGCCATGACGTTGTTGACGCCGGCGTCGAGATAGTTCTTCAAGAGGTCGCGCATCTCGTCTCGTCGATGACCAACGCAGATCAAGTGCGCCATCGCCGTGACGTGTCCCGCCTGTTGAATCTCGGTCACCAGGTCGTAGGTGCGTTGACGCGATGCGCGTCCCCCTCGATAGGTCACCGAGACGAAGGAGGGCTCCAGCGGGTCGAGGTCGAGCAGCGAGCGCTCGAGCACCACTTTCTCATCGTCAGACTTTGGTGGGAAGAACTCGAAGGAACGCGTTACTCCGCCGTCCAGGAGCTCATCGATGCGCACGGAACTAGTTGGCGCGACCGAAGTCGTCTTCGAGTCGCTCAATGTCGTCTTCGCCGAAGTACGTGCCGTGTTGGACTTCGATGAAGACCACCGGCGTGGTGCCTCGATTCTCGCAGCGGTGCTTCTGCGCGAGCCCGATATCGATCGAACCCCCCGTGGGCACTACGTGCTCCACGTCGTCGAGGACGACCGTTGCGGTGCCGTTCACGACGAACCAGTGCTCGGCTCGACGGGTGTGACGCTGGTAGCTAAGGCGTTTGCCCGGCGCGACGACGATCCGTTTTACCTTGTGGTCGAAGAGTTCTTCATCCAGCACGGTGAACGATCCCCAAGGACGTTCATCGAACTCACGACCTCGGCTGTCTTTACTCGTCATCGAACCTTCTCTGCGGCTAGTACGGCGTTGCGTAACAGCATGGCACGAGTCATCGGACCCACGCCACCGAGACGCGGCGTGATCCAGCCCGCCACCTCCTTGACGTCGTCGGCGACGTCGCTCAGAAGCTTTCGTCCCACGAACGTCGTGCCCGCGCCCACGACGGCCGCGCCGGGCTTCACCATCTCGGGCGTGACGAGTCCGGCCCTACCCGCAGCCGCGACGACGACGTCGGCGGTGCGCACGATCTCAGCCAGCTGGTCGACGCCAGTGTGCACCACGGTCACCGCCGCGTTGCAGTGGGGCCGACGCATCGCCATGAGTAGCGCCAACGGTCGACCAATGGTGATGCCGCGCCCGATGATCACGACGTGCTGTCCCTCGACGGGCACGTCGTAGGCGGCGAGCAGTTCGACGATGCCCGCTGGCGTGCACGGCAAGGGACCCGGCACGCCCATCACGAGCCGGCCAAGGTTGGTCGGGTGCAGTCCGTCCACGTCCTTTTCGGCCCTCACGCGAAGCAACACCTCCTCTTCGTTCACTCCGTCGGGAAGTGGGAGTTGCACGAGAATCGAGTGGACGTCGGGATCGTCGTTGAAGCGATCGATGATCGCCTCGATCTCACCTTGCGTCGCCGTGGACGCGAGGTGCTCGTCGAAGGACCGCACACCGATCTCCGCGCACTCTTCGATCTTCATCTCGACGTAGCGCGCGCTCGAGACGTCGTCGCCCACGAGGATCGTACCCAGTCCCGGCGTGCGCCCCAGTGCGCTCAGTCGCTGCACGCGATCGGCCAACTCCATCTTGATACGAGCGGCGATTGGTTCACCGTCCAGCAGTTCAGCGGTCATGGTTCTCCTAGTGGCGAAAGTGACGCTCGCCCGTGAGCATCATGACGATTCCGGCATTGTTCGCGGCGTCGATGACCTCGGCGTCGCGCACCGAGCCCCCCGGCTGCACGACCGACGTGACGCCCGCGTCGGTCAGCGCGTCGAGCCCGTCGGCGAAGGGAAAGAACGCGTCGGACGCCGCGGCGGCGCCCTGGGCGAAGTCGCCGGCTTTGGTGACGGCGATACCCGCCGACACCACGCGCGACTGCTGGCCCGCGCCCACGCCCACCGCGACACCGTCGTTCGCAATGACGATGGCGTTGGAGGTCGTACGCGCACAGACCCGCCACGCCACCGTGAGGTCTTGGAGCTGTTGCGCGCTCGGGGTCGCCTCCGTGACGCAACGCCACTGGAAGACGGGGACGATGAGTTCGTCCGCGTTCTGCACGAGCGCGCTGTTACCAAAGGTGCGCACCGACAGTCCGAGGGGTTCGGGCACCGGCGCGCTCAAGAGGCGCGTCGCCTTGCGTCGGGCGACGAGGGTGGCGATGGCCTCGTCGCTGAAGCCTGCGGCGATGACGACGTCGGCCTGGGGACCGGCGGCGATGAGCGTCGCCAACGCGGCGTCGACCACGCCGTCGATCGCCACGACGCCACCGAAGGCGCTCTGCGGATCCGCGGCGAGGGCTTTGGAGAACGCGTCGGCCAACGACACACCGAGCGCCGCGCCGGACGCGTTGGCGTGCTTGATGATCGCCACTGCCGCGCGTCCCGGAGAGTCCGCGCTCAGTTCGTGCACGAGGCGCCACGCGGCGTCGGCGTCGAAGAGATTGAGGTACGAAAGGGCACTGCCGGCGTGTTTGACGACGCCGTCCCACCACGCCGTCGTGCCCGCGAACCGGTAGCGGGCGCCGATCTGGTGAGGATTCTCGCCGTAGCGCGTCACTTCGGCGCGCTCGAGCGCCAGGTGCACGGTTTCGGGCACGACGGCGTCGACGTCATTGGGCGCGGCACCCAGCGCCCCGCCGCGGTCGAGCCAGCGCACGATCTGCGCGTCGTAGGCCGAGGTGTGCGCGAAGGCCGCGCGCGCGAGCGCGTGGCGCGTCGCGCGCGAGAGCGATCCCGTCGTCACGATCTCTCCTAGGACCGATTCGTACTGCGAGGGACTCGTGAGTACGCCCACGTGCGCGTGATTCTTCGCCGCGGCGCGCACCATGGCGGGACCACCAATGTCGATGAGTTCGATCGAGGGATCGGAGGTGAAGGGATAGAGATTGCACACCACTAAGTCGATCGCCGTGATGTCGTGATCGGCCAGTGCGGCGAGGTGCTCGGGCTTGTCGAGGTCGGCCAGGATGCCGGCGTGTAGTCGAGGGTGCAACGTCTTCACGCGACCGTCGAGCATCTCGGGAAAGCCGGTCACCTCCGCGACGTCGAGGTGCGCGACGCCGGCGTCGGATAGAGCCTTCGCCGTGCCGCCCGACGCCACCAGTTCGACGCCCTGTGCGTGGAGTCCCTGGGCGAGTTCGACGAGCCCGGTCTTGTCCCACACGCTTAGCAACGCTCGCATCTAACTCTCCTCCATCGTGCCGGCGACGCTCTCGGGCTCGAGACCTTGCACGAGTGACGCCATCACCCTAGCGATGACCTCGGGATAGAGTGCCCGCTCGACGGTCTTGATCCGTTCGTGCAGGGACGCTTCGTCGTCGCTGCTACGGACCTCGACGCGACGCTGCGCGAGAATCGGACCCTCGTCGAGCTCTTCGGTGGCGACGTGCACGGTGCACCCTGACTCGATCGCCCCCGCGGCCAGCGTCGCGCGAACGGCGTGCCAACCCTTGAAGGCGGGCAACAGCGCGGGATGCGTGTTGAGAACGCGCCCCGGAAAGGCTCGGTGAAAGGTTCCGGTGACGATGGTGCCAAAGCCCGCCATGGCGACGAGATCGATGCGCGCTTCGCTGAGGCGTCGCGTGAGTTCAACGGTGTACGCTTCGCGGTCGAACGCGGCGGTGAAGCCACCGAACTTCTCGCGGTCGACGAGCAGCGCGGCGATGCCGGCGTCGCGCGCGACGTCGAGCGCGCGACACGTTCGGTCGGCGACGACGAGCGTCACCTCCAATCGCGCGTGCACCATGGCCTCGAGAATCGTGCCCGAACCCGACACCAGTACACAGAGACGGACCTGGACCAAGTGCTACAGCGCCCTGACGATCTCGACCATCTTCGCGCCGGCCTCGGTGGGGTTCAAACAGACGTGCACACCAGCTTCGCTCAGTGCGTCCATCTTGGCCTGCGCCGTGCCCTTCGAACCCGAGATGATGGCGCCCGCGTGACCCATCTTTCGACCCGGCGGCGCGGTCACGCCCGCGACGTACGCGACGACGGGTTTGGTCATGTTGTGTTTGATCCACTCCGCGGCGCGCTCCTCCTCGGAGCCACCGATCTCGCCGATCATCATCACGGCCTTCGTCTCGGGGTCCTTCTCGAACTCGGCGAGACAGTCGATGAAGTTCGTCCCGGGTACCGGGTCGCCACCGATGCCCACGCACGTGGTCTGACCGACACCCTGCATGGAGAGTTCGTGCAGGGCCTGGTAGGTCAGCGTGCCGGAACGTGAGACGATGCCCACCGGTCCACCGGCGAGCGCGATGTCGCCCGACGTGATGCCGATGTTGCACTTGCCCGGGCTGATGATGCCCGGGCAGTTCGGACCAAGGAGTCGCACGCCCGGGAACTCTTCGACCAGACGGTTGTAGGTCACGGCCTCGTCGTGGGCGGGAATGCCCTCGGTGATGCAGACGATGAACGTGATGCCACCCTGCGCGGCTTCGAGGATGGCGTCGGAGGCGAACTTGGGCGGCACGACCACGAACGACGCCGTGGCACCAGTCGCCTCGACCGCCTCCTTCACGCTGTCAAAGACGGGCACGCCGTCGACGTCGGTGCCGCCCTTGCCGGGCGTGACGCCGCCCACGACCTTCGTCCCGTAGTCACGGTTGCGCAGTCCGTGGAATCGTCCTTGACCGCCGGTGAGGCCCTGGACAATGACCTTGGTGTTCTCGTCAACAAAGATGCTCATGGTTCTTCCTCAGCTCGCCAGCGCCACCGCGCGGCGCGCGGCGTCCAGCATGGTCGGTTCGGTGATCAATTTCTCGCTCAAGTGTGGCGCCAAGATGTCGCGGCCCTCGACCGCGTTCGTGCCGTCGAGGCGAAGGACGATCGGCGAGTTGATCGTCACGCGCTTCAACGCCTCGAGCACGCCGTTCGCGACGTCGTCGACCCGCGTAATCCCACCAAAGATATTGACGAAGATTGACTTCACCTTGGGGTCGGCGTTGATCAACTCGAGTGCGGCGGCCATAACGTCGGCGTTCGCGCCACCACCGATGTCGAGGAAGTTCGCGGCGGTGCCGCCCACCTGGTTCACGACGTCGAGGGTCGACATCGCCAGTCCCGCGCCGTTGGCGATGATGCCCACCGTTCCGTCGAGACCGATGTAGTTGAGGCCCTTCTCCTTGGCCATCTTCTCCCTCGGATCCTCGAACTCGTCACCGCGGAACTCCTCCCACTCGGGGTGACGGTACGACGCGTTCTCGTCGAGGGTGACCTTGGCGTCGAGCGCGTGGACCTTGTTGTCGGGCGTGAGGATCAACGGATTGATCTCGGCCAAGTCGCAGTCACCCTTCGTGTAGCAGTCGTAGAGCTTCACCAGAAGCTCGGCCGCTTGTTCGCGCGCGACCTCGTCGAGTTCGGCTTCGTCGACCCAGCGACGCGCGGTGGCGAGGTCGAGTCCCTGGACGGGATCGATCGAGAGCAACGCAATGGCGTCGGGATTCTCTTCGGCCACGACTTCGATCTCCACGCCGCCTTGGGCGCTCAACATCCCGAGGTGCGTCTTGTTGGGGCGGTCCAGCGTGAACGAGGCGTAGTACTCCTTGGCGATGTCACTGGACCGCTCGATCCAGAGACGTTTCACGACGTGGCCCCTGATATCGAGGCCCAAGATGGTGCCGGCGTGGAGGCGAAGTTCGTCGAGGTCGTTCGCGAGCTTGACGCCCCCGGCCTTGCCGCGACCACCGACCTTGACCTGCGCCTTCACCACCACGGGGTAGCCGACACGCTCGGCGACGGCGACGGCCTCCTCGACGGTGTCGGCGACGTCGCCCGGCGACACGGCGATGCCGTAGCGCGCGAAGTACCGCTTGCCCTGATACTCAAAGAGATCCATTCACTTCCACTTTCGTTTGATTTTCAATGACGAACGACTACTCAACCGCGTTGCAACTCACGAGCGTCCAGCGTGGCCTCGAGCCACGAGCCGATCTCGTCGAGCGACGCACCGGGCGTGAAGACCCTCGACACCCCGGCGGCCTCCAGGGCGGCGACGTCGTCGTCGGGAATGATCCCGCCCACCACGAGGAGCACGTCGTCGCGACCCTGACTCTTCAAGAGGTCCACCACGCGCGGCACGAGCACGAGGTGGGCTCCCGACAGGAGCGAGAGACCGAGCGCGTCGGCGTCTTCTTGGATGACGGCCTGCACGATCTGCTCGGGTGTCTGGTGCAGTCCGGTATAGACGACCTCGAAGCCCGCGTCACGCAGCGTTCGCGCGATGACCTTCGCGCCACGATCGTGTCCGTCGAGACCTGGTTTGGCGACTACGACTCGGTACGTGCGCTCCATCAGTCACTCAGCATAGAGGCCACACCACGCACCGAAATTTGCGACGTTCTCACCTTCGGTCGAGTGGAAACCCCCGACTAGCGTTGTTAGTCGTGACGACCACCAGGGCCCCAGAGCGCGGTCCGCTGCGCGCGATGCTCTCGGCCATGCGACCGCGCCAGTGGGTGAAGAACGGACTCATCGTCATCGCGCCCGCCGCCGCCGGCACCTTGTTGCACCACGACGTCGTTCGCCAAACCGCGATCGCCTTCGCGGCGTTCTGCGTCGTGGCGTCGGGCCTCTACCTCTTGAACGACCTACGTGACGTCGAGGCCGATCGCGAGCACCCGACGAAACGCTACCGGGCTATCGCGTCGGGCCAACTGCCCGTCGCCGTCGCGGTCACCGCGGCCCTCGTGCTCCTCGCTGCCGGTTTCCTCCTCCCGCTCACGATCTCGCGCCCCCAGGACCTCTTGCTCGTCCTCGGGCTCTACGTGGTGATCTCGCTCTCTTACATCTTCTGGCTGAAGACCGTCGCCGTCATTGAATTGGGCGCCGTCGCGAGCGGGTACTTCCTGCGCGCCTACGCCGGGGCCGCGTCGTCACACATCTTCGTCTCCACGTGGTTTCTCGTCGTCATCTCTTTCGGCGCCCTCTTTCTCGTCGTGGGCAAACGCGACAGTGAGATGAAGGCCATCGGCGCGGGCACGACCAGAAAAGTCCTCGCGGAGTACACGAGTAGCTTCCTCGACTCGGCGCTGACCCTGTGCGCGACGGTGGTCGTCACGGGCTACTGCCTGTGGGCCTTCGACACCTCGAACGCGGGTCTGTCGTCGAACCACGACGCCGTGTTGCCGGTGCGCTTGAGCGTGGTGCCGGTCGTCTTCGCGGTGTTGTTCATCCTGCGCTCGGTCGAGGCCGGTAACGCCGGCGCGCCCGAGGACCTCGTGATCCACGACCGCACGGTGCAGGTGCTGCTGGTGTTGTGGGCGGCGTTGATGGTCGCTGGCGTCTACCAGTGAGTTCGACGTCACTGTCGGGTTGGGGACGGACGAACCCGTCGGTCGTGACCGTTCACACGCCACACGGCGAGGAGGACATCATGAACGAGTTCGCCGCCGGCACGCGCCTCATCGCCCGAGGGCTCGGGCGCAGCTACGGTGACGCGGCCCAGTTGAGTGGTGGCGTGGTGCTCGACAATCGAGCGCTCGACGCGATCGGTGTCATCAGTGACGACGGCGTCGTCACGCTCGGGGCCGGCGTCTCGTTCGACGAACTACTGGCCGTGTCGATCCCCCAGGGCTGGTTCGTCCCCGTCACGCCCGGCACGCGCCAAGTGACGATGGGCGGTGCCCTCGCGGCGGACGTGCACGGCAAGAACCATCACGTCGACGGGTCGCTGGCGAACCACGTCGTCTCGATGCGACTCGTCACCCCCATCGGCGCCTTCACCCTCTCACCGACCGACGACGCGGCGCTCTTCTGGGCCACGATGGGCGCCATGGGACTCACGGGCGTCGTGACCTCGCTCACGCTCCAGCTGCTGGCCATCGAGACCAACCAGATGCTCGTCGACACGACGCGCCACGCGAACCTCGAGAACGTCATGGCCGCCATGTCGAGCGGCGACGCCGACTATCGCTACTCGGTGGCGTGGGTCGACTGCATGACGCGCGGCGCCCACATGGGGCGCGCCATCTTGACGCGAGGTGACCATGCGACGGCCAGCGACGCGAAGAAGGTCGCGCTGAAGGGCCCTCGCAAGCCCAAGGTGTCGATCCCCTTCTCGGCGCCGAGCGGGCTGTTGAACCGGTGGTCGGTGCGCGCCTTTAACGAAGCCTGGTTTCGCTCCGCGCCGCGCAGCGAACTCGACGAGACGCAGTCGCTCGCGTCCTTCTTCTACCCTCTCGACGGCGTCGCGAACTGGAACCTCCTCTACGGTAAGCGCGGCTTCGTGCAGTACCAGTTCTGCGTGCCCAACGAGAGCGGCGACACCGTCGTCGACGTGATCAAGCGGCTCTCGGAGTCGCGCGTGGCGAGTTTTCTCGCCGTATTGAAGCGCTTCGGTCCCGCGAACCCTTCGCCGCTGTCGTTCCCGCAGTCGGGTTGGACGTTGGCCCTCGACCTCCCGATCGGCAGTGACGTTCTCGCGGGCGTGCTCGACGATCTCGACGAGTTGGTCGTCGCCGCCGCCGGACGCGTCTACTTCGCCAAGGACGCGCGCCTTCAGGCCGAGCACGTTCGCGCGATGTACCCACGACTCGACGAGTTTCGTGACGTGCAGCGGCGCGTCGACCCCCATGAGCAACTGACGAGCGACCTCGCGCGCCGTCTCGACCTAGTAGGAAAGTAACTATGGAAAACGCCTTCGGCCAACCGCAGAACGTCGTGATCTTCGGCGGCAGTTCGGACATCGCGCGCGCCATCACGAAGAAACTCTGCGCGGCACGTGCGCACACGGTGATCCTGGCCGGTCGCAACCAGGGGCTCCTCGACGCCGCGGCCCTCGAAGCCCAAGAGTACGGCGCCACCAAGACCGACACCGTGCTCTTCGACGCGAACGAACCACTCGACGCCGGGCGCGCGGTCGGCGAGGTCTTCGACAAGGTCGCCGACCAGATCGATCTCGTGATCATCGCCGTGGGCCTTCTGGGCGATCAAGCGCGCGACCAAGCGAGCGTGCAGGCGTCGGCCGAAATGATCACGGTGAACGTCACCTGGCCCGTCGCCGCGCTCGCGGAGATTCGCCAGCGTCTCGTCGCCCAGGGCAGCGGTCGCATCCTCGTCATGAGTTCCGCCGCCGCGATACGCGTGCGTGCGAGCACGTATCTCTACTCGGGCGCCAAGTCGGGACTCGACCGACTGTGCAGCGGACTCGCCCAGTCGTTGGAGGGCACGGGCGTCAAACTACAGCTCCTTCGACCGGCCGTCGTGCGCACCAAGATGACCGTGGGGGCCGACGAACCGCCCTTCACGACCGGCGCCAACGAAGTGGCCGAAAACGTGATGCGCGGACTGGCTAGCAACACCGACGTCATCTGGAGCCCGCCGCTGTTGCGCTACGTCTTTTTCATCCTTCGCCACCTCCCGACGCCCCTCTGGCGCAAGGTCACCGACCGCTAGGCGACTCACCCCGCGGGCGTGGTCGTCTCCTTCGCGCGCAGGGTCATCGTGTAGAAGTCGCGCGTCCACCAAGTGGCGAAGTAGCGCGAGGGCGTGCCGGCCATGGCGTTCTCCAAGCTCTGGCCGTTGCTGCCATTGATGGGCGTGTTGAGTGGTCCCGTGAAGGCGGAGAACTGGACCCAGTCGGTGTTGATGTCGAGTTCCATCCCCCGCACCGCGCCCGCGCGCACGAGGACGTTCGCGAGGTCCGAGATCGACAGGCTCGGGCCGCCCACGTAGACGAGGGCGCCGTCCTTGGTGACGCCGAGACCCGAACGCCAGACGTTGAAGCCGCCCCCGAGGGTCTTACCCCACTTCATGACGTTCGCGTTCGTCAGTCCCGGCACGGGTTTGCCGTTATCGACGACGAGGTCGAGGTTTTGGCGCACCGACGCGACTTGGCTGGACATCGACACGTCGCGACCCCACTTCCCCACCGTCATCGTGCCGTCCTTGAAGACGACGACCGACGCCGCGCCTTTGCGCAGCGGGATGATGGTCCGCCCCTCGGTGTAGTACCCGCCGTTCGCGTCGGCCATGAGAAAGCCCGCGTTGAAGGCGGCGGCGAGGTTCTCCGAACTTTTGGCGGTGATGGGCGCCGTGAAGGGGTAGGGACCGCCGCCGGGAATGGACGAGCCCGAGTAGAGCTGGGCTTGAAGGAGGATCGGGTCCATCCACGCGACGCCCACGACGTAACTCGTGTGCACCGCGTCAGGTCGAACGAACGCTTCGTACATCGTCGGGATGCCCGAGACGGTCTCGCGCCCCGCGACGTGCCACACGCCCTCGCCCGGTAGCGGCTTACCCGCGGGCGTCGGGATGGTCTTGGGTGCGGGCAGGTGTCCCGCGCTCGGCACCGTGACCTTGGTCGCGCCGGAACCAAAGGACGCGAGCGACGGCGTGCCGCCCACTTTCGCCGGGTGCAGTTTGTAGTACTCGGTCTCCACCCAGGTCACCTCGGCGCCCAAACCGTGTTGGCGTCCCCACTCCGCGAAACGGGCCTGGAACGACACGCCGTAGGACGGGTTCACCAACGCGAATCCGAGGGTGATCCCGAGGTAGGCCACCACGACGACCGTCGTGACCAAGAGGGCCACGATGACGCGGCGCCGCCAGTAGACGAAGGCGGAGTAGCGACGATTCTTGGGCGCGACCGGCGGGCGATACGCGTGCCTCGGGGAGTTCATGGGCTCCCATTCTCGCACTCCGGGCGCGACGACCCTTCAGGAGGCAAACAGATTCTTACGAACGATTTAGGCGCGATGCAACGGCGTCATGGCCAGGACCAAATGCTTCGTGCCGTGCTCGTCGAAGTTCACCATGGCGCGCGCGTGCGAACCCTCGCCCTCGACGCGAACCACCACCCCCGGCCCAAAACGGTCGTGCACGACGCGCTCGCCCGCCACCAGCCCCAACTTTTCGGCGCCCGTGGAACGAACGGGCGGCGCGGCGCCCGTGCCGAAGGCTCGGCCCTGGGTGAACTCGGTGGCGCGTCCGACGAACCCGTCGTCCTCCAGGGAGAAACTCGAGCGCCGCGTGGGCAACGTGGAGGAGAGGTCGGTCACCAGCTCCGAGGGGATCTCCTGGAGGAAGCGACTGGCGATGGCTTCGAGACGTTGGCCCCACATCGTGCGGCTCCAGGCGTGGGTCAAGATCAAGTACCGCATGGCGCGCGTGACCCCGACGTAGAAGAGGCGCCGTTCCTCTTCGAGTTCGGCGTCGTCGGACAGCGCGCGTCGGTGGGGAAAGACCGTCTCCTCAAGACCGGTGACGACGACCCCCGGGAACTCGAGGCCCTTCGCGACGTGCAAGGTCATGAGCGAGATGGCGCCCTCACCGCTGCCGAGTTGATCGGAGTCCGCAACGAGGGCCATGCGTTCGACGAAGTCGAGCAACGTGTCGTACTGCGCCGCGGCCGAGGCGAGCTCGCCGAGGTTCTCCAGTCGCGAGTACGCCTCGTCGGAGTCCTCGGCGCGCAGCGCGTCGCCCATGCCCGACTCACGGACGATCGCGTCGATCAACTCCCTCGGACTGAGGTCGTTCGTCAACGCGCGCAGCTCGTCGAGCATGAAGGCGAACTTCGCCGCACCCGCGAGCGCGCGCCCGCTAAGTCCCGCCGCGGCACCGAAGTGCGCGGCCTCGGCGAACGAGAGTCCGTGCTCGGCGGCGTAGACGCCGAGTTTGGCCTGCGCCGCTTCACCCACCCCGCGTTTGGGTTCATTGATCACCCGCCGCGCGGAGGCCTCGTCGCGAGGATTGACGAGGAGTCGCGCGTAGGCCAGCGCGTTCTTGATCTCCTTGCGGTCGTAGAAGCGCATTCCCGACACCACCCGGTACGGAACGTTCGCGCGCAGCATCTCTTCTTCCAAGACGCGGCTCTGCGCGTTGGTCCGATAGAACACCGCCAAGTCGTTCCAACCCAGACCGTGCTCGCTACGCAGTCGGCGCAGTTCGCTCGCGACCCAGCGCCCCTCGTCGTACTCGTCGCCCGCGCGGTAGAGAACGATCTTGTCGCCTTCGTCACCGTCGGTGAAGAGGTTCTTCGCGTGTCGGCTCGCGTTCTTCGAGATCACCGCGTTCGCGGCGTCGAGGATGGTCTGGGTCGAGCGAAAGTTCTGTTCGAGCAGGATCACGCGCGCGTCGGGAAAGCGAAGTTCGAACTGCAAGATGTTACGCACGTCGGCCGCGCGAAAGCGGTAGATCGACTGGTCGGAGTCACCCACCACGCAGAGGTTCCGGTGCTCGGCGGCGAGCATCATCACGAGTTCGTTCTGCACGCCGTTGGTGTCTTGGAACTCGTCGACGAGCAGGTACTTGAATCGCTGCTGATAGGAGTGAAGGACGTGCTCGTCGACCTTCATCATCGACACCGCGTTCACCAACAAGTCGTCGAAGTCCATGGCGTTGGCGACGCGAAGGCGCTTGGCGTAGAGCTGGTAGATCTCGGCGATGCGTCGGCGCTGGGGGTCGTCGCCGTACGCGTCGAGGTAGGCCTCGGGCGAGAGCATCTCGTTCTTCGCCGCGGAGATCGCCGCCGAGACACTGCGCGGCGCCAGCCGCTTCGTGTCGAGGTTGAGCTCTTTCATGATGCGCTCGACGGCCGTCTCGGCGTCGCCGGCGTCGTAGATGGTGAAGCCGCGCGCGTAGCCGAGCACCTCGGCGTGCGCGCGCAACATTCGCAGACAGGCCGAGTGGAACGTCGAGACCCACATTCGATCGGCTTCGCCCCCCACCAGGTCCACGACACGCCGTCGCATCTCGTCGGCGGCCTTGTTGGTGAAGGTGATCGCCATGATCTCGAAGGGTCGCGCGTCGCCGGTGGCGAGCAGGTGCGCGATGCGGCGCGTCAGCACGCGCGTCTTACCCGAACCGGCCCCCGCGATGACGAGCAGCGGCCCACCGCGCTGGATGACCGCGTCGCGCTGGGGGATCGTGAGGCCCTCCAACAGCGAATCGGGGTCGAGACGCGTCAGCGAATCGCTACGAGCGTTGTCCCACAGCGACTCGTCAGAGAACGATCCGCGACTCACTCCCACTCAATGGTGCCTGGCGGCTTACTCGTAACGTCGAGGGCGACGCGATTGACGCCCTCGACCTCACGGATCAAGCGGTTCGCGATCGACTCAATCACCTCGTAGGGCAAACGGGCCCAGTCGGCAGTCATGGCGTCGTCGCTCGTGACCGCACGGATGATGATGGGGTACGCGTACGTTCGTCCATCTCCCATGACGCCCACAGTACGCACGGCCGGTAACACCGCGAAACTCTGCCACAGTTCGCGATACAGCCCGGCCTTTTTTATCTCGTCCACCACGACGTGGTCCGCGTTTCGAAGGATCTCGGCGCGCTCGCGCGTCACCTCGCCGATGATGCGCACGCCCAGTCCGGGCCCGGGGAACGGTTGACGCCAGACGATCTCGGCCGGTAGACCCAGCTCCTCGCCGACGCGACGAACCTCGTCCTTGAAGAGGGTCCGCAGGGGCTCGACGAGGTCGAAGGAGAGATCCTCGGGCAGTCCACCGACGTTGTGGTGACTCTTGATGGTCGCGGCGTGACCGGACCCCGACTCGATGACGTCGGGGTACAGCGTGCCCTGGACGAGAAAGCGCGGGCCGTCGCCGTCCTTCGCGAGGTCGAGCGCGACGTCCTCGAACTCGCGGATGAAGAGTTCGCCGATGATCTTGCGCTTCGTCTCGGGATCGCTCACGCCCGCGAGGGCGCTGAAGAACCGGTCCTGGGCCTTCACGTGGATCAGGTCGACGCCGAACTGACGCGTGAACGTCTCCTCGATCTGCTCACCCTCGTTCTTGCGCATGAGCCCCGTGTCGACGAACACGCAGGTCAGTTGCGCGCCCACCGCTTTGGTGACGAGCGCCGCGGCGACGGCCGAGTCCACGCCGCCCGACAGTGCGCACAGCACCTTCTCGGAACCGACTTGGGCACGAATGGCCGCGACCTGGTCTTCGATGATCGATGAGTTCGTCCAGGTCGGCGCCAGCACGGCCACGTGGTGCAAGAAGTTGACCAGCAGGTCCTGACCGTGCTCGGTGTGCGCGACTTCGGGATGGAACTGCACCGCGTGCAGTCGGCGCACCACGTCTTCCATCACGGCCACGGGTGCCTCCGGCGTCGAGCCCGTCACGACGAAGCCCTCGGGCGCAACCGCGATGGCGTCACCGTGGCTCATCCACGCCGTCGTCGTTTCGGGCCAACTCGTCATCAACACGGTGGGCCCGTGTCGGGTGAGGGTCGTTCGTCCGTACTCGCCGACGCCGGTGTTGGCGACTTCGCCGCCGAGTTGTTGGGCCATGAGTTGCGCGCCGTAACAGATGCCCAAGATCGGGATGCCGAGATCGTAGATCGCGGGGTCGAGCGTCGGTGCCGGTACGGCGTAGACCGACTTCGGCCCACCGGAGAGGATGATGGCGCCCGGCGACTTCTTACGAACCTCCTCGGCGGTGATCGTGCTGGGCACGATCTCGGAGAACACGTGCGCCTCTCGGACCCGGCGGGCTATCAGTTGGGCGTACTGCGCCCCGAAGTCAACAACGAGAACGGTGTCGTTCAATGTCCCATGCCCACGCCTTGGGAGCGCTGCATCTGCTTGCCTTCGGTCTGGAGTGACGGCGCCAACATGATCTCGGCCTTCTGGAACTCTTTCAGGGTCTCGTACCCGCAGGTCGCCATCGACGTGCGCAGCGCCCCGAAGAGGTTCAGTCGTCCGTCGTTCTCGTGGGCGGGCCCGAGGAGGATCTCCTTCAACGTGCCACGCACTTGAGTGCGCACGCGCGTGCCGCGCGGCAACGTCGGGTGAAAGGTCGCCATGCCCCAGTGGAATCCGCGTGCCGGCGCCTCGACGGCGCTCGTGAGTGGTGAGCCGACCATGACAGCGTCGGCGCCACAGGCAATGGCCTTGGCGATGTCGCCACCCTTACTCATGCCACCGTCGGCGATGACGTGTACGTAGACGCCGGTCTCGTCGAGGTGACGCATCCGCGCGCCGGCGACGTCGGCGATGGCTGTTGCCTGGGGTACGCCGATGCCGAGCACGGCGCGCGACGTGCAGGCGTTGCCCGGTCCGACGCCGACGAGCACACCCGCGGCGCCGGTGCGCATGAGGTGCAGCGCCGCTTGGTAACTCGCGCAGCCGCCCACGATGACCGGCACTTCGAACTCACGGATGAACTTCTTGAGATTGAGCGGCTCCGCGGTCTTGGACACGTGCTCCGCCGACACGACCGTGCCCTGGATCACCAGGATGTCGAGTCCGGCGTCGATGATGGTCTTGGACATCCAGGCAGTGCGCGCCGGGGTCACCGACGCCGACGTCGTGATACCGGCGTCCTTCATCTGCTTGATTCGTTCGGCGACGAGCTCGAGCTTGATCGGCTCTAGGTACATCTGTTGCATACGGGCCGTGGCCTTGTCGTCGTCGAGTTCGCGAATCTCTTCGAAGAGAGGCATCGGGTCCTCGTAGCGAGTCCAGAGACCCTCGAGGTTCAAGACGCCTAGTCCACCGAGACGTCCGAGTTCGATCGCGGTGAGGGGCGAGATGGCGCCGTCCATGGCCGATCCGAGCACGGGCAACTCGAACTTGTACGCGTCGATCTGCCACGTGATATCAACGTCTTCGGGGTCGCGCGTGCGCCGTGAGGGCACGATCGCGATGTCGTCGAAGCCGTAGGCCTGACGAGCCGATTTGAAGATGCCGATCTCAACTTCCGCCATGAAGTCCTCCGATAGAGAACGCCCCAAAGTGAGTGAGCGTTTCTACCAATCTACTAGGGCGCTCGTCACCCCAGTCCGTGTTCGGACGACCAGGGAACCCCCGTGACGAGTGAGAGCAGTTCGGTCAACACCCTCGCCGTCGCTCCCCACACGACGTCGCCGGGCACCTTGTAAAAGTGGATCGGGAAGAAGCCCTCGTCGTCGGCGCCCGGGCGCAGGATCCTCCGACGCCAGCGCTCTTCGACGAAGACGTCGTCGGCGACGAGATCGGCGAGGGTCACGCAGAAAGCCCGATCGACCTCGGTGGGGTCGATCGTGAACTCGGGACGTCCAGCGAGGACACCGACGACGGGCCAGATCGACGACCCCGCGGCGAAGCTCACGATCGGGCTCAACCAGGCGAGGGGCGTGACGCTCGAGGGGTCGAGCCCGACCTCCTCGTGGGCTTCGCGTAACGCGGTCTCGACGGGGGTCTCGTCGCCCTCACTACGTCCCCCCGGCAGCGCGATCTCCCCACCGTGATGGCGCATGGTGAACGCGCGGCGGGTGAGCACGACGTTCGTCTCACCCTCTTCTTCGAAGAGGGCCACGAGCACGGCCGAGCGACCCGTGGTCGGTACCGGCAAGGCGTCGGCGACGAAGGAGAGCTCGTCGGGGTCGTCGGGAAAGGAGCTGCTCTCTAACAGGCGGCCCTCACGGCGCAAACTCTCCTCCACACGATGAAGGGTGAGGCCCGATTTCGCCGACGAGGGAAGCGCCGACCACGGTGCGGCGCCGCCGAGCTCGACGTCGTCGGGATCAGGGATGATTTGAGGATACTGATGCCCGACGAAACGTTCGGGTCGATCGCCAATAGGCGTCATCGTTCTTCCTCTAGGCTTGTGGTTCGTTTGACATCAAAAGTAACAAACGTTCCCCGACTCCCCCCAGGAGAATCCCCCCTTTGAAATCCCTCGCCCGCTTCTGTGTTCGCCATCGCTGGTACGTTCTCTTCGCCTGGATCGCCCTCTTCATCGTCATCAACGTGATCTCCCAGTCCCTCGGTTCCGCGTACTCGAACGCGTTCAGCCTCCCGGGCACCAACTCGACCCACGCCGAGTCGCTCCTCTCTTCGGGCTTTTCGAACCAGTCCGGCGACGCCGACCAGATCGTCTTTCAGTCCACGGGGGGCACCGTCTCGTCGCACGAGGCGACCATCCAGGCAATGCTGCAGAAGGTCACGAAGCTCCCCGACGTCGGCGCCGTCACCTCGCCGTTTTGTACGGGCACGTTCGCCACGAGCGAGAAGTTGCCCGGCGGCAAGTGTCTCGGTTCGGCGCAGGTCTCAAAGAGTGGCACCATCGCCTACGCGGTCGTGCACTTCACCAAGTCCGCGAACCATCTGACGAACCCCGAAATCAAGGCCGTGATTACAAAGGCGTCGACGATACGCTCGCGCTCGCTCAACGTCCAGTTCGGTGGCAACGCCTTCGGTCAGTTGAACTCCACGAAGGGCAGTCCCTTCGAGGCTTTCGGTCTCATCGCGACGGCCATCGTGCTGGTGCTGGCCTTCGGGTCCTTCTTCGCGATGTTGCTCCCCCTGGGCGTGGCCCTCTTCGCCCTCGGCATCGCCCTCGCCGGGGGCATCCTGCTCAGCCACGTCCTCGCTATCGCACAGTTCGCTCCCATTCTCGGCTCGCTCATTGGCCTGGGCGTCGGCATCGACTACGCGCTGTTCATCGTCACGCGATCTCGCCAGGAACTCAAACGAGGCGCCAGCGTCGAAGAAGCGGTGACGACGGCCCTCAACACCTCGGGTCGCGCCGTACTCTTCGCGGGCTCCACGGTCTGCATCGCCCTGCTCGGGATGTTGATCCTCGGACTGTCATTCTTGAATGGCGTGGCGGTCTCGGCGTCACTCACCGTGTTGATCACCATGCTCGCCTCGGTATCACTGTTACCGTCACTCTTGGCCTTCCAGAAGAGACGCGTCCTCAGTCGAAAGGAACGACGCGCCCTCGACAAGGACGGTCCCGGACCCGTCGTTATCAGTGGCCCGTGGCAGCGATGGTCGCACTTCGTCTCGCGCCATCCCCGCATCCTCACGGTGGCGGCGCTCGTGATCATCATCACCTTCGTCGTCCCCTTCTTCTCGCTCCACCTCGGTAGCTCCGACCAGGGTTCGGACCCGGCGTCGTCGACGACGCGCCAGGCCTACGACCTGTTGGCGCAGGGCTTCGGGCCGGGCTTCAACGGTCCCCTCACCATCGTGGGCGCCATTCACAACGCCGGCGACAAGACGGCGATGGAGAACCTCGACGCTTCGTTGACGACCAAGCCCGGCGTCGCCGCGGTGCAACCGCTCTTCACGAATCCGTCGGGCACCGTGGGCATTATCAACGTGATCCCCACGACCAGTCCCCAAGACGCCAAGACCGCCGCCCTCATCTCGACCATACGTTCGACGTACATCCCGGCCGCCACCTCGTCGTCGCACACCGCGATCTACGTCGGGGGCATCACGGCCATCTTCGTGGACTTCGCCGCGGTCCTGACGAGCAAGCTGCCGCTCTTCGTCGGCGTCATCGTGCTGTTGGGTTGCCTCCTGCTCATGGTGGCCTTTCGAAGCGTCCTCGTGCCCGTCGTGGCGGCGGTCATGAACTTGCTCGCGGTCGGCGCGTCCTTCGGTCTCGTTGTCGCGGTCTTTCAGTGGGGTTGGGGCAGCACGCTGCTCGGCGCGGGTACCGGACCGGTGGAGTCCTTCTTACCCATCATCATGATCGCCATCCTCTTTGGACTCTCGATGGACTACCAGGTCTTCTTGGTCTCGCGCATGCACGAGGAGTGGTTGAACACCAAGGACAACGAAGAGGCCATCATCCGAGGACAGGCCAACACCGGTCGCGTCATCTCGGCGGCCGCGCTCGTCATGATTTGCGTCTTTCTCTCCTTCGCTATTGGCGGTCAGCGCGTCATCGCCGAGTTCGGCATTGGCCTCGGAGGCGCCGTCTTGATCGACGCCTTCGTCATCCGCACCGTCCTCGTGCCGTCGTTGATGCACTACATCGGCAAAGCCAACTGGTGGATGCCCCGTTGGCTGGATCGCGTCATTCCCCACGTGGCCGTCGAGGCAACGGAGTAGCGCCACGCACGGCGCCCTTTGCTACTCGCCGCCGGCGTTCCGGAAAAGGTCTAAGAGCTCCTCTTGGGAGTGCACGCCCAGTTTCTTGAAGATGTCGGCGAGATGGTTACGGACGGTGCTCTGACTGAGGAACAACTCTTCGGCGATTCGCGGCACCCGGTCGCCTTGGAGCAGCCGGGTGAGCACACTCCACTGTCGAGGCGACAGGTCGGCGACGCCGGGCAGGGAGTAAGGATCGGGCGCGTGGGAGGCCCCCACGAGTACGCCATCGCCTTCGAACTCTCGCGCGATGCGCCAGAGTCGCTGTTCCAGACTCGCCACGCGCGCGGGCCACGCGCGCAACTCCGCTTGATCCCGCTTCGCGTCCAGTGCCATCGCGATGGCGTTGGCGATGTTGACGAGAAAGTCCTGATAGAACTCGAACGACTCGGCGTCGCCGACGTCGACGAGGACGAGACCGAAGAGATGCGCGGTCGTGCGCACCAAGAGGACGGAAGCGCCGGTCTCGGCTTCGACGGCCAACACGTCGAGCGAGTTCGGATCGTTCTGGGCGTCAACGCATCGCTGTCGTATCGACGCCAATCCCTCTTCAGGGGGAAGAACTCCACCCGTGAGGCACATGTGCACGTCGCGAACACCAGGAACTTGCAGCAGAGCGCCCCTCGTGAACTCGGCGATACGACGCTCGTCGGGCAGCGCGTCGAGGACGAGTTGGACGAGGAGGAGTCGTCCGAGAACGTTGTCGTGGTTGAGACGTTCGCTCGTGCGCTCGCCATCGAGCAGGACGTCGTTGACCACCTCGGGCGCAAGATAGTAGGGATTGCGCATGATCTGGCCGCGGATGACCATGAGCGGATGCACGCAGAGGATCTGGAAGAGCGTAAGACCGTCGAACTGCTCGGTGTCGTACTGGCAGAACGCAAGGACCGGCGTCGTTTTCACGAGGATGTTGATCGACGCCTCGTACTCCACGAGATGATCGGCGCCGGGAACTCCCCGCAACGCCCAGGCCATCTCGCCCACGGTCCTGCACCCCACGGCGTGGTCGGAACGGCTTAACTCATAGAGCTGGACGAGGTACGCGAGCATCGCCGCCGGCACGAACTCGCCCGTCGGGTAGTACACGTCCATCGCACTCACCACGTTCAGCCGCCGTAACTCTTCTCGCGAAAGTGACGCGGTCGTCTGCTCGTCGAGTGCTCGTCCCAAGAGTTCCGTCACCAGCGCGTCGGCGAAGTAGTGGACGTCTTCACCGTCTTGTAGACCGACACGCACAAAGGGGTAGATCACACTTCGCCGTTCGACTTCATCGCTGAAAAAGAAGCAGAGGTGGGTCCCCTCCGGCAGACGCTCGGGCGTGAAGCCCAGGTCCAAGAGGCGAGCGCTTTGGGCCATTCCCCGACTCCTGCCCCAAACCGGACGCCGTCTGGTAGTGCGGTCCCGTCACCGACGCACCCACTGGAATTGGCGGCGCGACCGTCGCCCTGTTACTTCGTCGAGTCAGGGCGCGGGGAAGAACTGTTCGGAGACTAACACCGCGTTCGAGAAGGTGCCTGACGTCCGTCTCTCGCGCTAAGAACCGGCGCGGTTCTCCATCGCACGTGCCCCTGAGACGCTGGCGCCGACGTTCTAACAGATTTTGATGAGTGCATGGTTCGATTCACCGACTCGCACGAACGCCACGATTATCCCTTCGAACAGCAGAACAGCCGGACTCGTAGCCCGGCTGTTCTGCTGTCTTTTGAGACGTTCGTTACATCATCCCGCCCATGCCACCCATGCCGCCGTCGCCCATGGACGCGCCAGCCGGTTCCGGCTTGTCGGCCACGATGGCCTCCGTGGTGAGCAGCAGTGCCGCGATCGAGGCCGCGTTCTGCAGCGCCGAGCGCGTGACCTTCGCTGGGTCGATGACGCCCGCCTTGACGAGATCCTCGAGCACACCGGTCGCGGCGTTCAGGCCGACCGATCCCTTGGCGTCGGCAACTTCTCGTACCTTGACGGCACCTTCGTAACCGGCGTTCTGGGCAATGTGACGAAGTGGAGACTCGAGGGAGTTCGCGACGATGCGCGCGCCCGTGGCCTCGTCACCGCTCAACGTCTCGATGAGCTTGTCGACTGACGCGCGCGCTCGAACGAGCGCCGTGCCGCCACCGGCGACGATGCCCTCGTCGATCGCCGCACGAGTGGCGCTGAGCGCGTCTTCGATGCGGTGCTTCTTCTCTTTCAGTTCAACTTCAGTCGCCGCACCAACCTTCACGACGGCCACGCCACCGGCGAGCTTCGCGAGGCGCTCTTGGAGCTTCTCGCGGTCCCAGTCGGAGTCGGTGTCTTCAATCTCGCGCTTCAGTTGCGCTACGCGACCCGAGACGTCTTCCTTCGAACCGCCGCCGTCCACCAACGTGGTGGCGTCCTTCGTCACGACCACACGACGGGCCTTGCCGAGGAGGTCCACGGTGGCACTGTCGAGCTTGAGGCCGATCTCGTCCGAGATGACCGTGCCGCCCGTGAGGATCGCCATGTCCTGGAGCATGGCCTTACGACGCTCGCCGAAGCCCGGCGCCTTCACGGCGACGGACGTGAACGTCCCGCGGATCTTGTTCACCACGAGTGTCGCGAGCGCTTCGCCCTCGACGTCCTCGGCGATGATCAAGAGCGGACGACCCGCCTGCATGACCTTCTCGAGCACGGGTACGAGATCGTGCACCGCGGAGATCTTGTTGCTGGTGTAGAGGATGAACGCGTCCTCGAGGACGGCCTCTTGGCGCTCGGCGTCGGTGACGAAGTACGGCGAGAGGTAGCCCTTGTCGAACTGCATGCCTTCGGTGAGCTCGAGTTCAATACCAAAGGTGTTCGACTCTTCGACCGTGACGGTGCCGTCCTTGCCGACCTTGTCAATGGCGTCCGCGATGACTTCGCCAATGGCGGCGTCGGCGGCCGAGATCGTGGCGACCTGGGCAATCTGGGTCTTACCCGAGACCTCTTGGCTCTGGTCCGCGATCGAGTCGACGGCGGCCTTGACGGCCTTTTCGATGCCGCGCTTCAGTCCCGAGGGGCTCGCGCCCGCCGCGACGTTTCGCAGACCTTCCTTGATGAGGGCTTGCGCGAGCACGGTCGCCGTCGTCGTGCCGTCACCGGCCACGTCGTTGGTCTTCGTCGCGACTTCCTTCACCAACTGCGCGCCCATGTTCTCGAAGGGGTCCTCGAGCTCGATCTCGCGAGCGATCGATACTCCGTCGTTCGTGATGGTTGGTGCGCCGAACTTCTTGCCCAAGACGACGTTGCGTCCCTTGGGTCCAAGGGTCACCTTGACGGCGTCGGCCAACTTGTCGACGCCCGCTTCGAGGCCGCGACGCGCGTCCTCGTCAAACTTCAATAACTTTGACATGTGTCTTCTTTCGTATTCAGAGGGAGTGACGAGCCCGGCTCGTCACGGACTACTTGGTAACGGTCGCGAGGACGTCGCGGCTGGAGAGGATCAGTAGGTCCTCGCCGTCGACGGTGATCTCGGTGCCGCCGTACTTCGAGTAGACGACGGTGTCGCCAATCGACACACCGGTGGGGATGATCTCGCCGGTGGAGTCGGTACGACGACCGGGACCGGTGGCGAGGACTTCACCCTGCTGGGGCTTCTCTTTGGCGGTGTCGGGAATCACGAGGCCCGAAGCCGTGGTGGCCTCAGCGCTGTTGGGACGAACGACGATGCGGTCTTCTAGTGGGTGCAACTTCATGGATCTTGCCTCCTGAGCAATTAGCACTCGATACTTGCGACTGCCAATTTAGCAGCCAGCGGACCCGAGTGCCAACAGGAAGCAACTCGAGACCTAATCTTCACTCATGACGCTCAGTCCCGTGCAGCGCCGCGACCTTCGTCTGCTGGCCATCTTTCGGGCATTTTCCTTTCTCGGCGACTCAATTGCCCTGATCACGCTCTATCTACGCGTGGCGCACGGCGGCCACGGTTGGATGATCGCGGCGCTCTCGGTCGCGGCGGCCCTGCCACTCGTGGCGCTCGCGCCCATCGCCGGTCACGTCGTCGACCACGTGCCGGCGAAGACGTTTCTCACCCTCCTCTGCATGCTGGAAGCCATCGTCTGTGCGGGCATGGGGCTCTGGCACGGTGACCTCGCGACCATCTCGTTGATGGGACTACTCACGTGTGGCGTCGCGTTCTCGATGCCGGGCTACTCGGCGCTCGTGCCGACACTGAGTGGCGAAGAGAACGTGGCCGCGGCCCAATCGACCCTCCAGGCCTTTCAGGGGGTTTCGCTCACGGCCGGACCCGCCCTCGGCGGACTCTTGGTCGGCGCGACCGGACAGAGTTGGCCGCTCTACATCGACGCGATCAGCTTTTTCCTCGCCGGACTCGGCACGTTGCTCCTGCGCAACGATCGGCGCCCCGGTGTCGTGGCGCCCAACGAGGAGAAGCCCGCGCGCGACCTGAGTGCCGGCGTGCGGCTCATCTTCAGCGATCCCCTGTTGCGACCGGTGATCGTCACGGTGACGGTGTTCATGCTCTCCCTCGGCGCGGTCAACGTGGCGGAGGTCTTTTTCATCACCCGCGCCCTGCACGCCAGCGCCCTCTTCTACGGGCTCGTGGGCACGAGTTTTGGCGTCGGGACCATCGTCGGTTCGCTCTGGTCGAAACGTCTCAAGCAAGATCCCCTCGGGCTCGTTCGAACGTCGCTGCTCTACATCGCGGTGATCGGCGTTCTCATCGGTGCCGTCGGACTCGTCGAACACGTGGCCTACGTCTTTCCCCTCATGGTGTCGATGGGGTTCGCGGTCGGTCTCGTGAACGTGGCCGTGTCCACCCTCTTCGCGGTCCAGACGCCCGAGGCGTTGCGCGGTCGCGTCTATGCCGCGACTGGCGCAATGTTCACCAGCGCGGAAATGAGTTCGATGGTGCTCGGCGGTCTCTTGCTCACGGCCATCGCGCCCAGGACCGTCTTTCAGTTGGCGGGCGTCTTTTCCACCGTGACCGTGTTCATCATCGGACCACTCGAACTTCGAACCAGTCATCGCGCGCACCGAGCGCAGCTCGCTCAGGGCGACTGACGATCCACGCGCCAGGACGATCCCTCGGGCTGGTAGACCATTCGGTCGTGCAGTCGGTCGTCGCGGTGCTGCCAGAACTCGAAGCGACGCGGCGTGAGGCGATAGCCCCCCCAGTTCTCGGGACGAGGGACGTCGCGACCCTTAAACTGCACCTCGAGCTCTCGCACCCGACGTTCGAGCATCTCGCGACTCTCGAGGGGACGGCTCTGGTGGCTCGCGTGCGCGCCGAGTTGGCTGCCCCGAGCGCGCGTGGCGAAGTACGCGTCAGACTCACCTTCGGTCATCTTGGCGACGTCGCCCTCGATACGAATCTGGCGACCGAGGGGCTCGCAGTACCAAAGGATCGCGGCACGGGGATTGGCGGCGAGCTCGTCACCCTTTCGCGATTCGTAGTTGGTGTACCAACCAAAGGAGTAGCCGTCGTGGTGGCGAAGGAGAACCATTCGCACGCTCGGCGCGCCGTCGGGCGAGGCGGTCGCCACGGCGACCGCCTCGGGCTCGACCATCACGTCGCGCGCGTCATCGAACCATCGCTGGAACTGCGCGAAGGGACTCGCGTCGACGTCCGTGAACTCGAGGGGAACCCATCGTTCGCTCACGTCACGTCCGTCAGGTGCCAGTTGGGACGGGCCGAGAGGTTCAAGTGGCTGGGGGCACCCGTCGAGAGTCGGTAGAGTCCCGCGGCGGCGATCATCGCGGCGTTGTCGGTGCACATAGCCATCGAGGGCACGTGACACACCAGAGCGAACTCCGCCGCCAACTGCGCCACGCCCGCGCGCAGCGCCGAATTCGCCGCGACGCCACCCGCGAGCGCGACGCCGCGCACTTCATAACGTTCGAGCGAGTGGCGAAGTTTGCGCAACAACTGTTCGCAGAGCGCGGACTGGAAGGAGGCCGCGACGTCCTCGAGCGAGATCTCGCGATGAACTTCGGTGGCGCGAACGACCGCGGTCTTCAGTCCAGAAAAGGAGAGGTCGTAGTTGTCGCCGGTCATCGACGTCGGAAGTTTCAACGCGTCGGACGATCCCGCCTGGGCCAGTCGGTCGATCTCGGGACCGCCGGGATAGCCAAGACCGAGCCAGCGCGCCACCTTGTCGTAGGCCTCGCCGGCGGCGTCGTCGATCGTCTCGCCCAGCACCTCGTGCTGGCCCGGTCCACGTTGCAGGACGATCAGACTGTGGCCTCCCGAGACCAAGAGGGTCATCAGGGGCCACTCGAGATCGCGCGCTTCGAGCAGCGGCGCGAAGAGGTGTCCTTCGAGATGATTCACCCCGACGTACGGCAGACCCCAGGCGAGCGACAGCGCCTTCGTGGTCGAGAGACCAACTAACAACGAACCAATGAGTCCCGGCCCGCTCGTCACGGCCAGACCGTCGATCGCGGGGTCACGGGGATCGAGGCCCGCGTCGTCGAGCGCGCGTCGAACGACGGGTCCGATCGTGGTGACGTGCGCGCGACCGGCCAGTTCGGGCACCACGCCACCAAAGGCGCGGTGCTCGTCGATCGAGGACTCCACCACTGAGGAAAGGACGCGAAAGTTCTCGTCCACGACGGCGGCGGCCGTCTCGTCACAGCTTGTTTCGATGCCGAGGACCAACGTCACGAGACCAGCGTAGGGCGTGGCCATTCGGCCTCAGGCGAGTTCGGCCCAGAGGATGAGGGCGTCTTCCTTGGTACGCTCGTAGTAGTTCTTGCGCACCCCCACCGGTGAGAACCCGAAGCGGAAGTAGAGCTCTTGCGCGCGGGTGTTGGAGACGGCGACCTCGAGCGTCGCGCGCTGGATGCCGCGCTCCTTGGCGACGTCCCAGGCTTCTTGCATCAACGTCGTCGCGATCCCGCGCCCTTCGTGACCGGGCAACGTGCCGATGGTGTTGACGTGCAGTTCATCCATCACGTACATCACGCCGAGGTAACCCACGATCCGCTTCTCCTCGACGGCGACGGTGTACCGGCGCGTCTCCACGTTCGAGATCTCGTCGATCAACATCGAGCGCGTCCACGGTTCGGGAAACTGCGCCACCTCTATGGAGAGCAGGTCCGGCACGTCACGGCGCTCGGCCACGCGTATGGTCCACGGACTACTCACGGGATCGTTCGCGGGTCGTGAAGTTCGCCACGGCGTCCGCGTCGCGCAGGTACAACGGCACGACGCGCGCTTGCGGCGAGCGAAGCGCACCGAGGCGCAACGCCTGGAGCGCGGGGGGCACCAGCTGCGCAAAAATCGCACCGTTCGCGACAGCGAGAAAGTCCGTCTCGTAGCGCGCGACGCCGTCACCGCTGAAGGTCACGGCGTCACCACTCGTCGACCACTGGTGCGCGACGTCCGAGGGCCGTGACACCGACGCTTCGCTCAGTGCCGTGACGTCACCATCGAGGTCGAAGGCTTGGACGAAGACCTCGCCACGCCGGCCATCGACCGCGCTCACGAGGGTTCCGCGCACGCCCCCGTCGCGCGCCCCGTAGGCGAGGAGTTCCAACGAGGTCACGCCGACGAGATCGGCGCTCGCGCCCAACGCGAAACCAATGGCCGTCGCGATGCCGACGCGCAGTCCCGTGAAGAGTCCGGGGCCACGGTCCACGACCACGCGATCGATGTCCTTCGGCACAAGCCCCGACTCGATGAGGAGATCACGAATGCCCGGCGTCAATGCTTCGGTGTGGTGGCGCTCGTCGTCGACCACGAGCGAGAGCTCCACGCCGTCGCTCGTGGCGAGCGCCACGGCGCACGCGGGGGTCGCGGTCTGGATGGCGAGAATGTTCACCGAGCCGCCCACCGGTCGAGTTCGTTGTGTCGGCCACTCGTCAGTGCGCCGCTCACCGTGAGCGTGCGACCTTCGAGGTCGTCGATCGAGAAGTCCACGTTCATCACCGCGACACCGAAGACGGACGACGCGATCTCACCCCACTCGACGAGGGCGACCCCGGACTCTTCGACCAACTCGCCCAGCGCCAGGTCCAACACCTCGGCGAGGTTGCCCACCCGGTAGACGTCGGCGTGGTGCAGTGTCGCCACCCCTCGGTCGTTCGCGCACTCGTGTTGGCGCACCATGGTGAACGTCGGACTCGTGACGCGTTCCTCGACGCCGAGTCCTCGCGCGACGCCTTGGGCGAAAGCGGTCTTGCCCGCACCCAGTTGGCCCGAGAGCAAGATGACGTCGCCCGGTTTGAGCACCGACGCGAACGCTTCGCCGGCCACTTTCGTATCGTGCGCCGTCGCGCAGTACCGTTGCCAGCTCACGCCGCCTCCAGTAACCGACGAACGACCGTGAGGTCGCTGCGCATGACGTCGACCACGCTCGGTCCCCCGCGTAGCGCGGCCGCCGGGTGATAGGTGGGGACGCCGCGGATCTCGCCGGAGCGAAAGACGTGCCCGTGCACCTGGCCGATGCCGCTCTGGTACGAGAAGAGGGCGCGACCCGCGGTGTTGCCGAGGGTCAAGATGAAACGCGGCGACACGCGGTCCAACTGTTCGATGAGCCACGGCCGACAGGTCTCGATCTCCTTGGGGGTGGGCGTCCGGTTCGCCGGCGGTCGGCACTTCACGACGTTGGTGACATAACACTGCTCTCGGGTGAGCCCCACTACTTCTTCGAGCAGCGTGAAGAGGAGCTTTCCACTGCGCCCGATGAACGGCGCGCCGCCCTCGTCCTCGGTGCGACCAGGTGCTTCACCCACGATCATGAGCCGTGCCGTCAACGGTCCCGAGCCAATGACGACCCGCTGGCGCGTGGCCGAGAGATCGCAGCGCACGCACGTCGACATCTCCTCGAAGTCGGTCACGGCCTCAGCCCACGAGCACCCGCGGCACGCGGGCCCCGATACCGCAGAGGATCTCCCAGGTGTTGGTGTCGGCCCACGTGGCCCAGTCCTCGGCCGTGATCACTTCGTCGCCCTGAGGTCCGAGCAGTACCACGTCGTCGCCGGGAGCGATCGGGTCGTCGCCCACGTCGACGAGCAGTTGATCCATGGTGACGTTGCCCGCAAGCGGGTAGCGCTTCGCGTTGATGAGCACTTCGGCCCCCGCGTCGAAGAGCCGACGGGGGTAACCGTCGGCGTAACCCAGGGGCACGGTCGCGATAGTGGCGTCGTGCTCGAGCGCGCGGCGGCGTCCGTAACTCGGGCGCTCGTGGGCGGCGACGCGGCGAACCGCAACGACCTGGGCTCGCAGGGACAGTGCGGTCTCGAGTATCTGGCCCGTCTCTTCGAGCGCGCCCGAAAGCCAGGCCCCGGGCAGGTAGCCGTAGAGCGACAGACCAACGCGCACCATCGATTGACGAGCGTCGGGGTAACCGAGCGCCCCGGCCGAGTTCGCGCTGTGCAGCACTCGCGGGGTCACGTCACGCCGCGCGAGCGCCGCGACGACGTCGCCGAACGACTTGATCTGTGCGCGCGTGAACGCGCGGTCGTCGTCGCTCGAACCATCGGCCACGCTGAAGTGGGTGTAGAGCCCCTCGAGGTCGAGAGCCGACGAGGCGCGCAGCACGTCGACGACGTCGTCGACGTCGTCGGGCGCGACGCCCATCCGGTGCATGCCCGTGTCCACTTTGACGTGCACACGGTGCTGGCCACCCAGCAGTTCGGCGGACGTGACGGCGGCCTTCGCCCCGTCGAGCGAGCCGATCGTGAGCGTGAGCTCGTTCACGAACGCGTCGCGAATCGTGTCGGGCGAAATCTCCGCGAGCAGCAGGATCGGCACGGACACCCCCTCGCCGCGCAGTTCAATGCCCTCGTCGACGATCGCGACCGCCAGGGAGTCGGCGCCCCCGTCCAACGCGGCCTTCGCCGCGAGCGGGGCGCCGTGCCCGTAGCCATTGGCCTTCACCACCGCACAGAGCGACGCGTCACCGATTGCGGCCTTCAGAGCACGTACGTTGTGCGCGATGGCCGAGGCGGAGATCTCCGCCCAGGCGGGACGACGTACTCCTTCAACGGGCACGAGCGTCGTCGTTCAACGATGAGCCCACGACGAAGGCGGCGGCCGTCACGTGCGTGTGGGTCATGGAGAGGTGGAGCCTCTCCACGCCGGCGGCACGGGCGAGTTCCTGCGCGGGCGCGTGAAGCAGGACGCTCGGCGCTCCCGCGTCGTCGGTCGTCACTTCGATCGAACGCCACGGTGCCGCGCCGATACCGACGCGAAACGTCTTCAGCACCGCTTCCTTCGCGGCGAAGCGCGCGGCGAGACGTTCGGGCCGGGCGTTCGCGTCGCGGCGCTCGCCGTCGGTGAAGAGTCGTTCGACGAGTCGAGGGTGGCGCTCGAGCGCCAAGGTGAATCGCGCCACGTCCACGAGATCGACACCGACGTTGCGCGTGGTCACTACTCCACCGTCACCGTTTTGGCCAAGTTGCGTGGTCGGTCGATGTTGCGCCCGAGTCCTCGCGCCATCGCGTACGCGAAGAGTTGTAGGGGCACGACGTCTACCATCGGTGAGAACATCGGCTCCGTCGCGGGCACTCGCAGGACGTAGTCGGCGATCGCGTCAATGGACTCGTCATCGTCGTTGGCGACCGCGACGATGCTGGCGCCACGAGCCTTCACCTCGGCCAGGTTCGACAACATCTTCTCGTGCATCGCGGGGTCCGTCACCACCGCGACCACGACGACACCCGGCTCGATGAGCGCGAGTGGTCCGTGCTTCAGTTCGCCCGCGGGGTAACCCTCCGCGTGCAGGTACGAGAGCTCCTTGAGTTTCAGCGCCCCTTCGAGCGCCGTCGGGAAACCCACGTGTCGACCGAGGAAGAAGAAGTCTCGGGCACCGAGGAGTTGCTTCGCGACGTCTTCGACGGCGGCGCGCCTCGTGAGGACCGTGGCGACCTGCGCCGGCACGGCGTTGAGACCGAGAAAGAGTGCGTCAACGTCGTTCGCGGGGACGGTGTCGCGCAGTTGCGCGAGTCGTAAGGCCAACAGTTCGAGCGCGGCCACCTGGGCGAGGAAGACCTTGGTGGACGCGACGGACACTTCGAGACCGGCGCGCGTGTAGATGACGGCGTCGGACTCGCGCGCGATCGAGGAGTCGACGATATTCGTCACGGCGACCACACGCGCACCACGGCGCTTCGCTTCACGGATTGCCTGGATCGTGTCAATCGTCTCACCGCTCTGCGAGATACCAATGACGAGCGTGCCGATCTCGACGATGGGGTCGCGGTAGCGGTACTCACTGGCGATGTCGACCTCGACACTCACCCTCGCCCAGCGTTCGATCGCGTACTTGGCGACCAGTCCGGCGTGGTGCGAGCTGCCCGCGGCGACGATGACCACGCGGCGCACGTCACGAAGTTCCTCGTCGGAAACTCGCAGTTCGTCGAAGGTGATCGTGCCGTCGCGACGGCGACGATCGAGCAACGTCGAACGAATGGCGTCGGGCTGTTCGTTGATCTCCTTAGTCATGAAGTCGTCGTGCCCACCCTTCTCGGCCGTCTCCAAGTCCCAGTCAACGGCGAGGGGGTGCAGGTGCACGGGCACGCCCTCCAAGTCCACGGCACGAAAACCCTCGGGGGCGAGTCGAACGATCTCGTCGTCACTCACGGCGTAGAAGGCCGTCGCGCGGTCGAGAATGGCTGGAATGTCACTCGCGAGATACGTCACGCCCGACGCGGTACCGACGATGAGCGGAGAGATGCGCCGCGCGGCGACGATGACGTCAGGCTCGGTCGCGTCCATCGCCGCGACGGCGAAGGCGCCGCGCACCACGAGCAAGCTTCGACGCACGGCCTCGATGAGCTCGAATCCGTTGGCGCGCGACTCTTCAATGAGGTGCGCAAGCACCTCGGAGTCCGTGCGTGAACTGAACAGGTGACCGCGCGTCTCTAGTTGTTCCTGCAGCTCGGCGTGGTTCTCGATGATGCCGTTGTGGATGATGGCGATGTTGCCGGAGCAGTCGAGATGCGGGTGCGCGTTCATGGTCTCGGGTCCGCCGTGCGTGGCCCAACGGGTGTGACCGATGCCGGAAGAGAATCCCCGCGGCGCGAGTTCGCACTCCTCGCGCAGGGCCCTCACCGACTCCGTTCCTACCGCGGTGCGCGCCCTCCAGGTCTCGCCGGGGCGCACCAGCGCTACGCCAGCTGAGTCGTAGCCGCGATACTCCAAGCGAGCGAGTCCCTCAAGAAGTGTCGCCAGAGTTTCTGAGGATCCAACGACCCCGATGATGCCGCACATGGGGCCAGCCTAACGGGACTGGTTCTTTCTACCTTTTGGTTCGAACCAACACCGAGCGCGAGGACTCGACGCCGTTACGTCGTGCACTCCTCGTTTCCATGCGATCGCGCTCAAACCACTTCTCTGCGGACAACCCAAAACTCGAGAGCTGGGCGCTGGCGAACCTGACGACACCGCCTTTCAATCGGAACGTCATCAGCCCACGAGCACGGGGCGACTGCTCTAGCATGGATGTGAGCCGTCAGAATTGTGGTTGGCGATAAGCGAGACCGAATGATACAGCCTGAAACCGACGGATGGAAGATCGTCTTCATTGTTGGTTCGTGCTTGATCGTCACTTATTACATCTTCCCCAACGCACTAAATCAAAACACGACGTACTCGTTCCTGGGTGCCGCGTCCGTTGTGTGCATCCTCGTGGGCGTCAAGACGCACCGTCCGAAAGAACGCCTCGGTTGGTACCTCATCGCTCTCGCCGGCGCGTGCTTCGCCGTGGGCGACAATGTTTACTACATTTACAGCTACATTCTTCACGAGACCGCTCCGTACCCGTCCTACGCTGACGCGTTCTACTTGGCTGGCTATCCCTTTCTCTTTGCGGGTGTCCTGCGTCTCACCCGTCAACGGGCCACCAGTTCCTCGCGAGAAGAAGGTGCCGACGCCCTCATCGTCTCGCTCGGCGCGTTGGCCATCTCGTGGCAGTTCCTCATGAGTTCGTACGTCCACGACTCGACGTTGACCACCTTCGGAATGGCCGTCAACTTGGCCTACCCAATAATGGATATTGGCTTGATTTTCATCGTTTTCCATGCGCTGCTCTTCCGGCAACAGAGGTTCGTGGTTCACCGACTCCTCTCGTCGGCGATTTTGGTCATGTTTCTCGGCGACTTCATTTATGACCTCTTGGTCCTGCACCACAACTACGTCTCAGGGAGTTTCGTCGACGCGTTCCTCCTCGCGGAGTACGTGCTCATCGCGGCCGCCGCACTGCACCCGTCGATGGCCGAAGGAACGCTTCGGGTCGAAGACACTGAGGTCACGAGGAAAGAAACGGAGACCATAGCTCGAAGTCGGATACCCTACGTGCTGCTGCCCGGGTTTATTCCTCCCACCATTCTCGTCGTCACCACCTCGTTCCACCTGTCCGTCGACGTTCTCGCCATGTCCGTTATTTCCGTCGCGGTCTTCGCGGCCATCGGCCTGCGAGTGTTATGGATGTTTCAACGGGTGAGGAGTCAATCCCTCAAACTAGAAGACGGCCTCGCACGACTGGAGATCTCGTTCTTGCACCGAGACAAACTCGAAGAGGATCTGCGACATCAAGCACTCCACGATCCATTGACCGGACTCGCGAACCGAATACTCTTCGAGGACCGGCTCTCCCAGGCGTACGCGCGGACCTCTCGTAAAAGTGGAATCGGCGCCGTCATGATGCTCGACCTAGATGACTTCAAAGAGATAAACGATTCTCACGGCCATCTGGCAGGAGACAAACTCCTCGTCGAAGTTGCTCGTCGATTAGACGCGGTGACTCGCCCGTCCGACACGCTCAGTCGATTTGGGGGAGACGAGTTTCTCTATCTCACCGAAGGACTCACGAGTGAAGACGAGGTCCATCAGATAAGCAAGCGCCTGTTAAGGGAATTTGACCGAACATTCACAATTGACGGATTCACCATCGAACAGCGCGCCAGTGTGGGCGTCGTGATATGTGATTCGACGAGCTTGAGCAATGACGACTGTCTGCGCGACGCGGACGCCGCCTTGTATGAAGCGAAGCGCCACCACCGAGGCAGTTGTGTCTTCTTCACGCCGGACTTGCATCGACGAGCGATGAGAAGTTTCTCACTCACTCAAGATCTCCGTCACGCCCTTCGCGACGGAGAGATCTCAATGCACTTTCAACCTATTATCAACTTGGCCTCCGAGGAGGTCGACGGCTTTGAGGCACTGATGCGCTGGCGCACCAGTGAAGGCGAGTGGATCGCGCCCGACGACTTTCTTCCCTTGGCTGAGCGCAGCGACCTCATCGTGGACCTCAACCTTCTCGCGTTGCGCCAGTCCATTTCCGCCGCGAGCTCGTGGGCACGACGGGGCCCTCGTGGCACCTCGCCTTTCGTTAGTGTCAATCTCTCACCGCGACAACTCGCCCAACCAGACTTGGTGTCAATCATCCAGGAAGCGCTCCAAGAGAAGAGCCTCGCACCGGAGAAGCTCGTCATTGAACTCACCGAGCACACCGCGCTTCACGACATTGGCAAAACAATGAGCATTGTCGAAGATCTCGAACACCTCGGCATCAAACTGGCCATCGACGACTTCGGTACCGGGTTCTCCTCTCTCTCGCATCTCACCCTTTTAAATCCAAAGATCCTCAAAATCGATCGGTCGTTCGTCAGTCCACACCACGAGGACCCTCGTAACGCCACGCTCCTCGAGACGATCGTGGCGCTCGGACATGCCCTCGACATGACCGTGCTCGCCGAGGGCATCGAGACGCACGATCAGTTCCATCACATCAAGGAACTCGGGTGTGAACTGGGCCAGGGTTATTTGTTTTCGCCCGCCGTAGCTTTGTCGGGAGTGCAGAGCCTCTTCGATCGGGCTCTCGTCAAGGGCTCGATCGACCCCGCGGCGCTCGACGGAGCCTACGAACCGTAGAGCGATTTGATCCGTTCGCTGAAGACTTCGACGAACTCAGCATTCAAGGCCTCGATCATGATGCGAACGAGTGGCTCGGTGCCCGACGGCCGCACCAAGAGCCGGACGTCGTTGCGTTCGACTTCGTAGACCGTCAAAAGTTCGTTGAAGAGCGACTGGACCACGTCGTCGCTGAAGTGTTCGATCGACACGCTGAAGAGTTCTTGGGGCACCCGGCGCCACGCGCCGCCGGCGAGTTCGGCCAACGATCCCCGTCGAACGAGCAGTTCCGCCAAGAGCAGCCCGGTCAAGAGGCCGTCACCGGTCGGCGCGAGGTCGCGAAATATCACGTGACCTGACTGTTCACCGCCCAAGATCCACGACTTCTCTTCGAGCGCCATCAAGACGTTGCGGTCCCCGACGTCCGTCTCTTCGATCTCGATACCCGCGACGTCGAGTGCGCGGTAGAGGCCGAGATTGCTCATCGACGTGACGGCGACGCCCCCACCCAGCACGTCACGTTCCTTGCGGTCAAGAGCGAAGAGCACGATGAGGTCGTCACCGTCGCGCACGGTCCCCTCGGAGTCCACCGCGATCAATCGGTCGGCGTCGCCGTCGAGTGCGAGACCGAGGTCCGCACCCGCGACGCGAACGGCTTCGACGAGGCTTTCGACGTGGGTCGATCCCGCGCCTTCGTTGATATTGCGACCGTCAGGTTGGTCGTGAATCATGGTGAGTCTCGCGCCCGTCGAGGCGAAGAGTCCGTGGGCCACGTGCGAAGCGGCGCCGTTCGCGCAGTCCACGACCAGCGAGAGCGACGAGAGGTCCGCGGGGGCGAGTTTGCGCAAATGGGTCACGTAGTCGTGTTCGGCCGATTCATCGATGGCGACGTCGACGAAGTCGCTGGTGTCCGGACTCTCGGCGACGTTGAGCGCACTCTCGACGGCCGCCTCGGTGGCGTGGTCGAGCTTGGCGCCCCCAACGCCAAGGACCTTCAGCCCGTTGTCGTAGTAGGGGTTGTGCGACGCCGACACGACGACGCCCGCGCCGCCGCGCTGTTGCGCGATGACCGCGACACCCGGCGTCGTGAAGTAGCCGAGATTGACGCCGAGCGCACCGCCGTCGCGCAGTCCCGCGAGCACTGCGGCAGCGAGGGGTGGCGAACTCTCACGCGTGTCGTAGCCCACGAAGACCGGAACGGAAAAGACACTGGCCACGGCACGTCCGAGTCGATACGCCAGATCGACGGTGATCTCGTCGCTCGCGCGCCCTCGAATGCCGTCCGTGCCAAATCGCACGGGCATGACCATTAACGCTTGGAGTACTGAGGAGCCTTGCGGGCCTTCTTGAGACCGTACTTCTTAGTCTCCTTCTTGCGCGCGTCGCGCGTGAGGAGTCCGGCCTTCTTCAGCGACGGACGAACACCCTCGTCGAGCTTCAAGAGCGAGCGAGAGATGCCGAGGCGTAGCGCGCCGGCCTGACCGGCGACGCCGCCGCCTTCGATGGTGGCGTCGATGTCGTAGGTCTGCTGGGCGTCGATGAGACGAAGCGGCTCCATCACCATCTGACGGTGCGTCGCCGACGTGAAGTAGTTGTCAAAGGCACGTGAGTTGATGGTGATCGTGCCGGTGCCGGGACGAAGACGAACGCGTGCCACGGCCTCTTTGCGTCGGCCCGTGGTCTGGGTGAGAGGAATGGTCACGAATACTCCTTAACCGCGGCGAATCGCCGAGGTGTCAAAACTCTTGGGCGCTTGCGCCACGTGCGGGTGCTCGGCGCCGGCGTAGACGAACAGCTTGTCCATCTGCGCGCGACCGAGACGATTCTTCGGCACCATGCCACGAATGGCGTCGGCGACGAGCTTCTCGGGGTTGGTGTCCATCAAGGTCTGCCACGACGTCGCGCGCAGGCCGCCCGGGTAACCCGAGTGGTGGTAGTGGAAGTTCTGCGCCGCCTTGTTGGCGGTGACGACCACCTTGTCGGCGTTCACGATGATGACGTAGTCGCCGGTGTCGACGTGCGGTGCGTAGAAGGTACGGTGCTTACCGCGCAGCAGTGAGGCGGCGACGGTGGCGACGCGGCCGAGGATGAGACCCTCTGCGTCGATGACGAGCCACTCACGCGTCAGCTCACTCGTTTTTGGTGAATACGTCTTCAAGGTTCTTCCTTCATCGAAATCTTCGGATCAGCCCCAACGGGGTCCGAAGGGACTCTCCATCCTACGAAATTTCGGCCCGGCTAAGCAAGTTCTGTCGCTCTGACCTCGAAGAGCGAGAATCCGTCGCGATCGTGGCCTTCCGGTCCTTCACGACCGCCCCGCACCTTCCAGCGTACTTCTGTCGCCTTTTCCCACTGCCACCAGCCGTCGGCGCCTATTCGGCCATCCACTGTCGCCCGTCGATGAGCTCGCGCGCCGCGTCAAGGTGGCCCGCGTGACAGGCCGTCTCGGTGATCACGTGGAAGAGGATGGACTCCACGTCCGCCACCGTCCAAGTCTCCCACCAATCGTGACGCTGGGCGGGCGGTGTGTCGAGTGGCGTCTTTCGGATGATGACGTTGGATCGCTGAATCTCATCACGGTAGAGGTTGAAAACCTCTTCACCCGTCTCCTTGGGCCCGACGTCCCAATCTCGATTGTGGTCCAGCGAATTGAGCGCGAAGAAATCGAGTGACTCGCCCGCGGCGATGCAGCGAAACCAGTAGTGCTCGACGCCGAGAGCGAGATGCTTCACCATCCCGAGACAAGTCCACCCGGAAGGGAGCACGGGACGGCGAAGCTGCTCGTCCGTTAGATCATCGAGAATACCGAGCACGTGCTTGCGCTGGTCGTCCAGCGTCTCGATCAAGAGTTCTTTGAGGTCGCTCACGGGAAAATCGTAATCGTGATGGGGCGCGTGTGTGAGAACTACCAGATCCTCACGCGCGACGATGGATCGAGCCAGAGCGCGTCGCTCGGCGTCACCGCGAACGCGTCATAGAACTCGTCAATGTTGCGCACGATCTGATTGCAGCGGAACTCGGCCGGCGAGTGGGGATCGATCGCCAAGCGGCGCTCGACGTCCTCGGTCCTCGTCTGATCACGCCACGCTTGCGACCACGAGAGGAAGAATCGCTCGGCGCCGCTGAGTCCCTCTACTTCGGGCGGCGCGTGACCATCAAGCGACAAGAGGTACGCCCTCCACGCGATCCCGAGGCCACCCAGGTCACCGATGTTCTCGCCAATGGTGAGCGCACCGTTCACGTGCAGTGCCGGGGTCTGACTCGGTGCGAGCGCGTCGAACTGATCGATGAGTGAACGAGTGCGTTCTTCGAAGGCGGCTCGGTCCGATGCCTCCCACCAGTCCGTGAGACGTCCGGTGCCGTCAAACTTTGAGCCCTGGTCGTCGAAGCCGTGGCCGATCTCGTGGCCGATCACGGCGCCGATGGCGCCGAAGTTGGCGGCGTCGTCGCGGTCGACGGCGAAGAACGGTGGCTGCAGAATCGCGGCCGGAAAGACGACTTCGTTGAACCCGGGGTTGTAGTACGCGTTGATCGTCTGGGGTGTCATGAACCACTCGTCGCGGTCGATCGGAAGGCCGACCTTGTTGAGTTGACGGTCAAATTCGAACGCGGTCGTCGCGCGTACGTTCGCGATCAAGTCCGCGGGATCGATGTCGAGCGATGAGTAGTCACGCCACCTCACGGGATAGCCAATCTTCGGCGTGAAGGCGTCCAACTTCTCGAGCGCGCGTCGTCGCGTCTCGGGACCCATCCACTCGAGCGTCGTGATGCTCTGTCGATACGCCTCAACGAGATTCGCGACGAGCGTGTCCATGCGCGTTTTGGCCTCCGGTGGGAAGTGGCGCTCGACGTAGATCTTGCCCACCGCCTCGCCCATCGCCGCCTCGACGAAGGAGACGCCGCGCTTCCAGCGCACTCGAAGTTCCGGCGCACCGGTGAGGGTGCGTCCGTCGAAGTCGAACAACTCCTCGACGAAGGCCTTCGCCAGATAGGGCGCGTCGCCCCTGATGACCTGCCACGAGAGCCAGTCCTTCCACGCCCCGAGATTTTCCGGGTTGAAGAGCGGGGCAAGGGCACTCGTGAAACTTGGTTGACGCAGCACCACTTCGTCGAAAACCGCCGCGGGAACACCGAGCGCGTCCGACCACTCACCCAAACTCGACGACTCGGCCTCAACCCCCGGCACGCCGAGTCGAAAGAGGTCCAACGCGTCACCCCACCGCACGAGGTTGTACGTCTTCTCGCTGTCGCGCGAGGCGACGTTATCCCAGTGGCCAGCAGCAATCGCGGTTTCGAGGACGAACACACCGTTCGCTCGACGCGCAGATTCGCTCAGACCGGCCAACTCGAACATCTTCGCGACGTGGGTAACGAAGGCCGCACGCACCGGGGCGAAGTGCTCTTCGCGATAGTAGCTCTCGTCGGGCAACGAGAGGCCCCCTTGCTCGAAGAAGGCGAGGTAGCGCTCGGGATCGCCGGGATCGTTATCGACGAACACGTCATAGAAACCAGAGGTCCCTTGGCGTTGCATCGCTCCGATGCTGCGCAAGAGTTCCGCGATCGACGTCACGCGCGCGATCTCTTCCAAGCGTTGACGCAAGGGCTCGGCGTGCAGCATCTCGATCCGGTCCTCGTCAAGAAAACTCGCGTAGAGATCGCCAAATTTCCGTGCTTCCGAACCCAAGGGCGCCGAGCGCGCTTCTTCGATGATGTCGCGAATCGCCCTCTCTGACTCTTCATAGAGAATCATGAACGTGCCGTAGTTCGACTTGTCCGACGGAATGGAGGTGCGGGCTATCCACCGTTCGTTGACGAATCGAAACAGATCGTCCTGTGGACGGACTCTGTCACTCAAGTCGTCGAGTGAGATACCGGACACAAGTGGACCATCAGCCATGATGGGGAGTTTACCGAGCGGCCCATTGCGCACGTTCGGCGACGCCGTCGTACGCCTACGTGTCAGTTGGCGTTGTCGAAGGGTCGTCGCCGTCGACGCGAGACGAACGCGGACTCGGCGAATCGGAAGAGAACCCGCTCGGCGTTCGTTGCGGCGGACGGTGCGGTGACTCAGTAGAGATTCGCAGGTATGGACGGGGTCCCGACCACGGCGCCGGAGGCGCGACGATGCGCGCCGCGAGTCGGTACGCGACTTTCTCGTAGTTGACGCGCCAGCCCACGAAGTCGGGCCACGCTTCTTCGGCACTGCGTTCCATCTCAAAACCCGTCTCTCGCATCATGGTGACCGCTTCGTCAAACTCCGCGAACGTCAATTGAATCGGACCGGAAGGGTCGGGGTCGGAATCGACGTCCCAGCCGAGCGTCACGCCGATGCGCGTGAGCGCGGTGAAACCCATACGAAGACAGAGCCGCGCCTGTGACGACGCTCGAGTCGGCGCCAACGCGAGATGCATCGCGGCGGCGTCGAGCACCGAGAGGAGTCCAACGAGCCACGAGTACCAGGGCTCGGGTGAGCGAAAGAGGAGGAGGACTGGGTACGTCGTGTGACTCTCCGCGAGATCGGCTGACCACTCTTCCCACGTCGCGTAGAAATCGGGCAAGGTGTCGGTGATGCCGACGATCTGATGGCGCATCAAAATCTCCGGACCCCACGCGGGCACGCCCGACCTACTTTCGAGGAGAGCTACCAAACCTTCACGTCGGTTGAAGGCGGCGTAGAGGCTCGGCAGGTAGGCGATCTGCAGCGTCACGACGATGACCCACGTCGCGCCGGCAGTGATGTCGAGGGCGATGTTCGCCGGACCACCCAGGTGAATCGCTCCCACGGTGAAGAGGCTTGTCGTCGCTTGAAGCATCGCGTGGGCGAAATCGTGGGTCGTCGAATACAACAGCAGCGCAAAGCCGACGATGAATCCTGCGGCCCACGTGAGAAGTTGCGCCGCGATGCAGACGGGGCCCGTGGGCGCGAGAATGGCGTCTTTCGCTTCGTAGCGGGCAACGACCTGAGATAGTCCAATGAAGGCGAGGCGAACCAGTGAATTCACTTTGAGCGAAATCCGCTCAAAGCCACGCGGTCGACGGGGAAGCACGAGGGCGAACAGCACGTTGGCGGCGACGATGAGGTTGACAATCGTCCCCACGACGAAAAGGAATTCACTCACGAGGAATGCCTCATCGAGCGACGCACCGCAAAACGGCTCCGATGGGGAGTGAGATCTGGTCGTCGAGCACTACGCACCTTCCCTAACGGCTTCGTGTGGCGATGATAGGGCGTTACCACGTCTTCGCACAACGCCAGCGTCTCGAGGCTGGCACTCCCAAGAAGACGCTCACCGGGTTCGCGAGGCGAACCTTCCGCTCACTTCGAGTCTGGGTATCCGACACCCACGAGCGCGAGACCCCCGGCGGGCGCCGCCTGCGGGAGTTGGTAGCGGCTAAAGCTCTCGAGACGTGCCCCTACGACGTCAACGTCGAGATCCCCTTGACCAACGGCGACCATCGTGGAGACCAAGCAGCGCACCATGTTGTGACAGAACGACTGTGCGCGGATCGTGAGACGCACCACCGGCGCGTGACGAGGACTCATGACCCACTCGTCCTCGAGTCGCTCCCACCGCGCGACGAGCACCTTTCGAAGCAGTGGCTCGTCCGCGGTGGCGTTCGTCGGTCGCCGACAGAAGGCTCGGAAGTCGTGCGTGCCCACGACACTCTTTGCGGCGCGATTCATCGCGCGCAGATCGAGCGGGCCCTCGACCGACCAGGCCCAGGCGTTCGTGGACTCGAGTCCGGGCGGGCGCGACTCGAGAACCAAGTAGCGATACTCGCGCCACGTCGCGGAGAATCGCGCGTGAAAGTCGCTCGCCACGGGCTCGGCCCGTAGAATCTGCACCCGACCGCGGAGCTGTTTGTTGAGCGACGTCATGAGTCGCTCACTGTCGAGCGAGCGAACCTTGGTCACGACCGGAAGATCGACGTGGACAACTTGGTTGAAAGCGTGCACGCCGGCGTCAGTGCGGCCGGCACCGACGATGATCGGTTCATGTTCAAGACGCAGCGTCTTCGCCAAGATGGCGCGAAGTAACCCCACGACCGTGTCGTGCTGAGGTTGGTAGGCGAAGCCACTGAAGGCCTGGCCGTCGTAGGCCAGGTCGAGACGCCAGCGTTGCGTCGCGCCTAGTGGATCAGACGAATTCAATGCGCGCCATCGGGGCGTTATCGCCCTGACGCGGCCCGAGCTTCAAGATGCGCGTG
>Ga0208357_1000090_pt1 | contig 66862 bp, 58 predicted proteins | sample NGESurdeep092012_6_FD_184487 | JGI IMG/M metagenome (GOLD analysis project Ga0208357, IMG submission 184487) | Arctic peat soil microbial communities from Barrow, Alaska - NGEE Surface sample F52-2 deep-092012 (SPAdes) | ecosystem: Environmental > Terrestrial > Soil > Wetlands > Peat ...
GAGCCTCGCTCAGCAGTTGGCAATGACACGCGGAAGGGAAGCCCGGCACCTGTCGGGCCGAACAACTCCGTGAGGAGTGCAGCATGAGTGGGCTCACTAAAGATCACTCGGTTGCAACGGTTGTGACGACAGAACCGAGTGGAAACTCTTCGCGCCCCTTGGCGCTCAGTCGCCACACGCTCTTGTGTCCTTGCACGGTCCACTGCGTCGGACCGCCAACGAGCGCTGTCTCTTCGTCGACGCCGTACACCGTCGTCGTTGATTCATCGGGAAGGACGAAGCGTGTCAAGAGGTCGGGTATCCGCGCGGCGAAGGCGTCAAAGTGAGGAATGATGCCAAGATTCGCGAGTAGGCCGAGTCCCGGAGTACTGCCTTTTCGTGGATGACGCAGAGACGGGATCCACGACCCAAGCGCCATCGCGCCCGCGCTACAACCAGCGAGTGCCGCACCACTTCGCCAGGTCGCTTCTATGGCTCGCCACACTTCGGTGTCGCGCAACGTCTCGGCCAAGAAGTGAGGGTCACCGCCAGAGAGGTAGATCAGTCCCGCGCCGGCAATCATGTTCGCGAATTCCGGGTTGTCGGCGTCGGCGCGATCATTCACCGGCACAATGATTGGCTCAACGCCGAGTCGCGTGGCCTGCGCCCTGCCGAGCTCGTGCCAGCGTTCGACAACGGCGGGACCGTCTTGCACGGCGGCGGTTGCGAGTTGGACGTAACGAGGAGCTCGACCGGCGAGCAGGCCAGCTTCCACCTCGGCCATTTGGGGGAGGTACTCGCCCGAACCGACGAGCGCAATCGGTCCGGGACCTACGTCAACGGCCATCAGGGCCTAGCGGAATGTGAGAGAGGGAGGGAAACTGGTCCGTCGCAGTCATTTTGTCAATCTATCTTGCAATGACCCGACTCAATCAATGGGCACGATATTTCAGTCTCAAGTCGGGCGCCCGTTCAGTGCTGACGCACGGTGGTTTTTATAACGAGGACGACGTTATGCGACACCGCAACCCGGGGCTGCAGATTCTCGCTCAGCTCGTCCAGAAACTCGCCTCAACGAATGAAGGCTCTAACGCCAACTCGACGTTGGCGGGCTATTACGCGAATGCCAGAACTTTGCGGCGGCTCGCACAACGACGACGGCTACTGCGGCAAAGACGAACGACCCGACGATGTCACGTGGATTGTGGATGTGTGCAGCCACACGCGCCCAACTCACGAGAAGTGCGTTCACGAAGAGGACTATTGCGACGCGTTTTGAGTACAAGAACATTGTGAATGCAAGAAAAGACGTCAACAGCGCGTGATCCGAAGGGAAGCCGTTGTCGGCCGCATGGGGAATGATCGGAATTAGGTGGTGCGTGACAAAAGGACGTGGGTCGTAGTAGAGATGTCCGGCAATAATGGCCATCGCTTCTGCCAAGATGCCGCCGACAATGAGCTGGTACGCGAGGGAGATTTTCTTGCTGGTCTTGGCGAGTAGCCAGTACGCGCCAACCACGACGATACTGATGAAGACGAAGTATTCGCCGACAAACTTGATGAGTCCGTTCACGAATGCAGTCTACGTAGTTCCTAGAAGAAGGCCCGACAAAGGTCGTAGATCTCTCTCGGTACTTTGCGCTTGCCAATCGTCACGGTGGATAAGGGAACCAGGACAACGTTGTCGTCTCGCACGACGGGGATCGTGCCGAACTTCCCCGCGAGCACCGCTTCGTAGGCCGCGGCGCCGACACGCGTCGCAAAAATGCGGTCGTGGGCCGTTGGACTGCCACCGCGTTGAAGGTGCCCGAGCACAGTGGTGCGAACTTCAAAGCCTCCGCGCTCTTCGAGTTGCGCGGCCACGAAAGGACCCACGCCACGCGTGGCAAGACGAACGCCGCCCACTCCTTCGCTTGAGAGTTCACTGAGTTCGACCCCACCCAACGTCTCTAAGTTGACGCCTTCGGCGACAACGACGATTGAATAGACAATGCCGGCGCTACGGCGTCGATTGATGTGCTCAACGATTTCGTCCATCGTGACGGGGAACTCGGGGATAAGAATCATGTCAGCGCCCCCGGCGAGGCCTCCTAGGGCCGCGACCCAACCGGTCGATCGTCCCATGGTCTCCACCACGATGACGCGGTGGTGCGAGATAGCCGTGGTGTGCAAACGGTCGAGGGACTCAGCGACGATATTGATCGCGGTATCAAAGCCAATGCAGTAGTCAGTGCCCGGAAGATCGTTGTCAAGAGTTTTGGGTACGCCGACGATGGGCGCGTCGCGTTCGGCTAACCAGTTTGAGATGCGATGGGTACCGTCACCACCGATGGCGATAAGCGCGTCGAGATGCTCACCGATGGCCTTAAGCACGAGATCGCGCCCGCCCTCGGGCTTGTCGAGATTAAAGCGCGCCGTTCCAAGCAACGTGCCGCCTTGACCAATGACACCGCGAAGATCGGACATGCAGAGAGAATTACCCTGAAACTCGCCGGCGAGTCCGGCCCAACCGTTGGCGATACCAATTACGTCGTGCCCGTCGCGAAGTGCCATTTCTCCGATAGCTCGAATGGCCGCGTTTAGTCCGGGCGCGTCGCCACCCGCGGTTAAAACACCGATACGCATTCAAACTCCCTCACCAGACCCGTGCACAGTCTACGAGAGCTTGTTCACTCATTTTGGAGCGGACGAGATTGTGGCTACGAGCGCGACGCCAGTCACCAAGCGACTTCGGGCTGGCCAACATAACGCCTGAACCAACTGGGTAATCCGAAGGTTAAATCTGTGACAAAAGTGTGTGCATTCGGGTCTTTTCACGTTGAACTCCAAAAATCCTTTGGTAGTAAATAGGCATGCACAACACTTTGTTGCTCGTTATCGTCGTGCTCGTTGCGCTGGCGTTCGACTTCACGAACGGCTTTCACGATACGGCCAACGCCATCGCGCCCACCATCGCGACGGGTGCCTTGAAGCCTCGCATGGCCGTCGCTCTCAGTTCGGTATTCAATCTCGTGGGCGCGTTTCTGTCGCTCAAAGTTGCCGCCACCATTGCGAGTGCGTTAGTTGCGCAGAACCTCGTCACGTTGCCCGTGATTTTCGCGGGTCTCATAGGGGCCATTGCCTGGAACGTCACCACGTGGTACTTCGCTATTCCTTCGAGTTCGAGTCACGCACTTATTGGTGGGGTCATTGGCGCGATGCTCGTGCTGGGTGGCGGACATTCGGTGCTCTGGAGTGGACTCGTCTCGAAGGTCATCATTCCAGCCGGCCTCGCCCCGCTCGTCGCGTTAGTAGCCGCGGGCGTGGCGCTCTACTCGGCGCGTCGACTCACTGCCAAAGTTGACCGAGAGACGTCGACCTTCGGTTATCGAGTGGGTCAGATTGGATCGTCGTCGCTCTTGTCCATTGCGCACGGTACCAACGACGCGCAGAAGACGATGGGCATCGTGACACTCGCTCTTATTGCGAACGGGACTCTTTCGTCAAACTCCTCAACGCCAGCTTGGGTGGTGATCAGTTGCGCGGTCGCCATTGCGCTCGGAACGTTCTTTGGCGGATGGCGCATTATTCGCACGATGGGTAAAGGATTCACCTACCTCACGCCCCAGCAGGGTTTCGCCGCGCAGATCGCTTCTTCCGCCGTCATATTGACCTCGTCACACATGGGACTACCACTTTCAACCACACACGTCGCGACGGGATCGATCGTCGGCGTGGGCGTCGCGACACCGAACCAGCCTGTTCGCTGGCGCCTGGTTCGTGACGTAGCGCTGGCTTGGATCATCACGTTGCCCGCCGCCGCTCTCTTTGGCGCTTTCTCGTACTACTCCGCGCACGTCATTGGCGGAACGTTTGGCGTGATGGTGCTCGCGCTCGTCGCGGCCGCGTACGCCACGTTCCTTGTTCGCCGGTCTCGTCGCAGTGTTGTCAACGCGACGAACGTGAACGACGTGTGGGGCGATCCCGTTGAGGTCGCTGAAGTAAAAACGGTCGTTGCGGCGTAGCTCTCGACGGTGATCTAGTTCGTGACGTCAACACCCCTCGTCGACTGGTCGCTCTTGGGCCACGTGATACTGGTGTCGCTCTTGGCGGGCGTGGGTATCGTGGCCGTCTTTTCGATTGGCCTCGTTGGACTTTCGTTCGCTCGAAATACCCAGATGCGTCGCGGTATTCGCACGTTGAGCGTGGGGCTGTCAGTGGTGATGACGGGCGTCTTGATTGCAGTGTTGTGGTGGGGTTTTGTACACATTACGACCAAGTCGTAGCGACCGCTCGTCGCTACGACTTCTACATTGATTGACGTCTATTAGGCGAGTGCCTCTTGGCGAGCAACGTCAACGCGCGTGAAGAGAATCGTGAGCACGAAGCTCAAGACCAGGGCCACGAGCACGCCGAGGTTTGCGTACGCCCACGCGCCCGTCTTGCTGCCGAGTCCGAGCGGGCTCAAGAGGTATCCCTGCCAGGTCAACCAGGTCGCCGCCGTGTTCGTCACGAGTCCGAGTCCAATGAAACTCGAGAGGATCGTGATGGCGACGGGAATGAGACGGACGTCGCCGTAGCGACCCGTGCGCTGAAAGAGTTCATCCTCCGCGTAGTTCTTTCGGCGAAGCGCCAAGTCACCCAAAAACACACCACACCACGCGGCAATCAAGACACCCACGGTGATCAGGAAGCCCTCGAACTGGTAAAGGAAGTTCTGCTTCGCAAAAACGATGTAGATCGTGCCGAGCACCATAATCACGCCGTCAACACCCGCTGCTAAGTAGCGAGGAATCTTCAACCCCGCCGCTAAAAGAGCGAGACCCGAGGAGTAGATGTCCAGCACAGAACCTCCGACGAGGCCCAGGATGGCCACGATAACGAATGGCACAAGGAACCACGTTGGCAGCAAGTTCGCGAGTGCACCAATCGGGTCGTTGGCTACGGCGCTCGAGAGAGACTTTGACGAACCCGCCAACAACAGTCCAAAGGCGACCAGGATGACGGGCGCGATGGAGCCACCAAGTGTGGTCCACCACACCACGCCGCGCGACGAAGCGCTGCGGGGAAGATAACGCGAGTAGTCAGCCGCCACGTTCACCCAACCGAGCCCAAAGCCCGTCATGACAAAGACGAAGGCGCCGATCGTCGCTTGAAACGAACCACTGTGAAGATGGCTGACGACGTGCCAACTGACGTGCTTAATGGTGAGCCCGATAAAGACAATCGTCAAGACGCCGGTCACCACTGTGATGACGGTCTGCATGCGCATGATGAGATCGAAGCCCATCACGCCACCGAGAATCGTGAGAGCAGCGACGACGATGATCGCGCCGACTTTGACGCCATCGCCGCCACCCCAGCCAAGGCGAGTGAAGACGGTTGAGGTCGCGAGGACCGCGACGACGGTCAGGGCCGTCTCCCATCCCACGCAGAGCAACCACGAAATTGCTGATGGCAAACGACTTCCGCGCACACCGTAGGCGGCGCGGCTGAGGACCATGGTGGGTGCTGAACCGCGTTTGCCAGCGGTAGAGATGATGCCGCAGAGCCAGAAACTGACAATGACGCCGATGGTGCTGACGACGAGCGCCTGCACGAAGGAAATGCCGTCGTCAAGTACGAAAGCGCCGTAACTAAGGGCCAGAACGGACACGTTGGCGCCGAACCACGGCCAGAACAGTTGTCGTGGTTGACCTTTACGTTCCATCTCGTGGATGACGTTGATACCGTTTTCTTCGATCCGCAGGGCGCTCGAGCTACCAGTTCCTACGTGTTCAATTACTTCGTCGCTCACGGGGCCTCCTTGCGACAACTACGTGCGTCGCTGGCAATGATTGTACGCAATTGCCAGGCTTTTCAAGCCTTTCTAGCGGTTCGTACTCGTTAGAAGTTTCACGACCTGCTCTGTAGTGTGTTGGACGATGAACAACGTTCCTCGCCTCTTCTGTCTCGACTCAGTGTTGATCGACGTGATGCTGAAAGTCTCCGCGCTACCCGAACGCGCCGGTGACGCTCTCGCGCACGAACAACTCATCGTGACGGGTGGTGGCTATAACGCCATGAGCGCGGCTGCTCGTCACGATCTCTTCGTCGTCTACGCGGGACGACTCGGCGTTGGTCCCTTTGCCACCTTGGCCTCGCTCTCGCTCGACGTTGACGGAATCGCCTCGCCCGTTGACCGAAATGAAACGATGGACACTGGCATCTGTGTCGTGCTGCTCGAACCCGACGGCGAGCGATCGTTCGTTACTTCTCCCGGCGCTGAAGCGACGTTGCGGGCGATGGATCTTGAGTTGTTGGGCGTTCGCGACGGGGACTACGTCCTGGTCTCGGGGTACAACGTGATGTACAGCGAATTGGCGCAACGCGTAATTGGTTGGTTGTCACACTTATCAAGTGGCGTCACTATTGTCTTTGATCCCGCGACGCGAATGGTTGACATTCCACAAGACAATCTCGCGACGATGCTTGACATCTCGACGTGGCTGGTCTGTAACGCAAGTGAGAGTTCGTCACTGACCGGCAACGGAGACGTTGTTGAGAGCGCGACGTCACTCGCGGCGTCGCGAGATTCTTTGAACGTTCTTGTACGAAACGGCGCCAACGGATGCGTGGTGGCACTGAGTCACGCTGCGGCGGTAGTCGTCGATGGATTTTCGACGACGGTCGTTGACACCACGGGGGCCGGCGACGTTCACAGCGGCGTGTTCATCGCCGAACTCGTGAGTGGACACGACGTTCTTGAAGCCGCTCGTTGGGCGAACGCCGCCGCGGCGATGGCGATCAGCAAACTCGGCGGGGCGACGTGTCCTTCACGTGGCGAGGTCGCCGCTTGGATTGCGCAGTCAAATCATTAACGCTTCGCGTGTTCGCTAGCGTCTACGCCGAGGGGGATCGATGCAGGGATACGAGCCGTTCGAAGGAACCATTGGACGAACGCTCGCTGATTCAGTGCCGTGGTGGCCCATACCACCGCATCCAGGGGAGAACGCACCGAACGTTGTCGTGATACTCATTGACGACTTGGGCTTCTCGCACTTTGGCTGCTTCGGTTCAGATCTCGTGACGCCAAATATTGACGCACTCGCGGCGAACGGACTTCGCTATTCAAACTTTCACGTGACGCCGTTGTGCTCGCCAACGAGAGCGGCGCTCTTGACTGGTCGAAATCATCACAGCGTGGGCATGCGAGGGATCTCGAACTGGAGCTCTGGATTCCCGAGCATGCGCGGGCACGTGTCGAACCACGCTGCCACCATGGCCGAAGTACTTCGTGAGAGTGGGTACACCACGTTCGCAATAGGTAAGTGGCATCTCGTATCGATGGAGAATTCGTCCTCAGCCGGACCATTTGATCAGTGGCCCTTGCAGCGTGGCTTCGATCGTTACTACGGATTCTTAGACGGTGAGACCGATCAGTTCGCGCCTGATTTGGTCTACGACAATCATCGAGTCGACGCGCCGCGCACGATCGAAGAGGGCTATCACGTCAGTGAGGACTTGGTGGATAAAGCCATTGAGTTCATCCACGACACGAAGTCAATACGTCCGGACCGACCCTTCTTTACGTACTTCGCTTTTGGCGCGACGCACGCGCCTCATCAGGCGCCGGCGTCGTATCTGGCCAAACATCGCGGTCGCTACGACGAAGGGTGGGACGTTGCGCGAGCACGCTGGTTCGCTCGTCAACAAGAACTTGGTCTGCTCGCGCCAACGACTGAGTTAGCGCCGCGTAACGAAGGCGTCGAACCTTGGGACTCGCTGCCGGAAAACCATAAACGACTGGCCAGCCGACTTCAAGAGGCCTACGCCGCGTTCCTTGAACACACCGACGCCCAGATCGGTCGCTTCATGGACGAACTCCAGGCTATGGGTGAACTGGACAACACGCTGGTCCTACTCATGAGCGACAACGGCGCCAGTCAAGAGGGTGGACCTTTTGGGATCTTGCACGAGATGAAATATTTCAACTTCATCCTGGAAAGTCCCGACGAGGCCGTTGAGCGGCTCGACGACATTGGCGGACCCCACAGTCACTCGAACTACCCTTGGGGCTGGGCCCAAGCGGGGAACACGCCCTTTAAGTGGTACAAACAGAACACCCACGAAGGTGGCGTGCACGTACCGCTTATTGTGCACTGGCCCAAAGGCATTGAGGCGAAGGGCGAGATTCGCCAGCAGTTCCACTACGTCACCGACGTCGCGCCCACGGTCTATGAAGCAGCTGGCGTTGAGGTGCCTGAGGTCTATCGCGGCTTCACTCAGATGCCCATCGCCGGCGCGTCGCTGAGCTACTCATTCGATGACGCCGGCGCGAAGAGCGAGAAGTTGAGCCAGTACTTCGAGATGAGCGGACACCGCGCCATGTACCACGAGGGTTGGAAGGCCGTTACCCGACACGTCTACGGCGCGTCCTTTGACGACGATCGATGGGAGCTCTATCACGTCGACGTTGACCCTTCGGAGTGTCACGACCTCGCGAGTGAGCGGCCCGACAAGCTTCAAGAACTCATTGAGCGTTGGTGGCACGACGCCGAGATCTACGGCGCGCTGCCACTTGATGATCGCGGTATTGAACTCTTTGGCGCGCGTTTTCGCGACAACTCACCTCATCCCACTAGTCGCCATTACACGTATCTTCCGCCGATCAACGTGGTGCCCCCTCAGGCCGCGGCCGGCATCGGGGGACGCAGTTGGGACCTTGACGCCCGCGTTGAGCGCGTGAAGGGTTCGGGTGGCGTGATCATGGCGACGGGCAACGAGAACGCCGGGTTAAGCCTTTTCATTCACGACGATCATCTGGTCTTTGACTACAACATCTTCGGCGATCACCACGTTCTGACGTCTAATGAGAAGGTCCCCGTTGGTGAGTCCACCATTGGACTCCAGTTTCGACGAGGCCAAAGTGACGCGGACGTGACCTTGATGATGGACGGCTCGGACGCTGGCACCATGCACCTGCCATTTTTGATGCGTATTATCTCGAGTTCGGGCATGAGCATCGGCAGCGACCACGCCTCTCCGGTATCTACGTACTATGAGGACGAGTTCCCTTTCGAAGGTCGAATCAAACGCGTGGACATTCAACTGATTAGTCAACATTCCAGTGAAGAGCAAGAGACCGCCGCCCGCGAGGGCATGGCCCGTCAATAGGAGAAGCATGGAACGCGTACGAACACCCGACGAGCGATTTTTCGACTTGCCCGATTTCCCCTTTGAGTCGAAGTACGCCGACGTCGCTGATCCCACGGGTGGCGAAGCGCTACGCATGGCCTACCTCGATGAAGGTCGAAGCGACGGTGACGTGGTATTGCTGCTGCACGGTGAACCCACGTGGTCGTTTCTCTACCGATTCATGATCCCGGAACTCGTCGCGGCGGGACACCGCGTCATCGCGCCGGACCTCATTGGCTTTGGTCGCTCGGACAAGCCATCCAGTAGGCGCGACTACACCTTTGCTCGTCACGTCGAGTGGACTCGCTCATTACTCTTCGATCATCTTGATCTGTCCGGCGTTACGTTCTTCGGCCAAGACTGGGGCAGTCTCGTGGGGCTTCGCCTCGTCGCTGAGCACCCAGAGCGCTACGCGCGAGTCGTGATAGCGAATGGTGGACTCCCTACGGGTGACGAGAAGCCCAACGACGCGTTCTTGGACTGGCAGGACTTCAGCCAAAATGCCCCCGAACTTCCCATTGGACGAATCATCTCGGGTGGATGCGTGAGACGACTCAGTGAAGAGGTCATAGCCGCCTACGACGCGCCGTTCCCGGACGAGTCCTATAAAGAGGGTGCGCGCGAGTTTCCGAAACTGGTCCCGACGTCGCCTGAGGATCCTGCTCACGACGCCAACGTGGCGGCCTGGGTCGCGCTCGGAACATTTACGAAGCCGTTCCTTCTGAGCTTCTCCGACGGCGATCCCATAACTCGCGGTGGCGAGAAGAAGTTTCTCCGCGAGGTTCCGGGCACGAAAGATCAGTCGCACACCACGATCGAAGGGGGAGGACACTTCGTGCAAGAAGACAAAGGCCCCGAACTCGCCACAGTAGTGAACGCCTTCATAGCCACGACACGTCAGTAAGCCTCAACGAGCGGTTTGAGACGCTCACGACTACGCACGCGCTCGTTCTGGCGACGTGATCGATATCGTCGTGACCGTCCTTTGTTGGTGGACCGAGAGCTATCGTTGTTCGTTCGAGAGATGATGAGAGATGGCTGAACTTACCTTTACGTACGGAACTATGGCCGCTGGTAAGTCGACCCTTGCTCTACAGCTGTGCTGGCAGTTGCGAGAGAGTCGCAGTGACGTCGCGTTGTGGACCTTCGGTGATCGAAGTGCCGACGGTATGGTGACGAGCCGCATTGGCATCGAAGCCGCCGCCGAAGCCATCGTTCCCGATACCGATATTCACGACGACGTCACGCAACTTGTCGAACGTGGCGTAAAAATATTGGTCATCGACGAAGCCCAGTTCGCGAGCGTTGAACAGATCGATGAACTGGCGAAACTCGTGGACGATCACGGGGTTGACGTGCACGCCTTCGGCCTCTCCGCGGACTTTCTTCTCAATATCTTTCCCGCCTCGGCGCGACTCTTCTCGATCTCGGACTGGGCGCATGAGTTGCCACTGACCTCGTCATGTTGGTGTGGCGTAAAGGGACGTTGTAACGCGCGCGTGGTGGATGGCGTTGTGGCACGCGAGGGAACCCAGTTCGTCACGGGTGACGTAAGTGAAGGAGCTGTGCACTACCAGGTGCTCTGTCGCTCGCACTACCGACTTGGTCAACTTGGGCCAGAAGTCGCTGGCTCCGCGCCGCACTAATCAAAGAGTTTTGGGTTCGGTGCCGGAATCCTGACTATTGAGTCTTCCCTCGGTCACAATGGAACGATGTCCTTCAACGCGACTCCCACTGAACCTCTTTCTTCCAACGCAGCGACGCCCAGTACCAGTCCGTGGGCGACCTTCTCAGAGTGTCCTCACTGTGGCTCATCTTTACGTCCTGAACACGCGCACTTTCGCTGCGTGGACTGTGGATGGCGCGACAGTTGCTGCGACTAATTCGCTGATTTCACAAGCCTTTTCTTAATTCTTTTTTATTTCACTCCCCCAGTGCCTCCTCATCACCATCTGTTTACTTTTGATTCCTAAGTTGCACCTGGCAGAACGCGTACCTTGAAGCGTCGAGCCGCTAAGCATCATCATCTTTCTATAGGAGGAAAGTTCAGAATGAAGAACCTTTTGAGATCTCTCACGGCGCTCGCGCTCGCGACGAGTGGTGTGCTGATCGCGATAGCGCTCCCCTCGGTAGCGCTCCCCGCGGGTGCCACGGTCAAGAAAATTACGTGTTATCGACTTGACAAGAACGTCGTAACAACCCACAAGTTCAACAATGTTTGCGCCGCCGGTTGGTCGAAGAAGCGTCCCACACCCAAGCCGGTAGCCGACGACTCGGTTGAAAAGCCGGGCACGGCCAGCCTTACGGAAACGGGTAGCACGCTGCTGTACCCGTTGTGGAACGTCTGGGCACCGGTCTACCAGGCCGAGTTTCCTACGGTGAGCCTCACCACGGGTGGCACGGGATCGGGCACGGGCATCGCTGACGCGGCCAGTGGCACGGTGAATGTTGGATCGTCGGACGCGTATCTTTCGCCGACGCAACTGACGGCCACGCCGAACCTCATCAACATCCCCTTGGCCATCTCCTACCAGATGATCGAGTACAACATTCCAGGCGTCACGGCACACATCAAATTGAACGGCACGATTATCTCGCAGATCTACCAGGGCTCGATCACCAACTGGAACGACCCGGCAATCGCGGCCATCAACTCGGGCGTAACCTTGCCCGACTTGAAGATCGTGGCGCTGCACCGTTCGGACGGTAGTGGTGACACGTTTATCTTCAGCCAGTACCTCTCGGACTCCGACCCGACGTGGGCGTCGAAGTACAGTTACGGAACCACGATTTCGTGGCCGAGCATCACCAACGAACTTGGAGAGAATGGCAACGGCGGCATGGTGTCGGGCTGCGCGGCGACCCCGGGCTGCATTGCCTACGTGGGCATTAGCTACCTGACCTCAGTGTTGGGCGATGGTCAGACCTACGCACAGCTCGAGAATGGTCTTGGACAGTACGAATTGCCAACAACGGCGACGGCTGCCGCTGAGGCTGCCGGCTTCACCGCGAAGACGCCCGCGAACGGGACCATCTCGATGATCGACGGCAAAGTTAAGGGCGGCTACCCAATCGTGAACTACGAGTACGCGATTGTGAACAAGAGCCAGTCGAGCGCCTCATTGGCTACGGCTGTTCGCTCGCTACTTGAGTGGGCCATCGATCCTTCCTACGGCCAGAGTCAGCAGTACCTGAGCCAGGTGCGCTTTGATGCGCTGCCGGTGAAGATCGTGACGGCGTCGTACAAGCAGATCAAATCTATCCAGTAGTTATTAGAAATGGGTGACGAGACGGCTTCTTCCGCACGAACGTTGCCCGCGGTGGGTGGCCCCGCCCGACGAGCCTCAGGGCTCAGTCGGGCGGGGCTACTTATGCGCGGGTCCGAAGAAAGCCTTTGGCGCTGGAGCGCTCGCGTGGCGTCGCTGATTCCTCTCGTGGCTCTCGTTTTTGTCTTGACGGTTCTCGCTATCAAGGCGTGGCCGGCGATCAAGGTCAACGGTCCGGGATTCTTATCGCGAAGTACCTGGAGTCCCGGCAGCACCTACGGCACTCCGGTCAGGACTGATGGCGTGTTGCATCCCGTGGGTTCGAGTTACGGCGCGTGGCCCCTCATCGCGGGAACGCTGCAGACGTCGGTAATCGCGTTGCTCGTTGCGTTGCCTATCTCTTTGGGCACCGCCTTTGCCCTGACCGAGCGTCTACCGCAGTGGTTGTCGCGGCCCATCTCCTTTTTCGTTGAAATATTGGCGGGTATCCCCAGCGTGATCATCGGACTCTGGGGTGTTCTCACCCTTGGTCCTTTCTTGGCCCATCACGTGTACCCCTTCATCTCGAACAACATGCCCAACGTGCCCGTCCTTCGATACTTCAAGGGAAGCGTCGGCTACGGCGAGGGACTTTTGACGTCGGGCCTTGTTCTGGGCTTGATGATCGTTCCAATAATCGCTTCAACCGCGCGCGACCTTTTTATGCAGGTACCTCCGTTGCCCAAGGAGGGAGCTGAAGCTCTCGGCATGACCGAAGCCGAAGTCGCGCGTCGGGTCACCATCCCCTGGGTGCGCTCGGGTCTCATTGGCGCCACCGTGCTCGGACTGGGCCGGGCACTCGGTGAGACGATTGCCGTCGCCATGATTTCTGGTTCAATACTTGGCACCGTGTCGCCCAATGTGTATGGAACGATGACGACGATCGCGGCGACGATCGTGAGTCAGCTCGATTCAGCGGCAACGGACGGGACCGGCTTCGCGGTCGCCACACTGGCCGAAGCGGGGCTCGTACTGGCGGTGATCTCGGTGGTCGTCAACGTCTTGGCGCGCGTTATCGTGAATCGAACGTCCCAGCATCTCGCGCCGGTGGGCAGGGGCTGATCTTGGTCACGGTAACCAACGCCTATCCCTCGACACGTTCACGGCGAATCCGCGAGCGTTTCTTCAAAGGGATGTCCTTGGCGGCCCTCATCTTCGTTATCGGACCGTCGATATGGCTCATCGCCGATGTCGTGATCCGTGCTGTGCCGCATTGGCAGTGGAGCGTGCTGACGACCGTGCCCGTGGGAGTGGGCGGCGGACTCGAGAACGCCATCCTCGGCACCCTCGTGATCATGGTCGGTGTATTGCTCATCGCCGGTACGGTCGGAGTCCTCACGGGCATTCACTTCGCCGAACTCCAGCGGCCGCGCCGTAACGGTAAGGCTGGCGGGAACTTCTTACGCACCGCTACCGAGGTCATGGCGGGCTTTCCGTCCATCGTCCTTGGTTACGTCGGATACGTGGCACTGTGCGTTGGCCTTCACTGGGGCTTCTCGCTACTTCCCGCACTGATCGTGCTCTCCATCATGGTGACGCCCTACATTGCGAAGTCCACGGAATCGGCACTGCGTCAGGTTCCCACGAACTACCGTGAAGGGGCTGAAGCGTTAGGCATGTCGACGGGCTACGCGCTGCGCAAAGTGGTCATTAAGAGCGCACTGCCCGGTATCGTGACCGGTCTACTGATTGCGCTGGCGATTGCCGTGGGTGAGACCGCACCGCTGCTCTACACGGCGGGCATTACGAACAACTTGCCGTCGATGTCACTCATCCACCAGCCCATTGCCTATCTCACGTACTACGTGTGGACCGACTACAACCAGCCGATTAAGGCAACGCAGTACCTCTCGTACGACGCTGCACTGATTCTCATCGTCCTGGTGCTGATACTGCTCGTGTCCTCGAGGCTGTTAGTCAATCGGACGCAGCGTTACGCCGAGGGGCGCCGCTAGTTTTTCCACGTCTGCGACGTCAGACGTCGCAGCGATACTGAACACGAACGACTTTGCGGGTGAAGCTAGGAGCCACTCACTCGTGCTCCTCAAGCGTCAGCCCATTAGGCCTTTGACGTATCGATCGGTGTCCTGGTGAACGGGCGAGGTGAAGAGCTTCTCGGTGGGGCCGTGTTCGATCAAGTGGCCGTCGTAGAAGAACATGGTGGTATCCGAAACTCGCCGGGCCTGGCCCAGGTTGTGGGTCACGATGATGATCGTGAGAGCTGGCACCATTTCGCGTATCAATTGTTCCACCGATTCGGTGGTGACAGGGTCGAGCGACGACGTTGGCTCGTCGAGCAAGAGTACTTCTGGACCCACGGCGAGCGAGCGGGCGAGGCAGAGCAACTGTTGCTGACCGCCCGAGAGGCGGTAGGGAGAGTCATTGAGGCGGTCCTTGACGGCGTCCCACAGCCCAACTTCACGAAGACGAGTTTCGGCGATGACGTCGAGCTGCTTGCCTTTCGCGATCCGATGCGCCCTCACTCCCGCGATCACGTTGTCCTTGATGGACATCGGAAATGGGTTCGGACGTTGAAAGAGCATGCCGACGCGTCGGCGAATGGTGAGGAGATCCTGGCTCGAGTCCCAAATGCTGCGGTCGTCTAAGAAGACGTCTCCGTCGTGATGGAATCCGTACACCTTGTCATTCATGCGGTTCAGCGTGCGAAGGAAAGTGGACTTGCCCGAACCGGTAGGACCGATGAGGGCAGTAATCGTGCCACGCGGAAAAGCCATGTCGATACCGTTGAGGATCTTCTTGGTTCCAAAACTCAGCGTCAGGTTCTCGGTGCGAACGACGTTCTTGGGCCGCATAGCGTCGGGGTCAAGCGCTGCGAGTTCTGGCGTGAGTGCCCGCTTCCCTGGCTCGGTCGTAGTAGTGGGCTCAATTCTCTCGCCCATAGCGCCCCTCTTTCTAAGGTCTTTAAGCGAGCCTAAGGATCGAAGGTTAACGAAATGTGATCAATTCATGAACGGAACTCGATTTGCCGATGACCTTCACAGGGGAGCGTTACTGGTCGCTGGGCCACCACTCTGCAGTTATGGTTTTGTGTGGACGCGTTGGCTTTCACGTCAAAGAAATCCATCAGCGTTGGCCCTCTGATTGAGTGGACTCAGCGACTACACGAGTCAACAACGCGTCGATACGTTCATCGGCCCCGATGTAGCTTGGCGCACCGGCCACCTCGATTCGTTGAGCTCTTGAGTGCGAAGAGTTTCTACGGACCACCCCTTCGAAGACTGGCGACGCGAAGTTGGAGATGAACGTTTCCCTAAGTGTTGTTGTTTCATGACCACCGCTGGATTCAAGAACTGGACGTCGCTTCGAACGTGTCGGGTGAGGTGACGTCCCGACGACGTGACAAACTACCCAGAACGAACGTTCTGGGGGATAGGCATGGCTAAAGAACTGTGGCAGGAGTCGGTCTCGACACTGGCCCAACTCATTCGAAGCGGCGAAACGTCATCACGTGAAGTTGTGGAATCTCACCTCGCGAGAATCGAGGCTGTCAACGGCGCGATCAACGCTGTTGTAGAACTGCGACCCGACGACGTTCTTGCTGAAGCTGACGCAGCGGACGCTGCCCAGAAGAGTGGCGCGGCGCTCGGGCCTTTGCACGGCGTTCCCTTTAGCGTCAAGTCGAATCTTGACGTCGCGGGTTACGCGACCAACGAAGGAACGGTCGCGCTGAAAGATGTCGTAGCGTCGTTGGACTCTCCAATCGTCGAAAAAATGCGCTCCGCTGGCGCCGTCGTGCTCGCGCGAACCAACATGCCTGATCTCGGACTGCGCGTTAATACCGAGTCGTCGTTGTACGGGGCCACGCACAATCCTTGGAAGCACGGTTACACCGTGGGAGGATCATCGGGCGGCGAAGCGGCCGCTATCGCGTCGGGTATGAGCCCAATTGGTTTGGGGAACGACATTGGCGGTTCACTTCGCAATCCGGCGTACTGCTGCGGCATTGCCTCAATCAAGCCTTCGCGTGGTCGAATCGCTCAAGGGAATCCGAGCAGCATCTACGAAATGGCCATCAACGCTCAAATCATGCTGGTCGATGGTGTGTTAGCGCGCCACGTCGGCGACGTACGTCGAGGCCTCGAAGCGGTGATGGGCGCGCACCACGGTGATCCCCAGTCGGTCGACGTTCCCTTTCGGGGGCGACCAGTCGCCAAGCGTGTCGCTCTCGTTCCAGAACCACTCGGTGGCGAGACCGACGAGGACGTCGCTGAAGGCGTGCGTATAGCCGGACGAGCTCTCGAAGCTGCGGGCTACGACGTAGAAGAAGTCGAGATACCCCAGCTCTTCGACGCGTACTTCGCGTGGGCCGAACTCATGTTTACGACGCTTGGCGTGTTGATGCCGCGGCTCGAACCACTCATGGGCGAGGGCGGGAGGAAATTTCTAGAACTGACTTCGATTGAGTTTCCTCCTTCTACCCCCGAGTCCCTCGAGCTCATGCACGAAACTCGCTACCGAGTGGCACGCGCGTGGCGCGAGTTCTTGACGACCTACCCATTGATTGTCGGACCAACATGGACCCAGGCGCCATTCGCGCACGGTTTTGATATTCAAGACGCTGAGTCCGCCATGAAAGTGGTCGAAACGTTCCGCTTCGTCTTACCCGCCAACCTTTTGGGACTTCCCGCGGCGTGCGTAGCGACGGGTGTGGCGAATGGATTCCCCACGGGCGTGCAGGTCATCGGCGACCTTTACCGCGAGGATCTCTGTCTCGACGCCGCCGAAGCCATTGAAGAGAGCGTGGGCGTACTCACGCCCATCGACCCACGAAGCTAGTCGTGGACGTGCGCATTCGCCCGATTGCGTTGGCTGATGTCACGTCCGCCTCGCTCGTCATACAAGGCGGCTCCTTGACGCCCGAAGTCGAAGATGAACTGAACGTGGATGCCTACTGGGCCGCCGTTGAAGAGACGCGTCGACGTCAAGGTGACATCTTGGTCGCCGACGTTGACGGCGAGGTAGTCGGCGTCTGTCAGGTCATGGTCTTTCCCCACTTTCAACACACGGGTGGGCTGTGCGCCGAGCTCGAGAGCGTGCACGTGCGCGCTGACCTGCGCGGACACGGGATCGGTGGGTTGATGCTCGACGCGGCAGAAGTTTTGGCGCGCGAGCAAGGTTGCTACCGTGTGCAGTTAACGAGTCGCAACGTTCGAAGCGACGCGCACCGTTTTTACGCGGCCCACGGGTTCGAACAGACGAGCCAGGGCTTCAAGAAGAGTCTTTAGAGCGTCGCAACTTCTCGTAGGGCGCCGTCATCCACGTCGAAGACGAAGCCACGGATCTCGGTGTCGTCGACAAAGGGGCTCTCGTGAAGCGTCGCGACGGTGGCGCGAACGTCAGCGTCGACGTCGCGGTAGGCCCCCAATCGAAACGGTGGGCGAGTACCGAGGGCGTTGGTGATCTCGTCCATCAACGTCTCTTCGTCAAAGGACTCGAGTCCACAACGCGTGTGATGAATGACCATGACTGCACGCGTGGCGAGAAGACGCTGGCTAAGCAGTAAGGAGCGAATGGCGTCGTCCGACGCGATACCGCCAGCGTTTCGTACCAAGTGGACCTCACCTAGGTCAAGGCCGAGGGCGCCAAAGAGATCGAGACGCGAGTCCATGCACGTGAGTACCGCGAGGTGAAGTTTTGGCACTGTCGAAAGTTCGCGGTGACCATGGGTCGTGACGTACGTATGGTTGTGTTCGAGAAGGTCGTCGATAACACTCATCACGTCATCATAGGAAATGGACCCGATTTCCGGCGTCGGCGCGTTACTGAGTACGCTCGGCTGAGGAGGTGACCATGGATACCATGCACGAAATTCGAGAAGAGCTTCGCCAGCCAGCGATCGACCTTGCGGGACTTATCCCTGAAGTCATGAAGGGCTATGCGACGATGTCGAGCGCGGCGATGGCCAAGGGCGAGCTCGAGTCTGGGGTGAAAGAACTCCTCGCTCTCGTTATCGCCATCACACGCGAGTGCGACGGCTGTATTGTTGCGCACACTCGCGGAGCTGTCCGCAACGGCGTTACGCGCCAGCAAGTTGCGGAGGCGATTGGTGTCGCCGTAGCGATGAACGGCGGACCCGGGACGGTCTGGGGTCCGAGGGCGCTTCGCGTCTTCGACGAAGCGCTGGCTGATCGTAAGGCGTAGGCGCTCTTTTAGAACACTTTTTATCAACTGGTGTCGTCATAGAATCAGGGTCATGTCACCCATCGCCCCTTGTTTGGGACACCGAACGACGGCGCGAGAGCGCTCGCGCCTTCTCTTCGTTACTACGACCGAAGTGGCAGTCAGCCAAGCGTGGAGGCGCCCGTCTTGACGAGGATTCTGGTCGTTGAGGATGACCTCGAAATCGTCGGGCTATTGGAGACGTTTCTCACGTCCGAAGGTTACGAAGTTATTGTGGCGCCCGACTTCGTGAGCGCTCTGAGCGCGACGTCGTCGTTGGCTCCTGATTTAGTCCTCATTGACATCGTTCTTGGCACCGAAGATGGTCGCGACGTGTTTCGCGAACTGCGCTTGATTAGTGACGTGCCGACAATCTTTCTTACGGGTCGAGGTCTCGAATCGGAGAGGATTGCCGGACTCAAGATGGGTGCCGACGATTACATCGTGAAACCTTTTTCGCTGGGCGAAGTCTCCGCGAGGATTGAATCAGTTCTGCGCCGTTCTTCCTCGAACTCGACCTCCTCAAGCATCAACACACCAAATATGCGTTTTGGCGATCTTGAAATTAATGAAAGTACGCACGAAGTGAAGATGGCGGGAGCGTTACTGGAGTTGACGTCCAAGGAGTTCGCGCTCCTCGTCTTTCTCGCGTCGTCTCCTCGCCAGGTATTCTCGCGCGACCAACTCCTCCAACACGTCTGGGCGTCGTCGAGTGATTGGCAGAACGAAGCTACCGTCACCGAGCACATTCGTCGCATTCGAACAAAGATGGAGGTCGATCCAGATCGTCCTCTTTGGATACGCACCGTTCGAGGAGCGGGCTATCGATTCGAGCCGGGTCAGATCGCGACGAGCCCTGTGGCGAAGGTCGAGTCAGTCGAGCGACCGAACTGAACGTCACGAGCACGCTGTCGGCACAGTCTTTCTCGGCGTGTGACTCCTCTGAATCTCGAGTTCACGTCCACTAGGTGACGCAAGGTCACCCTTGGTTTACTTCGCGAGAAGGCGCAGCATTTGGTCGATGAGCTCGCTGGGCTTGAAGGGCTTGGAGAGAAACGCGGCGGACTCAGGAATTAGACCTTTGAGAATGGTGTCGTCTTCGCTTCCAGATATCAACAAGACTCGTAGATCAGGATTCAGCTCTTGCAACGTGAGCGCGGCGTCGCGGCCCGACAATGTTGGCATGACAACGTCGCTGAGGAGAAGATCGATGGTCCCGTCGTGGTGCCGCGCTATTTCAAGTGCCTGCTCGCCCGTGCTGGCTTCGAGTACGTGATAACCAATTCGCCTCAGTACTTGGCCGATGAGTCGGCGAAGGTCCTCGTCGTCTTCAGCCAAGAGCACCGTCGCCGAAGAAAGGGGCTGATCCAGATTTATCGTAGGTAGCGCGCGGACCACGGTGTGCGTGATGGCGGGCAGGACAATCTCAAAGGTCGTCCCGTAGTCGACCTCGCTGATGCATCGGATCACGCCGCCACTCTCTTCGACGTGGCGACGTGCGGCAGAAAGTCCGAGTCCGGATCCTTTGAAGGGACCCTTGGTCGTGAACATTGGCTCGAAGCAACGACGCCGGGTGTCCTCGTCCATTCCGTGACCAGTGTCGGCAACCATGATTTGGACGTACTTTCCTTCGGCCAGCCCCGTTTCTGTCGCGGCGGGCGCACCAACTTCGACGCTTTTAACTGAGATGCTGAGTCGGCCTCCCGCGGTCATCGCGTCTCGAGCATTGAGGGCAAGGTTCAGGATCATCTGCTCAAATTGATCAGCGTCCATGTAGATGCTCTCGGACTCTGGATCGAAGGACCGCACCAGCGCGATGTCGAAACCGAGTATTCGTTCTAAGACTTCGGCAATCGACTCAATGGCGGCCACCGGGTCGACGACAACCGGTTCGGCGGGCTTGGTTCTACCAATGGCCAGCAACTGTCCAGTGAGTCCCGAGGCTCGTGCTGCGGTTGATTGGATGTCGGTCACCATTTTCAAGGAGCGCTCATCGGAGGCGAGGCTTTGCGACAGAATCTCGGCATAGCCAGAAATAAGCGTCAGCAGATTATTGAAGTCGTGCGCCAAGTTGCTCGCCACTTGTCCACGAATCTCCATTCGGTGGGCGAAGCGGTTTTCGACGGCCATCTGTCGCTGGTCGGTGACGTCGTCGACCAGCGTCAAGATTCCCCCTGTGCCGTTGTCGCTCGTTGGCAGCAAGACGGCCGAAGCCGTCAGGTCGCGGCGGCGCGCACCAATTTCAACGTCAAGAAAGTCGCGGCTGAGTCCGGCGCCGCCGTTCAAAACGTCGGACCACAGCGAGCGAAGTTGTAGCCAGGCGTCTTCGGGGAATCGTGGTTCGACGCTCTCAAGGTCGCTGGTAGGAGCGGGCCACGCAAATATTTTGCTCGCGGCCCGATTCCACCATTGAATTCGACTGGCCCCGTCAATCTCCACAATGCCCACGGGCGCGGTCTCCACCAGTGCGCGCCAACGCGCTTCACTGTTTTGAATTGTTCGGCTCATCTCGGACGCGCCGAGTGCGGTGGAGGCAGTCTGGGCTAGCAGCGTCAATACCTCGACGTCCTCTGCGCTGAATGGCGGTCCAGAATCGCGACGAATCGCTATAACTCCTCGAGGCCGATCTCGTCGCTCAAGTACCGGAGCGACGAGCCAATCGCCCTCGGTCCACGGCACCGTCATGCCAACTCGAAGGACTGGAAGGTTCTCGAACGCGGAACCTTGATGCGTGTCGAATCGAGCGGCGTGTTTGCCGCGGTGGGTCATGACCCGTATTGGTGTTAGGCGATCGCCTTCGAGAGAGACCATGGCGTCGTCCGCGCCAAAGACGCTTTGCGCGCTGGCGGCCACACTTGTCGCGATGTCATGTTCGTTGGTCAACGAACTCACCGTGAATGACGCGGCAATGAGTTGGTGGAGCTGACTAGCAATGTGCTGGGTTCGCCGCACCGACTCTCGAGCGTCGATGCGTAGCTGCGTGCGTTCGAGGGCTCTGGACGTGCTTTTCGCGATCTCCTCGATTAATACGATCTCGGTGGGCCCAAAGCCCGAACGCTGCTCGTTCGTGACGAACGCGATGACCCCAAAGGGGTCGTTGTTCACTAGAAGGCACACCACCACGCACCACGGCGTGTCGCCGCTAATGGGCGTGGGCCAGGCTTCAGTAGTGCCGTTGGCAAAAACGCGCTCGGTAATTTGCGCAAAATCGGGCACTCGAGCGAGCAGTGACGGGTAGCAATCCTCACTCTCGTCGTCGGTATCTGAGTGTCCACGACCAAGGTGGCGAATGGCGACTCGGTGAAGCGAGCCGAGATTGTCGGCTAGGTCGACACAACACCAATCACTTAACGAGGGAACCGTGAGGTCGAGCAACGGAATCAACACGTTGTCAAAGCTCGGAGCTCTTCCGCGCAACATTCCATCAGTGTCGTCGAGAGCGATCTCTTGAAGCGTAACTATCTCGCTCAAAAGTAAGTGCGCACTTTTTTCATCTCTGAGTTGTGTGACGCCGTCAAGGCCCGTTGAGGTACCGCGCTGAAGGCTGTCGGAAAACTCTGTAGCCATGAGACGATCTTCCTGTCCATTCTCGATACTTTGAGAATAAGCGACGAGCCGTCACCGTTCAGTGCAAAGAGTTTGGCGCCGATATAGCGATGATCGACCTGACGAAAGAAGAGCGTCGACCCTAGAGCGGTCGGCCAGAGAATATTGCGAAGTCTTCGAGCAATTGATCAATCTCTTCGGCTTCGTGCGGAGCAGAGAATAAAAATCCTTGCCCGAAGTTAATCTCTTCATACTTGAGGTGACGACGCTGGTCGACGTCCTCGATCCCCGAGGCGATGATGAGAAGGTTGAGCGACTTTCCTAACTGCACGAGCGATTGAACGAGTTCCACGTTTTGAGGAGAGATCGCGATGCCGTCGATAAATTTTCTATCGAGCTTCACGATATCGATGGGGATCTCTCTAAGTGTTGAGAGCGGAGAGATGCCCGGCGTGAAGTCATCGACAGCGATCCGTACGCCGAATGACTTCAACTGATTGATCGTGTTGAGCGTTGACTCACCGCCGCCCAGCAGCGACTCTTGTGAGAACTCCAACACGAGAAGCGCTGGATCGTAACGAGCAGACGACAGTGCGCCGCGCACGTCGTTGACGAACGTGCTCAGTTCGAGTTGCTTGACGGATATATTTACCGACACCGCAAATCGGTATCCCTTCGCGTGCCACGCAGCTCCTTGTTGACACGCTGTTTCAAGTGCCCACTTTCCTACCGCGACAATCTGGCCACTTCGTTCTAACTCGGGCAAAAATAGATCGGGCTTCACGACGCCACGAGCTTCAGTGCGCCAGCGAAGAAGTGCCTCCACGCCCGCGAACGCGTTCGATTGTAAATCGAATGTTGGTTGATAGACCAGAAAAAACTGTTCGCGCTCCAGCGCTTGGCCGAGTTCCTCAGAGAGCAACTCTTGGATTCGTTCCGCTTTTAGAGAAGTAGGTTCGTTCACCATGGTTGGTTACCTTCCCGATGTATTGACGTAGTCACGAAGGGCGTTGGTAACACTCAGCGCTCCGCATCTGCGACGTTACCAGTCGCTACTCGAGCGCATGGTGTGAGAACAATGTGAAATTCCAGTCGTCCGAAGTTCGCGCGCGTCACGAAGACCGCGTCAAGTGAGTGCCGTATCGATTCATAACGTATCGCTGCACCGTGCAAGAAATTTCAGCGTCGTCACGCGTGACGAACGTTTCGTTCGTCGGCGACGCGCATGTACGTTTGCGAATCGGTTTAGGCGGGGTCGACCTTGTCATTAACAGCGAAGTTACATCGCAAAATGAACTGTTGTTAGAAAGTTGAGACAAGACACTGCACAATCGCGGTAAAGATTGAGTGTTGCCAAAACGATCGTTTGGCTAATGGTTCGACGACCGAAATAACTTGGTTATGACGGCTTTTTTGTATTTTCTGCGAGGCGGATATGGAGTTTAAGAAAAGAGAAAAAAAGGCTCCACGCTCAAAACATGACTCGCGAAAGCACGGTGACGCCGCGTCGGTAGAAGTCGAAGGTGTGTCGACGACCACCGTTCAGGTGAACTCGTTAGGTACGACGCAGTCAACAACATCAGACTCGTCGTCGGCCGCCTCATCGCGCCATGTCGCTCGACCAGTAGTGACACTTGATCAGGAATTGCCTTCTATCGCTTTGGCTTCCGAAGAGTTCGTGGTCAAGGATAAGGGGCGCCTAGGCGACCATCTTTTGGATCGTCACCTCATTACCCAGGCCCAACTGGATCAAGCTCTCGCTGAGCAGCGCGAATCGGGTCAAAAACTGGGCAACGTGCTCGTGAGCATTGGAGCACTTGACGAACTTGTGCTGGCCGACGTTCTTGGGTCGTTCTTTGGTCTCGTCTCGTTGAACTTACGGCGTGAGAATATCGATCCCGACGCGCTGGCGCTGATCTCTGAGAATGTCGCTCGAGAGAATTTGATTATTCCGATTCGTTTCAATGACGACGTCTTGAGCGTGGCGGTTGCCGAACCGAGTGACGAGTTGACGTCGCTTCTTAAGCGCACGAGTGGTCGAAGTGTGCAAATCATGATCGCACCGATGAGCGACATTCGTTGGGCGATTGATAGCAATTATCGTGCACTTGGCAACGTGGGCAGACTCGTACAAGCCTTCGAAGCGGTCGAGGAAGCACGGAAACGAAACGTTTCTGGCGTCGAGTCCGAGATTCTTGGTGACAACGCGCCGGTTGTCCAGGTCGTTGACCGCATTCTGACCCAAGCCATTCGTGACCGCGCGTCGGACGTACACATTGAGCCCACCGACGAAGACGTTCGGGTTCGATTTCGAATCGACGGGGCGCTGACTGAAATACTCAAACTTCCCGCGGCTATTGGCCCGGTGCTCGTCAGTCGTATCAAGATCATGGCAAATATGAACATCGTCGAGCGGCGACGTCCTCAAGACGGGCAACTTACGATAACGATTGACGACAAGAAAGTGGACGTCCGTGTCGCCACGGTGGCGACCATTATGGGCGAGAACTGCGTCATGCGAATTCTCGACAAGACTCGCTCGGTTCTTCGCTTGGACGACCTTGGAATGCCTCCGGACACGCACGCGACGTACTTGAAATTGGTGCGCGCTCCTTTCGGCATGGTGTTGTGCGCGGGGCCAACGGGCAGTGGCAAGACCACGACGCTCTATTCAACGTTGGGCGAGGTCAGCGATTCCAAACAAAACGTGATGACGATTGAGGATCCAGTTGAGTACGTGTTCCCCTCGATCAATCAGATTCAGACCAATGAACAAGCCGGTCTTAACTTCGCGACCGGACTGAAGTCAATCCTTCGCCAAGACCCCGACGTCATTCTCGTCGGTGAAATTCGAGACGTCGAAACGACGCGTGTTGCCGTGCAGTCAGCGCTGACGGGACACTTCGTTATTTCCTCGATGCACGCGACGGACTCGGTTTCGGCACTCCACCGGCTCTTGGACATGGGCATTGAGTCGTTCCTCATTGCTTCTTCGGTACTTGGCGTCGTTGGCCAGCGTCTGTTGCGGCGAATCTGTCCATCCTGCAAGAGCGTCTACACGCTCACCGAAGAAGAGCGAATCTTCTATGAAGACAGCGGTGGTCCGCCAAAAGAAGTCTTCTATCAAGGGACGGGCTGCAATTTCTGTAGCGGCACGGGCTACAAGGACCGAATTGGCATCTACGAACTCTTGGTGATGACACCCGAGATCAAGCGGTTGATCGTGGGCTGGGCCACGCAAGAAGAGCTTCGTGCATTGGCGGTAAAGCAGGGAATGCGCACGTTGCGCCAAGAAGCGATCAGTCTCGTCGCCAACGACGTGACGTCGGTGGCCGAAGTCATTAGGAGTGTGTACACGCTATGAGTAAAACCAACACCGCCATTAAGTATCGCTATGAGGCCTTGGACGAGGACGGAGAAAGGACCAAAGGCGTCGAAATCGCCTCGTCGATTAGTGCCGCTCACCAAGCCCTAATTGGGCGCGGACTGCAGCCCATTGGCGTAAGTCGCCCTCGGAGCATCTTGAAGTTCGAAATCACCAAGAAAAAGGTGCAAAGGGACGACATCATGAACTTCTCTCGCCAACTCGCGGTGTTCATGAAAGCGGGCATTCCAATCATGGAATCGCTGGAAGTCATCGAAGACGAGACGTCGGACAAGGTCTTAAAGCCCATTTTGAAAGACATGGTCGAAGGACTTCGAGGCGGCGACACTTTTGCAGCGGCAGCCGCGATGCACCCAGAAGCCTTTCCCAACTACTACGTCGGAATCTTGGAGTCGGCGGAACTCACCGGCAACCTTGACACCGTGCTGAACCAATTGGCTGACTACATCGAGCGTGACTCCAAAGCTCGCGCGAAAGTAAAGGCCGCAATGATCTACCCAGCAGTCGTCGCCTGTATGGCGACCGTCACCGTCCTAATTCTCGCCGTGTTCGTGCTGCCAAGGTTCGTCGTCTTTTTCAAGTCGTTTAACGCTAAGTTGCCGCTGCCCACGCGCTTGATGTTGGGCTTTTCGGGTTTTATGACTAAGTGGTTTCTCGAAATCATCGCAATCATCATTGTCTCAGTCGTCGGATTCGTTCTGACCAAGCGTTCGCCGGGAGGTAAAGCGAGGCTCGACGCCTTGGTCTTAAAGGTTCCGGTGATTGGTGATCTGATTCAGACGGCGATTCTCGAGCGAATCTGTCGAATACTCAGCTCACTCTTGAAGGCCGGCGTCGACCTTCCGCGCTCAATGGCCGTTACCGCAGAATCGGCGAGCAATTCGGTGTATCGAAAGGCGCTCGAAAGCGTGCGAGAGGAGATGCTCGAAGGGCAGGGTCTTTTTGGGCCTATTTCGCGAACGGGACTATTTCCAGGAGCTGCGCAACAGATGTTCCGCGTCGGCGAAGAAACGGGAACATTGGACCAGCAACTCGAGATAGCGGCAGACTACTACGCCCGAGAACTTGAGACAAAAGTTGATCGAACGACGGCTTTGTTTGAGCCGCTCATTATCATCGTGATGGGATTGGTGGTCGGATTTGTCGCCGTCGCCCTTGTGTCAGCGATGTACGGCATCTACAGCCAGGTGCAAGTGTCTTGAGGTCTCCGCGACGCTCGGCCGATCGTGTGCGATCGACACGTAGCCGTCTCTCGTCACGACTCACGCGTGACTCCACGTCAGGAATTGAGTCCGAGTCGGGGTTTACCCTGGTCGAGCTTCTAGTCATGGTTGTCGTACTACCTCTCGTCATTGGCGCCATTGGGGCCGGGCTTGTTGCCGTCTTTTCACTTCAATCGGGCGTGGCGAACCGTTTGTCAGACTCCGGTGATGCCCAAGTGGTGTCGGCGAACTACGAGTCGGACGTGCAGAGTGCGCAAGAAATAACAACATTTAACGGCGCACCGCAGGCGCAGTGCGGCACCGGCAGTCAACTACTTGGTTTCGAGTGGAGTCTCAACACACAAACCAGCGCCTATCAGACCGTTGTATCGTACGTCGAGAAGGCCACCGGATCGACGTACTCACTCATTCGCCAATACTGCTCGTCAGGGTTTTCAACTACACCAACCTCATCGACGACAATCTCATCGGACTTACTCAACAGCCAACCTTCGCCCGTCATATCTGTTATCGGCCCAAACACGTCGGCGTCAGGGTGGATGTTGACTCAGGACGTCACCAAAGTCACGTTTGTCATCACGGAACCAAAGACCAACTACACCTACACCTTGGCAGCGGTTCCTAAGGCGAATTCGCCGAGCGCGCTTGGCTTGGCCTCTGCAGGCAATCCAACGGCTTCGTGTGGCTTTGCAACTCCCGGTACCGGCACGTACGCCCCGACCCTTTGTTTCATCGACTTCAGTTCTTACAATCAGAGCGTGGCGACGACCAGTGGCGGCCAGAACTTCTCCGTTGCAGTTAGTGGTACGCCGTTCACTATCTCCTTCAATCTCGTCGCGTCGTCTGCCGGTCCGGTAGATCCGCATTCCTTCCCTACCTACAGCGGCTCGTTTTTCGGTAATAACGGCTTCTACACAGGCGTTCCGAATAAGCCCGCGCTCTACCAAACGACAAGTGACACGACGAGCACGCTGAATTTTACGAACTTTCAGGTCAGCGACTCGCGCGGCGTGCCCGCCACTAACTGGGAGCTCGTCACCGGTGACGCGGAAACAACGGACAATAATGAATCCATCATTTGGAGCTCGGATCAGGACTTGTATTTGATCCCCAATAGCTCAACGTCACCGGTTGGCAACGCCTGTGACAGTGTGGCGCCGGATATCAATACCCAGTATCTAACGGGGACTGGCACGCAAACAGTTGAGTGTTCGGCAACTGTGAATTCCAACAAGACGGGTACGGTCCTATTGGACGCGTTGACTCCGCAGTCGCTCAAAGTGGTCATTCACGGAGCTGGTCTTCAGGCCGTGTTCGTTGGACTGCTACTCCCGTGAATCATTTCGTTCCCTTCGCCACGCCCTACGCGAACTTGAAAGTCACGGTCGCGTGAAGCGTTACGTACCTGATTGGCTGAGAAAGTTCACGCGCCGCTTCAATCGCAACGGAGATTGTCGCTCGGAAGCGGGCGACACTTTGCTCGAAGTGCTTATCGCCCTTGTCGTACTCGGTGTCGCCTCCGTAGCGCTGCTGGTCTCCTTCGCTACCTCGATCACGGCTTCGGGGACGTACCGTGACGTCGCGACCCTCGACTCAGTGCTGCGAACCGCGTCAGAAGAGGTCATTACGCAGATCCAGCAACAGCCCGCCGCGTTGTTTCAGTCGTGCGGTGGGGCGGCCAACGTCACTTTCACTCTCCCTACTGGCTACACGGCCGCCATCACAGCTGACAACTACTGGACGGGTACGTCTTTTATTGCGACGTGCGTGCCAAACGCCGAGCAGTGGATCACAATTCGTGTCACTGAGACCCAGAACGGCAAAAGCGCCACCAATAACTTCATTGTTGATGATCCGCTTGCCCGGCCGATTGTGACGCCTGGCGCTGCGACGCAGTTGGTATTCATTCAACAGCCCGGTAACGCCAGTATCAATACCGCCTTTACGCCTGAGCCAGTTGTCGCGATTGAAGACTCCGCGGGCAATATAGTGACCGCTGACCTTTCGCCCGTGACCCTAGCCATCACGTCGGGCAGCGGCACCAACGGGGCCAAACTCTCAGCCGCCTGCTCAGCGACCGAGTTCTATGGCGTCGTCACGTTCTCAAGCTGCACCATTGACACCGCGGGCCAGGGGTACACCTTGACCGCTGCCGACGGCTCACTAAGTACCGCAACAAGTAACGCATTCAGCGTCTCTACGGGTGTCGCCACGCAGTTGGTTTTCGCCGCTCAACCAGGTAACTCCTATGGAGGATCCACGTTATCGACTCAGCCCGAGATTGACGTTGAGGACGCCAACGGGATCCTCGTGCCGACTGACAATTCGACCGTGACGTTGGCGGTCTCGCCGGGGACGGGGTCAAGTGGCGCGGCACTCTCGGGCTGCACGCAAGCAGAGAGCGTAGGAGTCATTACGTTCTCTGGTTGCGCCGTGAGTCTCGCAGGAAATGGCTATACGTTGACGGCAAGCGACGGGTCACTGGCAGCAACTATCAGCAGTAGCTTCAACGTTGCCGTGGGCGCCGCATCGAATCTGGTCTTCACGACGCAACCCATTGGTTCCGCTTCGGGGACAGTGCTCTCTACCCAACCGGTCGTGAAGGTCGAAGACTCGGCGGGCAACGTCGTCACGACCGCCTCGACAACGATCACGCTCACTGCCTCGGGCGGTGCGTTGTCGTCATGCTCGGGGCTGAGCGCCGTTTCGGGTGTCGTGAACGTCTCCGGCTGCATCTTTGCGGGCCTCGTGGGCACGACCTACACCTTGAGCGCGACCGCAAGTGGGCTTATTACTGGAACGAGCAACAACATTAACGAGACGGTTGGCCAACCAGTCAAGCTCGCTTTTACGACCTCAACAAACGGCGTAGCTAGTTCGAGTGCGACTTCAGTGTTCAGCACTCAGCCGGTGGTCGCGATCGAAGACTCGGCGGGCAACGTGGTGACGAACTACGCGTCGCCAGTGACGTTGGTAATTAGCAGCGGCGAAACCTTGAATTGCGCCTTAGGGACTACCCAGACGCCCATTAGGGGCGTCGTTATCTTCACCGGTTGCGCGGGCAGTGCCTACGCCTCGGGCGTCATGCTGACCGCGTGGAGTTCGGGCTTGGCTGACGCGACGAACGCTGGCTTTGACATCTCGAACGTTGCTGCGAAATTGGCGTTCACCACGCAGCCCTCAAATATCGCAGAAGACTTGACTATTGCACCACCGGTTGTTGTCAGCGTTGAGGACTCATCGGGCATCGTGGTCACGACCTCCAGCGCGTCAATCTCCCTCGCCATTGTTACTAATCCTGGCTCGGGAGCGCTTTCGGGCACGACTCCCGTCACTGCGGTCAATGGAACCGCAACATTCTCCAACCTTTCTTTTAACGCTCTTGGTACTGGCTACACCCTCAACGCCACGTCGAACGGCTTAACGCCAGTACTCAGCAGCAGTTTCAACGTGATCGTGGGTGCGCCGGCCAATTTGGTCTTCACCACCCAGCCGGTGGCGGGCGTCTCGGGTGCAGCTTTCGCCACCCAGCCCGTGGTGATGGTGGAGGACTCGGCGGGCAACGTCGTTACCAACGCCTCGACGACGATCACGCTGAGCGCGTCGGGTGGCACGCTGGCCTCGTGTACGGGACTTAGTGCCGTTTCGGGGGTCGTCAACTTCGCGAACTGCACTTTCGCGGGCTCCGTAGGCACGAATTACAGTCTGACGGCCAGTGCGAGTGGTCTCGCCTCGACGACGAGTTCAAACTTCTCGCCAACAGACTTTGGCAGCGCGGCCAAGCTCGTCTTCACCACCCAGCCGGTGGCGGGCGCCTCAGGCGCTATCCTCACCACCCAGCCCGTGGTCGTGGTTGAGGACTCCGCCGGCAACATCGTGACCAGCGCGTCCACAACGATCACGCTTAGCGCGTCGGGTGGCTCGTTGGCCTCGTGCTCAGGACTGAGTGCCGTTTCGGGCGTCGTCGACGTCGCGAACTGCACCTTCGCGGGCTTCGTGGGCACGAATTACATCCTTAGCGCTAGCGCAAGCGGCTTCACGTCGGCAACGAGTTCGAACCTCTCGCCCTCGAGGTCTGGCAATGCCAGCAAACTTGTCTTTCTCGTTCAGCCGGCCTCGGGTGCTTCGGGCGCCATCCTCCCCACCCAGCCCGTCGTGAACGTCGAGGACTCCTTTGGCAACGTCATCCCTAACGCCACTACGCCAATCACACTTTCGGCCCCGACGGGCACGTTGGGCTCGTGTTCAGGGCTAACCGCCGTGGCGGGCGTCGTCAACGTCGCGAACTGCACTTTCGCTGGCATCGTCGGCACGAACTACAACCTCGTCGCCAGCGCGAGTGGACTCACTAGCGCCACGAGCGCCAACTTCTCGCCATCAAGCTTTGGAAGCGCCACCGAGTTGGTCTTCACCACCCAGCCGGCGGGAGGTGCCTCAGGCGCCATCCTCTCCACCCAGCCGGTCGTGAAAGTGGAGGACTCCGCGGGCAACGTCGTCACCAATTCCTCTGCAACGATCACGATTTCGGCATCGGGTGGCACGTTGGCCTCTTGTTCAGGGCTAAGCGCCGTGGCGGGCGTGGTCAACGTCGCGAACTGCACTTTCGCGGGCCTTGTAGGCACGAACTACACCCTCGTCGCCAGCGTGAGTGGTCTTACATCAGCGACGAGTTCGAACTTCTCGCCCTCGAGTCATGGCAGCGCCGCCATGCTGGTCTTCACAACCCAGACGAATGGCGTCGCCAGCTCAAGTGCGACGACCGCGTTCACCACCCAGCCCGTGGTGAAGGTAGAGGACTCGGCAGGCAACGTCGTCACTAATTACTCGTCGTCCGTCTCTCTTTCCATTAGTAGCAGCGAGACATTGAGCTGCACGTCGGGTAAGTCGAAGACGCCGAGTAGCGGCGTCGTCACCTTCTCTGGGTGTGCGGGCAGTGCCTATGCCTCGGGTGTAACGCTGACAGCGTCGAGTTCGGGATTGGCGAGCGCGGCGAGCGCGAGTTTTGACATCTCGAACGTGGCAACACATCTTGCCTTTACCGTCCAACCGTCCAACGCCACACTCGGCTCGACAATTACGCCGTCGGTAATCGTCAGCGTGGAGGACTCATCGGGAAGGGTTGTCACGACGTCCAGCGTGTCGATCGCCGTCGCCATCGGTACGGGTTCGGGGTTGCTTTCGGGTACGACCCCCGTCACGGCACTCAACGGCGTTGCGACCTTCTCCAATCTCTCCATCTCGCGAACCGGTTCAAGCGATACCCTCGTAGCCACGTCGAGCGGCCTCACGTCGGCCACGAGCACGACGTTCGCGGAGTCTGGATGAGAGTCGGTACGACGACCACGAATGCGCCACTCGTGAAGGGTGCGTGCAAGGAGAAGGCGTCGCGAAAGAAGATTGGCGACAACGAAAATGGCAGCATCCTTGTGCTGGCATTGTTGTACCTGGTCGCGATAAGCCTGATTCTCACGGCACTGGCCTCGTGGGCCACCAACGACCTCAATAACTCGTCGAGATTTAGTGCAGCTCGATCGCTGCAGTTTGCGGCCAACAGCGCCACCGAGTTGGCTATCCAGAACATCCGCTACGCCCCGCTCCTATCGGCGGGACAAACACTCAATGCGAGTCCACCGGGGTATTGCTGGGGGAGCGGACCAACGTCTCAACTCGTCGGATCGAACAGCGTTGACGGCATCGGCGTTGAGGTGTGGTGCAGTACGGTCTGGTCACCATCGAGCGCTAACACGCGAGTTGTGACATTTTCGACCTGTTTGAGTGGAGTGAACGCTGCATCCTGTGCGATCAACCCGAAGCTCGAGGCCGTGGTGGCATTCGATGACTACCAACCTGGTCTCAACGCGCCCAATCCTGGCGTGTGCGCCACGTTCTGCGGTATAGGACTCACAATTGACAGTTGGCTGTGGGCGCCGCAGCTTCCCACGGTATCCAGCATCAATCCCCCGACCGGTGCGGTCGTGGGCAACACGACGATAACGCTCACCGGAACAGGGTTTGTTCCTGGAACCTCAGTGAATTTTGTCCAAGAGACGGGCTCTACGCCGAGTCCGGCCAACGTGCTTTTGCAATCCTCGAGTGTTTCTTACTCTGGATCAACGTCAATCTCGGCGGTCGTTCCGACAGTGACATCAGGCGCGTCGTATTTCGTAACGGTCACCACGCCCGCTGGGACTAGCGCGTACGGGCCGATTTTCACGTATTCATAGTCGCGCCAACGTCGAATCGTCGTTGGTTTTGAAGCGAGGGCGGAAGCCTCTACTTACCGTCACCCAAAATTGAACTGTCGCGTGTTCACGTCGTGCATTCAACATTGTGAGTTGTTAAAGAATTGCGAATCTCGCAAGATTGCGTAGTTTTCACCATACCTATAGTTCGTTCGCTGGTTGCAGTCGAATGAGTCTCCGAATGTCGGTGAACGTATGAACGAAAGGGAGCATCAGTGTTTACTTCTTACCGCAATATCATGGCCCGCAAGGCTGCTGGAGAGATGGACGAGTCTGGATTCACCTTGATAGAACTCCTCATCGTCATCGTCGTTCTCGGCATTCTCGCGGGAGTTGTTATCTTCGCCCTTGGTGGAGTCACGGGTCAAAGTGCAATCGCTTCGTGTAAGGCTGACGGCGCAACGGTGTCAACGGCCCTCGCCGCGTTTAAGACCGACAATCCAAGCATCACGGTCCCAACGCAAGCGGATCTGCTGCCCGGTACAGGAGGTGGATCTGCCGCGAATGTTACTGGTGGACCATTCTTGCAGTCATGGCCAAGCAACGGTACGCATTACACCTTTACGCTTGACCCGACAACGGGCGCTTTGATGCTCGCGGCTCCTTCCTCGCAAACCCCTGCCGTGGCGTACACGGGTCCGAACATGACGACGACCAGTGGCGGCGCAGCGGGCTGCGATCTCGCTGCTTGAGCAGATAATCGCTTGACTTAAGTCGGAGCGCCCAGCATCCGTGCTGGGCGCTCCGACCGTCCCCCTTAGAAAAGGTCTTCCAATGAGCAGTGAACAGTTTGCAGCGATTGGCCCCTTGCTCGAGATTCTTTGGGATAAAGGCGGCAGCGATCTTCTCTTGATCAGCGGTTCGACGCCAAGAATCCGCGTCAACGGGCAGCTCATTCCAATTGAGAATGCTGCGGAACTAACAGGTGATCAAATCGACGAGATCGTCCAGCCCCTTCTCAGTCCTGAACAACGTGTGCAATTCAAAGAGCAGATGGACGTTGACTTCGCTTTCTCGTGGCTGGACAGGGCGAGGCTTCGCGGCAGTGTCTTCACGCAAAAAAGTCAGACTGCGCTTGCTCTTCGAATTATTCCGACTCGCATCCCGAGCTTCGAGGATCTCGGACTGCCACCGGGCGCTGACTGGGTGGCCGAACAGACTCGAGGATTTGTCCTCGTTACGGGACCAACGGGATCGGGAAAATCGACGACGTTGGCTTCAATCATTAATCGTATGAACGAAACAAGAGCTGCGCACATTCTCACCATTGAGGATCCCGTTGAGTACGTGCACCAACACAAAATGTCCGCTGTTACTCAACGCGAGATTGGCCAGGACAGCCCCTCTTTCGAGAGAGCGTTGCGTTCAGCGCTGCGCGAAGACCCCGACGTACTGCTGGTGGGCGAAATGCGTGACATCGACTCGATTCAAATCGCGCTCACGATGGCCGAAACGGGCCACTTAGTCTTTGGCACTTTGCACACTAATGACGCCCCCCAGGCCGTCGATCGCATCATCGACGTCTTTCCCGCGGCACGTCAAGAGCAGACGAGAGTCCAACTGGCGGCGTCGCTCTCAGCGATTATCGCTCAACGTCTCGTGCCCAAAATAGGTGGCGGGATGGTAGCGGCCTTTGAAGTTCTCATCGCCACCAACGCGGTAAGGAACTTGATTCGTGAGGGTCGCTCCAACCAACTTCAGAACGTGATGTTGACCAACAGTCGCGAGGGAATGCAGACGCTTGAGAACAGTCTCGGCAAACTCGTGATTGACGGGATCGTCAGTGCCGACGAAGCCATGAAGGTCGCCGTGCATCCCAAAGAGTTGGCAAGGATCTTGGCCCAGCCACCTGTCACCACGACCAAAAATTAAACCTGTGCGCACTCACCAAGGACCCAACCTTCCGTATTCAGTTGTCGCGGGCGTCACGCCTATTTCTTCGGGCTGGCTCGTCGCGAGCGCGAAACTGCGCGGCGCCACGTTTGCCCCTGAAGAAGCACTCCTCTGTCAGTCTTTTCGAGAAGTACTGGACGTGCGACCTTCGTTCACCATCGTCGTTGTCAACGTGCCAATTGGCTACCTTGATGTACCGAGTGCCGATCAAAGAACGTGTGACCGCGAAGCCCAAGCGCTTCTCGGGCACCGTTCCTCAGTCGTGCCCGACGCACCGACGCGATCGTCGCTCTTTGGGAACGTCGACGACGACGGCAATTCGCGCGTCGATGACGGTTATCTCCTTCAGCGCTACCGCGAGGCGGCCAGCGAGATATCTCCTTCGAATCAACGAATGGTGTACGAAGGTAATCCCGAATTGAGTTTCTACCAATTAAATGGCTATGAGTCGTTGCGTTGGTCGAGCGACAGTGACGAAGGTCGTGAAGAGCGTCGCGCGATGCTGGATTTAAAGATTCCTGGTGTCAGGCGGGTACTCGATACCGAGATGACCGATATTCAACAGACTGAACTCCAAGACGTGGTGGCGCTGTTGTGGACGGCTCGTCGCGTCTTTGGTCACAGCGCTACTCGACTACCGAGCGACGGGGAGTGGGACAGCGAAGGGCTCCGCATGGAGTTGGTGATGTGACCACGTACCAGTGTTGGTGCGTGGCGCCGAACTAAAGGCGACTGAACGGCGCGAGTAGTTCGGGTCCCGCGTAAATGGCCAGTGCCGCACCCAGCGCCAAGAAGACGCCGTAGGGGATCTGTTGTTGGCGACTGATTCGTTTGGTCACGATGAGACCAATGCCGATGAGGGCCCCGATGAGATTGGCGGCGAAGAAGGCCAGTAGTACGTAGCGGATACCGAGCCATCCAAGAGCGAGACCGAGCACGAGAGCGAGCCGGACGTCGCCAAAGCCCAGCAGGCGCGGACTCGCAAAATTAAGGATGAAGAAGACGACCCACCATCCAAGAGCACAGAGGGCCGCCGTGCCGAGCCGGTCCCACTGACCGGTTATGGCCGCGGCCATAATGAGCAACCCGCCGACCATTAATAAGGTCGGGTAGACAATTCTCTTGGGCAGCACCAGTTGTTCCGCGTCGATGAACGCGAGTGCGAGCAAGCTGGCGAGAAAGACGAGAAACGCCGGTAGGGCCCACGTGTAACCGAGACGCGCGGCCGCGCCGGCGAAGAGCGCGCCGCCCGTGAGTTCAACCAATGGGTAGCGCTTGGCGATGGGCGAGTGGCAGTTGCGGCATTTTCCCCTAAGGATCAGCCACGACACGACAGGAATATTGTCTCTCTCTAATATCGCCACGCCGCACGTAGGACACTTTGATCGCGGTGAGACGATGGACTCATGGCGAGGAACACGGTAGATGACGACGTTCAAGAACGACCCGATGGCGAGTCCAAACAGAGCGCAGACGCAAATCAGTAGAGCTAACACGTACGTCCGCTTCGTACCTCATGGTGACGTCTCGCGCGACGTGGAAGAGGTCGACGGGGGTAGTTCATCTAGATGGAGTCTGCCACGCTCGATCTACGACGAGACTTATGGTTGGACATTGCAAGAACCTTTCGCTACGCCGTCACTTCGAAATACTTTTAATACGTAATACTCGTCAATTCGCTGATCCAATCGGGTCGCCATGACGCGCTGATTGCAGTACGTCATAAGGGATTTGTGTAGATGCGACCCGACGCAAGGCAACGACGCGACGCGTGTATTTGCCACAGTTTTGAGGGGCGTGTCAATTAGGCTTTCCTATGTTAATGCTTGTGTTTTTTCGTGAAAGAGGACGATCCGTGGTGGTCTCAGGTAGTCGCCGATACCGATACGGCGCGAGTTTCTTGGACCGAGATTCGGGCGTACGGTTTTATGGACATCACCCCTCAGAGCGACCGGATTTGTGGAAGCGATATCTCGAAGGTGCTGAAGGGCAGTACCGCGGTCGTGGACTAGAAGGCGCACTGCAGCAAAAGAAACTCGAATTAGCCGTCGACGTCCCCCTCTTTTTTGTGGGCATGGACCCAGAGGGAAAAATGGTGGCCGGTGTTCGCTTCCACGGACCTCTTGAGGGCAGTCACCAATCGGCCGTTATTGGCGAGATGGCGTCGTCACCGGACATCGAGGAAATTGCCAACCTCATTGATCGTGGTTCTCGCTACGGCGTCATTGAAGTAAAGGGCGCGTGGTCTAACGGCAAGGGTGCCATCGGGCACCGCGTCTTGCCGGCGATATCGCGCTCAGCTTTGTACGCCATAAATTGGCTTGGCGCCGAGCACATCATCTGCGCCATTTCTGACACACTGTTGCCCTTTAGTAGCGCCACTGGTGGCCGACAGATTGGTGACAACTCTGTTCCCTTCCCCGACGATCGTTATAAGACGGTCGCGGTGTGGTGGAAACGCTCGCAAGTCCAAGAGTTAAGTACCGCTGAGTCCCTCAAGAACATGCGAATGGAGATCGAAGACCTTCAGCGCACGCCGTCAGTTCTCGGCGCCGGTCCCGTTGAAGCGGCGTCGACGCAAACACTCGCGTGGCGTCCCTTAGTGCTCGACGTGAGCGCGAGAGTGCAACGTGAGGTGCTTCGAGTTCTTCGCGAAGATCCCTCGCTTCAGTTTTTTGATCGATTTGATGAACAACGCGACGAACTCCATGGCATTCGACCGACGCCACCTCAATCAATTCTCGACGAGGGTCAGCGATGGGTGTACTACCCGTGGCGTCGAGCGGTCGTTCGGCTCTTGGCCCCTAGTGCCTTTTCGACGCTGCGCCTTGATCGCAATCGCAACAAGCTGACGCGCGCTGAACAAGCGTCACAACGAACACTTCGCATCGGCGTGGTAGGGCTCAGCGCGGGTCACGGGGCTGCCCACGTGCTGGCGATGGAGGGCCTGGCTGGCGAACTGCGCCTGGCGGACTTCGACACGATCAGCCTTTCTAATCTCAATCGAATTCCGGCGTCCGTATTAGACCTCGGCGTGAACAAAGCGGTGGTGGCCGCTCGACGAATTGGTGAGATTGACCCGTACTTACACGTTGAAGTCATCACCGAAGGACTTCAGCCCGACAACCTGGACGCGTTTCTCGACGGACTAGACGTCGTCATTGAAGAGTGCGACTCACTCGACATGAAACTTCTCGTGCGAGAGGCGGCGAGGGCTCGAGGGATTCCGGTGTTCATGGAGACGAGTGACCAGGGCGTCCTCGACGTGGAGCGATTCGATCTCGAGCCGGATCGACCGCTCTTTCACGGTCTCGTAGCGGGACTGGACTCTTCGATGTTGGCGGGCCTTACGACCGAGCAAAAGGCGCCTTACGTGCTGCGCATCCTGGGCGCGAGCGACGTCTCCTCAAGGGGCGCGGCGTCACTCTTAGAAGTAGGTCAGTCCATCACGGGTTGGCCTCAGTTGGCGAGCGAAGTAACGCTAGGAGCGGCCGCGATGGCGGCCGCGGTTCGACGGTTCGGACAAAACGGGGCGCTCCCGTCGGGACGGGTCAATTTCGACGTTGAAGAAGTGCTCGCCGGTCTTCGACCCGTCGAACTTCACAACGAGACCGAGGACTTTCTGTCTTTGCCAGCACCACTTGATCCGCCGCTTGATTCGGACGATCCCATTGAACTGATTGTGGACGCGGCTCGACGCGCACCTTCGGGCGGCAACGTGCAGCCGTGGCGCTTCGAAGCCGAAGGTGACGAAATTCGCTTTTATCTTCGACCCGATCGCACGTCCATGATGGACGTGCAGTTTCGCGGGAGTTACGTGGCAATCGGCGCGGCACTCTTCAACGCGCGCGTCGCGGCTTCTGCGCTGCATCGCAAAGGCACGGTGCAACTATTCCCTACGACCGGATCCTCCGAGCACGTCGCCACCATGACACTCGGACGAGCGAAGGACTTCGAGATTGCCCCACTGTACGAACACGTACAGACCCGCACGACGAATCGTCGAGTAGGGAGCGCGTCGAAAGTTTCTGATCATGACGTGCGGATGCTCGCGCGTGGCGTGGAGCAAGAAGGCGCTCGACTGCGTTTCATAACCGAACCTCAAGCGATGAGCGACCTCGCTGAGTTACTCGCCGACTGTGACCGAATGAGATTCCTGGTGCCGAGTATTCATCGTCAAATGATGAGCGAACTTCGCTGGCCCGGTCGCGACACACTTGAAGAAGGGCTCGACGTGCGCTCTCTCGAAATGGGTCCTACTGAGTTCGCGGCGATAGAACTTCTTGGCCGGCCTGACGTGATGGATCATTTGGGTGAGTGGCGAGCCGGTCAAGCGCTCGGGGCTCGCACGCGCGCCGCCGTGAAGACGAGTTCCGCGCTCGCGGCGATCACGATTCCTCGAGCGGATCCAACGTTTTATGTTCGTGGGGGCGCCGCGGTTGAGCGATTCTGGGTGAGCACGCAGAGGCTCGGCTTAGCGGTCCAGCCCGTGTCGCCGCTCTTCGTCTACGCGAAGGGGGAAGAAGATCTTCGCCAACTCGGTGGCGAGCGTCACCTGGATGAACTCTTTGAAATGTCCGAGCGATTTACGAACCTTTTGGAACTCGACGGTGGTGAATCGGTGGCGTTGTTGGTACGCGTTTTTGACGCGCCACGGCCGAGTGTGCGAAGCGTTCGCCTGCCGCTCGAAGACGTGCTGACGCGAAAACGTGACCCCGCAGAATTGATGGCGCCCATCAGCGACTGATGGCGGAAGGTACGTCGCTGGGCGCCATCGCGTGTGCGAGACTAAGAATTATTGACAACTTATCTAGGGCGGGCGCTCCTTGAGGGTTCCTAGTAAGACGAGACGACGTTCGTCGAAGAGAGATAGATTGTGGCAAATCTGAGTGGATCAGATCAGACGAGAGCGAGCGACGAAGTAGGTCAAGCGGTCGAAACTCTCCGAAGCCTCGTCTTTGGCATGGACATCGTGGCGATGGTGGCGCACGAAGACGAGATGCTTTCGGAGTTCAGTCACGATCCAATGGTCGCCAGCGGCGCAGAGGAAGCGTACGAAGTTATCCGCGAACGCATCGCCGACCAACTCGACGGTGGCTCGGAAATCAGTTCGTTTTCGTGCGTCGTGTCGGGTGTGGAGTGGGGCGTGCTCGTCGAACCAATTCCGGACCAGGAGTGGATCGTCCCAGCAATCCTGTTCGTCGCTCGTCACGGAGTGGAGTGGACCGACGAGGAGAGGGGGCTGATTGGCGCGATCGCCAGTTTGATCGGCCAAGTCGAAACGTTGGCGCGACGAGAGGGTACGTTGTTGCATCAACAGCGTCTCGATGATCTCGTTGGTCAGGTTGCCAATCGACTGATGTCGGCGTCGTCACTCACTCGGCGAGAGGTATTGCGCTGGACGACGCAAGTCTTGGCCGAGTTCCTCGACGCCGACGTCGCCTTCCTTCGAAGCAACGATCTCGAGCGGGGCCTGAGTATTCTCGAGGCGGAGTGGCCCGCGCGTGAGAACGTGCCCGACCCCGACCCCTTGGGCGTCGTTCCCTTTGACAGTGATCCGATTTTTGAGATCACGAAGGATCTTCGAGAGCCCTACTATCTCGGCGGAGAGGAAAATCCCGACAAGTACCAAGAGCGCGTTGAAAGAGCGTCCGGGGTAAAACTCGTCAACGGCGCGGGGGTACCCCTGCTGCAAGGCGACACAACATGGGGCGTCTTGGCGTTCCTGCACTTCAATCTGCACAAGTGGGTGCCAGAAGAGATGAACGCGTTGCAAGCGATCGCGTCGATGCTCATGCAACTCCAAGCTCGAATCGACGCCGAGGATCAGACGGAATACAACGCGCACCACGATGACTTGACGGGACTGCCGAATAGGCGAGCCTTGATTCGCGAGTTGAAACTCCGTTTGGATCGAGGGCGCGACACCGCGGTGATGGTGGTTGACCTGGACCGTTTCAAGGTAATGAATGACTACCTGGGTCACGCCAGTGGCGACAAGTTATTGGTCACCCTCGCGGAAGGAATTCGAAGGAGCCTCGCGCCCCACGACTTTGCGGCACGTCTCGGAGGCGACGAGTTCGTCTTTCTTATCGACGACGTGCGCAGCGAAGCCCAGGTGCTCGAGCATGCGGAGAAGATCCTCAACATCATTTCGATCCCCGTTGAAATTGGCGGACAACGAATCAGTCACACCGCAAGTGTCGGCATCGCCATTACTGGGAACGATGTGGTGACTGGACTTGATCTGTTGGGATACGCCGACGTCGCGATGTACGCGGCGAAATCGAAGGGTCGCAATCAAGCCGTGGTGTTTGACGAGCAGTTGCGCGAAGTGGTCAACGAGAGGTTCCGTATGGAGCTGACACTTCAAAAGGGCATCAACAACGGGGAACTGCGTCTTCACTTCCAACCTGAAGTCGACCTCAACACTGGGCGGATTCTTGCCGTGGAGGCACTCGTGCGTTGGCAGCACCCCACGAGAGGACTTCTTGTCGCGTCGGATTTCATCCGAGTGGCCGAGGAGACCGGACTCATCGTGGCGATCGGCCGCTGGGTTTTCGCTGAATCGTGCCGCCAGCTCTCAAAGTGGCAGCGCGACTACCCAGAGATGCCACTCAAATTACGCGTCAATATGTCCCCGGCCGAATTCATGACCGGCGACCTCGTCGAGTACGTCGAGTACTGCATGCGGGCGAACAACATCGACGGGGAGCGTCTGTGCATTGAAATCACCGAGCACGTGGTGTTGCACGAACCCAAGAAGACGGCGCGCATCCTGGAGGGATTTCAGAAGTTAGGCATCGAGGTAGCCATCGACGACTTCGGGACCGGGTTCGCCTCGATGACCGAGCTGAAGAACCTGCCGGTGAACCTCCTCAAATTGGACATGAGCTTCGTTCGAGGAATTACGTCTGACCTCTACGACTGCGCCATTACCGAGTCGATCATCCGACTCGGTAAGGCCCTCAACTTGGTAGTCGTCGCCGAAGGAATAGAGTCAAGTGCCATCATCGACAAACTTCTCGAACTCGGCTGTTTCCGGGGCCAGGGCTACTACATCGCACGGCCGATGTCGGCGGACGACTTAGCGCCACTGCTGGACAGCGGTGTCGTGTCGCTCTCTTCGACGAGGTCCCAGACTGTGCTCGAAGCACAGGCGGAGACACGTTGATGAGTTCGCTCAACGGCTCAAGACCTCACGTCGAGGAGAGCGTGACAAGAGACTACGAACCGTGGCTCTTTCAGGCGATGCTCGATGAGTTGACCAATAACGAGTTGGGTATCGGTTTCGTGTATTCACTTCTTGAGCTCGTCGCGAAACGCTACTCGCTGAGCGACGTGACGGTGACGCTCTTCCATGAGATGACCGGCGTGCAGTCCTTTCGCCTAGGACAGAAAAACGTCGACCTGGACGTCTTTGCTCAACAAGGGAGTCTGGTTGGAGTTATCTGTAATCCCGACGTGGTGCCCGAGAGCGAACGTGACGCCATCCGTACCGCGTGTCAACTCTCTCTGTCGCTGCACTTAGCGCGCTACAGTTCGGCTCGCGATCATCTGACGAACATCGCGAATCGTCGAAGTTTCGACTCCACGCTCGAGACCGCCGCCGCGCGCAGTTCGAGATACGGGTGGCCCTTTACGCTGGTATTGGCTGACCTCAATGATTTCAAGGCGGTCAACGACCGACTCGGTCACGCGCGCGGGGACGATCTGTTGCGTCGATTCGGTTTCGCACTTCGTAGTTCGGTTCGAAAGGGCGACGCGGCCGCGAGAATAGGCGGCGACGAATTCGCCGTGATCTTGAGTAACGCGGAAGGTCACGAGGTCACCGGATTTCTTGATCGACTTCGTTCTAACCTCGCGTCGGCTGGTAACGTAATCGAGTTTTCCGTCGGTACCGCGAGTTCACCTCGTGACTCCGTTGATCCGGCGGAGCTGTTCCGGATTGCCGATGCGCGACTATACGCGAAGAAGGGGATAAGCCTCGAATGATGTCCATCACTGAAGAAGACTTCGAACTCGAACTGCGATCACTTCCTGGAGTGCTGAACGTTGGCATGAGTCACGGCGAGAGCGGAGAGGTCGAGTTAGTGAAGTTGGTGATTCTTGGCGAGAGTCCGGGACCGATTCGCACGCAAGCCACGCAGATCGCGAACCTCTATTTTCCAGACGTCACGATTGAATTGGAAGTGGCTGACGCCGCGCAATTGACCAACCAAGTGGCCTCGAGAGTGGCGCTCTTGAGCGCTGAGTTCGACGAGGTGTCTGGCGTGTGCGAGGTTCGACTCGGGTACGAAGGTCGTATCGGTGTGGGTCGGGCGGAAAGTGGGCGCCTGATTGGCGCGGTCGAAGGAACCCTGGCGGCCCTGCGTGAGCTCGCCTTTGAAATCTCCTTCCACTTAGAGGCCGTTACCACCGTCCCAACGGTTCGAGGTCTTCCCATTGTCGTCACGCTTCGCTCGTTCAGCGATGACGTAGACCTTTATGGAATCGCTCAATCCGAAGGTGAGTCTCTCTCCGCCGCTCGTGCGACACTGAACGCGCTGAACCGGTTTCTTTCGGGCCCCAAGAACGCGGACTAACCAACGTCGCGACTCGTCGCGACGAATCGGTGGCGAAAGTTGAATCTAGAGGTTGTAACTCAGGTGCTTGATGCCGTTCACGAAATTCGACGCCAACTGATCGGGCGCCCCCGTCGGATGAATCGATGGCGTGCGAGATAAGAGTTCTCGCCACATCACCGTGATCTCACGACGCGCGAGATGTGCCCCTAGACAGAAGTGTGGTCCTGGCGCGCCGAAGCCGTAGTGATCGTTCGGAGTTGTTCCAACGTCAAAGACGTAGGGATCAACGAAGGCGTCCTCGTCGCGATTGGCCGAGAAATTGAGGGCGATTCACTCCCTCGCTCGACGGTCGAAGCGAGTAGGTACGCGTACGACATAGACCAGTCCAGCGCCGGGAAAAATTAGCCGTGCGCGTCCTACTCTCTAACCACCGAGCGTGACGTCTTGCTCCTGGTACCACTCCAGTGCTTCGTGGAACTGGTCAAGTGAAAAGTCCGGCCACAGTTGGTCGATTATGTAAAAGTCGGCGTAGATCGACTGGATGGGCAAGAAGCCACTGAGTCGCCGACCGCCGCCCCAGCGCACGATGAGATCGATCCTCGAGATATCGGCGGACGCGATGCCGTCGGCGACATTGTTCCGCTTACTCACGTCGACGTTCTTGAGCGAGTGGTTAAGATCCCAACTCCAGCCGTAGTTCACGAGGAAGTTAACTTTGATGCGACCCTCGCCGATTCGGGTCCGTTGTGTGTAGCGCATGAGTTCCTTGGGAAAGAGCACCGACTGAGTGTTGCCCACCACAAGCAAATCCGCGTCCCTTTTCTCCAACTCGGCCACGGCTTCCACGCACGCGTTGCGAAAGGCTTCAATCTGAGCCGCCGGACGTTTCGTATTGTCGACGGTGAAGCCGTAGAAGGTGATTTCTGGGATGCCTAACGCCAGACACTCGCTGTACAGATCTAGACCCGGCTGCAGTCCGAAGTGATAGCCGTCCTGTTTCTCGAAACCTTGGTCTTGAGCCCAACGCCGATTACCGTCGGGAATGATGCCCACGTGGCGAGGGAGTCGCTTAGCGTCTCCCTTGTGGACGCTCTCAGCCACAGCGTTTCTCATAGTGAAACAATTGTACGACACGGCGTTGCTTACGATTCTTAGCCATGAGGTCGCTCACGCATTGATTTAGTAAGACTTTAGGGGCGACAACGTCGTCTTTTAGAGACGATAAATTCGGTCGCTTTGAAGATGCCGTTGGCGGACCGCAGAGCCTAGAAACTGTAGTTCAGGTGCTTGATGCCGTTGACGAAACTCGACGCGAGCTGGTCGGGCGGACCCGTGGGATGAATTCTGGGCGTCCGAGATAAGAGTTCTCGCCACAGCACAGTGATTTCGCGACGCGCGAGATGTGCCCCCAGACAGAAGTGAGGTCCGGGCGCGCCAAAACCGTAGTGATCGTTAGGCGTTCGTCCAACGTCAAAGACGTAAGGATTAACGAAGGCGTCCTCGTCACGATTGGCCGAGTTGTAGTACAAGACGACCTTGTCGCCGGCCTTCAGATCAAAACCCGAGAGGGTGTAGTCAGTCGCGAGGGTGCGGCGCATCCAAATCACCGGCGAAGCCCATCGAACGATTTCGTCGGTGCTGGTCTTGGCGAGACCTTCGTAGTCCGCAACGAGTCGACGCTGCTCGTCGGGGTACTCACCAAAGACGTGCAAGGCGTGCGCGATGGCCGTGCGCGTTGTTTCATTACCCGCCGTGACGAGAAGAACGAAGAACGACGCCAGTTCTTGTTGGGTCAATTTTTCGGATTCGATTTCGGCGTTGACGAGCGCGCTCGTGATGTCGTCAATGGGCTGATCGATTCGGTACTTACCGAGTTCTTCCATGATGCCCGTCAACGTCGCGCCTGCTTCGAGAAAGGCTAGGACGGAGTCGGTGCCTTTGGGGATGTACTCGGGGTCGGCGGCAGAGAGAATGATGTTCGAACATTTCAACACCGTTGGGTACTCACTGGGTGGCACGCCCATCATCGAACAGATGATCTCTAAGGGGAAGGGTGCGGCGACGTCGAGAATGAAGTCACCGGTACCGTGCTCGCGCGCGCGAGTAATAATCTCGTCAGCGACGCGCTCGATGGAGTCCTCGACGGCGCGAACGTTCCTCGGATTGAAAGCGTTGGAAACAATCCGGCGAAGGCGCGCGTGCTTCGGATTGTCCGTTGAGATCATGCCCGAGAAGTACTCGACCATCTCGGTGGGCAGATCGAGCAGGGATACGGCACCGGGACCGGAGAGAAAGACCTCGGGGTGGCGAGAGGCTTCAGCGACGTCCGCGTAGCGGGTGAGAGAGTAGTAGCCATTCCCCGCGGGGAACTCTATGGAACTACCTTCGAGAACTGGTTCGTCGTAGTGGCCAATGGGACGCTCACTGCGCAGCGTTCGAAAAGCGCCCTCGCGCTCTGCGTAGGGCCGCTTCCAAAACTCCGTGTTCGAAAGGTCAATCTCGTTGACCCCAAGGACGCTCGTTGGTTCGTTCACCAACCTCATCGTAGTGAGTTCGAGTTATCGGGCACAGCCGAGCGATTTCACGGCAAACTAGGGGAGTGGAACTCACTGATCAAGAACGAGCCAGTCGCCTTTCGGCGCTGAACGCCCTGATGGATTTGATGCGCCCGTCGGTTCAAGCCGACGGTGGCGACCTTCAACTAATTCGTTGCGATGTCGAGACGGGCGTCGTCGAAGTTCAATTAGGGGGCGCGTGCTCGAGTTGCGCGATCTCCACCGACACGCTCCAAGGCGGCGTAACGAGAATCTTGACGGACCGTCTTAAGTGGGTCACCGAAGTCATTGGCGGTCTCGATGACTCGATCGACCCCGAAGAGTCATCACTCCTTGGCGCCGGCGGCTACGTGCCGCGCTACCGCCAACTGTAAAACCGCTTCGTCTTTCGCTAGAGAGTTTCGGGTATGGCGACGCCCGTTAACTCTTCGGACACCGACCAAAGACGTGCGGCCTTGCCGGCCGAGCGCGCGCTTCGAGGGGGCTTGACGAGCGTGGCCGAACCGACGAGGCCGAAGACTCCACTGGGGCCGTAGTAGGCGCCGCTAATGGCGTTAGGACTCGTCGCGGCGTAGAGCATTGGCTCGGTACCTCGTTCGACCCCTTGGGATGGCATGAACTTGGCTTCGCCAACGAATGATCGCTTGGGCTTGTCTCGACCGAGGTTCGCCCCCGCGTTCATCAAGTTGGTTCGGGTAAAGCCTGGATGCGCGGCGTTACTCATGAGGTCCCAGTTCTTCTCGCGAGCGATGACCGCCAGATGCTGGGCGAAGAGGAGATCGGCGAGTTTGGATTGGGCGTAGGCGAGATACGGGCTGTAACGACGCTGCCACTGCAGGTCGTCAAAGCGAATGCTTCCAATGGTCGCGACACTGCTACTCATCGTCGTCACGACCGGTCCCGCCGCCGCGAGCAGGAGCGGCAAGACACGCATCGTGAGCGCGAAGTGGCCCAGATAGTTCGTGCCGAGCTGCAATTCGAATCCGTCGACGGTGCCCATCCGCTTTGGTGGCGCCATGACGCCCCCGTTGTTAAGCAGTATGTCGATCGGTACGTTGTCGGCGAGAAGCGTGTCAGCGAAGTTCGCCACTGAGGAAAGATCGGCCAGGTCGAGGTGGCGCACCTCAACGTGGGCGTTGGGGAAGCGACTCAGAATCTCTTCGCGGGCCGCTTCGCCTTTTTCGATGGTCCGTACCGCCATGATGACGTGCGCGCCGGCCCCGGCGAGTCGAAGGGCGGCCTCTTTGCCCGTACCCGAGTTCGAGCCCGTGATGACGGCGAGTTTTCCATCTTGATTAGGGACGTTGTACACGGCGCTTCCTTTGCTCAAGCGTGACTCCTGTGGGCCCTGCGGTCTGAGCGTATCGTCAAGGCCGGGTTTAGGTCCAGACGCCCGGTTGCATTCGTCACGTCAGGTGGTATTATTTAGTTAGGTGAACTAATGAAAATGACGACGACGAACGAAACCGCGGCCCGACTTCGTAGGTCCATCACGCGCATGAATCGAAAGCTTCGTTCTTCTGCGCTCGGTGGCGTCTCGCCCGCGCAGGCCTCGATGCTGGCCTCGGTCGACAAACATGGGAATCCCTCTCTCGGCGATCTTGCAATCGCGGAGCAGATTCAGCCACCTTCGGTGACGCGACTCGTCAAAGACATGGAACTGGCCGGCCTCATCAGTACCGCCGCGGATCCACTGGATCGTCGAAGTACACGCGTGGCGCTGACCGCGCACGGACGTAAAGAGCTCAACGACATTCGCCAGCGCAAGACCGAATTCCTTGAACGCAAGCTCAACGCTCTTTCGCAGAGCGACCAGTTACGTGCCGCCGAGTTGGCGGCCTTTCTCGAAGCGCTGTTGGAGGACGAGTGAGCTTCATCTCTAGGGGCCCGGCGCGCACCTTCGCCGCGCTTAAAGTCCGCAACTTTCGCCTCTATTTCATAGGTCAGTTGATCTCGGTCTCTGGTACCTGGATGCAGTCGCTCGCCCAGGGTTGGCTCGTCTTGCAGATCACCGGATCCTCGGTGGATCTGGGCATTGCGGTGGCCTTGCAGTTTCTGCCAATACTGCTCTTTGGCTCGTACGGCGGTCTCGTGGCGGATCGTAACGAGAAGCGCCGGATTCTTTACTTCACGCAGTCCTCGGCCGGAATTCTGGCGCTCATACTTGGGCTCTTGACGAGCACTCACCACGTGCACGTCGACCAGGTCTACGTCATCGCACTCGCGCTCGGCGTCGTCAATCTCTTTGACGTTCCCGCTCGTCAAGCCTTCGTCCAAGAGATGGTGGGACGTGATCTGCTCGCCAACGCCGTGAGTTTGAACTCAGTGTTGATGAACTCGGGACGTCTTATTGGACCCGGCATCGCGGCAGCCTTCATCGCGATCGTGGGCACCGCGGCCTGTTTCTTCGCGAACGCCGGCTCCTTTGTCGCGGTGCTGATCGCTCTCATGATGATGCGCAGTGCTGAGTTCCTGCCAATGAAAACGGTCGAACGTGAAAAGGGACAGCTTCGCCTCGGCCTCAAGTACTCCTTTGAGAATCCGTTGTTGCGCAACGTCATCGTCGCGGTCGCGGTGGTGGGACTCTTCGCGTACAACTTCACTGTCTCATTGCCACTTCTCGCTCGCGTCACGTTCCACGAACACTCGGCGTCGCACTACGGGATTCTTTTGGGCGCCATGGGTCTGGGCGCGGTGATTGGCGGACTCATGGTCGCTCGACGATCGCGACCAACGCCAAAGATGCTCGCGCTCATCATGCTGGGATTCGGCTTCTTTATGGCACTGGCGGCTTACGCGCCAACTATCACGTTGGCCGAGATCGCGATGATTCCCACTGGTGCCTTTTCGATCGCGTTGATCGCGACGGCGAACTCTCTGTTGCAGTTGAACTCAAGCCAGCAGATGCGAGGTCGCGTGATGAGTCTGTACAGCATCGCCTTTTTGGGTACGACGCCCATCGGCGCGCCACTCGTCGGCCTCGTCGTGTCGTGGTCGAATCCTCGAATCGGCATCGTCATGGGCGCGGTTTTCGCCCTCGTAACGGGCCTTGGCTTACTACTGCAACAGCGTCAAAGCGATCGCAACACGCGAGTACTGCAGTCCGCTTAAACCTTTTGCGGCTTCGGTTCTTTGGGCAGTCCGAGGGCTCGCTCGCCAATAATGTTGCGCTGGATTTCGGCCGTTCCACCCCAGATGGTCTCGGAGCGTGAGAAGAAGAAACTCGCCTGCAACTCAGAGACCGGGTAGTCCGCTCGACCACGTCGAAGATTTCCCGATGGTCCCGAGATTGGGCCCTTGCCGGTGAGGATCTGCGCTTCCATGCCCAAGATGTCGAGCGCGAGTTCCATTGAGGATCGGTGCGCTTCAGACCAGAACATCTTGTTGCACGCACCGAGCAACGCGGCGTTGTGCGTGTTGTTGAGCGCGTCGGTCAGCGAGCGGTATCCGTTGATCTCCATGATCTTGACCTTGGACCACGCCTTGACGAGCGCGTCGCGCACGAGCACGTCGTCGTTCTTCTTCACGCGCGTTGCGTCCTTGAGAATGGTCTCCCACTCTCGTAGGAACCGGCGGTATCCCGTAGTGGACGAAGAGCCGCGCTCGAAACCGAGCGTGGTCATCGCGACTTTCCAGCCATTGTTCACACCACCCACCACGTTGTCCTTAGGGCAACGGGCGTTGTCGAAGAACACTTCGTTGAACTCAGCCGATCCGTCAACTTGGGTGATGGGTCGCACGTCCACGCCCTCTTGGTGCATGGGCACGAGGAGATAGCTGATGCCCGCGTGTTCGGGCGCGTGGGGGTCGGTGCGCGTGAGGAGAAACACGTAGTCAGCGTGCTGAGCCTGGGTGGTCCACACTTTTTGACCGTTGATGACCCACTCGTCACCGTCGAGCACCGCGGTGGTCTTCAAGCTCGCCAAGTCCGAGCCCGAGTTGGGCTCGGAGAATCCTTGGCACCACGCAATCGATCCGTTCAAGATGCCGGGAATGAATTCCTTTTTCTGTTCATCGCTGCCCCATTGAAGAATGGTGGGGCCGACCAACGTGTCGCCGAAGAAGTCGGCGCGCATCGGAGCGCCGGCTTTTGCAAACTCCTCGTTTAAGACCACTTGGTCCATCAACGTCAGGCCTTTGCCGCCGTACTCAACGGGCCATCCCGCACAGATCCACCCGCCGGCGAAGAGCTTGTCCGTCCACGTGGCGTTGAAGGCCGCGCGCTCGTCGCTGGTCATGGAAAAGCCCGGATCGAACCAGCCCTTGGGCAGGTTCTCCTCGAGCCAGGCACGAATCTCCGCGCGAAACGTCTCTGCTTCTGGTGGGTAGGTCAAATCCATAGGGAGAATCGTAGCCATCTAGCCACCGTGGCTATCGCTGGGCACTTGTGTGCCTGTGGGAAATGCGGGAGAATAGTTAACCGTCGTACCTACGAAAGTTGGCCAGTGCCTCGCCCCCTACGCCAGACAGTTGACGAAACGAGGGCGTCGTGGGCGCTCAGCCGACGAATTACTTTGCCCCCTCACGTTCCCGCACGACCAGCCGAGCCCGGTGGGCACCGCGTGGCCTTTTTGATCTACCGGGGTAATCCTCGTTGCGGCGGCCAGGGCGTCTACACCCGCCACCTCACCCGTGAACTGGTGGCCCTTGGCCACAGCGTCGAGGTCTTCTCCGGCGCGCCCTGGCCCGAGCTCGATGAAGGCGTGGGCTTTACGCCCGTTCGTGGTCTCGATCTCTACCGTGACCCCGACCCCTTTCGCATCCCCGCGCGCTCGGAGTTCACCTCACTCGCGGACCTGACCGAGTTTGGTGTGATGTTGAGCGCTGGCTTTGGTGAGCCGCTCGCGTATTCGATGCGTATTGCCAAAATCCTCGAACACCGTCGCGCGGACTTCGACATCATCCACGACAACCAGTGCTTGGGCACGGGTATCTTGAAGCTTCACAAACAGGGTTGGCCGCTACTCGAGACGTTGCACCATCCCATTACCGTCGATCGCTCCATCGCGCTCGACCACTCGGAAACGCCCTGGAAGCGTTTCACGACGCGTCGATGGTTCGGCTTCTTGCGCATGCAGGTACGAGTGGTGAAACGGCTGCCGGCGGTCTTGACCGTGTCGCACAACTCCAAGATCGACATCAACGCCCAAATGAAAGTGGCGCTCGAGCGTTTGACCGTCGTACCCGTTGGCGTTGATCACCAGGTCTTCAAGCCCTACGACGACGTCATAAAAAAGAAGGGCCGCTTGATGGTCACCTCAAGCAGTGACGTGCCTATGAAGGGACTCGTGCCGTTGCTCGAAGCGATCGCCAAGCTGCGAGCTGAACGAGAGATCGATCTTGTCGTGATTGGTCAACCAAAGGTCAAAGGGCGCGTCGCGTCCACCATGGAGCGGCTCGGTCTGAACGACATCGTCACCACGATCTCGGGGGTCAGCGATGAAGAACTGGCGCGCCTCTACGGCGAAGCCGAAGTCGCGATCGTGCCCAGTCTCTACGAAGGGTTTTCGCTGCCCGCGATTGAAGCGATGAGCTGTGGTGTGCCGGTCGTGGCCACGACGGGTGGCGCACTGCCAGAAGTCGTGGGCGTGAGCGGTGAGACGGGACTCCTCGTCGAGCCCAACGATCCCGACGCGCTGGTTGACGCCATTCGCCAACTACTTGACGACGAAGAGTTGCGCGCGCGCCTGGGCGCTAATGGTCGTCGTCGGGTGATGGACCGCTTTACCTGGGAAGTGACGGCTCGGGGCACGGCGGCTTGTTACGACGCGGTCTTGAACGGGCGAGCGTTGCCCGACTCGGTGGTCTTTGACTGATGCTGACCGCTAAGTACGAACGACTGGGTCTTAAGGCCGGCGACAAGGTGCTCGACCTTGGTTGTGGCTTTGGTCGCCACGCCTTTGAAGCGGCTCGTCGCGGCGCCAGTGTGGTGGCGCTTGACGCCGGGCGCGACGAAGTTGAGGGCGTCGCCGCGACATTCGCCGCGATGGTTGAGGCGGGTGAACTGGCCGAAGGTTCCCTGCACGCCAACGTCGTCCAGGGTGACGCGCTGCACCTGCCATTTCCTGACGCCACCTTTGACCGAGTGATCTGTTCTGAAGTGCTCGAACACATTCCTGACGACCTCGCCGCGATGCGCGAACTGACCCGCGTTCTTCGTCGCGGCGGCACGATGGCTATCACGGTGCCGCGCTTTGGGCCCGAACTCGTCAACTGGGCCCTGTCCGATGAGTACCACAACGTACCTGGCGGTCACATTCGGATCTATCGTCGCTCGGTCCTCGAAGGACGGCTGAGCTCGACGGGCATGGTCGTCACGGGACATCACCATGCGCACGGCTTGCATTCGCCGTACTGGTGGTTGAAGTGTTTCGTCGGTACGACCAATGACGAGCACAAACTCGTAAAGCTCTACCACCGATTGCTCGTGTGGGACATTATGAAAAAGCCCGCCGTGACGCGTTACGCAGAGAACGTGCTCTCACCCTTGATGGGCAAGTCCGTCATCGTCTACTTGTCGAAGCCTCAATGAGTGCCACGCTGAATTCCCTCGGTGGCGTGCCCGACGTCATCACGAGAGAAGAGTTAGCGTTGACGGCTAACTACCTCGCGTCACTCCAGGTCGCGAGCGGACAGATTCCCTGGTTCGTGGGTGGTCACTGTGACCCCTGGAACCACGTGGAAGTCGCCATGGCGCTCACGATTGGTGGTTACACGAACGAGGCCCGTGCGGCGTACCTGTGGTTAGAAGCAACGCAACTCGGCGACGGTAGTTGGTTCAATTACTACGTGGGTGATCGCGTTCGCGACACGCGCCTCGATACCAACGTCTGTGCCTACGTCGCGGCCGGTCTTTACCACTACCTCCTCGCCACCGACGACGTGGACTTTGTCGCTGAGCGCTGGCCAATGGTGGAGCGCGCGTTGGAGTTCGTGTTGCGCTGGCAACTTGGTGACGGCACGATCCGTTGGTCCCTCGACGCCCAAGGCCGGCCCGAGTCTTACGCGCTCTTAACGGGGTCGTCGTCGATCTTTCACTCACTGCGCTGTGGCGCCGCGCTCGCTGAGCGCCTCGATATCGCAAAGCCCGAGTGGGAACTCGCCGCGGGCCGACTCGGTCACGCCGTTGCCCATCACCCCGGAGCGTTCGCGCCAAAGAACGAATTCGCCATGGACTGGTACTACCCGATCGTCTCGGGCGCCCTCGGGGGCGCCGCGGGTGAGAGGCGTCTCGCCGATGGTTGGGAGCGCCACGTGATGGACGACCTAGGGGTTCGCTGCGTTTCGACGAACGACTGGGTCACGGCCGCTGAAACCGCTGAATGCGTGCTGGCCCTCGACGCGCTGGGTTTAACCAGCCAAGCCCTTGATCTCTTTAGCTGCACGCGCCTGCACCGTCGCGAGGACGGCGCGTACTGGACCGGTATTGCCTACCCCGACCACGTGACGTTTCCTGATCGCGAAGTCTCGTCCTACACCGCCGCGGCCGTTTTGTTGGCGGCCGACGCGTTGAGTTCCTCCTCCAAGGCATCGGGACTCTTTCGCCACGACGAACTCGCGATGCCCCTCGACCTTGCCGAAGTGGGCTGCCCACTTCGTCGTTAAGTGAAACGTTGCAGCACGCGCAGTGAACCTTCGCTCGCCAACTCGCTGAACTCACCGCTCTTAAGAGCAGCCAGATAGATCTCGTAGGGCGGTCGACCGCCGTCGGCGGGATCGGGAAAGACGTCGTGAATGAGCATCAGTCCGCCGGCGATGACTTTGGGCGACCAGGCCAAGTAGTCGGCCCACGCGACGTCCTTTGCGTGGCCGCCGTCAATAAAGAGCAGGTTGAGGGGCTGAGCGAAGTGTGCAGCGACGACGAGGGAATGTCCGACGAGTCCAACGACGGTGCGCTCGAGCGCCGCCTCGGCAATTGTGCGCTGCCACGAGGGCAAGGTGTTGAGTCGCCCGTCGAGGGGATCAACGAGTGAGGGATCGAAGTGTTCCCACCCTTCCTGGTTCTCTTCGCTGCCGTGATGGTGATCGAGTGAGAAGAGCACGCTGTTCGTCGCTTCAGCGGCCGCGCCGAGATAGAGCGCGGACTTACCGCACCACGCACCGACCTCAAGCCAGGTGCCGTCGTGCTCTTGGTGGCCACAGGCAAGAGCGTGCTCGTAGAGCGCGAGCCCTTCGTCGTGGGGCATGAAGCCCTTCGCGTTGTGGGCGAGAGCAAGTAGTTCGTCGCGTCGAGTGGTCATAGGCGAATCAAGGTGTAGAGACCGAGGACCCCAAAGATGACGCCGCCGCCCACACGAATCCACTTAATAGGCACGACGTTTTGCAGGAACTTGCCACCGAAGGCGCCGAGGAAAGAGACCACGACGAGGGCGAGTGACCCAGCGACGAAGACTTCGAGCGGTTGGTGGGTCTTCACCGTGAGGTTGGCCGCCTGTATCTGGGTCAGGTCGCCAAACTCGGCGATGAAAATGACACTGAAGGCCGTCGTGATCTCTTTGAACCGCGTAGCAGGGTGCTCGCTTTGGGCTTCGTGCTCACCCTCTTCCTCCGCTTTTTCTTCGCGTGAGAACAACAAGTACGCCGCGCCGCCGAGGAAGAGCAATCCCACAATCAGGTTTTTTACGTGCGAGGGCAGCAGCGTTAAGAGCCCGCCCGCGCCCACGGCAATACCCATCTGCACCGCAAAGGCAGTTGACGCGCCCGTGACGATTGACCAAGGTCGCGCCTTGGTACTCATGACGATCATGGCGATCATGGTCTTGTCGGGCAGTTCGAGGATGAGCATCAAGGCAAAGATGCCGAGAAATGTCCCCACGCTCATGAGGCGTTAGAACTGCGTTCGAATTTTTGACGCGAACGTCAGACCTACGCGCATGCGTTCGAGCTGTTGTCCGACCGTCGCTGGGTAGCCCCCCGTGACTGGATGGGCTTGGTGAAACGCTTCGACTTCGTCGGCGAACGCGGGATCTTTGATGAACGTCACCACGCCTGAGGCAATACGCGCATGGTGGCTCGCGGCGAACTGTCGAGTGACGTCACTCCAACGCGACGTCACGTAACGCCAGACCGCCGGACCGGTGTTTTCGTTGCGGATAAAGATCGGAAGGACGAGGGGCGCGTCTTGACTGCGGAACTCGCTGAAGCACTTTTCAGCGGCGTCCAAAGCCACGCGCTCGTCGCTGAAGGCTGAGAGCGCAACGAGGTAGCGCATCGCTTCTTGAGGGGTGGGGGCGTTTCGATAGCGTTCGAGGAACGTCTCGTAGTCACCTGGTCGGTCAAGCGATGCCACCACGCGCAGGATTGACGCCGCGAGGTCACCGTGCAACTCATTGGCCTCAAAGCGACGCACGGCCTCGGCGCGAATGCTCTCGTCGTTGCCAAAAGTGCCCAGGGTTGAGATGACCAGGGATCGAAATTGTCCCGTCAATTCGCCCTCGCCTTCGCGCGCGTCCCAACCAAGTCGGACAAACTGCGGATCGAACAGGTCAAGGACTTGCTTGCGAAGAAGTGCGCGCTGGTTCTCGTCGAGCGCGCGGCGCACCATGTCGATGGCGGTGGCGACGGGCTCCCAGGGATTGGGCTCATCTTGGTCGCCGAGTCCCTTGGCCAAGGCGTAGAAGTCCGCCCACGTGATGGCGCCCGCGAAGAGGGCGGCCCAACTGTCTGACATCAACGTCGCTCGCTCGAGTTCTTCGAGTTCGCTGACGCGTGGCGCCAGTGCCGCCAGCTCAGCAGCTCCGTAGCGCGAGCGAAAGACGCCCGAGCCGCCGGCGTTGATGACGACGGGCGCCGCGTCCGTAATCTCGACAGCGGTTTTGTCCAAGAGGTGCTTCGAGATTGCTCCGCCGCCCAGTGAGCGCGTCTGCACGGGAACTAACCAGTGCTCGCCAATGGCGCTCGCGCCACGAGCCGGTCCGTTGGTGAATGGCTGCTGAGTGAGTTGACCGCCGTCCAAGGTGACGAGGGGAAAGCCACCTTGAAGAATCCACGTGTTCATGACGTTTCGCACGGGTAGTCCTGAGATCTCCTCGAGCGCGTCCCAGAGATCGGTGGTGACGGTGTTGGCGTAGCTGTGCTTCTTTAGATAGAGACGGATGCCGTCACGAAACGTCTCTTCGCCCAGATACTGCTCCAACATGCGAAGAACCGATCCACCTTTTTCGTAGGTCAATATGTCGAACATTCCTTGAGTGTCGTCGGGGGAGATGACGTCGTACTCAATCGCGCGTGTTGAGTGAAGCGCGTCAATCTGCAGCGCGAGGTCGCGAAGGGAGTTCTGCGTTGCCCAGACGCGCCACTCAGGCTTAAACGCGTTGGTGCACATGAGTTGCATGAAGGTGGCGAAGGCTTCGTTCAGCCAAATACCTTCCCACCACTCCATGGTGACCAAGTCACCGAACCACATGTGGGCCAGCTCGTGGTGCACGACTGCGGCCACGCGTTCGATCTCGGGCTGAGAGCCGGTGGCGGGGTCGACGAGGAGAGCGGTTTCGCGATACGTGATGCAGCCCAAGTTCTCCATTGCACCGAACGCGAAGTCGGGAATGGCGATCATGTCGAGTTTTTCGCCCGGGTAAGGAATGCCGAAGTAGTTGGAAAACCAGCGCAGCCCAAAGGCACCCGCTTCGAGGGCGAGGTCGGTCAAGTGTGTTTTGCCAATCGGGACCACCACGCGAAGCGGCACGCCGTCGACGTCCATTGTCGCCGTCTCTTCGAATGGCCCGATGACGAAGGCTACGAGGTACGTCGACATTTTCATCGTCGGCAGAAAACTCAACGTTCGAAGGCCATTGCCGAGATCAGTGTCAGAGGCAACCGGTGAGTTTGAGTACGCCGCGAGTGCGCTCGGCACCGTGAGATTTATTTGGTACGTCGCTTTGAAGGCGGGCTCGTCCCAACACGGGAAAGCGCGACGGGCGTCGGAGTGTTCAAACTGCGTGGTGGCGATGACGTGCGCGACGCCCTCGTCGTCAGTGAACGTTGAGCGGTAGAAACCGTGGAGCTGATCGTTCAAGATGCCGTCAAAGGCGATCTCGACGACGGCCGGTCCAACGGGGAGTTCACGCTCAAAGACGAACGTCACTGTCTGGTACGTGTCATCGAGGTGGTGTTCTTGGGAGCGGTAACTCGTTCCGTCGGCGCTCACCGTGGCGGCGCCGAGTTCGAGCTCAACGGCGTGAAGGGTTAACTCACTCAGCGTTTCGGTGATTTCGACGTCAATTTCGACGCGGCCCGCGAAGGTGAAAGTCTCAAGGTCGGGGGTGAGAAAGACACGATACGCCGACGGCACGACACTTCGGGCAAGACGATAGGGGTTAGTTGGTGAGCTCATAAGTGGCCATCCTACGGGCAAATCTTCTACCATCGCTAAGTGACTTCTCCTCCTACGCCCGTTTCGCTACGCATGAAACCCGGTCCCAATCGACTCGCGGTGACGGGAATTGGAAACGCGATGCTCGACATCATCACCCAAGACGCGAACGAGGTCTATCGAGAGTTGGGCCTTGTCAAAGCAGCAATGTCGCTCATTGAAGAGGATCAACTCGACACCTTCTATAACGCGATGGGTCCGACGATTCAGATGTCGGGCGGTTCGGTCGCGAACTCCATTGCCGGCGTCGCTGCACTGGGTGGAACGTGTGGCTATATCGGCAAAGTTGCCGACGACGAGTTTGGCGAACGCTTTCGCCACGACTTGCGCACAATGGGCGTCGAACTCGACATCGCCGTCGCGAAGCCTGGTGAGGGAGCGACGGGTCGCTGCCACGTCTTCATCACCAGTGATGCCCAACGCACGATGGCGACCTACTTGGGTGCCTCAAACAAATTGAACGTCAGTGATATCAAAGAAGGTCTCATCGCCCGTTCTGAGATCACCTACGTCGAGGGCTACCTCTTTGACCTGCCCCCCGCGAAAGAGTCGATTCGCAAGGTTGTCAACTTTGCCCACGAACACGACTCGATGGTCGCTCTGTCGCTGTCGGACATGTTCTGCGTCGATCGCCATCGTCGCGACTTTCTCGATCTCATTACGAGCGACGTGGACGTGTTGCTCGCGAACGAGACTGAGATACTTTCACTCTTTCAGTACGACCAACTCGAACAGGCCTTCGCCGCGCTCGAAGAGATTGGCGTGCTGGCCGTCGTTACCAGAGGCCCCAAGGGTGCTGACGTAGCGACGGTCTCGGGAGTGGTGAGTGTCCCCGCCGTTGAAGTTGAGCACGTCATTGACCAAAACGGAGCGGGTGACATGTTCGCGTCGGGTTTCCTCTACGGACTCGCACTCGGCGCCGATCCCGTTGAAGCGGCAGAACTCGGTTCGTTGTGCGCGGGCGAGATCATTACGCATCTCGGTGCGCGTCCCGAGAATGACCTCGAGTTGCTCGGTATCGAAGCGGGACTTCTTTAAGTTTTAGATGCCTTGTGCGTCGAGGATCGCGTCGAGTTCTTTCGTGCGAATTGTCTCCCACTTAACCCACATGATGGAAATCGGAACACCGGCGAGCAGCATCAACGCGTCGCCGCCGATCCACATGATGGCGCCTCCAAGGTGGAGGTTCAAGAGCACCGACGCCTTCGTCGAGCCCGCTGGTGACATGGCGAGGTAGTGGTTGTAGGGAATGGTGGTGGACATTGAGAGCGCGAGTCCGGTAAAGGTGTCGACGGGCACCGCGGCCATGACAAAGACGAGACGCAGGCCGGGGTGAAGCTTGACACCGCGCTCGAGGCCGAAGGCCGCGCGAAAGAAGAGGTACCCCACAACGAGAAAGCCGATTTGCTCGAGGTTGTGAATCCAGGGATGCTGCATCATCAGGTTGAGGATTCCCGTGAGGTGTACCACGGGGATAACGACAAAGTACAGAGCGAACGCGGTGAGCGGGTGCGTGAGACGAGCCATGAACCGGCTATCGAGCCAGCGCCGAATCGTGGCGCTACCGGCGTCGTAGGCGAGATCGAGTGGCGCGCTGAGGGCAAAGAGGGGGGCGGCCAACATAATCAACAAGAGGTGTTGAATCATGTGGTCGCTGAAGTACACCATGTCGTAGACGCCCAGGATTGACTGAGTCGCGAGAAACGTGACGATGAGTCCGGCGGCGAAACTCACCGAGCGCACGCGCGGCCAGGTCGGCACTTTCAAGACGCCACGCGCGTAAAGGTAGCCCACGACAATGAGCAGAAGATTTGGCAGGACCCCAAGGTGCCACTGGTTGAGATGGTGCCAAGAAAACGGCTGAATCCTCATCGGGGGCACGACCCCCATCTTACGGCGTCATTTTTGCGTATTAATCGCGCCGGTAAGATGACGTCGTGCTCTCCAAGTATTTCTCGCGTCGTGCCATTGGCTTGCACGTGGCCCTCGTCTTTTGGATTGCGCTGTGCGCGTCAGCTTCGTACTGGCAAGTCGGTCGCGCTCTTCAAGGCAACTCACTGAGTTATATGTACTCCTTTGAGTGGCCCGTGTTCGGCATCGCCGGCGTGCTCGGTTGGTGGGCGATGCTCAATCTCGAAAAGGTCACCGAAGACGATGAAGTTGAGCGTCGCGAGTACGAAGACAATATGCGCGCGCAAGCTCAAGCCGCGAGAATCGTGTCCGAGGAAGAAGATCCTCAACTCGCGGCGTACAACGACCACTTGGCCAAACTCACGCACGTCCCTAAGAAGCGTCTCTGGGGTCACTGATGAACCCCACATTCCGTCGTTATCGTCTCATGTCGTTCGTCACCGGCACGACGCTGCTGATCTTGTTCGCGACTCTTTTACTGCACTACGTGGATCTCACGGCGTGGAATCACATAAAGTGGTTCGTCGACATCGTCGGTATTGGTCACGGTGTCGTGCTCTATCCGATCTACATGATCTTGTGCTTCAATCTCGTCATGAAGTTCCGACTTAGTGTTTTGTATCTCGGTTTGATGCTTTTCGCTGGTTTTGTGCCCGGTCTTGCGTTCTACCTCGAGTATCGGATGCGCCTGAAGCTCTATCCCGAGGGCCTACCCGCCAAGTGAGCGAGTGGACAGAGCGCAAGGTCGTTGCCTTTGCGCACCAGGGCGGTTCCTTCGAAGGTCCCTCATCCACGCTCGCGGCCATCAGTCACGCGCTCGACGTTGGCGCGAGCGCCATTGAACTCGACGTCCACGCGACGAAGGATCGACACCTCGTGGTTTGTCACGACGCGACGGTTGATCGCACGACGAGCCACCACGGCGAGATCGCCACCCTCACGTTGAGCGAACTGCGCGAGATGGACAACGCCTATTGGTGGATCGAAGGGGACGTGGTGAGTCCCGGCCACGAAGAGAGCGAGTATCTACTGCGGGGTCGCGCGCCCCATGACCATCGATACGGCGTCGCAACGCTCGAAGAGGTGTCCGAAGAGTTTCCGGGCGTGTTGTTAAATCTCGATATCAAACGCACGGACCCAGACGTTGAAGGGTATGAAGAGTTGCTCGCCAATGAGTTGGCTCGCCTCGAGCGGCTCAGTTCAGTGATCGTCGCGTCTTTTCACGACGACGCGATTCAGAAGTTCCGTAGCTTGGCGCCCGACGTCGCCACGTCCGCGGCGACCAATGAGAGCGCGACCTTCTACTTCTCGCTTCTAGAAGACAGTCCTGTCGTGCCGCCGGTGTCGGCCTTTCAACTTCCCGCGACGTACGGCGACATTGAAGTGGTGACCGAGGCATTCATCGCGGCCGCTCACCAGGCGGACGTCGCCGTGCACGTATGGACGATTAATGACGTCGAAGAGATGGCCCGGTTAGTGGACCTCGGTGTTGACGGGCTAGTAAGCGATCGACCCACGCCACTGGCCGCACTGTTGAGAGAACGGAGTTGTGCGTGGAACGGAAAACTGGAATAACGGCCTTAGCCGCGACCGCAGTTCGGCTTCTTGCCGTGGTTGGCCTTCTTTTTTGCGCGTAGTTTGCGCTTCACGGTCCGCTTTGACATAGGTAACAATGTTAGTAGGTAGAGCGCGCGGCGAGCCAAACGAGGAAATCAACGTGGATGAGACAGTGGTCCTCGGACAGTTAGTACTCGTGGCGACGCCACTGGGCAATCTGGGCGATCTTTCACGCCGGGCCCTCGAGCTCTTTCGTAGCGCGGACGTCATCTACTGCGAGGACACCCGTCACTCGAGGACGCTCTTTAGCGCGCACGACATTCCAACCGGCGGGCGGCTGCAATCGCTGCACGAACACAATGAGGCGGCCCAGTGCGCGTTAATCGTCGAGCGCGTGCGCGCGGGCGAACTCGTCGTTCTCATTAGTGACGCCGGGACGCCGGGAATCTCCGATCCAGGCAGTCGAGTAGTGGCGGCAGTGGCGAACGCTGGTCTCAGCGTCTCAACCGCGCCAGGCCCCTCGGCGGTCATCGCGGCGCTGACCATCAGTGGACTCTCTACTGAGCGCTTCGTGATGGAGGGGTTTCTTCCTCGAAAGTCAAGCGAACGAGCGCTCATCTACAAGCAGTGGGAGCACGAAGAGCGCACCACGGTCTTTTATGAGTCGCCCCAGCGCGTCAAATCGGTGCTCGCAGAACTGACGCTGCTCTGGCCGAAACGTCGAGTCGCCGTGGCCAGGGAAATCACGAAACTCCACGAAGAGGTCGTTCGTGGCACGCTCGACGAGGTGGCCACGGTGATCGCGGCGCGCGACGTACTTGGCGAAATTGTCGTCGTGCTCGAGGGCGTCACGTACAGGCCTCCGGTCATTGACAACGACGTCATCCTCGCGGCGCTGAGCGAGCAGATGGATTCGGGCGCCACGACGCGTGACGCGGTTGACTTTGTGGCTGAGGTCTTAGGGGTTGCGCGACGAGACGTGTATCAACTCGCGCTCGACGCTCGCAAGGGTGACTCGTCCTAGTTCACTAACCTCTTTACATGGGTCGCTTCTACATCACCACTCCCATCTACTACGCGAATGACGCGCCCCACGTAGGTTCTGCGTACACCACGGTGAACGCTGACGCACTGGCTCGCTGGCACCGTCTCGCGGGCGATGAGGTTAAATTTCTTACTGGCACCGACGAGCACGGCCAGAAAATGGCCGACGCCGCCGCTAAAAACGGCTGCTCGCCTCAAGAGTGGACCGATCAGGTGTCCGAGCGCTTCCGTGAAGCCTGGGCAGCCTTAAACATCAGCAACGATGACTTCATTCGCACGACCGAGCCTCGTCACTACAAGACCGTTCAAACGTTTCTCTCGGTTATCTACGAGAACGGCTTTATCTACAAAGACGTCTACAGCGGCCTGTACTGCGTGAGTTGTGAGGACTATTACACCCTCGAAGCGAGTGATGAGGGCAAGTGCCCGATTCACCACAGCGTGTTGACGAACATGGAAGAAGAGAACTGGTTCTTTCGACTCAGTGCCTTTGAAGAGCGCCTCCTCGAGTTCTACGCCGCGAACCCTGGTTTCGTCACGCCCGAAACGAAGCGTAACGAGGCGTACTCATTTATTAAGAGTGGTCTGAAGGACATCTCCATCACGCGCACGTCAATCGACTGGGGCGTTCCCGTGCCCTGGGACCCCAAGCACGTCTTCTACGTGTGGTACGACGCGCTGATTAACTACCTCACGGCCATTGGCTACGGACAAGAAAACGACGAGGTGGCGACCTGGTGGCCGTCGTCGAATCACTTGATTGGCAAGGAAATACTGCGCTTTCACTGTGTTTGGTGGCCGGCGATGTGCATGGCTGCTGGCCTCGATCCCGTGCACCACGTGCACGTCAACGGGTGGCTTCTGGTGGGTGGCGAGAAGCTCGGCAAGACCATGGCGGCCGAGGGAGCGGTTCGACTCAGCGATATTGAGCCCATTGGGCTCACCAAAGAGTTCGGCGTCGATCCGCTGCGCTACTACTTACTTCGAGAAACGGCCCTGGGTAACGACGGCGAGTTCTCTCACGAAGGCATCACCGCGCGCTACAACACCGACCTCGCGAACAGTCTGGGCAACCTTGTCGCGCGCGTGAGTGCGGTTGTTGGTTCAAAGTGCGCGGGCCAAGGTCCGGCGCCCCAAAGTGACTCGACACTTCGCTTGAGTGCGATGGCGAGCGTCGAAAACGCGGCCGAGGCGTGGGAGAACTTTGCACCCCAGCGCGCACTCGAAGCGACGTGGGAACTCATTAGTGCGACCAACGCCTATCTCGAGCTCAACGCCCCCTGGAAGATGGAAAGTGGCTTCGAAGTCGACAACGTGCTGGGTGACGCCCTTGAAGCCATTCGGATCGTCGCGATCCTCATTTCTCCAGCAATGCCAAGCGTTGCCGAGGAAATATGGCGCCGCATTGGGCTGAGCGGATCACCCGCGACGGCACCTTATTCTCTTAGCGCGACGTGGGGTCTGTACCCGGGCGGGTCGAAGGTTGAGAAAGGTGAGCCACTCTTTCCTCGCATCAAGAGCGACGAATGAGCGGTTGGACCGACGCGCACTGTCACCTTCAAGACAACTTTCTTTCAACGACTGATAGTTCCCATGATGGCGACCTCGACGCTACGTTGACGCGCGCCTTTGAAGCTGGCGTCGATCGCGTCATTGTCGTGGGAACTGACTTCACGAGTTCGAGCGACGCGCTCAAGATTACGAGCACCAGCAGTCCCGTTGAGATGTACGCGACGGTTGGACTGCATCCACACGACGCGAAAGAGGGCCTCGAACCTGTTGCGGCGTTGGCGCGCGCGGGACACCCAAAACTGGTTGGCATAGGGGAGTGCGGGCTTGATTATTTCTACGAGCATTCGCCCAGAACCCAGCAACGACAGGCTTTTTCAGCCCAAATTGGTCTGGCGCACGAACTAGACCTGGCGCTGGTGATCCACGCACGCGACGCCTTCGACGATCTACTCGACATCCTTAACAGCGAAGGCGTCCCACCTCGCACGGTGATCCACTGCTTTACTGGCGAGCCCGCCGACGCTGAAAACTGCTTGAGTGTCGGCTGTGACATTTCTATCTCGGGCATCGTCACGTTTAAGAACGCCGTGTCGCTTCGCGAAGCGACACGACTTGTCCCACTCGATCGACTTCACGTAGAAACCGACAGCCCATTTTTGGCGCCGATTCCCTATCGCGGCAAGACAAACGAGCCTTCATTCGTCTCAGTTGTGGGTGAATACGTCGCACAACTGCGCGGTGAGGACACTGAGGCCCTAACGTCCGCCACGGCCGCCAACTCGGCGCGCCTCTTCAAATTGCCGGCCCGCACTTTTTAAAAGACCAGTAATTTCCGGTGCTTTAGTTGGCTGAGTTGCCACGGGCTCCGCGCTCTCCTAGCGTTGGTCAGCGGGATTAACCCAAAAGACCCGCAGTCCTGGCGGAGGACGGAAATCTGAGGACTTCACTACGTGCGGCGTTGCGGCGCCCACGATTACTTCGCACCACTTTGGCAGTCGTCGCTGTCAGTGTCGTGCTTCTTACGCCCGGCTCAGCCGGTGCGGCTAACTCGCACGCCGCTGTACGAATGCCGAAACTTATCGGACTAAGTCGTGCGCAAGTTTTTCGTGTCATGCACGACGCCGGGCTCTATTTTGAGACGCGCGGACCGGGGAGTGCCAACAGTCATTGGGTCGTCGCGCTCTCTCAGTCGCCCAAGCCCGGAGTCGCCATTGCGTGGCACGGCCAGGCAGTTGTCCACGTGACGACTCAGTTGCCTCGAGGACCTCGGCCCATGCCCAAGGTCACGGGTCTCTCTCGGGCGGGCGTCTACGCCGTCATGAGGCGCGCTCAACTCTACTTTAAGACCGTGGGATCAGGGAGTACGACGAGCAAATGGACGGTTGCGCTCGCCCAGTCACCGGCCGCTGGCACGAAAGTGCCCTGGCACAGCCAGGTGACGGTTCGAGTCGCGATATCGCGCCCGAAGGCCCCGGTAAAGAAAGCAGTGACGCCGGTCAAGGCTGCAGCAACGGTCGTGAACGGGACCGGGTTCAAAATCGGCGTGGCGACCTGGTACAACTACGTGCCCGGCCGATGCGCGACGTGGTACTTGCCAAAGGGCACGCGCATCACCGTGCGCGATCTCACTACGGGTAAATCCATCGTGTGCGTCATCACGGACCGAGAAAATGAGGGCGGCAATCACGTCGTCGATCTCAACGAAACGCAGTTCAGTCAACTAGCGCCCCTCGCTACAGGCGTCATTAGTGTCAAAGTCTCTTGGTGACGCATACACGAAGCGACCTAGCCGCACTCTTAGAGATCCACGGACTGAAACCCTCGCGCGCCCTTGGCCAGAACTTTGTCGTCGATCCCAACACCGTTCGCAAAATTGCGCGTCTGGCTGATATTGGGCCCGGTGACCAGGTACTTGAGATCGGCGCGGGACTCGGTTCCTTGACCCTCGCGCTCGTGGAGACCGGGGCCAACGTGCACGCACTGGAAGTCGATCGTTTCCTTATTGAGCCCCTGCGCTCAGTCGTCGAGCCTCACGGCGTCAACGTTCATCACGTCAACGCACTCGAAGCGGACTACGACGCGATCCTTGGGGGACAGAGCGCGGTCGTGGTGGCCAATCTCCCCTACAACGTGGCGACGCCCCTCGTGCTGCACTTGCTCGAGAGCCAGCCGCTCATTTCGCGCATGCTCGTTATGGTCCAAAAAGAGGTCGGCGAGCGAATGGCCGCGTACGCCGGCGACGGGGCCTACGGCGCCGTGTCGCTTCGCGTGCAGTACTTTGCCGACGCCAAAGTGGTGGGCAAGGTACCGCCGACGGTCTTCGTGCCTAAGCCCAACGTCGACTCGGTGCTGGTCTCGATTGTTCGCCGCGATCAGCTCCGAATTGACCCCGCGCTCGTGAGCGAGGAAGAACTCTTTGGCGTCATCCGTATGGCCTTTGGCCAACGACGAAAGATGTTGCGCCGTTCACTGGCCACCTGGACCACCGAAGGCGTCTTTGAGCGCTCGGGCGTGGCTGAGACCCGTCGCCCCGAGGAGCTGACCCTCGAGGAGTTCGCTGCGTTGGCGGCGGCAAAATGACCCAGTTACTCGCGCCGGCGAAACTGACGTGGTTTCTTGAGATCACCGGAACGCGCGAGGACGGCTATCACGAGATCCGCGCCGAAATGCTCACGTTGGACTTCGAGGACCGACTCGAGCTCGACGAAGCGGGTGACTACTTGCGCCTCGAAGGGCCATTTTCTGGCGTGCCACTCGACGAACACAACATGGTCACCAGAGCGCTCGGCCTCGTGGGACGTCGCGCCGGCGTGACGTTACACAAGGTGATTCCTCCAGGCGGTGGACTCGGCGGCGGAAGCGCGAACGCGGCGGCGATTCTTCGTTGGGCCGGAGGGGTGAGCGCCACCGACGCACTTTCACTCGGCGGTGACGTGCCCTTTTGTCAAGTGGGTGGGCGAGCACTCGTCGAGGGAGTGGGCGAGCGCGTGAACCCACTCGCTTTTGAAGCGCGAAAGGTGACGCTGGTGTTGCTCGGTTTTGGCGTCAATACCCGTGACTGCTACGAGGCGTACGATGAGCTCGCGGCGAGCGGCGTCAAGCCAGAGGGTCGAAATCACCTCGAAGCGGCCGCTCGACTCGTCGAACCGCGTCTGGCGACCACTATGGACTGGCTGCGGGCCACGTTGGGTGAACGCGTGCACTTGGCGGGCTCTGGATCCACGCTCTTCGTTGAGGGTCACCTCGAAAACGACCTCACGACCTGGGACGTACAGGGTCCCGAGGGCTCAGTTCAATTTCACCAGACCAACACCACGCCAAAAGAGGCGTAGGCGAACTATTTTCCGGCGGCGCGACGCTGGAAGCGGGTTCGCTTCAGCATCTTCTTGTGCTTTTTCTTACGCATGCGCTTACGGCGCTTCTTAATTAGTGATCC
>Ga0208357_1000091_pt1 | contig 66768 bp, 52 predicted proteins | sample NGESurdeep092012_6_FD_184487 | JGI IMG/M metagenome (GOLD analysis project Ga0208357, IMG submission 184487) | Arctic peat soil microbial communities from Barrow, Alaska - NGEE Surface sample F52-2 deep-092012 (SPAdes) | ecosystem: Environmental > Terrestrial > Soil > Wetlands > Peat ...
TATTTTTTCTAAATTATTTTTCTCTATATCTTTTTGAGCTTCATTTTTTTCTGCTTCGGCTTGTTTTTTTACAAGAGAATTAAAAAATTTATACAAACCACTTGATTTTTTATAATCACCCAAATACTCATTCGCATTTTTTATTGTTTCAGCATTTTGGGCATTCTTGTTATTTAAGTCACTAATTCGTTTATTTATTAAGCTTGTAGTCATATTTACAAAATAATTCTTAATAATTGCCTGCGCATTATTTATATTTTTATCGTTCCAACCAAAAAATTTTTGCAATTGTTTACTTTCTTGAGAAGCACTACTTACAAATTTTACAACATCTTTCCATTTTATAATTTTGTGTCCAATGTTAAGCCCCATATCAAATGATAAATGCCCACCCGCGCCTACATCATAGCTCATTTCTGTCCCGGTTAGTCTTCACCTCCGGCGACAATTTGAATTTTTATTTTGCAAATTACAAATCAAAAGAACCGGTTTTACATTTAGTTGGCTTTTATAACTAATTCAGAAGATTTTAGTCCCGTTGAAGAAGCTTTCAAAATAATATTTCCCGATTTTTTACCTGACTTAACAACCACTATGCATCTGCCATGCCAGGCTTTACGTTGAGGCAGTTGATAACTTTCCACACTTACCGGATCAGCATTGCCAACGCCGGCAATAGTTCCCGCACCTTCAATTTCAAAATGAACTAAATTTTCTGCCCCGGGATTACGGATTCCCTTTTTATCAACCAGTTCTACAGTAATATAGCTCAGGTCGTGGTTATCCGCTTTAATAGTCTTTCTATCCGCAGATAATTTTATTTGTGTTGTTTCACCTGCAGTTTTTAAAATAGCCGTATTTACTTTCTTTCCATTATCAAATCCAACTGCTTTTAATTCTCCGGCAGTATAAGGTACATTAAAAATAGCCATGAATTTTGTGGAACGATTGGTTGGTTTTTTACCAAACGATTTTCCATTTAAAAATAATTCAATTTCATCGCATGATGAATACACATCCACTTCAAAAACAGAATCTTTATATGCTGACCAGTTCCAGTCTGCAACTACGTCGTACCAATTCCAGAGACTCCATGGTTCTTTTTTGGGGTTTACGGGAAATGAAGGTTGTGGCGGTTTTACAAAAACAGACAATTGATTTTCTTTCCAAAGTGCATCGCGGTAAAATGATTGCGGGCGTTTCCATCCGCAGATATCTATATCGCCGCAATAAGCAAGATTCCACGGGTAATATTTTTTATCAGGCATATATCCAAGCCATCCTATACTTGATTCACCAATATAATCAAAACCGGTCCACACGAAATCTCCAATCACCCAGGGATGATCCAAAACATCCATCCAGTAATCGAATTGTTCTAATGCATAAGATTCTGTTGCCACCATTATCCTGTTTGGCTTTCGCTCATGATCACTTACATATTTATCCTTTGCATAATTGTAACCGCAGACATCGAGGGCTGAAAAGAATGCATCTTTCTGATCTGAAACACTATTGGCGGCAGCCGTAACAGGTCTTGTGTTATCAACTGAACGAACATAATCTGCAAGTAGTTTAGCGGTGTCTGCAATAGAAGGTCTATCCATTCCCGGAATTTCATTGCCGATGCTCCACATAATAATAGAAGGATGGTTTCTGTCGCGAAGCAGCATGCTTCGTAAATCTCTTTGCCACCAATCTTGAAAATAAACATGATAATCATCCGGATTTTTTCCTTCGGTCCAGCAATCAAAAGCCTCGTCTATCACCAGCATACCAAGGCTATCACAGGCTTCCAAAAATGCAGGTGCGGGAGGATTGTGCGAACAGCGTATTGTATTAAAACCACTTGCTTTCATGAGGGCTACGCGACGTATTTCTGCGCGATCAAAAGATCTTGCGCCTAGAGGCCCGTTATCAATATGAAAACAACCGCCTTTTAATTTCATCGGTTTATTATTTAGCATGAAACCGTTTGTAACATCAAAAGAAATTTTGCGGATTCCGAATTTGGTTTCAACATGATCAGTTAGTTTTCCATCAACATGAATTTCTGTAACGGCTTTATATAAGTTGGGGTTTTCAGTTGACCATAATTCCGGTGTTCTCACATATGCAACATCGTCAGTTTCATTTTCACTATTCGCTGCAAGGGTTGGCATTGAAAATGATTTAGCAACTTCAATTCCATTTTTATTTAGAATTTTGTTTTCTATGGTGATTGTTGTTGATTTTGAACTTTCATTGTGCACTTTAGTTCTTATGTTGATTTTGGCTAAGGAAGAGTTAATTTCCGGTGTGGTAATGAAAGTGCCCCATTGCGCCACATGAATTGGATTGGTTTCTATCAACCAAACATGGCGGTTAATTCCTGAACCTGCATACCAGCGGCTGTTTGCGCCCACATTTTTTACCTGCACCGCAATAATATTAGTTTCATTCTTTTTTATTTTATCGGTAATATCATAATAAAAAGAAGTGTAACCATACGGATGATTTCCCAAATGAACACCGTTGATCCACACATCAGAATTCATATAAACGCCATCAAATAAAATAGAAATTCTTTTATTTTGTTGGTTTACTGGCAATGTGAAAGTTTTCCGGTACCAGCCAATTCCACCGGTAGTAAAGCCAACACTTACACCATTGATGACATTCGGATTAAAAGGAGAATTGGTTCCAGGTAAGTCTTCAATACTCCAATCATGAGGTAGGTCAATATCTCTCCAGCTATTATCTTTAAAATTAGCCTGTTCGGCATTAGCGATATCACCTCGATGAAAGCGCCAGCCTTCATCAAACAAAATTTTTCTTTGTGCGAAACATTGAAAACTAATGAGAATGCAAATGGTTAAAAAGGAATTTTTCTTCATAAAACTTTTAATTTATTGATGTGTGCATGCGCCTAAATAATTTTTATTTACAGGTTCGCCATTAAAATCATTAGTACCCACATTAATGCCAAACAAATAGTGTAAGCCAATACCATATTTAGTTACAGGTGAGAAACCGTTTATTTTATAATTATTAAAATCAATCAGATTCTTTACATCGGTAAATGTTGTATTACCGGGATTTTTAAAAGTTGGCATTACGTTTAAACCAATTATTTTTTGATTCATTAGTTCTTTATTATAGCGGATCGCCCATGTTTTAAAATCATTGATTCCATCTGCATTGAATTTCTTTTCAATGCTATACCAGTTGTTGGCAAGAAAAATATCATCACCTTCATTCCCTCTTATCAGGCTGTCTTTTCCAATAAAAATATTATTGAAAAATCTGAAGTTTTTTCTTTGACTTGTTTGCGAAAAACTTAGAGCCGCTTCTTTAGAATTGTATATGGTATTATTATAAACATCGCAATTATAAAATTGTTCGGAATCTTTTGAACTGTTCCAAATATACAACCCGGACTTCGAATCGGAAACCAATCCATCATTCTCACTGATATTAAACCTGATCACATTATTGTACCATGGGCTTGCTCCCCAATATTGAAATATACAATAACCGCTTCCCTGGTTATCATAAGAAAGACAATATTGGATAATTGAATTGGTGACACCGCCATCAAGGTCAAAACCGCCTCCATCAGCGCCACCGACAGAAGTTTTGTTGCGATAAGATATGCAATGCTGAATAATTACACTATCGGCTTCATAACACCAGATGCCAACCGGGCCATTTCCAATTCGTGGCATATCCCATCCGTTATTGGTTGCAGAACAATGGTCAATAACCACATTGGTAGAATGCCCTACAACAATTCCATTGCCACTTTGATTGGTAAGATTTGTGGGATCGCCTGCATTGTTATCTGCTTTGCAGTAAGTAATGTAAATATTCTTTGTGGTGAGTTTACTTTTATAATCTCCATCTACTCCAATTCCTGCAGCTCCATTACCATGTGCATTAACCTTATTTATAGTCGCATTTTTACAACTATAAATCTGCAATCCGGATTTTTGAAATCCGCTCACTTCAATATTGTTTATAGAAATATGATGACAATTACTGATTTCGATTCCTGATTTTGTATTGCCGCGCTTCCGTCCAGATCCTTTGCAGTTAATATTATTGATGTTTACAAAAGACAAATTATTAATTGCAATTGCAGTCCCATTTTCAGCATCAATTGTTGCAGTGCCATGTCCATAAGATGTAAGAACAAGAAAATGAGGGCTTCCTTTAATACCGGGCTGAATTGAATCTATCGCCAAATTGCCAAGGAAAATTTCACCTGCTTTAAAAAATAAACTATCTCCCACAGAAAGTTTCATAACATCCAGGTGGGCAATAGTCCTTAATGGCCGTTCCATTGAACCTTCATTTTTATCATCACCTTTCACACTGAAATAATAATTATGGCCTTTACCCGGATTACTATTTGGTGCATTATTTCCATTGAGAGTGAAAAATATACAATAAACATAACAGCAAAAAAGTAGTATCATGTATCAATTTATTAGAAAACCTTCGCAATTTTTAACTATAACTATCTTTTGTTTTCAAATGGGTTTTTAATCTTTCTTCTTTACTCATTCTTCGTTTATACATTACCGTAAATACTAATTACACGATATCCATTTCACGCTACTGTTTTACAATACCTTTCACAGTAAAACAACACCCGCCTGAATGACCAGTCGGGCAGGAATAAATGGATTTCGTGTTTCAAAGAAATATCCATTAATTCACTGCCAGCTTATCCTTTCCGGGTAAAATGGGGAAAGACGCATGTGGCTCCTGCTGATACCAATAGGCAACCGTAATGATATCCGATTCCTGGGGCAGATACCTTCCACCCGACTGCCAGCCAAGATCCTGTATCGTAACTTTCAGATCATTTTCAAACCTCACCGGATCCATGATATGCCAGCGATACATGCCAAATCGTTCCTGTGATTTATACAATCCATCCGGTTTTATTACCTGGTGAAGGCCCGAATAGGCAGTAGAAAATTCCTGGTATTGGTGTGTGACCGGATTCTCAAAATCATAAGAGCCACAAAAATAATCTTCAGTTCCTGTGCCTACTATTGTTGGATAATTTTTATCACCATCTATATAGAATTTTATTTCCCCTTCGCCCCACCAGCCATTATTATGAACGCCAATTGCCATATAAGTGCCTACGTATTGTCCTTTGCCTTTTACGCCATCAAGAATAGTATGCACCGAGCCATCGCCACGACCAGATCTCCTGTATTGCGCATGAAAATATCCTTCGTCTTTTCCTACTTCTGTTAATGTATAATTGACCTGGTAGTATAGCCGCATTGGCTCGTCATCTATATTCTGCATGGTTATTTTACACTTCTTTCTGAATGGCATTTTCCAATAACAACTAAATGCACTGCCCGGATTTACAGTTACCGCCAATGAACTTAAAGGCGCATACTCATTCCAGCCCATACCAAAAAAAGCGCCAACAGGGGCTTCCACCGATGGTGTTTTTTCATCATCCCAATAAAAACGGATAATGGAAAATTGCCAGTTACCAGTAGGTGTCATCCATATTTGCTGAATAGCACCAGGGCCTTCCATCTCAGCAATAGTAACTGTTTCACCAGGATTAATAATTATAAATGGATTTGCCTTCCATCCCATACCAAGGTCCCTTGCTTCGCTGGCAGCGTTCGCAATATTGCGTTTACCCTTATCCGTTATCGGATCGGCCATAGCACCTTTTCCTTTTTCACCTGTAATATTTTCAGGGCTTATAGATCTGGTCTTTGCGTCCGATAGTCTTGAAAGATTACCCATGTTCATGTCAAGCCCATTAAACTTCTCAGTCTGCCCAAACAAAGTAGCAGCGTTCAAAACCAATAAAATGGCGAAGATTTTTTTCATAAAAAGAATATTAAAAATGAAAGAATCAAATTTTTATTGAAACTATGAAAAATAATGGAATTCATTTTGGACAAAAATTAAAAACTCAACGGTGTACATTCTTAAGGGCAGCTACTAATATTTTAATTGCAGTTACCGGCATGTTATACAGAAAGTTATTTGGAAATAGTACATTAGCAAATAAAATTATATTTTTCATGATAAAAAATTCTGCTCTTTTCGCTTCTTTCCTCTTCCTGTATTCTACCAACATTTATTCCCAAAACTATATTCCTTTTAACAACAAGGATATTTCTTATGAAGGCAGAATTGAATATACAACTGATGCGGCAGAATTAATGTGGCCAGGAACTTCAGTCAATATTAATTTTAAAGGAACAGGAATATCCGGAATATTTAAAGACGAGGATACTTCTAATTATTACAATGTCATTATTGATAAAAACCGGATTTATAAAATACAATTTGATACTTTAAAAAAAATCGCTGTTCTTGCCTCAGGCCTTTCTTATGGCAAACATTCTTTGCAACTTTTCAAACGTACAGAATGGGATAAAGGAAAAACATGGTTTTATGGTTTTGAAACCAACCCGGAAACGAAACTGCTTACCCCGGATAAATTACCAAAAAGAAAGATCGAATTTTTTGGAAATTCTATTACCTGTGGCTATGCAATATATGATACTGCCAAGGATTTTCCTTACGGATATTACGAAAATAATTATGATGCTTATGCTGCTATTACCGCGCGGCATTTTAACGCCCAATATCATTGCACCTCCAAAAGCGGGATCGGAATTATGGTAAGCTGGTTTCCGCTCATAATGACTGAAATGTACGACCGGCTTGATCCTACAGACTCCACAAGTAAATGGGATTTCTCAAAATACACTCCCGATCTTGTGGTGATCAATTTATTTCAAAACGATGCCTGGATCGTAACGATGCCTGATAATCAACAATTCAAAAATCGTTTTGGAACCAAAGCTCCCGACGAATTGCAGATTGTTCAGGCATATAAGAATTTCGTTCAAACGATAAGATCCACGTATCCAAAAGCACAAATAATTTGCATGTTGGGTAGTATGGATATTACGAAAAAAGGATCGCCCTGGCCGGGATATGTTCAAAAGGCAGTTGATCAATTACACGACAAAAAGATTTTTACTTATTTCGCTCCTTACAAAGAAACTTATGGACATCCAAAAGTGAAGGAGCAAAAAGTGCTTGCAGATGGCCTTATAAAATTTATTGATACACACATAAAATGGTGAGATGATTCTTTGTTCATGTTTTTTAATGTCATTAATAAAGAATATTCTCTTTTTTCGATAGCTTACATAATTATATAATTCCGGTTCCATCATTAATTGAAACAACATAAGGACTGAGTTTTTTCCCAGTATGTTTTTCATATTGTGCAGATATATCTTTTATTAAAACCGGTATCATTTCTTCTTTTACAAGATTAATGGTGCACCCCCCAAAACCACCACCCATCATCCTGGCGCCAATTACTGCATCATTATTTCTTACAAAATTGATCAGGTAATCCAGTTCATCACAACTCACTTGGTACATCAGGCTGAGGCCATCATGAGTGGCAAACATTTTTTCGCCCATGCTCTCTATATCACCTCGTTTCAGGTCGTCACATGCTTTTTGTAACCGGTTTATTTCCTGTACCACAAAACGGCTTCTCATATCAATGAGTTTATCTTTTGGCAATACATATTTATCCAGCATATCTTCCGTTACATCGCGCAGGGAAACCACTTTCGGTTCATGTTGCCGGATCCATTCCACTGCCTGCGCACATTCTTTCCGGCGGGTGTTATATTCTGAAGAAGCCAATGAATGTTTCACGTTGGTATCAAGCAAAAGAATTTTAATTCCATCCAATTTAAAAGGCACATAATCATATTCCAATGAACGGCAATCTAATTTTATCACATGATCTTTCTTTCCCATCATGGAAGCAAACTGATCCATAATACCGCACATCACTCCCGCATACTCATGCTCTGCCATTTGAGACATTTTTACCATTTCAATTCTTTCTAAATTGGTATGTAACAATTCATTCAAAGCAAAGGTAGTAGCGCATTCCACCGCAGCAGAGGAAGACAATCCCGCACCAATCGGAACATCACTTGTAAGTAATGCATTAAACCCTTTTAAACTGACTCCCATTTTTTGAAACTGTGCAACGGCTCCCAGCATATAATTGGGCCAACTGATATCCCCAAAAGGTTTGAGATCGTTTATAGAAATGGAAAATTCTTCATCAAGATCATCAGCTACCAGGTGTATTTCATCATCATCACGCAACGAAATGGCGAGATAAGCAGCTTTATCAATTGCGGCAGGTAATACAAAACCATCATTATAATCAGTATGCTCACCAATAATATTAATTCGGCCGGGAGAACGCACAACCAACGGATCGCTACCAAATATTTCCTTAAATTTTTCGGTTATTTTTTTCTTCATTTTTAATAATACTTTTCAATTTATTCAAATATGGTTTCAACAAAAAAGTTGATACGATTTAAAAGTAGGATTCTTATGCTTACGATTAAAATTTAAAATTTTTATGTTGCCACGAATCATACGATTATTCTCAAATACAACATAATCTTCAACATACCCTTACAACTTCCATATCCAATAAGTCTCCCAGTTTTTGAATTTTAGAACTAATATGTCCTATCCCAACGGCACAATGATGTGCAGGTCCATAGCTATTCCAGTCGTTGACAAACTTGCGGGCCTCAATACTAAACTTATAGCAACTGTTTGTGTTTCCTATTTCTAATATTGGACCGGGAACGGATTCTCCTTCAGCAACAAGCAACATCAGTTTACCCGGTGATTCAACTACTGACAAAAGTGTTACCGGTCCATGCTTTACGGCCATCTCAACCGATAGTCCTTTACCCACTTTTCCATGATAAACCTGTAGTGCCCGAACTTTTATTTTTCCTTCTGCGATTTTGATGTGGCCAGGACCATCATGGCCCATCAATACTACATCGTCAGCATAATCCATGGCATAATATTCGGTAAAAGATCCGCCCGCTCCAAAGCTATCCATGATCTTCATTGCCTGGGCATTCTTTATCTCATACTCGCCAGCCACCGGAATGCCTCTTGCCGTTAACAACGAATTACCCAAAATAATGGAACTGATTGCTTCTTCATTATCCGCATTACCTGTTCCTTTGTAATAATAGGCCAATGAGCCCAACTTATATTTCTCTACTAACCTGTCCAGGGCCACAGAATTAATGGCTGATCTTTCTAATTCTTCAGCAGAGCAATCTTTTTGAACATCAAACTGATCGTAAAAAAGTTTTACTCTTTTTTGTATTTCTTCCTTTGATATAGTTTTGCGAAGAGCTGCCAGTTCATCCACATCAATGAGTTCTATGTGGCCGCCAAAATATGCATATTGTTTTGTGAGATCAGTATAAATATCCAACATCCCACTGTAATAATGACCCATGCAACCCAGCCGGTTGTAAAACATAATTTTTGCAACCCTTGCTGCCGCTATCCATTCGGCCACTTCGTTCCAGCATTGTTTATCATTATGCAACATACCGGTGATTTGATGAAATTTGATTCCCGTGCGATTGAAAACATTGGCAATCTCAGGAACTGAACAGGGAGAACAATGGGCCAGCCATTCACCTGTCATCTTTTTGCGATCATTCATTTTATTGAATGCTTCATAATCTATGGCTGCTTCGGGTGAAAGATTTAAAATGATAACAGGTACTTTTGCCCTCCTAACTACCGGTAGCACTGTTGAGGATAAAGCATAGGTCGTAACATAAAGAAAGAGAATATCCACATCCTCTTCACGAAAAGATTTACCTGCTTCAAATGCTTTCTCTACATTATCAATAATTCGCGTGAGCAATCGTTTTAGCTATTAAAAAATTAAATGCAATGGATTCCACTGTTCTTCACAAATGAATATGTATAAATAAAGAAAGAAAGAAAGATTTTCTACAAATTCTGTGCTGTTTTATGCTGAAGAAATTGTATGCAGAAAGTGACACTTATTTTATAAAAGCGTTTATTTGGCCATCCCGTACTGTGCTGCCTGCTATTAAAAAAAATTTAAATACCTTCAAACTTTTATTAGCTGGTTGCTCACAAGTTCTGCCAAACACTAAGACTTAAAATCAAAATTCAATTGTTTGATATACATAAAATTTAGATTATGCAAACTCTGACTGTAAAACATTCTGCTTTTGAGGTTGATGAACAAAGAAAGATACCCAAATATCAGCAGCTTATTGATTACATGACAACTACAATCAAACAGGGAAGTCTACGCAAAGGCAATAAAATTCTTTCTATTAATGAATGTAGTAATGAATATTTTTTATCACGTGATACAGTGCAAAAAGCTTACTATATTTTAGAACAAAAGGGAATTATATGTGCTATTAAAGGCAAAGGTTTTTATATTAACCGAACAGATATAGCTACTAAATACCGGATATTATTGTTGTTTAATAAAATCAGTAATTACAAAAAACAAATTTACAATTCGTTTATCGAAACAATGGGCAATAATGCAGTGGTTGATTTAAAAATTCACCATAGTAATGTAAAAGTACTCGAAGGGCTAATACTGGATAATTTGTATGATTACAACTATTTCGTTATAATGCCTCATTTCTATGAGAATGTTGCCGAGGCTTATAAACTTATTTTAACAATCCCGCCTGAAAAATTAATTATTCTTGATAAAGACCTTAGTCAAGTAGATAAAAATTACACGGCAGTTTACCAGGATTTTAAAAATGATATTGTTGAAGCACTCGAAACGGGGTTGCAGATTTTAAAAAAATATACAAAACTTATTTTGGTTTTTCCGAAGATGGTATCATACCCTGTTGAAATTGTTACCGGCTTTATGAATTTTTGCCTGCAGAATGATTTTAAAAGAGAAGTTATCTGTGAAATAAAATCACATACAGTCCTTAATAAAGGAGAAGCATACATTGTGATTGAAGAAACAGACCTGGTGCAACTGATTAAAAATTGCAATACAAAAAAATTGAAACTAGGCAAAGAAATTGGCATAATTTCATATAATGAAACGCCTCTGAAAGAAATACTCATAGAAGGCATTACTGTACTTTCAACTGATCACGCTAAAATGGGAGAAACTGCAGCGCGACTTATTCTTGAAAATAAACAGGAAAAAATAAAAAACCCATTTACTCTTATTCTTAGAAAATCTTTGTAATATTTCGGTGATTATTTAAAAGCTCAAAATTGTATCATCCATGAAACAATATTTATTTATTGCTTGTTTGCTTTTAATTCTCAGTTGCAATAAAACAAAAACACTTTTTGTCCAGCTTTCATCATCGCACACAGGAATTAATTTTGATAATAAAATTGTAGAGAGTGATTCAATCAACCCACTGGATCTTGAGTCTATGTATAATGGTGGGGGCGTTGCAGTTGGTGATTTTAATAATGATGGATTACCTGATTTGTATTTTACAGCAAGCACCACATCAAACAAATTATATCTAAATGAAGGCAATTTAAAATTTAAAGATATTACCGCAATAGCCGGAGTTGGCGGTGAAGGTGAATGGTGCACTGGAGCTTCTGTAGTTGATATTAATAATGATGGATTTGAAGATATTTATGTGTGCACCAGTGTTAAATCTAATCCCCTACAAAGAAGAAATCTTTTATACGTTAACCAGGGCTTAAATAAAGATGGTATTCCCGTATTTAAAGAAATGGCAAAGGAGTATGGTTTGGCAGATACCGGTTGGGATGTTCAGGCTGCTTTCTTTGATTATGATAATGATGGAGACCTCGACATGTATCTTGTAACTACAAAACCTGCAAAAAGAGAAAGCTTTAAATTTAATGCCAACACTGTAAAAGACGATAGTTCAGATATAGATAAATTATATCGCAACGACTGGGACCCAGTTTTAAAACATCCTGTTTTTACTGACGTTTCAAAGCAGGCAGGCATTAATAAGCATGGTTATGGTCTCGGAGTAAATATTGTTGATATTAATAATGATGGATGGAAAGACATATATGTAACCAATGATTTCTTAGGGAGCGACCATCTTTGGATAAATAACAAGAACGGAACATTTACTGACGAAATAGGAAAATATTTTAAACACACATCTCAAAATGCAATGGGTAACGACATCGGTGATATTAATAATGATGGCTTACCCGATGTGGTTTCTGTTGATATGAATCCGGAAGATAATCTTCGTAAGAAGACAAACATGAGCCGTTATAGTCATACTTTTATTCAGAATATGCTAAATATGGGGTTGGAGTTGCAATATGTGCGTAACACTTTGCAATTAAATATGGGACCCCGATTATTGAATAACGATTCCATTGCAGAGCCTGCTTTTTCAGAAATTGGATTCTATGCTGGCATTGCACAAACAGACTGGAGTTGGAATGCGTCTTTAGCAGATTTTGATAATGATGGTTTTAAAGATCTCATCATAACTAACGGCTATCCCAGGGATGTAACAGACCATGATTTTGCCGTATTTAAAAATGATGCCTCAAAATCTGTATCAAAGCAGAGAATTATTGATCAGATTCCGCAAGTAAAAATTCCAAATTACGCATTCAGAAATAAAGGCAATTTAAAGTTCGAGGATGTTACTAAAAACTGGGGATTAACAAAAGCATCTTTTTCAAACGGCGCTGTATATGTTGATCTGGATAATGATGGTGATTTGGATTACGTTGTCAACAACATAAACGATAAAGCTTTTATATATGAGAATACAACCAATTCAAAAGATAAGATTAACAAAAATTATCTCGAAATACAATTCAATGGTGGCAATAAAAATTTATTTGGCTTGGATGCAATAGCAACGATTTATTATGATCATGGCAAAATGCAGACCTATGAAAACTCACCGTATCGCGGCTATCTTTCGACCGTTGATACTAAAGCATTTTTCGGTTTAGGACATGTGACAATAATTGATTCATTGGTTGTGAAATGGACAAATAAAAAACAGGTTTTGTATAATGTCAAACCAAATCAACTATTAAAAGTTGATATTAAAAATGCGCAATCATACATAAAAAATTCCTCTACTTATAATCGCAATGCTTTATTTTCCGACATAACCAATAAGGCGAAAATTTTTTATACTGATCATGAAATGGATTACGATGATTTTGCCAGTGAAAAATTATTGCTACATAAATTTTCAGATTATGGGCCCGGGTTGGCCGTTGCTGATGTAAACGGTGACGGCCTGGATGATATTTTCATTGGTGGAACAGGAGATTATAGGGGAAAATTTTTACTTCAGCAACCTGATGGAAAATTCACGATGAAGGATCTGAGTTTTATTACGAACGATAAAATACGCAGGCCCCAAAACATCGGTCTATTATTATTTGATGCAGATAATGATGGTTATGATGATTTGTATTGCGTGAGCGGAGGAAATGAATCTCCATCTCAAACAAAAAATTATGAAGATCAATTTTTTGTAAATGATGGCAAGGGGAACTTTACTATTGATACATCTGCATTGCCCGTTAACCTCACAAGCAAAAGCTGTATTAAAGCTGCTGATATTGATAATGACGGAGACCTGGATTTATTCATTGGTGGCAGAGTTTTACCTGGCAGTTATCCACTACCTGTTAGTTCATTTATCTACAGGAATGATTCAAAACCTGGCAAAATAAAATTTACAGATGTTACAAACCAGGTAGCTCCACAGTTAAAAAATATAGGCTTGATATCTGATGCTTTATGGACAGATTTTGATAATGATGGATGGACTGACCTTATTCTTGCCGGGGAATGGATGCCCATAAAATTTTTTAAAAACGACCATGGAAAATTAAAAGATGTAACAAAACAATCTGGTATTGGTGATAAAATCGGAATGTGGAACAGCATTGTTGCCGGTGATTTTGAAAATAATGGCAGAATTGATTATATAGTAGGTAATCTGGGAGAAAATTCATTCTTCAAAGCCAGCAAACAATATCCGGTAAACATGTATGCCGCCGATTTTGATGGCAACGGAACACTTGACCCAATCATTACAACATTTCTTAAAGACCAGGAAGGAAATAAAAAAGAATACCCGGCTTTTAATCGTGATGACATATTTGATCAGCTTCCCGGACTAAAGAAAAAATATCCTACATACAAAGCATTTGGAGCAGCAGATATCCATGATATTTTTTCTAATTCTGTTTTAAAAAATTCTTTGCACCTGCAGGTGAATTATTTGCAAACAGCCTACATAGAAAATCTCGGCAATGGAAAATTCAAAATGCATCCATTGGCTGCATTAGCGCAAATGGCACCGGTGTTTGGAATGGTTACATGTGATATAAATGATGACGGCAATCTTGATGTCATACTTTGCGGAAACGATTTTGGCAACGAAGTAATGAACGGAAGATACGATGCTATGAACGGGCTTGTTTTATTAGGTGATGGGAAAGGAAATTTCAAGCCACAATCTATTATGCAAAGTGGTATTTATATTCCAGGCAATGCAAGAGCATTGGTAAAATTAAGAGGAAGCAAGAATCATTTGTTGATTGCTGCTTCTCAAAACCGTGGACCATTGCATTTATTTCAATTGAATAAACCGTATAAAGATTTTGTTCCGCTCAAATCAAATGATAAAACAATATACATTCATTTAAAAAACGGAAAGACGAGAAAAGAAGAAGTGTATCATGGCAACTCCTTTTTATCACAATCATCGTTATTTATTCCTGTTAATGATGTGGTCAAATCAATTGATATCATCAACAACAAAAATGAAAAGCGAACTATAAATTTTAAGTAAAAATGAAATTGTTTTCAATAATTATAGCATCATTGATCATTAATAATTGTGCGAGCGCACAAACAAAATCAGCACGCTTAATAATTCGCGGCGATGACATGGGGTTTTCACATGCTGGAAACCTTGGGATTATTGAATCGTATAAAAAAGGTATAGAAAAATCTGTTGAAATCTTAGTCCCATCGCCCTGGTTTCCTGAGGCAGTACAATTATTAAAAGAAAATCCAAAAATAGATGTTGGCGTTCATCTTACATTAACCAGTGAATGGGATAACGTGAAGTGGCGTCCATTAACCGATTGCAAAAGTTTGGAAGATTCCGATGGATATTTTTACCCGATGATATGGACGAATAAAAATTATCCTAACAAAAATTTATTAGCACATCAATGGAAATTATCTGACATAGAAAAAGAATGGCGTGCACAAATTGAACTGGCATTGAAAGAAATCCCACGTATCAGACATATATCTGCGCACATGGGATGCACTGATATGGATAAATCTGTGCATGCAATAGCAAAAAAGCTTGCGAAGGAATACAATATAGATAATGAACCACGCGATTACAATGTTATTGATGTTGACTATCATGGGAAACATAAAACAGGCAAAGAAAAAATCAAAAGCTTTATTAAAATGCTTAACACATTACAACCTGGTAAAACCTATCTCTTTGTTGACCACCCTGCTGTTAATTCGCCGGAATTGCAGGCAATACATCTTATTGGTTATGAGAATGTTGCAGAAGACAGGCAAGGCGTTGTTGACTTGCTTACCAGTGATGAAGTAAAAAAAACCATTCAGCAAAAACATATTCAACTAATTAGTTATAAAGATTTGAAAAATTAATTTCTGTCCAAAGAATATCTTTATATTTTGGAGCATTATCAATCACCAAAACCCAATCCTGTCCATAACCTGATGATGGTTGGGAATTTTTTTTGTATCTGTGTTTGAAAAATTTCCAATCTCAATTGTTTTTCCGTCAAGTTGGTTATGCCAATATGAATGTAATGTTGCACGGAAAATTTTATTTGAAATAACGGAAGGTTTACCTTCTTAGGAATAAATAAATGCATAATCATTGCTGCGTGTTGCCTGTATTCTTTCTGAGGAAAGAAAATTATTTTCTTCAATTAGTGATTGGTCAGGAATCCGTTCAAGCATTGGATGCGATTCCATTAATCTTCTCAAATATTGCATTTGATTAGCACCTGATAAATCCATTGCATGTTTCCAATAAAAATGCAGCCCATTTACTGGTTCGTGTTTGGATGAATAAAATTGCCATACATCATTACAACTATGCGCATTGCCAATTGCCCGGCAAATACATCTATAGACGCATACTTGCGTACATCATAAGCACTGCTGGTTCCTAAATCTTATACATTAAAACAAACGGGATGGTCTTCATATAATGACTCACCATCAATCACGGGTTTTGTTGGTTGTAAATTATAAGCGAGTTGAATTTTAGCATACACATCCAAATCCCGCCGATGACCATTTTGAAACATATTAAATGCCAGCCACGCTTCATGATGAAACCAGGTAGCCGAACCTGAATCGCAAGGCTGCGGATGATACGTATTAACAGCTTTGCTATTGGTTGCTTTCATAATTCCTTCACCCATTGCATTCCAGATTGCGACATCGCTGTCGTTACTTGGATTTCTATCTCCGCCTAAAACCCAAATAATATTTGTTATGTTTTTATAACGGTTGCCAATCCACTCACCATAAATATTCGCATTGGTTACATTAAAAATTTCAGGGCACCACACGTACCTTTATTGATTTTATCTCCCCATATCGGGAGCATCGCAGTATTTAGATTATAATCATTCGATTTATCAATCACATAATAAACAAACTTAAAATAAGCCTCGTTCGGTTTGGTTGGGTCATCATTAATTAAAGGCTTAGCGCCGTAGGCATTTGGTGTATGCAAGCCATCCATTTCTGCCAGCACTACTGCCTGGGTAACGGTAAAATCTTGTGCTGTCCTTCGTTTCAGGTATTCATCTGTTTCCTCTTTTGTTAAGCGCTGAAACAATTCCCATCCTGTATCACCCAACCAATAAAAAGGTTTTCTGTCTTTTAAAAGATAGCGATGATTGTAGCTGATAGTATATTGAGAAAAGCTTTGTTGTGTAGTGATGATGATTAAAAAAAGAAGAAATATTTTTTTCATATTGTTGATTATATACAAACCATATTGTTAAATACAACTATAAAGATGCAGTGTTCGCAATGCAATAAGAACCCATAAAGCAGATATAAAAAAATAAGCGGCTATTATTTACTTAATCTCAACACCACCACATCATGCTTCGGAATGCTTGCTTTAAAAGTGGTCGATGTTGTGCCAACATCTGCATGTTTCCAAACATCTCTTAATTTAAAATTGGTGCCAATCTTTAAATCATTCCAGTTCACTGTTATTTCTTTTGTTGCATCACCACGATTAAATAAACAAATGGCAGTATCGCCATCGCTTAACGGTTTCATATACACTTCAAAGTCCTGCCTGTCAACAATTCTATAACCTTGTTTACCTAACTTATCCTGGTCAATAGCGATTACTTCTTTATTTGTAAGAATCTCTATTGTTTTCTTTGTCATATTGCGCAAATCATTTCCTGCAATCAATGGAGCAGCAAGCATACACCATAAACTAAAATGTGCACGTTCTTCAGCAACAGTTAAACCACCATTACCTACTTCAAGCATATCTGGGTCATTCCAATGGTCTGGTCCTGCATATTTTTCAAGACCGCGCTGCATATCTAGATTCATCAGCACACTGCCACCCCACATTTTTCCATCCTTACCATATCCTTTATCCCATGCATCAGCAATATCACCGGTAGTACGCCACAAATTTCCAACATCACTTGCCCATGTCCACGGACTGCTCAACCCCCAATCGCATAAGCTAAAAACAATCGGTCTGCCTGCTTTATACAATGCATCCCGCATTAAGGTATAAGATTCTTTTGCATTCTGTCCATCGGTATTACACCAATCTTCTTTTAAATAATCAACGCCCCATTTTGCATACGTATATGCATCCTGGTATTCATGGCCGCGGCTGCCCGGGCGGCCTGCGCATGTTTTTACACCAGCACACGAATAAATTCCAAACTTCAAACCTTTGCTGTGAACATAATCTGCCAGCGCTTTTATACCTGAGGGAAATTTTTTTGCATCTGCAATAATAAAGCCTGCGCTGTCGCGGCCTATCTGCCAGCAATCATCAATTACTACATATTGATAACCTGCCTCTCTCATTCCGCTGCTTACCATGGCATCCGCAATCTGTTTTACTACATTTTCATTAATACTGTCGCATTGAAATTTATTCCAGCTATTCCAGCCCATTGGTGGTGTTGGCGCAAGGTTTTTAAACTTTTGCGCGAAAGAAACATTTGTTGTTAGTACAAAAAACAAGAAAATATATTTTTTCATAAACGGTTTTATAATTAAAAAAACAGGTTTATTTAATCTCTTTTACATCATCAATTATATAGCAATTATCAAAACTCTTCATGCTAATGTGCGGGTAATAATTAACTGCTGCCGGAGCAGAAAACAAAGTGAGTTTTGCTTTTGGTGCAGCAAGTTTGGTTTACCTGATAAGTTCTTTTCCTATCCCATTTTTTTGATAATTTTTATCAACGACAAGGTCAGAAAGAAAACAACAGTAAACAAAATCAGTAACTGATCGTGCAGCTCCAATAAGTTTATTATTCACTCTTGCCGTAATGATAATATTTGCATTCTTCAACATTATTTTAATGCGTTCAAGTTCGTTCACTGGCCTGCGCTCTACGAGTGTTGATGTGTTTAATATGACAATAAATTCTTCTGGGGTTAAATTATTATCAATTTCGTACTCAATCATTTGCAAAAAATATTTTTATTAATCATTCCTTTTTATCATAACAAAATAATTCGTACTAACGCCGTTGGTTTTGGCATCTGCTGAAGGTAAAACAACTTTTCCCTTTGGATAAGATTTACTGTACACATCATAATAACGATACTGTGCTACAATTTGTCCTGGTTCTTTTTTAAAATCTTTCAACCATGCAGGAATGGTGGAGTGAAAATTTGAATCCAATGTTTCATAAGCAACATACACCATTGCATCTTCATCAATATAAAAAATTAAAAATTTATTGATTAATTTGTCAGCATCATTAATATCTGTTTTAATAAAAGTCAATCCATCATAATTGGCAACATTACTAAAATTAATTTCTTCCAAATCAGTTGTCAGTAAACTGTCTTTGCTATTAAAGTTGGGCGACTCATGTAGCATCATTTTTGAAAATTCATATCTTGTTCCCTCGCTTGTAACAGCATTTGTAACAAGTGCTTTATCTTTATTTTTTTGTTTGATAGAAAGCTGAAACGTTTTTTGTGCAACATTGCCATCTTCATCTTTTAAATAAATAGGCAACTCATAATTTCCAGTTCTTACAGGAATCCCTTTTAATGTTCCGTCAGGATATAATTGTAAACCTTCAGGCAATTCATTTTTTTCAATTGTATAATTCAACTCACCATTACCAATACCATTTATTCTATTTTGATAAAAATTTACAGCCTGTGCATTAGCCAATTTTTTTATTTTGAATGAAGGTGGAATATTTACTTTCAAAATAGTTTGTGCGACAGATGTTTTGCCTTTATCATCATAGGCAATTGCTTTTAAAAAATTATCGCCTGCCTGCGCCTTTACATTTAGCTGAAATGGTTGCTGTGTAAGTGTTTCTATTAGCTTATTGTTTTGATATAATTCTACTTTTGCAATACTTCCATCTGCGTCATGTGCTTCGATATTTACAGTAACATTTTCACCTGTATTTGTTATTTGTTTAAAGGTTGGCGATTTGAAAAATACAGTTGGATAAATATTACCATCATTAATTTTTGAGTAAGCCCAGCCCGTTAAATCCTGTGTACTCGCTGACACCCACATTACGCCATGGTCATAGCCTTTAAAGTTCGAATAACGCGGATTAACACCAGTAACCCATGTTGCACCTGTATCATTTATGTCTCCATTTAAATGCCGGATGCCAGCAACATTTTTTCTGAGCGCTCTTGAAAAATAATCTGTCTCGCCCTGGTTGCTCCACAATGGAATGTCCTTTACTTTAGTTGAATCGCCGCGAAAACTCATTCCCATTGTAATAGCCGCAGCAAAATAACCTGGATATTTCTGAATAATACTGAATGTGCCGGCTCCACCCATAGAAAAACCACAGACATACATTCTTTGGGCATCTCCATTGTGATTCGAGATTAAATCATCCATCACTTTCTTTAAAGCAGCAAAATGTTGTTGCCAACCGTGGGATGTTGCGGGTGCAATAATGTAGGTAGGAACAGATTGTGTGTTCTCACCGAAGTTATGCCACATTCGTACGATTGGGTCAACTGTGTTTCGCAAAGTTGCGTGATTATCAACACCGCAACATCCATGCATTGCCAATACAACAGGACATTTTTTCCCGGCCTGCATGTTGGATGGTGTGTATAAATAATATTCGGTACTATCTTGTTTATGCCAGCTCCATTGAGGCAAACCTTTATAATCTATTTGTTGAGAAAATAGGTATAACGGGAAAAGTAATAATAACAAAAGCAGTCTTTTCATGCATCTAAAATATTCTGTATTTCCAAATTGAATGTACTGGACTATGCTGAAAGCCTAAAACAAAAAGTTATCTCCTTTTTTATTTCGATCTAATATCATTAAACAAACATTTATACTCAATTTATATTCTTCAATATTTTTATACTGCAGTTGTAATTTTTTTGCTGCAAAGCATTTCCTAAAATCCTTTTTAAAGATTGAAAGTTTATTGGCCGGGCAACGCAAAAGCAATGTACGTATCCGATGATGTTGTTTTTAATTTGCTGCCGCCACATGCAATAACGATGTATTGTTTCCCATTTAGTTCATAAGTTGCCGGTGTTGCAAATGCAGCAGCAGGCAACTTATATTCCCATAATAATGTACCGATGCGTTTATTAAAAGCACGCAAGTGGCCATCACGTGTCGCGGCAATAAATAACAAACCGCCTTTTGTAATTACAGAACCGCCATAATTTTCAGAACCTGTGTGAAAACCTTTTGCCGCAAAATAAGGATAATCTCCTAATGTATCCCGCCAGGCATATTCGCCTGTATTTAAATTAATGGCTGTCAAAGTTCCGTATGGCGGTGAGATAGCAGGCAAGCCTTCTTTCGATAAAAACAAATCATAACCCTTATTTGCATAAGGCAATTTTAAATATGGGTCAACGGGTTTTGCTCTATCCATAAACTTTTTTTTTTGTGTCGAATGATTATTTAAAATGAATGAAGCAATAGCTTGTTTTTCTTCATGATTCAGTTGTATAAATGCCGGCATCATTCTTCTTCCGGTTGATATAAGTTGAAGAAATTGTTGTTCATTGTATTTTTTATTTACCCCAATTAACGATGGATAATTGCCACTGCCTAATCTTTCCGGCTCGTGGCAAGCCATGCAATTTGCCTGATATAAACGCTTGCCGGCGGCGAGAAAAGTTTCATTGTTTCGGGCGCTGTTATTCAAATCAAACATCTGTAATACATTCACCATTTCGTTTGCATTCACATACAGTATTCCTGTCATTGGGTCGTATGAGGGACCGCCCCATTCTGCACCACCATCCAAACCAGGCACTACTATCGTTCCCTCTTTTGAAAGTGGCTCAAACATAATGCTAGGCTTATAACCTTCAAATCTTTTTTTTACTTCAGCATAAGAATTAGCAGGTAATAATGTATTCAAATCATTTTCGGTTATAAGCTGCCGTACGAAAGGTTTTGGAATGGATTCATAAGGTTGTGTTGGCGAAAGATATTCACCATTCAATTCGCTTACATGCGGCACCGGCTTTTCTTCAATTGGATAGACAGGTTTTCCTGTTTCCCGGTCAAATACAAATACAAAACCTGTTTTAGTTGTGATTGCAACTGCATCAATTTTGTTTCCATCTTTATTAATGGTAACTAATGCAGGCGGCGATGATAAATCATGGTCCCATAAATCATGATGTATTGTTTGAAAATCCCATTTTAATTTTCCAGTTGAAGCATCTAATGCCAGTAGACAATTCGCAAACAAATTATCGCCACGTCTTTTCCCTCCATAAAAATCAAAAGATGCAGAACCGGTTGGCGCAAATACAATTCCACGTTGTTCATCCAATGTCAATCCACTCCAGGCATTGGCGCCTCCGATATGTTTATATGCGGCAGTATCTTCCCATGAATTATAACCATATTCACCTGGAAAGGGAATTGTATGAAATATCCATTTTTGCTTTCCTGTTCTTACATCAAAGGCCCGAATATGTCCTGGCGCTGCATCTGCACTTTCAGCAACACGGCTACCCATTATGATTAAATTTTTATAGATAACACCCGGCGAAGTTGCCGTAACAAATAAATCTTTTACATTACGGCCAAGCCCATTGTGCAAATCAATCTTTCCACTATCACCAAAACTATTTACCGGCTTGCCATCATCAGCATTAATACCATATAAATAGGAACCTGCTGTATAAAAAATCCGTTTATCATTTCCATCTCTCCAATAAGTTATGCCACGGCAATTATTCAAAATGAAAAACATTCTTTTGTCGCCGCTCAAACTATCAAATGGAGTGAATATCCATTTTTGTTTACCTGTTATTGCATTAATTGCAAATAACTTCATCAATGGCGAAGTACCGTACAAAACACCGTCAATAATAATTGGGTTGCATTCTATTTGAGAATGGTTTGCGGTGTCCACATCGCCCGTGTGGTATATCCATGCAACCTTTAACAGCTTTACATTGCCGGTATCGATTTGTGTCAATGAAGAATAATGATTATTGGTTGTATTGCCACCATACATCTGCCAGCTATCATAAGAATCTTTATGAGCATTGCACGAAACAAAAAAGCATAGAATCAAAATAAAATAAAATGATTCCTTGAATGTAACCCTAATCATAGTGTATGTCGAAATTTTTTATACCACTGGCATCGCTTTCAAAATCTGCATAATTTGATTCTTCAATGGTTGTTTGATTAAAAGTAATTTTTTTATTTTCTGAAGTTACAGAAACCGTGTTTGTATGTTCAGGCAATAAAATATGAAAGAACATTTTATCTCCGCCTGTTGTTACGGTAAGATGTATGATTTGTTTCTTTTCATCATTAATAAAAGTATAAGCAACATAACCTTTTGAAGCAGCAAAACGAACACTAGTATGTATTGTATCGCTTTTTGTTATAATCCACTTTGGTGATATATCAGGTTGATTAAATGCTTCGCTATGTTCACTGTTTTTTATCCCTGCTAATCCTTGAATCATTGCAGCCATATTTGTTGCGGCTGCCCAATCATCTGGTCCGCCAAAAGAAACAGGATTAACGGGCACATAATGTTTTTGATTGGATAATGTAATGGCAAGCACTGCATAAATGTTGTCATTCTGCGATGCTGATACAACTACGCTTTTTATTTTTTTATCCGGATGTGGATTATCAATTGCACACCAACTGATACCAATACCTTCACTTACCTCATTTTTACCATACCATGCAATGCCCGAATAATCTGTTTTTAATTCTGAGAACCACCAGTATGCAAGTTGTTTATCCATGATAATGTATTGTAAATATTCAGTTCCATCTTCATACATAATTTTAATAACGCCGGCAACACCTTCTGATGCAGGCTTGCTTGCTGTATGCAATACATAAATACAGGCTGCTGTATCATTAACCGGAATGCTTATTGAATCGGGAAAATTATTTTGTTGCGAGACTGCTATCACCGCGTTACGGTTATTTGTCTGAGGATTTATTACATTAAATTCTATGCTGTCAAAAAGTTGTTTGCCAACAGGAAGATTATGGAAATCGTCACCGGGTCTTCCTCCATTCATCCATTTATGTTGTGCCGAATTATTGGTGTTTGATAAATCCATATTTGCATAAGCAGAAATGTCAATTGGTTTATAAACCGGAGGTGGTGGCGGTGGGGGAATTGACCCGGTATATGCAAATGAAATTCTGTCGCCATATTTTTCGCCGAGTTTGTACATGCGGTTTAAAATATCTGTCCCATAATTTTCAAAACCGTTTGCATAAGCGCCGCGCGCCAATTCACCGGCAACATGTCCTCCTACTCCGCCATTCATATATTGCCATATTTCATCGTGTTGCCCAAAGCCTTTTTGAAAAGGTGGATAAATGGCATACCATTCACCGGGCGAACCAACAGGTAAATGATTTTTTAAATTGAGATAAGTTTCAATGATGGCTTTGCTTTGTGCATGTGTAATGTCCCGGTTTATTGAATAAGCGTTTGATTGGGCAATTTGTGATTTTTCATCAACGCCCAGATGGCGGTGCACACTTGAATCTTCATCAATAAAATGAGTGAAAAAATGTCCGTTCCATGAGAGTTTATTTAAACGCCAAGACATATTATCTCCACGTTGTTTAAATTTTATCGAATTGACTGAATCACCTGTGACATCAAGCATTTCGGCGAGGTTGTAACAAGCCTGGATGTAGCCGGTATTATCTCCAAAGAATACTCCGAATTTTGTTTTCTTTGGGTCAATAATCATTGTATTGGTAAGGCCAATATCCGGCGTGTATTCATCATCAACAGCAAAGTCCCAGCTATCAATTGTATAAGCCCTTTTTAATAAACCAAAACGGATACTCCATCGTGCCTGGTCATTAGGAGCATAATCCAAAGCACGTTCCGCAGATGAAAGATTTTCTTTCATCCACCCAGTATCGGCATCAGATTTCCAAACTGCATAAATTGTATTCACATATAAATATTCAGGATGATTTTCAACAGGTTGGCGAACAAAAACTTTATCACCAATTTTTTTACTATACCCTGAAAATTTATCACGCGTTAAAAAATAATCAGCATTATCCTGGTATTGGATAAAGCTGTAAATCATGCCATCATCACGTTGCGACTGCCGCATAATATCAATCAATTCTTTTCCGTTCGGCAAAAAATATTTCAGTCCTTTCATGGTTTGATAATTATCAAGTACCCAGGGCACAAATACATGATATGTGTTACCATTCCAATTAATAGCAAAAGTTCCTTCTTTTACATCCACAAACATCCCTTTATAAAAAAGGTCGAACATCTTTTTATAATATCCACCATCATCAATATTGGTTTTGGCATCAACCGAAAAAATTATTGAATCAATTATTTTATTTTGATTATTATATCTACGGATAATTTGTTTGCCCAAAGCTCCACCAACAGTAAAATGCACTATCGGGTAATTAAAAGATGAAAAATATTTTATTCCATTTCCATCAAACACTTTTATGCTGTTGCCTTTTGCATTATTTACATCAAGTACTTTCAAAGGATGAATTTGTGTAGTGTTTTCAGGTAATTGCAACGATAAATTATCGTTTAAAATCCGGGAAAGTTTTGCAGTATTTTTCTGTGCAGATATTTTTTGAAAACTGATAATGCAAAGAATAAAACAGAGTCTCTTCATAAAAAATATATTTACTTTCTTTTAAATAATTTGAAATGTTTCGGATAATAGTCATTCAAGAATAATCACTTTATCACTATTCGTTCGTTTAACTGTAAGTATACCCCCTTTATCCAGTTCTTTCCATGTAAAACCCTGCGTGATTAAATCTTTCAATTGATTTGCAGGTTCCCGGTTAAGGAATACTGCAGAAGGTTTTTTCAGCAATCGAATTTGTTCAATACCCGTTGTATCGAAGGTCATGTAAAAAATCCGGATTGTTTTTGGTTTAATATCTCCTAAATAATCTACATTCCATTTATCGCGTATCGGCTCATAATCTGCTTCTTCAATAACAGAAGTTGAAGAAAGAATATGCTCTTCATCAGAAGATGCAAGCGCAGGCATGGAAGCCATTGCCCTCAAAAAATGACGAACGTAATCTCCGTACCCATCAGTAAGCCAAATGTCATCATTCGGATAACGGTTTTTCCCATCATCATTCACCATATAAGTTGCCCAGTTAAGTTGGCGAATTGCATTATCGTAATTGAATTTGTCTCCTGTAAGTGCCATGTATTGCAGTTCTGCAGCAGCTTCTCTTGAGGTATGACTATTGCCCGGTTGCTGATAAGCGGTTTGTTCGTTCACAACAGTTACCCCATATTTTTTCCACTGATTATTCGCAAGTTTATCATACACCCAGTTAAAAATTTTTCTTACATCTGTTTTCCAGTTGGGAAAATATTCAGGATGGTTCATCATGAATTGCGCAAAAGTAATTGCATTGATTTGGGTATCACTCCAGCCGGGAATATCTTCAAAAAAAGGCCCCCATTTATTAGTTTGTAATGGATATTTTTTCATCCATACTATTATTTTATCAAAAGCATTTTTATATAATTTCGTTTTGCCAACATTAAGTTGCTGCAGTTCAAGAAATAGTTCCATAGTGCCACTCCAGTTGGTTGTATAACTGCTTAAACCGGTATTCTGTTTGTTGCGGTTATTGTTGAGCAACTTCCCAACTTCACCGGTAACTGCATTTACTTTAAAGGGCATAGGAGAATTATTTCCATCGCCATCTTTCGTATATTTTGCAAGTGTGTTTGCAATTTTTATAGCAGCATTTAAATATTCATCATCAGATACGTTTGGATATCGTTCTTTGTGTAGCATTTTATAAAGATGAACTAACTCTAAACCAAACGAACCGGCTTTATCAGGCTGTAAATAATTTTTCCCAAGAATCATATCACCATCATAAATACCGGAATATATTTTTGTATTATAAGGAAATGGGAGATTTGCCCATGCATCAGGCGAAGCCGAAAATCCATGCGTGAGGTAATAGTCCGCAATAAATCGCATGTCCTCTTTAATCTTTTTATTGCCTGTATAAGCATATAGTAATCTCCACGATGATAAGGCCATTGCAAACTGGTCGCCGCCAATTCCTCTCGGGTCATCTACATTTTGTTTCCACACCTGGTGATTCATGTAATAGGGTAGTCCATTCATATCAACACGCATCGTGTCCCAAAAATTCCATACAAGATTTATTACGTGACTCCATGCTTTACCTGGTTCATCGTTGTACCACGAAATAATATGGCCTGCGGCATCTGTTTTAATACTATGGTAAATTAATTTTTCTGTTTGGGCAGAGGTATTAATATATAGAAAAATCAAAAAAAGGAAACAGAATTCTTTTTTCATCTGTAATGATTTGATTGTTTATCAATAGCCTTATTAAATAAATTTCCTGATATTCTCTGAATACCATAATTACTTTTTAAATTATTCAGAGAATTTTTTTTATACCATAGCTTTTAAAAACTTTAATAATAGAACTATATTAAACTGTTTTCTTTCATAGCGATATTTAGTAAAATGTAAACCTTTTTCAATTCATTGAAAGGCTTTATAAGAACTTATAACAACTAATAATTAATATCCGGGGTTTTGTTTAATGTTTGGGTTCTTATCAATTTCTGTTGAAGGAATCGGGAAATTTAAATAATGCGCATCCCATGTTAAAGATGGCCATGTTGAATTGAAGAAACTTTTATCTAAAGTTATTTCACCCCCCATTGCCCATCGTCTCACATCAAACCAGCGACCCCCTTCAGCACCCAGTTCACGCAACCTCTCATCCATTATCCATTGAATAATGGTGTCTTTATTTGTTTCTGATTCATCAAAGTTTGCGGGTTCTGTTCCACTGGCAATCATGTTTCTTGCTCTGGTTCTTACTTCATTTATTAAACCAATTGCCTGTGAAGCATCACCACCGGATTGTGTTAACGCTTCTGCTTCTAATAATAACACATCCGCATAGCGCAAGATGCGCACATTGTTTAGAGAGTTGACTGCACCTTCCAATACATCGCCATGTAAAACATATTTCAAAATGAAGTTATCACTCGTATCTATGGTTAATGGTAAACGCGGATCACCGGCATCAAAGGCATTTTTAAATTTATGGGTGGCGGTATATAAACCGCCACCCATGTATGTACCTGGGCCATTATAAAAACATTGCCAAAAAGAACTGCATACACCAATATTCACCGCATCGTTTGCAAGCCACGCGTTTGTACTTCCTAGTCCTGCAATTGGAGGACCCGCCTGGTATTCAAAAAGTGACTCGCTGTTATTTTCATGATTCACATCAAAATTGTCTTCGAAGTTTGCTACAAGAGAAGCGCCGCTTATCTTATTAAATGCTGCTATAGCTGCCTGGTAGTCATCGTTGCTTTTATTAACTGTTGCGCGAAAAACCAACGCTTTGCCAAGCATTCCATAAGCACCATTTGCAGTAACCCTCCCAATATCAACGCTGTCCCATGATGGTGGTAATAAACTTGCTGCCTGTGAAAAATCGTTGATTGCCTGGTCGAGCAATTGAGTGCCGGAAGAATTGGGCGGATTCAATTGTTCAAGCGAAGTAAAATCAGTAGTATCTAAAGGTGCGGTACCAAAAATATTCCACAACATAAAGTGTGCGTAGCCACGTAGGAATAATACTTCCCCTTTATTCCAGTTTTTTAAATTGGGTGTTGTATAAACTCCGGTTTCTTTTTCTATTTTATCGAGGACTTTATTAGCTCTGTTTATCAGAATATAACTGCTGGCCCATATTTGTTGAATCTTTCCTTGTGTTGAATTAAGATTATTGCCAAACACTTCGTATGGCTCTTCTGCTTGGCAGGTTAAATCATCGCCGGGCAAAAAGAATGTTTCTAATTCTGCGCTGCCCGAACCGCCTGCCGAATTACTAGTTGAAAAGTAATCGTTCAACACGGCATAAACGCCAAGAATGGCAGTTCTGAATGCTGCCTCCGAACTAAAATAAGAAGCTTCAGTTGGGGTGGGCGGTGGTACATTCAAATTGTTTTTATTACAAGCAATGTAAAAAACTGCAACGCCTGTAATTAATACTGTCAACAATATTCTCCATGTAAATTTCATAATAAATTAATTTTGTTTTTTAAAAAGAAGCGTTTGCACCGATTAAGAATTGTCTTGTTGAAGGGTACGCATCATTCACTGGATCTACGCCTGAATAGTTTGTAATGGTGAATAAATTAACGCCGCTGAGATATAGCCTGAAGCTGTGTATTGCTTTAGTTTTTTCAAGCCATTTTTGAGGAACTGTATAACCTATCTGTAAATTTTGCAAACGCAAATAACCTGCATTTTCTATAAAACGGTTTGAGAACCTGTTGTTATTATTTGGGTCGTTCCAAACTGCTCTCGGCATTGTAGTAGAATGATTGTCAGGCGTCCATGCATTTAATACAGAAGTAAACTGATTTCTTCCATTGGTCGTCAGGCTTTCTCCTTCAGCACGCATATCATTATATTTCTGCACATCGCCCACCCCATAAAAAAATGCAGAAACATCAAAGCCCAAATAGTTTGCGGAAAGTGTAAAACCATACGTATAACTCGGTATTGTTTTACCAAGATAAGTCTGGTCGTTCGCATCCACAATACTGTCTTTGGTTAAATTATGTGCAGTGCTTCCAGGTGTTGGCTGACCATATAAATCCTGGAAATAATAATCGCCCGGTGCTTGTTGTGTTGATAAATTATCATGATGAGTTTTGTTCCAGTCATCAATCTCTTTTTGATTTTGGAAAATTCCACCTACTTTATATCCCCACAAATATCCGATTGGATAACCTTCTTCAAGACTATAAGTATTTCCTCTTAAAGCTGTATGATTAACTAAAGAAAGCACTTCGTTGTGAACAGTACTGATATTACCTGTTACAGAAAAATTTACTTTACCAAAACTATGCTTATAACCAGCCTGAATTTCTATTCCTCGGTTTAATACATCGGCTATATTTATATCTGATGGTAACTGAACACCAGAGCTTGGCGTAAGGTTAACACTTTGTATAATGCCTTTTGTTACGTTGTGATAATAATCGAAAGTAAGTGTGACAGTTTGGTTAAATAACAATGCGTCAAACCCAATATTCATTGACCTTTTTTTCTCCCATGTAATATCAGGATTGGGGGCAACTTCAAATGCAGCACCTAAATTATTTACATTAGGATTACCGAGATTGTAAGATGGTGGATTAACACTTTCTACAGATAAATATTTCCAGCCGGCCGTTGTTTGTTCATTTCCCAAAACGCCATAACCGCCACGAATTTTAAGGTCGTTTATAAATTTTAGATCATGCATAAATTTTTCCTGCGAAATACGCCACGCACCAGAAGCTGCAGGAAATGTGCCCCACTGATGTCCTTCTGCAAAACGTGATGAACCATCTCTTCTCGCCAACACATCTATATAATATTTGCTGTTATAGTTGTAACTGATTCTTCCCAAATATCCAATCAAGACATAATCACCATTCAATTCAGTATAACCTGTTTCGTTTCCGGTTGCATTAAAATATCTAAGGTCCGGATCATCAGAAGTAATGAACGTCGAAACACCATTCGTCTTCCATTCCCATTCTTCCTGCGATGCATCAAGTGTTACATCAATATTATTATAATTACCGAACCTGTGCACATAATCTACGTTTAAAGATTTATTTAAACTTATTGTGCTGCTGTTATCAATACCTACTTTGTTATAACGCTGCCCACTTATTGGATTTTTTACTCCCGAATATGGGTTATTAGGTGTTTGACCATATTGCCATGAATCAAAAGAAATAAAACTATTCGTGACTAACATTAAGTCCTGACCGGAAAGTGTTCCGCGAATTTTTAATCCAGTTACAGGTTCCAATTGAACATATCCACTTCCAAGAAATGTTTGATGTGTGGTTGGTGCACTGTTGGTTGCCAGCAAACCGAGATAATTTCCCATAGCTGCTGAAGGGCCTAAAGTAGATTGCCATAAAGGACTAACATCAAATGTACCCGGTGTTATTGGCTGATTTAATGACCACAGCGGAGCATATCCATAAGGATTTGTATTATCATAAATCGGTTGCCATGGTGCTGCTTGAAAAATATTTAAATCATTTGTGATGCCACCAATATTTGCATCTATGGTTTTTTCCTGTATCAACCGAAGGTTCAGCCCCGTTTGAATGTATTTTCCAATCTTGCTGTTTACATTAGATGAAATGCTGTAACGTTCCTGGTTAACACCCAAAAAAGGTCCATCATTATTAGCGTAACCAAAAGAAAAATTATAGTTTGTATTATCTGATGCGCCACTTACTCTTGCGTTATAATTCTGGATTTTTGCATCATGATTTTGTATAGCATTCTGCCAATCGTATGTTGGACTATTACCAAGATATTTTGAGCTTGAGGGGTCCCATACAGGCCCAAATTCAGGAGCATCGCCAATAGCTAAGTTTCCGCCAATGGGGTCGGGATCAGGATGTGCATTATATGCATCCGTAATAAATTTTACATACTGCTGGGTATTTAAAAAACTATATGTTTTTGGAATTTTTGAAGAACCATACAATGCATCAACATCAACACGCACTTTACCCTTTTTGCCTGATTTTGTAGTGATTAAGATCACACCGTTTGCACCTCTCACACCATACACAGCCGTTGCAGTAGCATCTTTTAAAACAGTCATGCTTGCAATATCATTTGGGTTAATAATAGTAAAAAGATTTATCGGTGTTCGACGGGTTGGGTCATTGGTTGGGTCTGTTGTAGCACCTCTTCCGCCTTCTTCAATAGGAATACCATCTATAACATATAAAGGGTCTGAATAATTAAAAGAACTCACTCCGCGGATATACACTGTTGGTCTTGCAGAAGGGTCGCCGCCGCCTGAAATTACGGTAACACCTGGCGCCTGGCCTTGCAGTGCAAGTTCAGGTGTCATCGCCGTACTCTTTGTAATATCTTTTGAATCAACCGTACTATAGGCTCCGGTTAAATCCCTCTTTTTTCTTGTGCCATAACCAATCACCACTACTTCGTCTAATTGAGATGAAGAAGGCGCAAGTACCACTTTTAAAGAAAGCTCGTTGCTTGTTTGCAATTCAAGCGTTTTATAATTTACAGAACTAAATACTAATACTGAACCTTGTGGCGCAGTAATTTTAAAATTTCCATTCGCATCAGATAGTGTTGCAATTTTTGAATTGCTTTTAACTTTAACACTGACATTTGGAATACCGATTTGGTTAGTTGAATCAATAATGCTTCCTGTAAATGTTTGGTTTTGCTGTGCATATACCGTAAAATAAGCAACGTTGATGACAAGCGTGAATAAAATTTTTTGCAGTAGAATTTTTTGTTTAAACATGAGCAACCGTTTTAATTGGTTTGAAATATTTGAGCAAATATTATGAGATTAAACTTAATTACTATACCGTACTATGCTGATAAAAATTAATTAATTGAAAGTTTTTTAAAATTTCAATCTTGTTACGCACGACTGCTATTAATTGATGTGTGCGACACAGTACAAAACCATGGATTGCAGGTCCTATAAGGCTTTCGATAACTATTCAAAACTTCTGATTTTCTATCATGAAGAAAAGAATTATTTTTTCTATTCTATTTAAATGCAGAAAACCTATATATTTTCAACTATTAGTTTTCAATATTTCAGGCTGGGAGATTTATTAGCAAAGACTTAATGGAGAAGTAATGTTACAGGTTACCATGAATGTTCCGAAAACTTTTTTACCCAAAAAAAATTGCAAATACGCAGGTGTGATGGATTGTACGTCTATTTTCAAAAAAAAGTAAATATTTTTTGTAATCAATAATATAACTTTAAAAATAATTTCTTTAATTAGCAGACAATTTATGGAATCTTTATTTTATAATTTATCGAACCATGACAGTACATGACGATTAATGAATCGGAATATTTTATTTTTATTCCAGGATTTTATTATTCACCGAACCAACTTAACACATGCAAATAATCTACGGCATCTTTTACCACTTTATCGGCGGCGCTGCTTCCGGCAGTTTTTATGTACCGTATAATAAAGTAAAGGGATGGCATTGGGAAAGTTTCTGGATTGTTGGAGGTTTGTTTTCGTGGCTGATTGTTCCGCCCCTTGCAGCATGGCTTACCATACCGCATTTTGCCGAAATCATTTCGAACACACCAGCTTCTACCTTTGGCTGGACTTTCTTTTGGGGCGTTCTTTGGGGTATAGGTGGATTGATGTATGGCTTAGGAATGAGGTATCTTGGTATGTCGCTTGGTAATTCAGTATTGCTTGGTTTTACTTCTGCATTTGGAGCATTGGTTCCTTCTATTTATTACAATTTTCATCCGCAGGAAGGCAAGGTTACATTCACAGATTTGCTTAATAATCACTGGGGGCAAATCGTTCTTGTTGGTGTTGTGCTATGCCTGCTCGGAATTTTTATTTGTGGCAGAGCTGGTGTTTTGAAAGAACATGAACTGCCTGAAGAAAAAAAGAAAGAGAGTGTAAAGGAATTTAACCTGACCAAAGGACTTATCGTTTGTATTGTAAGCGGCATTCTCAGCGCCTGTTTCAATTATGGAATAGAAGCTGGTTCAAAAATGGCTGAGGTAGCTAACGATGCGTGGAAAGCCGCTAATCCTTCGGAGACAGGCAACTTTTTATACCGCAACAATGTTATCTACATCGTATTGTTATGGGGTGGCCTTACTACCAATTTTATCTGGACAATGTTTTTGAATATTCGCAATAAAACCTTTGGTGATTATACCAATAAAAAAACACCGCTTTTGCGTAATTATCTTTTCTGTGCATTAGCAGGTACGCTCTGGTTCCTCCAGTTTTTCTTTTATGGAATGGGCGAAAGTAAATTGGGCAATGGAGCAAGTTCATGGATACTTCACATGTCGTTTATCATCTTAGTCGCCAATATGTGGGGATTTGCGCTGAAAGAATGGAAAGGTGTGAGTACGAAAACAAGAACCACAATAATAATAGGAATCATCACCATTATTGCATCTGTAATATTGGTGGGATACGGAAATGCTTTGCATCAATAATGGGTCTGCAAAAAGCCATTGTGGAGGCGGGTCGTGGCCATCTCCCTTGGGAGAGGGGTTGGGGTGAGGCCTTATAAATTGGAATTTGAACATTTTTAAAAAAAATTATGAACACAAAATTAAAAACCGGCGATACGCTTTCAAAAGCCAAAGAATTTAAACATGTAAGTTATTTATGGGATGATAAAAAAGCAGCATCTTTAAATGGCGACGAAGTGGCCTTGCTGATCTATCGCTCTAATTTGCTCGGCGCAGATCTAAGACTCACCAATTATGGTGGCGGAAATACTTCCTGCAAGACTATAGAAAAAGATCCTTTGAGTGGTAAAGAAACAGAAGTAATGTGGGTAAAAGGTTCCGGTGGTGATATAAGAACCTTACAAAAAAGTGGGTTGGCTGCATTATATGTTGAAAGGTTACGAAATTTGAAAAATGTATATCGCGGGATTGAACATGAAGACGAAATGGTGGAATTATTCAACCACTGTATTTATGATTTGAATTCAAAAGCGCCTTCCATAGATACACCGTTGCATGCATTTCTTCCATTCAAACATATTGATCATTTACATCCTGATGCAGCCATCGCTATTGCTGCGGCAAAAGAAGGAGAAAGAATTACAAAAGAATTATTTAACGGAACCATTGGATGGGTTGCGTGGCAAAGGCCTGGCTTTGATCTTGGATTGAAATTACGGCAATGTTTAGACGAGAATCCTGGCATTCGTGGTATCATGTTGGGCTCGCACGGTTTATTCACATGGGGCGATACTTCTTATGAAAGTTATCTCAATACTTTAGAAGTGATAGAAATCTGCGCACAATATCTTGAGGCTAATTATGAAAAGAAAGGTGAAATATTTGGCGGCGAAAAAATTAAATCATTACCAAAAGAAGAAAGATTAAAAAAAGCTGCTTTACTGGCGCCTGTATTAAGAGGCTTCTGTTCATCTGAAACAAAAATGATTGGTCATTTTACGGATGATGAAAGAGTATTGAAATATATTAACTCAAAAGATTTGGAAAGATTAGCGCCAATGGGTACCAGCTGTCCTGATCACTTTTTAAGAACAAAAATTTCGCCGCTGGTTTTAAACCTCGCAGTAAACGAACAAATAAATGAGATTCCTGGTTTAAAGAAAAAAATTGAAACGCAATTTCTGGAATACAGAAAGATGTATACGGATTATTACGGCACTTGCAAACACCCAAATAGCCCTGTTATCAGGGATGCCAATCCGGTAGTGATTTTATATCCCGGTGTAGGCATGTTCACTTTTGCAAAAAACAAACAAACTGCGCGCGTATCAGCAGAATTTTATATCAATGCTATTAATGTAATGAAAGGCGCAGAGGCGATTTCTGAATATACGTCTTTACCACGCCAGGAAGCATTCGACATTGAATATTGGTTGTTGGAAGAAGCCAAACTTCAACGAATGCCGAAACCAAAATCTTTAAGCGGACGCGTAGCGCTGGTTACCGGAAGTGCAGGAGGTATTGGAAAGGCTATTGCGAAAAAATTTGCAGAGGAAGGCGCTTGTGTCATTATCAATGATATTAATGAAGAAAGATTGGCAGGAGCTGCTAATGAATTCGAAAATCTTTTTAGTAAGGACAATGTTTCTTCTGTAAAACTGGACGTTACTGATCACAAAACGATTGAAGAGGCTGTAAAAGCTGCTGTGCTTGCATTTGGTGGATTAGATATTGTTGTTAACAACGCCGGAATCAGTATTTCCAAACCGATAGAAGAACATACTACAGAAGATTGGGATAAGCTGTATGACATTTTAGTAAAAGGACAATTCCTGGTATCACAGTCATGCATAGCCGTAATGCGTAAACAAGGATTTGGTGGTGATATCATTAATATTGTTTCTAAAAATTCTATAGTAGCAGGGCCTAATAATGTGGCTTATGGTTCAGCAAAAGCTGCGCAGGCGCACCTTTCAAGGCTGATGGCCGCGGAATTGGGTGGAGATAAAATTCGGGTAAATATTGTAAACCCTGATGCAGTAATTTCAGATTCTAACATTTGGGCTGGTGGCTGGGCTGAAGGACGTGCAAAAGCTTATGGAATAAAAGTGGAAGAATTGCCGGCCTATTATGCAAAGCGCACTTTACTAAACGAAACCATCTTACCTGAAGATATTGCCAATGCCTGTTTCGCATTTGTCGGTGGATTGCTCAATAAATCAACAGGGAATATATTGAACGTAGATGGAGGAGTGGCGGCGGGTTTTGTAAGATAAAAATTTTCTCATAATCAATTAATCAAATCGCTGATGATTTTTGAATCTGTCGGCCTTTTGATTTTATTAAAGAATTTTTCATGCATATTGCTTCTAAAATGAAATTGCTGAAAGGATTTGAAGCCGAATATAAAAGGCGACATGATGAAATATGGCCTGAATTAAAAAAGCTTCTAAAAGAAACCGGCATCAAAGACTATTCAATTTTTTTAGACGAAGAAACAAACGATTTGTTTGCGTACTTTACAATAGAAAATGAAAAAGGATTGAATGAATTGCCTGCCAAAAAAATTATGATAAAATGGTGGGCTTATATGAAAGATATTATGGAAACTAATGAAGATAATTCACCGGTTTCTATCCCATTGAAAGAAGTTTTTTATTTACCTTAGAAACAAATAAAGTGTTTCTATCTTTTAAATCCGGGCGCGGCTTTCAGTAACCCCTCTCCACTTTAAAAATATTTAAAATGAAATTAAAAAAAGATCAGATCGGGAAGAGCAACAAAGAGAATTTGCTAAAGCATAAAAAGAATTATGAATTTGTTTCCGGTGAAATAAACAACCCGGCGGAAGTAATCAAAAAATTAATGGCCTTCCAGGTTGCCATTCCGAGCTGGGCACTCGGCACGGGAGGCACGCGTTTTGGCCGTTTCCCGTGTGGTGGCGAGCCGCGTAACCTGGAAGAAAAAATTGAAGATATTGGCTTGCTGCATTCTCTTAATAAATCAAGTGGCGCCATATCACTCCACATACCATGGGATATTCCTAAAGATACGAATGCTATAAAAAAACTGGCGGCAGAAAACGGATTGAGATTCGATGCGATGAACTCTAATACATTTCAGGATCAACCGGGTCAAAATTTGAGTTATAAGTTTGGCTCAATGCAGCATGTAAATAAAGCTGTTCGCAAACAGGCCGTAGATCACAATATCAAGGTAATAAAATACGGAAAAGAATTAGGCTCTAAATCACTCACTGTCTGGCTTAGCGATGGCTCTTGTTTCCCGGGACAATTAAATTTTAGAAAAGCTTTTCAAAATACCCTGGAAAGTTTGCAGGAAGTTTATGCGGCATTGCCTTCTGATTGGAAAATATTTGTTGAATACAAAGCATTTGAACCAAATTTCTATTCGATGACCGTAGGCGATTGGGGGCAATCATTATTATATACCTCAAAGCTTGGAGCCAAAGCATATACATTGGTTGATCTCGGACATCATTTACCAAATGCAAATATTGAACAAATTGTTTCTTTACTGTTGATGGAAGGAAAACTGGGTGGTTTTCATTTCAATGATTCAAAATTTAGCGATGATGATCTTACTGTTGGAAGCATCAAACCTTATCAATTGTTTTTAATCTTCGACGAACTGGTAGAAGGAATGGATGCAAAAAAAATGAATCATGCAAATGATTTAGCCTGGATGATTGATGCTTCTCACAATGTAAAAGATCCTTTGGAAGATTTGTTGCAATCAGTAGAAGCCATAATGATTGCCTACGGACAATCATTAATTATTGACAGAAAAAAATTAGTGGAAGCGCAAAATAATAATGACGTAGTTACTGCACAGGAAATATTGCAGCAGGCTTACAGAACAGACGTGCGGCCTCTTGTTGCAGAAGCCAGAATGCGCGCAGGGGGTGCTTTAAATCCTTTATCAATTTATCGCAAAGAAAAAGTGAGAGAAAATCTAATCAAAGAAAGAGGGAAAAAGTCAGTGGCGACTGGATTGTAGCAGTGGTTACCAAATTTATCAACAAATGACAGGCAAAAACCGTAAGGCTACTATTAATGCAAGTCGGACGGAGACTGCCAGGCTTGTATTAACATGATCCAACAAAACGTCATAGCGATTTTCGATGTAGGCAAAACAAACAAAAAACTATTTCTGTTTGATGAAAATTATAAAATTGTTTTTGAAAGGACTGCCAGCTTTATAGAAACTGTTGATGAAGATGGATTTCCGTGTGAAAATTTAGACAGTTTAAAATTATCAGTATTTGATTCCTTACGTGAAGTTTTCAGGTTAAAAGAATTTAATATCAAGGCCATTAATTTTACCAGCTATGGCGCCAGTTTTGTTTATCTAAATGAACAACTGCAGGCCTTTGCGCCATTATACAATTATCTGAAACCTTATCCGGAATGGCTACAAAAAAAATTTTATGATACCTATGGAGGTGAAGATGAGTTTGCATTTCGCACCGCGTCACCTGTGCTGGGAAGCTTAAATTCCGGAATGCAATTGTATAGGATAAAATATGAAAAGCCTGATTTGTTTAAAGAGATAAAATATGCATTGCATCTGCCCCAGTATTTAAGTTTCCTTCTTACAGGGAATGTTTGCAGCGATATTACCAGTATCGGATGCCATACGAACCTCTGGGATTTTCAAAAAAACGAATATCATACCTGGGTACAACAGGAAGGCATATTCGATAAATTAGCACCGATTCTGCCTTGTACACAAGTTGTTCCCGTATCTTTTCCTGGCAACAATTATTCCGTTGGTATCGGGCTGCATGATAGTTCAGCCGCTCTCATACCCTATCTCATGAATTTCCGGGAACCATTTATTTTAATATCTACCGGTACATGGTGTATTTCTTTAAATCCATTTAATCATTCCCCTCTCACAAAAGAAGAACTTAAAAATGATTGCCTTTGTTTCATGAGCTATGAAAGCAAGCCAGTCAAGGCTTCACGATTGTTTGCGGGAAATGAGCATGAGCTGCAAGTAAAAAGAATAAGCGAATATTTTAATCAAAGTGTGGCACAGTATCGCCAGATGGATTTTAATCCTGCAACCATTACGTCGGTTCAGGATCAAAACAGTACACTTGACCATTTAATAGAGCAAACAAAAATTCAGAATATTTGTTTGTTTACTGCAAGGGAATTATCTTCTTTTAAAAACGATGAAGAAGCTTATCACCAGTTAATGCTGGATATTGTCGCTCAGCAATATCTATCCACTCAATTGGTTTTGAAAGAAACCAAAGTGAAGCGTATTTTCGTTGATGGAGGCTTCAGCAACAATGCGATTTATATGAACCTGCTCGCATCTGCTTTTCAAGGCATTGAAATATTTGCCGCATCAATGTCCCAGGCAACAGCAGTCGGAGCCGCTCTTTGCATACACGATTCATGGAATAAAAAAACGTTGCCTCATGATATTATTGAGTTAAAATATTTTTCAGCCGGTCAATCCCCTCTTTCATAAAAGAAAGCAAATCGTTTTATGTCAAATGGAATTAATCTAAAAAATATAATGATATGGTTATTGTTATTGAATAAGTTTGCAATGTTATCATTCAGGAATTTTAAAAACTATTATCATGAAATTAGAATATAACCCAAGATACCCTTCAGTAGAAGATCTCAGAACAAAAGCAAAAAAACGAATTCCAGGATTTGCATTTGACTATCTTGACGGAGGTTGCAACGAAGAAATAAATCTTCATAAAAACACCTCGGAAATTCGTGAAATAGAACTTCTTCCTCAGTATCTTAAAAAGCATGCCGGTTCCGATATGAAGACAGAACTTTTTGGTCATGTATATGACGCGCCTTTTGGTATAGCGCCGGTTGGCTTGCAAGGATTGATTTGGCCCAATTCTCCAGAAATACTTGCTAAGGCTGCTTTTAAGCACAATATTCCATTTACATTAAGTACCGTAAGCACAAGCACGATTGAACGAATCAGCGAAATTACCGAAGGGCAGGCATGGTTTCAATTGTACCATCCCGCAGAAAATACGTTGAGAGATCAGATTATCAAGCGCGCATCGGAGCATTGTCCTGTTCTCGTAATTCTTAGTGATGTACCCACATTTGGATACCGGAATAAAGAAATAAAAAATGGCCTGGCAATGCCTCCAAGAATGACGCTGCACAACGTGTTGCAGATTATGGGACGGCCCAATTGGGCACTTAGGACATTAATCCACGGACAGCCATCTTTCAAGGTAATGAAACCTTACATGCCTAAAGGAATGAATATGCATCATCTCGGATTGTTTATGAATAAAACTTTTAACGGCAGGTTGAATGAAGATAAAATATCAGCGATCCGGGATATGTGGAAGGGGAAATTAGTTTTGAAAGGAATCGTAAATGAGATAGATGTTGAAAAATGTATTCAATTGGGAATTGATGGGATTATTGTTTCCAATCACGGAGGAAGACAATTGGATGCAGGAGAATCCACCATTCATTCCCTCAAAAAGATTGTTGAAAAATATAATAATAAAATAAAAATAATGATGGATAGCGGCCTTCGTTCAGGCCCGGATATAGCAAGGGCGCTTGCTTCAGGTGCAGAGTTTGTATTTTTGGGGAGAACATTTATGTATGGTGTAGCTGCCCTGGGCGATGAAGGCTCTGACCATACAATCGTTATTTTAAAAAGACAATTGCAGCAGGTGATGGATCAACTTTGTTGCGAGAGAGTGGACAATTTTCCAAAGCATCTGATACATAAATAAATCCATCAAGAGTAAACCCGGTAAAAGGAACTTTTCTTCAGATCGTGTTTTTGTTTTTTTGCTTTTTGCTTTTTTTTGGCGTAATAGATTTAATTATTATTTTCCTGGTTTCCGGTCACTTATCAATGAAATGCCTGCATCAATATATTGTCCGCCCTGCTTCTGATGGCAATGAATCGCTATTACATTTTTTCCGTTTGCAATCAATGCGTCCTTTGCAGCTTTGCTGATTTGTGTCATCGTATATCCTGATGTATAATCTTTGGCAACGACTGCCTTTACACCATTGATATAAACTTCGCAATCATCATCATGATGAAGATATAATACGAGTTTGTCTCTATCAATTTTTGAAAGATTGCCCAAAGAAAATTCCTGCCTGATCCAGATGTCATCAGTATTCCAAAGAGTACGCACAACAGAGCCTGGTGTTTCTTTTGTACCAAAACCTGCTTCACCTGTTTTCCAGTTGGCATCATCAAATATTTTCGAATACCAGTCACCGGCAGCAGGCTTCTCAAAAGCATATTTCCAGTTTCTAGCTTCTTTCTCACTTGTGGGTAATATGGTTTGGAGATATAATTTTTTGTTTATCACATCCAGATTGGATTGCCTGATTTTTGCCAGAATGCCTTTAACAACTGCCCTGTCGTAAGTCATTAAACCATTTAGTTCTGTTTCCACATCCGTAATTTGCGTATATACGGCAGCACTTAAACCATTGTTGGTTTTAAAAACGGTAAGTTCGTTGGCAAATTCGTTGTATAAACTATCATACTCTCTTTGGTTTTGAATCATTAAATATCCCCAACCTTTGCTCCAGGTATGATTTTTTATTGCGTAACCAATTCCGCCATATTCTCCGCAGGCCAGCGCCTGTGTAGTACTGGAAGGGCATGCAGGAGCAGGATAGCTATGAATATCAAGCACATCGCCTGCATCAAAATAACCGCCACCACTTGCCTGGTTTACTAACCTTGAAGGATCTAATTTTTTCACCATATTCACTAATTCAACAGTATTATTTTGGCCCTGTCCTTCATTAAAAAGATCCCACATAATAATGCAGGGAGAATTCCAATGCGTCTCAACCATCCGTTTCAATTCTGATGCATATTCTGCTGTATCAACAGGAGGTGTATGGTCAGTATATGAATTGGCAGAAGGCATATCCTGCCATACCATAAGGCCAAGTTTATCGGCCCAATAATACCAACGGTAAGGTTCTACTTTAATATGTTTTCGCACCATATTAAAACCTAATTTTTTCATCATCTCCAAATCATTTTTTATGGCTTTATCAGTGGGTGCTGTGTAAATTCCATCAGGCCAAAAACCCTGGTCCAGCGGGCCTAATTCAAAAACAAACTTGTTGTTTAGAAACATTTTTTTATAACCGTTATCATTTTCAACAGAAATTTTTCTCATACCAAAATAACTGGAAACTTCATCCAAAGTTTTATTCCCCTTTTTTAATGAAACAGAGAGATTATATAAAAAAGGATTTTGAGGCGACCATAGTTTTTCGTTAGGAACCGGAATAATAATTTCTTCATTTGCATTGCCGGATTTAGTGGTAATTATTTTTTCACCATCCATTATTTTTACAACCACATTGGCATCTTCTGTATTATCCGTATTCACATTAAGTTTCAAAACTGACTTATCAATATCAGGAACAATCTTTATATCATTGATGCTGGTTGGCGGTACAGATTCCATCCAAACCGTTTGCCAGATCCCGGTAGTGGGCGTGTACATAATTCCGCCCGGATGCAGTGATTGCTTGCCTCTTGGGAAACCGCCTTTATCAGTTGGGTCATAAACACGGACAGCGATTTGCTGTTCTCCACTTCGTGTAAGATACTCCGTAATGTCGTAACTGAATGGGTCATAGCCACCTCTGTGAACACCTACACTTTTACCGTTTATAAAAACTTCAGATTCAAAATCAACCGCTCCAAAATGCAATAATATTCTTTCTCCGTTCCAGTCTTTGGGAATAGTGAAAGTTCTCTTGTACCAAAGGCGCTCATGATGCTCCATCACGCCCGACAAAGCAGATTCCACAGGGAAAGGAACCAAAATAGTTCCTGACAATTTTCCTTCCGGCAAAGTTTCATTTTCAGAAGTCCCAGGCTGATATTGCCAAAGGCCGTTAAGATTTTGCCATTTGCTTCTTACCATTTGCGGACGCGGATATTCCGGTAAAACATTATTGGGATCTACGTCTTTTGCAAAGCGTGTCATTAAAGGCGCTTTCTTCGGCTGCCAGCCTTGAGCGAATAAAAAAGAGGTAAATAAAAGAAATGAGTTAATTGCAAGTAATTTTTTGAGATACATTTGGTATTGGTTTTTTATTTTCCTTGTTTACAAAGATGAAAAATAGGAAATATTCTCTTTCCATGGTTTTTTTATTAAAATGATAATTGCATTTTAATATCAATGCCTACCTTCAACTTTTTTATTTTATTTTCAGAATTCTTAGAAGCTATTTGGAAATAGAATTTTTATTCACCATTTAAGCCGTTCGTGGGACATGAACGGTGGCGGTCCGCCGTGGTCGGTGTCTCACCGACCACTTTTAGCAGGATAAAAAATTCATATAATCATTTCTATACAGCTTCCGAGCATTATAAATTTTATCTAAAACAAATAAGCGTTGAAAGAAAAAGTCATTTTTAACTGGAGCGGAGGGAAAGATTCTTCTTTATGCCTTTATAAAATTCTACAACAAAATAATTACGATATTATTTGTTTGCTAACCAGCGTAAGTGAAGCTTATCAGCGGGTTTCAATGCACGGTGTAAGAGTGGACCTGCTGGAAGCGCAGGCCGAAAATATTGGAATTCCTTTAGTAAAAATGTATATCCCTGAAATGCCAACGATGGAAGTATATGAGAAGGTAATGACTTCCACGCTCGGCAACTTAAAAGTAAAAGGAGCCACCGCTTCTGTCTTTGGAGATATTTTTTTAGAAGATTTGCGTGAGTACCGGGAAAATCAATTAGCAAGGATTGATTTAAAAGGAATTTTCCCTTTGTGGAAAATTGACAGTAAAAAACTGATTCATGAATTTATTGACCTGGGATTTAAGGCAATCATTACCTGCGTCAATGATAATTATTTAGATAAAAGTTTTGCCGGAAGAGTCATTGATAATGAATTTTTAAAAGACCTGCCATCTAATGTAGATCCCTGCGGAGAGAACGGAGAATTTCATTCTTTTGTTTTTGAAGGGCCTATTTTTAAAGAAGCTATTAAGATTAAGAAAGGAGAAATTGTTTACAAAAAATATACATCGCCAAATACTGATGAAACCGGTAAGGATGAAAACCTCTTTAGCAACGGGTTTTGGTATTGCGATTTGTTATTATCCTGATAGTTATAAAAGTATTTTATTGGCCACAGCAAACAAACAAACAAATAAATAGATTTTCAATTTCCTAATCAAGAGAAAAAAACAACCGTTCTATTATTTTTTAAGTACTCTCTTATCCACCCCTTCTTTTGTGATTTTTACGGGTAAAATATTTCCTTCTTTATCAAAATACATCCTGTCAATACAAACTTCCCTGTGATTGCCATCGGTTTCGTTCAATGGTCTGCGGTGATAAATAATATACCAGTCATCCGTACCGGGAATATTAATAACCGAATGATGGCCCGCGCCGGTAGCAACTTTGGGATCTTGTTGTAAAATTTTTCCAACTCTTTTAAAAGGCCCAAACGGAGAATCACCAATAGCATAAGCCACACTGTATTCCGGACCAGTCCAATCCCCTTCTGACCACATGAAATAGTATTTTTTATTTCTCACAAACATAAAAGATCCTTCCACATAATCATCCGGAGTAATAGATTTGAATAAGCTGCCATCAGCAAAAGGAACAAATCCTGTGAAATCATCATTTAATTTTCCAATGTTACAATGTTTCCATCCACCATAAATAAGATAGTATTGACCATCAGTATCACGAAAAACATCCGGGTCAATCGGTTGGGCGCCATTGTAGAATTTATTAATAAGCGGTTTACCCAGGTAATCCACAAAAGGACCGCCGGGATTATCAGAAACTGCAATACCCATGCCGCCAGGCTGTTTATCATTTTGAATATCATTGGCTCCAAAAAACAAATAATATTTTCCATCTTTCACCGTGATAGAAGGCGCCCACACTGCATAAGCAGCCCATTTTACATTTTTTATGTCGAGAATATGAGGATGTTTTTGCCAATGAATTAAATCCTTGGAAGAAAAGGCGTCTAAAAAAGTTTGTTTCTTGTATGAATTGTTAATCGTATTTTTTTGTAATTCTTGTTGGTATTCAGAAAGCGGGCTTCTTCCTGACGGCACATTTTTATAATCATCAGAATAAGTAGGATACACCCAATAAGTATTATTATAAATATGCGCCTCGGGATCAGCGTACCAGCCCGGGAAAATAGGGTTGCCTGATTTTTCAACAGGCTTTTTTGTTTGTGAAAAAACATTGAAACAAACCGGAAGTAATAATGCAGTAGCGAGCTGTTTAAAACTATTCATATTTTAATTTATATTTTGAAGATGATTATTGCAATTTACAGAAAGTAAAAAAGAGATAAGACAATTATAATGAAATCGAAAAAGTAAAAGGTACCAAGTCCTTTCAACCGGTGGTTTTGGTATTGTAATTTATTATCGCTGGTTAGCAATACCTTAAATTCAGAAATCTTTGGAGAAAAATAATTTCATCATATTTTATCGCCAAAAAAAATATTAACATCGCCATGAACAAATTACAATTCTATTTTGCTCTTCTTTTTTACTTCTTGCACCATTCTTCTGTGGTAATTACGTCGACCTGGCGGGGAAAAACTTTTGTTGTTAATACATGATGAACTTCCTTGTCGGCATCTGCGCAGCAATCGGATATTACGGTGATACGATAATCTTTATCAGCAGCTTCACGTAAGGTGGATAAAACGACACCGCTTGTGGCAATACCTGTAAGAACAATATGTTGAATATTTAGTGATCTTAAAATTACCTCGAGATCACTGCCGGTGAATGCGCTCACGCGTCGCTTTGCGACAATAATGTCACCTGCAAGCGGCGCAATACCTCCTTCCACTTTCATGAATTCATCCATGTTTACATTGGCAAATCTTTCTTTTCCCGCAGCAAAACCTTTATTGTTCAAATTGATCTCGGGCGCACCTGGCCTGAACCCTACCGTTACATAAATTACAGGAATTTTGTTGCTGCGCGCAGTAGCAATCGCTTTAGTTACATTACTTACAAGTTGGGTTGTATCAGGAAGATTGCGAAGAATACCTGTTTGCATATCCATTACCAGCAACGCGGTGCTTAGTATGTTTTGTTCCATTTGATTTCAGTTTTTTTTAATGATATATTAATATATATTTTTTCAACATTACTAATTCATATTTCCTCAGCAAGTTCATTGTCTATTTTATTTACCGGGCGAATATTGGAATTATTACTCCTTAGAAAATTATAAAACATGCACGCTATAATGATGGCAATGATTCCCTGCAAAAGTATGGTAAAAGGGGCTCCAATGTGCTGTGATACTGCGCCAACCAAAAGACTGCCTATGGGTAACATACCAAAATAAGCCATCGCGACAAAGCTCATAACCCTGCCTCTCATTTTAATATCTGAATCTACCTGGATAATAGTAAAACAAATGGTAGTTTGAGACATCATTCCAAACCCGCATACAATTATAAATATCATGGCCAAAGGAAAATTACTGAGATGCGAAAAGATCATAAGCCCTACTCCAAAAATGATGATATTGATCAATAATACTTTTTTAAGATTAGTTCCCGGTTTAAGAGAAGCCAAAAAGAAAGCGCTTACGATAGCGCCAAGTCCTATAAAACTGCTGATGTAGCCGTAGGTAGCGGCATCGCCTTTAAAGATCACTTTGGCATACACAGGCAACAAAGTATTAAAAGGCAACACAAAAAAACTTAACATTAGAAGCATCAATATAATCTTGCCTATTGAAGGCGTATTTTTAAGATAAGTAAAGCCATCTGTGAGTTCCGACCTGATTTTCTTTTTTACTTCCGGTGCATGATAGGGAGGCAATTTCATTAATAACAAACATCCTATTACGGCTATAAAGCTCACTGCATTTAACAGGAAGCAGACACCTGCCCCATACCTTTCGAGTATAATTCCGGATAGTGCGGGGCCAATTAATAATGCAAGATTGGTAAGGGTAGCATTGAGCGCAATCGCATTAGGCACATCTGCTTTTTCATTTACCATTTCGTGTACCAGCGGTTGCCTTGCCGGCACATCAAAAGCATTGATAATACCAAGCATCACACTGAGGGCAAGTATTTCCCAAACGGTATAGTGATTGGCAAATATTAATATGGTAAGAAGTATCGCCTGCAACATGGAGGCGGATTGGGTAACCAGTAATATCTTATAACGGTTATACCTGTCCGCAGTAACGCCTCCCAGCAAAGAAAAAAGAAATGATGGAAACTGCTCTGCAAACATGGTAAGTCCTATCATGAAAGCAGAATGCGTCATTGAATAAATAACCCAGACAACAGCAGTACGCTGCATCCACATTCCTATGCGCGAAATGGACTGGCCGGTAAAAAACAATCTGTAATTACGGTTTCTGAAAGCCCTTAAAGTGTTTTTTCCTGTAAGCTTCAATTTATTCTTTATCTTTTTGTTGGAAACCCTTGCTTGAGAGAATGCCCATGAGAATGATGCCAATAAAAAATAAACTTAATGATAGCAAATTGTTGCCGGCTATTTTTGCTGCCCTATACAATAAATAACCAACCAATAAATTAAATAGTGCCCACACCATATTTACAGTTGACGAGGAAAGGCCTTTGCCCGGCGGTTTTGAAAAAGGTGTTGGGAATTTATTTCCTGAAATACCATTTACAAAATGCGGGACAGCATTGGTTAAAAATACTCCTGCAAAAAAAGCTGCCACGTATTGATACCATTCCATAATTGAAGATTAATTTAAGTGTAAAGATGATACAAAAACTTTAGTTAAAGACCCTTCAGTACACATTTGATTGATTCAAAAAAAAAATAAAAAGTCATCACCTTAGCCAACCGGTACTATTTTGAATTGAACAAATTTATTACTCTAATTAACTTCAAGGAAGTTTTTTTCAAAACCCTAACTTTGGTTTCACTATAACAAATCTGTAAAATCAATTTTATGAACCTTAATGATGGCAATGTTGATGATAAAAAAATAAAGAAAAAAAATATTTCTTTTTACCATGATAATGGTTATTTAATTGTGCCTGACCTGGTATCCCCGGAAAATATTGCCGCATTGAAAAAAGAGACTGTTGAAATTTTTCGTGGTAACAGGGGAAAGATAGTTGGGCTTTTGGATGTGAATAATGAAACGGATGAAGAAGTATTGAAAAAATATGTAGCTATTCATTTCCCTCATAAAATTTCTCCTTTGATAAAAAAATTCCTTTCACATAAAAATATTACTAAAGTCTTATCAAAAATTGTAAGCCCTAATGTAAAGTGCATGCAATCTATGCTCTTTGTAAAAGCACCCGGAAAAGCAGGGCAGGCGTGGCACCAGGACGAATATTATATTCCCACCCGTGATAAATCTTTAGTAGGCGCATGGATTGCCGTAGATGACGCAACGGTTGAAAACGGTTGCCTGTGGCTTATTCCTGGCTCTAATAAACCGGGTTATATGCGGAAGCGGGTTGACAATACAAGTGATGAATATGCAGATGAGGACACGATTGACGTTTCGGATTATAAGACTAATGAAATAATTCCGGTAGAAGTAAAAAGCGGTACCGTTGTATTTTTTAATGGTTATACGCTGCATAGTTCTCTGCGAAATAAAACAACAGATTGTTTTCGCACCGCCCTTGTGAATCATTATATGAGTGCCGAGTCTATGCTGCCGTGGGACCAGGATGGCAAGCTGCCGCCAACGGAAGATCTGCGGGATATTGTAATGGTTACGGGAAAAGACCCTTATGATTACAAAGGAACAGTTGATTTAAACAAACCTTATTTAAGGCCGGAAGTTTTGAAAATAAAAAAGGGGTAATCATTATGAACACAAAATTCTTCTGTCCCAGATGGGGTTCCGAAAATTTAAGTTGGAAAGATTTTTTTCCTAAGGCCAAAAATGCAGGTTATGATGGAATTGAATTTGGAGTTCCACGAGATTTACCAACGGCAACCTTAGACGAAATTGGGAACCTCGCCGTCAAACACGATATGCTTTTGATTCCTCAGCATTACGATACTTATGAAGCCAATTATTCAAAGCATTATGACTTGTATTGTGAATGGCTGGAAAAAATAAAACCTTACAAAGCAATTAAAATTGATTCCCAAACTGGAAAAGATTTTTTCAATTTTGATCAGAACTATTCTTTGATTAAAGCTGCTGAAAAATTCACACAGGAAACCGGGGTTGCAATCTATCATGAAACACATCGGAATAAATTTTCTTTTGCTTCACACATCACCAAAGAATATTTAGAAAAAATTCCTTCTTTGCAAATAACGCTCGACATTTCGCACTGGGTTTGCGTGGCCGAATCATTCCTTGGCGACCAGCCCGAAGCAGTTAATCTTGCCATAAAAAGAACGGAACACCTGCATGCCAGGGTTGGCTATACTGAGGGGCCGCAGGTCCCGGATCCACGTATAACTGAATGGCAGCAGGCATTACAAACACATCTCACGTGGTGGGATAAAATAGCCAAACGAAAGAAAAAGGAAAATGATGTACTAACAATTACTCCGGAGTTTGGGTCGTTTCCTTACATGGTTCCATTACCCGGAACCGGTGAACCAATCACTAATCAATGGGATGTGAATGTGTACATGATGGAGTTGTTGAGAAAAAGATATTCCTTAAAGAACAGATAATTATTTAATCTACATTTGATTCATGAAAATCATTACGTTTTTTGCAACAGCAATTATAAGCGCACTTACCTGCTGTGTTTTTGCACAGGATACTGCTTACATTCATCCCAATACTTCCGCTAGCGGCTGGAAAGATATGTTTAATAAAAACCTGACTAATGCAGTTTTCCCAACCGGCGTGTGGAAAGATTCCAGTGGCATCATAACTGCGTCCAAAGATGAAGCTATATGGAGCAAGAATGAGTATGACGATTTTGTAGTTGATCTTGATTTTATGAATGCAGATGGCACCAACAGCGGTGTAATGGTGCACGCAACCGACATGGCAAACTGGATTCCACATTCAGTGGAAATACAAATAGCTGATGATTACAGCAAAGAATGGAGTACAGTATCTCCCACCTGGCAGTGCGCTGCTATTTTCGGACACCAGGCGGCTACTAACAAAACGTTGCATAGACCGGGTGAATGGAATCATTATACCATTACCTGCCGTGGAAGAAAAATATGGGTGGTACTAAACAGTGTGTTGGTAAATACCTGCGACATGAGCCTTTTCACCTCAGCCAAAACAAATCCTGATGGGTCAGAGGTTCCGTCATGGCTCAGCAATGCTATGGCAACTCTGCCACTAAACGGCCATGTAGGCTTCCAGGGTAAGCATGCCGGCGCTCCGATTTATTTCAGGAACATTAAAATTAAGAGGTTAGATTAATGATGGTACAGTCATTCAATTTGTGAAATCTGATTATTATTGGTAGCAAAATCACTTCGCTCCTGTTAGCGATTTTATCAACTTGATCTCGTCCTCACTAAAAGGTGTTCCGTCTTTCCGGAAAATATCATGAAACCAAATCTTTGGTTCCCCGCCACCAGGCATGGGCGTATCCCACGCATAGATGGTATTTGTTTTGCCGGAAACCAATCCCCAATTGATAGCGCCTACATTATTTTTTTTCAGCAAAGGCATAATGGTGGCAAACAAACTTCCTCTTGTTCTTGCCATATATTCTGTACAAATTAAAGGGCGCCCATAAGTTTTTAAAGAATCAATCACTTTTGCAAGTTCCGGTTCTTTATCATAATTGTGGTAAGTAATTATATCCGAATTCGCTAATTGATACACATTCAGGTCCGTCAAATTATTATTCCAAACTCCCGCAGATAAGGGCTGATCCGGATTGATCTCCCTCCCCCAGGTAAATACTTTTTGTAAAAGATCCATGCTTTTATTTCCATAATCAGAATTTCCCGGTTCATTATACAAATCCCAAAGTAATATTCTTTTATCATGTTTAAAAGTAGTCATGATATCCTTTACATATCTTTCTAAAGTATCTACCAGCAAGGGTTCTGTGTAATAGCGCGTTCCGGGGTCTCTTAACCATCCGGAATTATGAATTCCGGTTTTGGGTGACGGTTGCTTACCTGCATGATAGTTATCGTTCCAGCAATCATCAAATATGACGAATATAGTTCCAATGTGATGTTTATCGGCGATGGTAAGATATTCCTTCATTCTTCTTTTAAACCCTGAAGGATCTTCCTGCCACGCTACATGATGCAAAAAAACACGCATGGCATTAAATCCGATAGATTGAGCGTAACCCAGTTCGCGATCAATCGTTTTAGGGTCAAATGTGGCGGACTGCCACATTTCTAACTGGTTGATGGCAGAACCAGGAATGAAATTACTTCCTCTTAACCACCCTTTTGTCGCATACCATTCATTGGATTTTGATTTTGACCAAACAGGCCTTTCTTTCTGCGCATATACATTACCGTTATTTAATAAGATTGCTGCAACTAATACAAAAAATAATTTCTTCATGTTTGATATAATATTTATCGTTAAAGAACCTTAGTCATCTGAATTAGAAAAGCATGATTTTATTTCACTACCGGAAACGCAGAGATCCTTAGTCGCGCAGCTCCCATAGGTATTAAATCTATCGTTTCTTCTTGTGTATGAACTGCCACAGGACTTTCAGGCAATAACCCGCACAATCCATATTTATCCAATGTCCATTCAGGAATTATTTTACCTTTTGCTTTTATCATTATCGGCACATCTTTTTGGTCAAAAGGGAAATTACTTTCGGGCCACGGTTTTTTTATGATTTCAAATTGTTGGGAAAGTGCATTACCATTTAAATCCAAACCGTAATTCCACATACTTGCAGGATAAATATTGAATGCAGGCCATTTGGATTGGTCTGCATCGGGTTGCCACCTGGAATCACCGATGGCAGATTCTTTACTATCTACCTTTTGATAATATTCATCAATCTTTAAAGAAAAAGTAAGCGGCCCGTAATTTACACTTACACTATTTTTATTTTGGGTCCATAATTTCAAAGCCAAATGCATTGGAAGCGTTAGTTCTATCACATCTCCCTGTTTCCATTTATTTTCCAGCCGGATATAGGAACTTGCAGTGGGGCTTAGATTAACATGGTTTCCATTGATCATCACTTTGGCGTCATTGCACCAACGTGGAATACGTAAATACAAAGGAAAACTTACCGGCGATGAAGCGCTTACTTCTATTTTAATATTTTCATCGAAAGGATAATGAGTGGTTTGTTTGAGTGTAACTGTGTGGCCTGTACGATTACCAACTTTTACAGCTACTTCGCTGCTATTATACATTATGGCAGCAATGCCATTATCGGGAGTAGCCATCCACAGATGCTCCTCATAATACGGCCATCCCTGCGAATGATTGTGCTGGCAACAGCGACTGCTGAAAGGATTCATAGTTAAAAAAGGGCCTGAATTTTCTATACCGGGAGAATGGTTTTTATTATCACTTACAACCATGTTTGGGGCGGTAAGATACCGAAGCCCCCTGAAATCGGGCATTACCGCCGCAGGATACGTATTAAAAGCTACATCTTCGCAATTATCTGCCCATATTGGATCTCCGGTGATGCCGCTTAAAATTTCATCGCTAGACATTTGTTCTACCATGCCGCACGTCTCCACCGCCTGGCGTGGATCCGTATAACCTTTTCTTGCATCTTCATCGGCGCCAAACATTCCTCCCGGCACCTGGCCGTAAATATTTCTTACCAAATGAAAATCATTGTAAGTAGCATTTAATAAACTACTGTCTTTTGTTTGCATATAATAAGTAGCAGGCTCTCTGAAACTTTGGGCTATATTCACGTTGTGCCAGTTAGGTAAATTATTTTTTTGATCCCAGTTGGCAGTATTCCTGAAAATTTTGGTGCCCAAATCAAGCAATGATTTTTCGCCCGTGTGGTCATATAACCAGTAAATGCTGTACAAGTTATCACCTCCCCGACTGTTTTCCCAATAGGTTTTTAAAAGAATACTATCCGGCACTGTCGATTGCCATTGAAAATATTTTGTCATCAAGGGAATTACCCGGGGATCGTTACTGTATTCATAATAAGATTGCAGGCACGAAAGCATAATCATATTGGGCCAGAGATCCGGAATCTTTACGATTTGATTTTGATTGTTTCTAACCACTTCACCTGGACCGAAATAACCATCCGGTCTCTGACTTTCAAAAACTTTTTCGAGCCATGATTTGGTTTCGTCTATTATTGTTTTATCATTCAGAATATAACCCATATCGCCATATCCTTTTAACCAATATGGCACTTCTTCCCATCCATGATCGCCTTTACCCGTAACACTATACCAGGCATTATTTTTCTTTTCGAGCCATGCGCTTATTTCTCCTAATTTGCCGGTTAATCCATCTCTTTGCAGTTCAAGATATTTTAGTATCCAGCCTCCCGGTTTGATACTTCCAACGGGAAGTTTTATAAATACCAATGGCTCCAAAGGTTTTTTATTACTTACGTAATAAGAATTGAGAACATCGGTAGGCGGCCGCTCAACAACGGTTGCCTTTAAATTATTTTGAGCGTTTACAGTTTGAAAACCAGGTGACAAAATCAAAAAAATAACAGTAAACAAACAATTACGGCATATTTTTATTTTCATGGTTCTGTTAAGTTATTTTTCAAAGTTAATTAAAATAGTCCCTCATCTTAATCGAATAAATTCTTTATAGATAGCTAAATAGTCAAGTAAAATAAATAAAAATAAAATAAGTAAAATTTAGGATAAATATGGTTTTGATAAACCACGTGCGGCAAAAAGTTTGAAATAAATTGTGGAGACTGAATTTTCAGAGAATGATTTTAAAAGCGCATGGCTTTGTAGGGATAGGAAACAAACAGGGTCTGGCGTTGTTGGGGAAATAACAATTCTCTCAGCCTCGGGCCGAAGCCTAATTAAAAAACTGATGTTAAAGATAAAAACAAAAAGCTAATAGTATTCCCTCAAGATGGAGCAAAAGCAAAATGGGAGTACAATTACTGATTGTACTTCTTTCTTCCTCAATAACGGTAAACCCAAGTTGCTGTTTATAGCATAAGGGATTATTTCATACTATTATTAAGCATTCTCAACATATATTTTCAACGCCAAAATACTTGGGTTTGCCGAAACACTATAAGCAAAATATTGTTTGTTGTCAACAGTAAACCTTAAATAAGTGCCCCTGCAAGCAATTTCAAATTTGCCGAGGTGATAATCAACTAACATTTCCAAATACTCTCTGTCATCGGTTTGATACAATCTTATCGTAAAAGACGAGTCAACTTGATAAGTGTCTCGTAACGTCCATGCCATAATTTTAAATTTTATAGTTTAATAGTTTATAAAAGTAAACTAAATTTTGTGTGAATCAATTAATATAAATGCCTGAGCTAAAAATTCCTATACCAAATTGGTTTTATCTCCAACATTCTTAACTCCAATTTTGGATTCTATTTCAAGATTACTTTTAATTTCTGTCACCGCCATGCATAAAATAAAAAATTTCCGGGATTTATTTTTCCCAGACATCTTTTATTACAAAAGCCTCATTATTATGAGTGAAATCCAGACCATACATAGCTTCCAGGGTTTTTAAAACACTATAATGATCAATCTTTTCAGCATATTTGCCGGGTTTGATATTTGCTCCAACAAAAATAGTGGGAATCTGATTTTGAGCTGTAAACTGGTCCTCGTCAAAAGTAAGTATGAATAAACTGTTATGTTTTTTTGCCCATCTAATATAAGCACCTAAGTTTTTCCTTAACCATTTATCACCCCGAACAATTGCTGCCGAATCCCCGGGACCACCAAGATTATGCATGTCGTGATCCATGTCTGGTATAACAAAAGATACGGTAGGCAATTTATTAAAATCTTTAGGAAATGCTGTCATAGGTTGGCTCAAAGAAACGGGTATTTGATTCTGTTTATCTCCCAGCCAGTTTACCCACGGACAATGTTTTCTTCCATATAACATTTGATCGGTAATTGCACTGTTTTTAAAATAACATTTAAGGAATCCAATTGATGGCATTGTTTGTCCATAACCCTTAAAAGAATATCCTTTTTTAATTAAAGCATCTGCAAGGTTAGGTGTGGTAAAAGATGCCGAATCTTCCAGGCATTGATCACCGGTAACACCTTGTGTACTTCCTGAAAATATAGCCACGTAATTTGGCTGACTAGGATGTGTTACACCATGCGAGTTAATAAAAACAGCTCCCTCACGAGCTAATTTATTAATATAAGAGGCACTGTCTGATCCTATTATTTGATGATAACCATGATTTTCTTCTATCACGATTATTACATGATCAGGTGCCTTTATATTGTTTATCACAGCCGCTTTTTTGGGTACTTGATTGTTGGATGTTAAAAGTCCGGCGATTGCTATACTGACTAATAAGAAATAATATTTCATAAAATAAGCTTTAAAAATTTCCACTAAATTACTTCTTCTTTTACTTTTTAAAATGCCGCCAAAAAAAAAGTTGAGACTATATGTTATTTAAGGAAAACAAAATTTTAGAAATGGTTCGTGTAGATTGCTATGGATTGCACAAGCCAGGGATTGTACAAACCAGGGGGTAGTTCATTTGAAATAAATCTATTGCTATCAAAAGATTTAATCAAATAATAGTCTATTGTTATCTGTGAAATGAGATTTTACAATCCTCCTATTGCTTTTTCATAATTAATTTTTGCTAACAGGTAATCATACACTGCCTGAACATAATTCTGCTCTGTAGTATGCAAGGATCTTTCTGTATCCAACAGATCACTGAACTGAAAAGCACCTAAAGCAAATTGTTGTTGTTGGTTTTTATAGATCTTCTGAGAAAGGTCGTAATTGCTTTTTGTAGATTGCATGTTTTGCTGTGCGTTATCCAGGTCAGTTAATGCTTTTTGAATTTCATAATGAATATCTGATTCGGTTTGTTGTAATTCAAGTTTCGTTTGTGCAATTCTAAATTGCCCTTCCCTGATATTATTTTTATTCTTTAAACGGGATGTAATGGGAATGCTAATTTCCAGGCCAACATAACTGAACGGACGCCACCATTGGCCTTTGAAATAATTAAAATCAATATACAAAAACTGCTCAGCATAATTGGCTACGAAAGAAATGGTTGGTAGCTCATTGCGGCGCATTTTTGTTAAGGATAGTTGATCACCTGTTTGTTCTATTTTCAGTTGTTTGATTTCTGTCCGGGTATCAGCCTGGCTAAAAGCATCGCTTGTATTTTGGCTAATATTATGCTGACCGTTGAGGCTATCTATTAAAATCAATTGGGTTTCCTCCGGAATATTAATTTCATTTCTCAGCTTATCCAACGATAAATCATAATCCTGGGATGCTGTTTGCAATTGTACTTTAGCATTCTCATAATTGAGTTTGGCACGCAGGTAATCGTTTTCAATCAAAGCTCCGTTTTGAAATTTACCTTGTGCCAGGTCCATATATTTTCGATAGCGATCTTCTTCATTGGAAGCGATTTGGCGTTGCAAACGCTTTAGCAACACATTTAAATAAGCTGTGGCAATTTGAGTTTTAACCTGGATTTTACTTTGCTCATTTTTTTCCGCTTCCAATGCCTGCTTGTTTTCTGCTATTTTTATGCTGCTGTTAATTCCAGGTTGATAAAGAGGCTGGTTAAGGGAAATACCGAGGATGCTGGTGTTCTTTGCACCCAGGGCGAGAAGTTGTGGCTTATCGGATCCGAGAAAACCTCCGGGAATAAGCGTGGATTGTATTTGCATATTGTACTGAATATCACCGTAGGCTTTAACATCCGGTATCCACGCTTCTTTACTTTTTGAAATATCGTTTTGAGCTACAAGAATATTGTATTGGTTTGCCTGGATATCAAAACGATTTTTTAAACCCGTATCAATAGCCTGTTGCAAGCTTAAAGAAATTTTTTGGGGAGCCTGTGCATTTGCAGAAATGGTAATTCCTGAAAACACTATGATAATTATCTTTTTCATTTTAGTTTCACTTTTGATGTTTTAATCAATAATATGATGGGGATGCAAACGAGGATAACCATTCCCATCATCATGTAACCATGATCGTAACTCACTAATAATTGTTGTTGAAGTACTTCTTTTTCTAACATTTGGTAAGCTGCCTGCAAGGCAACATCCGTGGCATATCCTGCGGAAATAAAAAACTGCTTAAACGCCTGAATCCGTTCAGCACTGACAGGATTAAAAGCATTCACATAGCCGGCCATAGCGTGACCTACATTTGCATTTTGATGGTCTAAATAAATATTGATCGCGGCAATTCCGATTGCATTTCCTAATCGCTTGAGCATATTTGCCAATCCGGTACCCTGGGCTAAATCCGCACCTCTTAACCCGCCGACAGAAAGCGACATAGCAGGTAACATAAAACCCGCTGCCCCTAAGCCACCCAATATCATAGGCAGGATATAACTTTGTTGGTCTGACTGAGGCGCTGAAAAGGAAAGCAGTACCAGGTATATGGACATCATTATTAAACCCGAAATCATAATCACCTTCGGGCCGGTAATCGATAATAGCTTATTAAAAATGATCATGCCGGCACTTGCAGATATTGCAAAGTACATCAGGAAATCACCGGTTTGCAAGGGTGTCCATCCAAGAGATACCCTTGCAAAAAGAGGAAAGATAAACATGGCGCCAGCCATAATGCCGCCGCTCACCGTCATCAAAAAATTTCCAACAGATAAATTATAATTTTTCAATAAGCGGATATTAACCGCAGCATAATCAACCCTTAGTTCCCGAATTATAAAAGCAATAATCCCGATGACTGCCGTTATGGTAAGAATGATAATGGCGGAATTGCTGAACCAATCCTTAGCACCTCCTTCTTCCAAAACATACTGCAAAGAACCGATAGCTATTGCTAGAAAAAATATACCCCACCAATCCATTTTTTTTGGCTTTACATTTCCTTCGAGATTGGTTACGAAAAGCCATGAAAGAACTGCTGCGATAGCCCCAAAAGGAAGGTTGATAAAAAAGATCCAATGCCACGAAAGGTTTTCCACAATCACTCCCCCTAAAACAGGTCCCATGACCGGTCCAAGGATAACCCCTATTCCGAAAACAGCATTAGCAGTATTAACTTTTTCAGGCGGGAAAGCATCAATAACAATGCTTTGCGCGGTAGATAACAAACCGCCGCCAGCGAGTCCCTGGACAAACCGCCATAATACCAACGACCACAACGAAGTGGAGAATCCGCACATCAGGGACCCGAAAGTGAACAGGATGACGGATGCGGTGAAATAATTTTTTCGGCCGAAAAGATTTGATAACATTCCGGATAATGGAATTACGATCACATTGGCAATACTGTAAGAAGTAACCACCCATGCAATTTCCGTGCGCGTAGCACCTATACTGCCGCTTATTTCAGGCAATGCTACATTGACAACCGTTGCATCTATCATTTCGAGCAAAGCGCAACTGATGGCAGTTGTAATTAATATCCACCTCGTAGCTCCGGCCAGGTAAACTGACGCTTTTAATTTAGCACTCATTTCATTTGATTTTTATTTTTACAAAAGCACTTAAACCTGGAAACAGAACGGTCGGTTTATTTTTTGTTATAAAAAAAGAATCAATACTGATACGCAAAGGAAAGCGCTGCGTTACCTTGATAAAATTTCCAGTGGCGTTATCAGGCGGTATCAATGAAAACATATCACCGGTAGCGCCTCCATATGATTGTACTTCCCCTCTTAAATCCACGTGTGGATAAGCATCTAAACTTATTTGAACTGCCTGTCCGGGTTTTATATTTTTGAGTTGAGTTTCTTTAAAATTGGCGGTTATCCAAAGATTTTCTTCGTCCACTACTGCGCATAAGGATTGACCAGCAAGAACATATTGTCCTTGCTCAACTGAGCGTTTGGTAACAATGCCGTTACAGGGCGCTAAAATATACGCATGGCTTAGTTCTTCTTTCGCCAATTGCAATTCAGCAGCTTTTTGATTTACCAGGGCCGCCGCTGCAGAAATCTGGTGATGCGCCGCCTTTGCCTGCGACTTTAATCCTGTTGAAGTGATAGCAGTTGCCAGGTTGCTATGTACTGCTTGTTGATACCCTGCCTTAGCCTGCTCAAAGGTGGTTTTAGTCGCATCATAGTCTTGTTGAGTCATTGCTTTAATCTTTAATAATTCTTGTGCACGGTCAAAATCACTCTGTGCCTTCTGAAGACTGGCTTGCGCGGCTGCCACATTTTGTTTGCCGGACAACGCGTTTTCCAATGAAGCATTTGCATCCTGGCTTTGCGCCAATGCCTTAATGTCGGACACACTCAGGCCCGCTTTTGCATTTTCCAACATTGCCTTTGCCTGTTCTACTTTCGCGTTTAAAGCCACAGTGTCGAAAATGAGCAACGTGTCACCTTTTCTGACTTGTTGGTTATCACGAAAACAAATAGTATCAAGGTATGTCGTAAGGCCCGATCTGATAGAAAAGATATTCCCATTCAATTGAGCATCATCAGTGGTTTCGTAAGCAGTGCTTTTAATATAATAATAACTGCCAATTCCCGCTGCCACAAGAAGTATAATGGCAAGGATAATAAAAGATTTACTGCTTTTCTTTGGTGCCTTATTTTCCATCTTTATTTGTTTTAAAAAGTTTTAGAGATTTAGAGTTTAAAAACCGACTGTTCGGTATATTTATTGTAAAAAAAAAATTATACCATTAAGGAATCAGGTTTTTAATAAATCGTATAGGTTTTTATAAACAGCTGTTATTTCTTCCCGCATACTCTCTATATCATTATCTATTATATAGCGGATACCTACTCCATCATTTGCATAAATAAATAGTTTTGCAATTTTTTCCGCCTTTAAATCCGATCTTATTTCATGGTTCTTTTGTGCAATTTTTACAATTTTTATCCACGCTTTTCTTTCCTGTTCCAGGATTTCGAAAAATTTCTTTTTGAAGGCGGGGACAATTTTTAATGCTTCAAAAACAAGGGCGTAGAAATTAAAACTTCCCCCACTTTTTTGGACGGTCTTCATTTGCTTCATTAATTCATTTTGACTATCAAAAACATGGAGTAAATCAGTATAAAATGCCTGCAAAGAATCGGTTGAAAATTGATCGAATCCCATATCCACTAGCCTCATGAAATATTGATTTACAATTTCTTCAAAGACCTGCTCCTTGCTGGCAAAATAATGATAAAATGCCCCTTTGGAAATACCTGCCTGTTTCACAATTTCCTGCATGGTAACTGCTTTAAAACTCTTCTGAAGGAATAAGATAAAAACAGTTTCTAAAATATGTTCTTTTGTATCTTTCATATAAAACCGACCGTTTGGTATGCAAATCTAAAACGAATTACTGGATTTGCAAGATTATTTTTTATTTTGTATAAACCTGGTAAAATAAAGAGTTTGAAATAATTCGTAAAGGATCCTCCGCCCATGTAGCGATGGCTGAAGCGAAGTAAATTCAAGAACCCGATAGAGTAATACAGAAATTCTTCAATGGGGTACCTTCCAGGAATTAGAAAAACGTTTGGAATGAAAACTCAGGTTGATGCATCTCTATTTCGTTCCCGGCCGATTCCAATTGCGCTTCTATTGCATAAACAAACATTTTTTGTTCATAATCGTTGATGGCGGCTTCTATCGTTTCAAATTTTCCATTCGCCAGGTTATCGGATAAAACAACAGTGTCCACCAATCCTATATTCACACCCTGGCCTGCAAAGGGCGGCATTAAATGGGCGGCATCTCCAATAAGCGTTATTGGCAGAGAGCGATTATTTTTCCATGGGTTATTCAACGGAATTTTTCTCGTAGACAATCCAACAAAAAAAGTTGTTGCGCGAAATAATTGTCGGTAACGTTCATCCCAGTTTGAGAACCTGTTTGAAAGAAATGCAATAATGCTGTCGGTATTTTGAAAGTCCAATCCATCATTGTGAATCCATTCGTCAGGCGTTTTAAAAATGATTCCATAAGACAACTGTCCATTGTTGTATGGGTTCGCAACTAATAAATTGCCCTGGTACGCGGTCATTAGCCTGTTACCGTTGCACAACTGATAAAATTCCGGGCAATTGATTTCAGGTTGAGGTACATCTCCCTGTATAATAAAAGTTCCGGTATCTTCTACTTCAGCATCCGTAACATATTTTCTTGCATTAGACATTCCCCCACTGGCTCCGATAACAACATCTGCGGTGGCAGTCATTTTATTTTCAAAATGCAAAAGCCATTTTCCGCTATGGGCTTCAAGTGATGTAAATTTTCTATCCCAAATAACTGTTTCGCTTTTCAAACTATCAAGCAACAGTGTACGAAAATTGTTTCTGTTTATTTCAGGATTATCATAGTGAGCTGTTTGCGTAGACAGCACCTTGCCTTGTTCGTCTGTCATGGTTATTCCCATCGGTATCGATTTGGCATAATAATTTTCCAGCAGTCCTGCTTTTTCAAGTGCGTCTTGCCCTGAACCTTTTTGCAGGTCAAGCGTACCGCCCCAAATTCTTGTTTGTGCGTCTTTGTCTCTTTCGTAAACAGTGACATCTATTCCTTTCTGTTGTAGTAATCTGGCCATTGTCAGACCGACTGGTCCTGCACCGATGATGGCTACCTTTTTATTTTTTAATAACATGATTTTGTATTGTTTAATCCCTGTAAAACCTATAAGGTTTTTAAAACCTTATAGGTCTGTATCACGATGCAAAAGTCTGGGAGAAATAAGAAATGGAATAGTATAAATCAGCCGTTTTTTTAAGAAGGAAAATTTTTGATTGCCGTGATGTCAATGAAACGGCCATCTTTGTTTTTGCTCAATTCTTTTGGTGTTACGCCGGCATACTTCTTAATTTCTTTGATGAAATGATTTTGGTCGGTGAAATTTTGTTCAGGAAAAAGTTTGCCTTCGCTGATGTGTTTAAACGAAGACCCTAAACGAAGAATGTTACAATAAGCTTTAAGTGAAATTCCAAACTGCTGATTGAAGTACCGATTGATTTGCCGGCTGCTCCAAAACACTTGCTCCGAAAGCGCTGCCACATGCATGGAGCCGTTAGAAGCATAGATAAGTTCAAATAATTTTTTCTTTCGGCTGTCCATATTTTCAGTTGAAATGGATTTTATTTTTTGTGTTGCCGTGTTGCAAAAATTTCCCAGGCTGCTCATATCGCTTTCTTCAAATTGCCAAGAATCATTTGTAAAATTTCTTCCTGCGTTCAACACATCTTTAATTGAATCGCCCAGCAAATATTCCACTGCCAATAATTTAAGCCCTATGGTAAATATTTTTGTTCCTTTTTCAAGGACTACCTGCGAAGTCTCCGTGTCAATACCCCGGATGAACATTTCCCAATGCCATGGGTTGGTCTTCATCAGCGTCATATCAACCATTCCGTTAGGCAGTATAGTGGATGGAATGTCTTTCCCTGTCTCGTTTTCCAGCATCCAAAAGCTGTGAACAAAATGCGAAATGGACTCGTCGGGTAAAGCTGATTGAATGTTGAGTTTCATAGGGTAACTCGGTGATGGTTTGTGATTCTTTTTTGGTGATTGTTTAAGAGGGAATTTAAAACACAAATATAGCTTTTTTGTGAGGAAGGATAAGTGGCTGGATGAATGGAGCGAAGTAAAGTAAATCCATAAACGAGAATTGAGGCTAAAGAAAATGTTACTGTGGACACGAATCGAAGTTAGGTTAGGTTACTTTGACCAGCCCTGCAAATGCGTATTTAAGTTCTGCCTCTTGCTTCATTTTTCATTTCGTCTTTTAATGTTCTTCATCTTTTCTTCAAGGAAGTGATTAGGTCTGTTTTTGTATAACTCTTGCATTTGCATTAACCATTGTAAATCCAATTCATATTTACGAGTTGCAGATTCATAACCAGTTTGCTTTGCATAATTATTCCAATACCTTGTGTCTTCATTATCAAGCATTGAAAGTTCAATTGCCTTTTTAAAATCAATTAGACTTCCAGCAAAATCGTTAATAGCTTCTTTAGTCATGGCGCGGGAATAGTAAAAGTTTGCTTTGTCAGGATTTTTATCAATACATTGATTAAAGTCATCTAATGCATCGATGTCAAAATTTAGATCTCTCAAACAAATTCCTCTAAAAGAATACACTTCTGGTTCGTCATAACCTTTTTCTATTGCTTTGTCAAAAAATTCAAGAGCAGCGATTATTTTTTGTTTTCTACGCTCAGGAGAAAATAATTTTTCTGAGAGCGATTCAGTAGATAATTCTCTACCAATTTTGTACAGTTCTTCACCTTTAAAGTACTCGTCAGGGTATTTCATTTTCTTGATTTGTTGTAACTGAGGTTTTATCTTAAATATTTTCGAGAGCCATTTCATTTTTAGTATGTTATATAAAGGTTTCAACTATTACTAAAAAGTGTATTCAGCTTTTCAAAAAAAGGAAATATCCTCTTTGGGATGAACAAATCGGTAATTACACTTTCAAAGAATTGTATAATATTCTTTTAACCGAAACCTTCCCAGTTACTACGCTTGGAATGGAAATGTTTCGCCGACTTGCACCGACCGATAATTTCCTTGTTCTATTCCGTTTCTATTACATAATCTTGAATAAAGGCGTTGGAATTGAGCGAAATATAGATGACGGGGGATATTTGTATAGTGTATTTGCTCCTCGAATGGTAGGTTATGGACTCGTAGAGACATATCAAAAACCTGATGATAATTTGCCGGATGTAACCGATATTGCATACAAAACGTCCGCACTAGGACATAAGTTTCATTCTTCATTAGATAAAGTAATTTTAGCCGAAAAATTAAAAGAATTAAAAATAAAAAAAACTGCTCCATAGGCATGCTAGCAACGTAAAAATATATTTTAGAAGAATGGAGGTTACAGAAACAAAGAAATACATTTTCATAGTATTTTATAAAATTAATGAAGCGAATAAATTAAGCACAGTAAAACGAACAATAACCCCAAATTTCTATTTCCGGAATCTGAATTCCTTTTGAAGGTGTTTTCTAAAAATAATAGCAATTGTTCGGGTGTAAGCTTTTGCAAAATTTGAATCGCTGTCTCAATAAAACTTCAAATCTTTTTATTTCGAACAATCTAAGAATAGCAGAAGGTGTTACTATTCAATATCAATATTGTATTTCCCAAGTAAGCCCGAAAGGCCATCTGATGAAAATTTAGCTTTCTTTATTTTATTTAATTCCGGGTCAATCGAATAATTGAATGCGCTGCGGAAATCAGCTTTCTCAAGATTTGTCCGCATAAAAGAAGTGTTGAAAAGGTCGCTGTTTTTAAATAGGGCCATTGATAAATCTGTTTCAGTAAAATCCACTTCCTTTATGGAACAATCAATAAAATTCGTCTTCTTCATTTTTATTTGAAAGAAAGAAGAGTAATCCAGATTACAGTCTTGAAAGCTAACTGAAAAAAGGAAACTATTACATTTACTAAAATCGATACCCATTAACTTACAACCAAAGAACTTACAATTTTTTAACCCTGCATTCTGTAAATTGGTTAGCGTAAAATTGCAATCTTTAAAATTGCAATCCATAAAGTCATTATTACTCAAATCACTTTTTGTAAAATTACAATTGATGAATTCGCAGTTAAGAAACTCACGGTTGAGTAGTTTCTTTTCGGAGTAGTCGACATTTTCAAATTTTTTATCTTCGTGTAGTACTGTTTCCATATTTAAATTAAAGGCTATCTCCTCAATAGCAACAAGCTTGTAACATGTTTCTATGGGTTGCAGCTAACGCGCAAATTTATGTTATAAGATGGGACTGTTTTGTCCGGCCAAAAAAAATCGCAAGCTCAGATTTCAATTTTCTATAGGATAAGTTTAAAATAAAGAGTAGATCCACGAAAGGAAGCGAAGTGAATCCACAAACGGGATCATATGAACAGTCTGACTAATGATTTCGCTATAAATTCTCCATCTTTCCCTAATAAAAAAAAGGGTTGAATCAATATTGAAACAAGCTCTTGTGTCAACTATTAATCTTCCAGAATCTCTCTATCCCATTTTGCAAGATCAGCTCCCGCATGATAAGTACTATTTAAAAATTCAAGCAACAAAACTTTAGGATCAGCTGCTTGTTGAACAGATGAATAAGGTAAAATAAATTCTCCGAGGGTGGCATTGTAATAAGCCGCGTCGGGTTGAACTTTAGCAGTTTTATATCCTTCCGGCCCAGGATATAAATAACAATAAAATGCAGGCTCGGGCAGCATATCATTTCCTGTCCAAAACCCGGCGCTGCTTACTTCCCGGCAATAGGCTTCTACTGCCACCCAATCAGGCATACCCGGCACGCCACCCGGATGTTTGGGTGCTCTTCTTCCGGAAAAAAAAGAAAGCGCCAAATCAAAACCTCCCCAGAAAAAATGAATTGGACTACATTTTCCTTTAAAGCCGCTTCTGAATTCCATGAACACTTCATGGATTCTTAATAAGGCAATATGAAAAGCGGTAACCTGGTAATCATCATACGTTGCATGGATAGTATCTTCTTTAAATGGTATGGGATTTGCCAGTTCTACCGGAACAGGTTTTATTGTAATACCAATTCCTAATTCGTCCAGTTTCTCAAAAATTTTGTTATAAAATTCGGCTACTGAAATTTCATGCAGGCCGAAACTCCTGAACTCATTTTTGTCTGTTTTTATTTTTAGCTGATGTTCAATAAAATCAAAATCTATTTGGAAGTTTTCATTCTTGTAAGGCATATTGTTAGTGGTCAAACCAGTAGTTGTAATGTGCAGCGTGATATGCCATGAATGATTTACCCAGGGCAGCGTTGCCAATTTTATTTTGCCTACTATCTGGGTAAACATATGCAACGTATCGTAAGTCGCTTTACCTTTTTGGTATGAAAGTGCAGGCCATTTTTGTTGCATATTTTTAGATTTAGATGTTTGATGATTTTGCATAAAAATAATTTGCACTTCAAATTATTTTGTGGTTCAAAATACAAATACTGAACCAACTATTCATGCTAGGCAAACAAGATAGATTGTCTATTGAAAGTGCTTTTTCTCAATCTTAATTTTACTTTTTAAAAATCAGCAGAAAGAAAAAAAGCAGGCTGCTTAATTTGTAGTACAACTTATCAATTATTTTTTTTAACCAGTAAACCAATAAATATCATGATTAATTATTCTAACTATCACTAAGCCGTTATCGACTTGCACGAAAGAGGATTCAGCGAAGACTTTGTTTTATTCGGCAATAACTTGCTGTGGGTGCAGGAAAAGACTTTTGCTACACCGGAAGATTTTTCCATAATAGAATGTCACCAGGTTAACTTTCCGAAGGATAATATGGAAGACCTTGTGATATTTGGCATCGTGACGTTTTGCAGAAACATTAAAGGAATTTTAATGAACCATTATTCTTATTCTTCTTCAATTCCTGGAGTAACTATTGACAAACTCAAGAAGATGCAATTCTATTGATTAGTAGGCATAATTTTCCAATTTATTTACGCAAATAGTATATCAACTGATTTTTGTCAGTAAGAATGAACGTTTCATTCCTTCCTATGGCTCTTCTTCACAACTAAGTTTAGATATAGAGGCAGAAGAAGTGCACCGTGTTCTGTCAGGATAACCGGGGAAATAGATGAGTGCTTAGATGAAGGCCAAACCAATTCCTCTCTTCAAACTAAAGTTTCTGTACAATTGCCAATGATTGTTTTACATGTTCATCAGGGGATATATGATCGGTTTCCGATGAAAATACAGCTACAATTTTATCATTTTTATTGATAACAAATGTTGTCCGTGGGATGAAGCCGTGCGTAACCTGCTCGCCGCGTACATCTTTAACGCCGGATTGTGGAGGTATCAACTTCAGGCCATAAGATGCTGCAATTTTACCTCCAGCGTCCGAAGCCACCGGGAATTTCCCAGCACAGTAATCCGGATC